>ERZ1643246.4456-NODE-4456-length-11044-cov-3.308854_pt1 | contig 11044 bp, 14 predicted proteins | sample MGYA00579265_ERZ1643246 | MGnify/ENA primary metagenome ERZ1643246 (study PRJEB29033, sample SAMEA4952261) | chicken gut metagenome | biome: Broiler Chicken; feature: Gastrointestinal Tract; material: Caecum | place: Ireland | collected 2018 | study: Broiler...
AACAGAGAGTATCCGCATAATCAAAATCTGCCGTTGTATGAATGACCCGTTTGATAACCGGTTCATTTTCCCTATCCAGGTTTTTATCCCCAAGCTCCTGGGAGATAATTTCAAAACTGCGCTTTTCAATTTCATTTGGTAAAACCTTCTGCAATGTCACCTTGCTCAATATTCAATTCCCTCCCTGGCAACAATTCCCCTGTCTAAGGGATGCCGTTCCTTTTCCATCCTGGTGATATAATCTGCGCACTCCCTTATCACAGGAGAGGCTTCCCTTCCAGTAAGTACTACTTCTAAAAAGGGAGGACGGTTTTCCAAAAAGGACAGAAGCATTTTTTCCTCAAACATTTCCTTTGCCACTGCATCCAGGATTTCGTCCAGAATTAACAGTTCGCATTTTCCCTCCACTACCAATTGTTGGGCATGGGCAAAATTTTTTTCATGAATTTTCCGGGTTTTCTTCCGTTCCTCTTCTGTCATGGAAGAGGTAAAATGATCCCCTGCTTTCCCCCGAAAAAGACGGATATGATCCAGTTGCTCGAGCAGTTTAATCTCCCCGGTTGCATGGTTTTTCAGAAACTGAACTACTACAACCTGCTGACCCTGCCCCAGGGCACGAAGGGCAAGCCCCATAGCGGCCGTCGTTTTCCCCTTACCGTTTCCACAATAGATGTGAACGAGTCCCTTTTCTCTCATGCGCCCGCCTCCAGAATGTGATAAATCTTTTCCATATCCAGGCTTCTTCGGAGAATATCCGCTAATTTATCGTATTCCTGTTCTCTCAGCTGGACAATATCCATTGCCCGGACTTCTTTCCCATCAAAGCCCTTTTCCTGCAAGAGAGATTTGGCAAATGCGGAGGTAATATCTCCGGATTCAAACAGTCCGTGCAAATAGGTACCATAGAGGTTCCCTTGGCAACAACCGTCCTGTTTCTGTTCACAACCCGGAACCGATACCGTGGAAAAAACAGCTTCCCCGCCAAGATGCACAGTATCTCCCATATGAATTTCATATCCTTCGACTGGGAGATTTGATATCCCAGAAAGGATTCCGGGAATAGCGCCTATGGTTCCTGCCGCCTGCGTGCGCACCTTTTCCTGTGAGAAAACGGTTTTTGTATCAAACAGGCCAAGACCTCGCAGACTTCCGCCTTCCTCTACCCCACGAGGATCTTCCAACAAACGGCCCATCATCTGATAACCACCACAGATTCCGAGGACTCCTTTTCCAGCGGCAGCGTGTTTGAGAACCAGGGATTCCATCCCATTTTGACGCAGCCATTTTAAATCCCCCATCGTGTTTTTGGTGCCGGGCAAAATCACAAAATCCGGAAAACCAAATTGGGAGGCTTCTGAAACATACCGGACGCCAATTCCATCCAGGGATTGCAGAGGGTTGAAGTCCGTAAAATTAGAAATATGGGGAAACCGGATTACCGCAATGTCTACCAGGGCATCTGTTTTTGTTGCCTGCAGCCGGGTGGAAAGGCTGTCCTCATCTTCCAAATCCAGTGGAGCATAGGGTACCACTCCCAAAGCTGTTCCATCATAGTAAGACCGGGGCGGAGGATCTCCACATCTCCACGGAATTTGTTGATGATAAGACCTTTGATCAGTTCCTGCTCCTCTGGTTCCAACAGTTTAACTGTTCCATACAGGCTTGCAAAGACGCCGCCGCGATCAATATCCCCCACCAGCAGGACAGGGGCATGGACAAGCTTTGCAAGCCCCATATTGACAATATCATCCGCTTTGAGGTTGATTTCCGCCGGAGAACCCCTCAATCACCACAATATCATTTTGGCTGCTCAGGATCTGATAGGCGTTGAGGATATCCGGGATCAGCGATTTCTTTTTCCGAAAGTAATCCACCGCCCGCATATTTCCCAAAACTTTCCCATTGACGATCACTTGGCTGCCAACATCGCTGGACGGTTTGAGCAGGATCGGGTTCATAGAAACAGTAGGCTCAATTCCAGCCGCCTGAGCCTGCATGACTTGCGCGCGGCCCATTTCCAGCCCGTCCTTGGTAATATAGGAATTGAGCGCCATATTCTGACTTTTAAAAGGAGCTACCCTGTATCCAATTCCCTCCGCTAAATCCGTTCAAATGCGCCGAGCAGTTTGATGTTATCCTCGTGCCTGCGGATGGCAATCCGGTAATATCCCGGCCCCAACCCTCGGTAGTTCTCACATCCGCGGATCAAAATCCCTTCCTGTCTCATTTTCTGGACAAGTTGTGTATCCTGCGCGAGGAAAAACAGGTAGTTGGCGTGGGATTCAAAAACTTTATAACCGCAGCAGGTCAAACCATAACGCAGAAATTCCCGTTCCCGTTTCAAATGTTTTCTAGTCTTTTCCAAGTATTCTGCTGCGTTTTGCAGTGCCGCTTCCCCCGCCGCCTGGGCCAATGTGGATACTGGCCACGGCTGGCCTGCCGCTGCAATCTGTTCCAGCAAATCCCTGTTGGAACAGAGGATATATCCCAGCCGGGCCCCAGCCAGCGCAAAGGTCTTGGTAAACGCCTTGAGCACAATCAAATATGGGTTATTTTGCAGATATTTTTTGACGGTAAGTTCCTGGAAGTGTTCAGAAAAATCCAAAAAGCACTCATCCACCACCAGCAAAATCTGATTTTCCCTACACTTTTTGACGATTTTTTCCATCAAATTTGCCGGAATGATCTGCCCGGTCGGATTATTCGGGTTACACAAGAATAAGATGTCGTATCCTGATGTCAATTCCTCCAAAAAAGCTTCCGTCAGCTGGAACTGTTCGGTTGCTTCCAAACGTGCAAACTGGATTCGGCATTTTCCAGCACGGAGCGCCGCTTCATATTCACTAAACGACGGAGCGAGCAACAGGGCACGCTTGGGCCTATATGCATAGACAATCCGGTAAATCAAATCCGCAGCGCCGCCAGAACACAGCACCCAATCCTGTGCAACCTGCTCAAACTGCGCAAGTTTCCGGCACAGGGATGTCGAATGGGGATCCGGATAGCAATCCGCATGGATAGCCGCTTCACATAAAGCCGCCAGCACCGCCTTTTGCATCCTTAACGGATTGATATTGGAAGAAAAATCAAGCGGTTTTTCCCCATATTCCCGTTCATAGGAATAGATATCTCCCCCATGCATAGATTCTGGCATATTAAAATACTCCTTGTAGCATCAAGCATACTGAAAATCGTACGGCAAGGCAGAAAAGCAGGGTTAGAATTGCCGTGGCAATCATCAGCCGGTTGGCCCGGCGGATATCCTCCGGTTCAATTTCCCGCAGTGCATCCCCGATGGTCGGTTTATGAACAGGTTTTCCAAAATAACTTGCATCCCCTGCAAGCTGAAGGCCAAGCGCGCCTGCACACACCGCTTCGGTCTGCGCAGAATTCGGGCTGGCATGGCAAAAACGATCCCGCCGGAAAATCCTCCATGCACCGCGTCCATCCATACGCAGAAGAAAAGCCGAAAGCACCATCAGCAGAGCGCTCAGGCGCGCGGGGATAAAATTGACGGCGTCGTCCAGCCTTGCCGGGACAAAGCCAAAATTCAGGTATGTTTCATTTTTATATCCCACCATACTGTCCATGGTATTGACTGCTTTATAGGCAAGGCCACCACCCCGTCGCTGGTATTTTCCGCGACCGTTTCCACGGCGGCTTTGGCGATTCCTTTTTCATCAAGCGACTGGGTGTCCCGCCCAACAATCATACTTACCGCATACCGCGCCCCGGGGATATCCCCTGCTCGCAGGGCATGGTACACCTTCATGCTCTCAACCTTCAGGGATTTTGCGGCCAGTACCTGATAACAGAGCAGACTCTGTACGACTAAGACAAGCCATTTTCCTACCAAAGAACACAGCCACAGGAGTAGGACGGCCAGAGCCCAGGAGCAGAGCGGGAGGATGATGGCAAGCATTGCTCCCGCTGTACGTTCTCCATTTTTGGTTGTAGGAAACAGCCGGCGAAGCCTTATTTCCAGTAAGGCAATCGCGTGGCCCATCCACCGCACGGGGTGCGGCAGCCAATGGGGATCGCCAAAAATCATATCCAGCACAAAGCCAGCCAAAATGGAACAACCGATCAACATGAGAGTTCCTCCATAATTTTTATTTGAGCCCGCCCGTTTTGCATGGTAAGCTGTGTCAAAAAACCGCCGCAGTTTTTTACCTGGTATTCATAATATCCCCGTCTGGGCAAGGCATACCGTTCCAGCAGCGCCATCAATGTTCCGCCATGGGCAACCACCGCGCATGCGGCGCATCCCAGCAGTTCAGGCAGGATTTCCTCAAAAGCACGGCAGGTGCGCCGGCAAAATTCCTCTTTGGATTCTCCAGAGGGAAACGGGAGTTCTCCCCCGCTGTCAATCCACGCCTGATAGCGGGGATCGCCACTCAGTTCCTGGTAGCTTTTCCCTTCGAATTCCCCGAAATCGCATTCCTGAAACCCTTCCACAACCGTCTGTTGTGCCTGTGGAAAGACAATCCGAGCCGTCTGGACGCAGCGGGAAAGCGGACTGACAAACACCCTGTCTACCGCTCCAAGCGAAAGCCGGCTCGCCTGGACAACCCCCTCTTTACATAGTGGTTCATCTGTTCTTCCAAGATACCGCCCACAGAGGTTCGAGGACGTACAGGCATGGCGCAGCAAATACAGCGCTGTCATTCCACGTTCTCCTTTTCCGTATTTCCCGCGAAAGACGGCCGGGAGGACTCTTTGAGTACCATGGGGATTCCGCAGGTGACGCGGACAACCCGCCGGGCATGGCGTGCAAGGAACTGACAGGCATGCCCGACTTCTTCCCGCCACCGACGTTCAAAGGCGTCCGCAGGCACCACGCCGCAACCGATTTCATCACAGACAACGGCCTGTTTGGGAAGCATTTGTTCCAACCATGTGGAAAGCTCCCGCCCCTGTGCCAGACGTTCCCGGATAAGCAGGTGCAAGCTGTCCACAATGAGTCCGTCTTCCCCGACATCCTGTACGGTACAGCCGGTCTGTTCCAGGGCAATGTTTAGTTTTCCCTGCCCGGCGCCGCCGACAATCAAAAGCATTTCCTTTCCCTCCCAGTCAACACAAATATCAGGCAAAGATTGCCTTTATTCTAACATATTCTTCCATACTTTAAAACAGTTTTTGCACAAAAAGAACTGCAAGGAGCTGGGAACACTCACAAATCTGAAGAAAATATCCGGCCAGATCCCCAGTAATCCCGCCAAACTGCCGCTTCGCCATCCAGTAATACCAGCCAAAACAGAGCAGGGATGCTCCCGCACAGATACCGCCTTCCAGCGGACTGACAACGATCATTCCTGTGGTACACAAAACCGCAAAAACGGCGAGCCAGAGACGAACGCGCTTTTTCGCGGACATACTCGCAAATGTGTGGACCAGCCCGGTATCCTTTGCCAGAGGAAAGGCGGCTACTGCAAATCCACTTAGACAACGGGAAAGTACAAATCCGATCCCCAGGACGGACAGGGTGCTCCAATTGGAATCCAGTTCCTGCCACAGGGCAAATAATATAAGAAACAGACAACACAGACCGATGATGGCAAATGCCCCGGTATGAGGGTCTTTTAAAATCTTTAATTTTTTCTCCCTGGTCTGATGGCTGGAGAGCGCATCGACCGTATCGCAAAACCCATCCAGATGGATTCCCCCGGTCACAAGTACAGGAAGCAGAACCGCCCCTAGTGCAAACAGGATTTGAGACAGGCCGAGTAGAGAACAGGCAAACCGCCACAGCGCTATACCCGCTCCGATCACAATCCCTATAAAGGGAAAAAAACACATGGCATACTGCATATTTTCCCGGCTCCATTCCACCCGGGGCATGGGCAGGGAGGAATACATGGCGAATGCAATGACAAACGACTGGATTAACATGCCTGTCCTCCTTTGTGGTAAATGGGAATGCCACAGACAACCTCCACTACCAGATCTGCGAAACCTGCGATCCACTGATGAAGCCCGTCCATCAGCGAAAGATAGTCCGCCATTTCCCCTCCATACTGTTCACAGCCGGAAAAAATATCATTGGAGACAATCACAATGCGCTCTGCTTGCGCACACAGTGTGGAAATCCCTTCCCTGATTTCCCAGTACGCGCGGGAACCTCCACAGCCGGCGGGGGAAAACATTTCGTTTGCGCAAAGGTTCCCCAGATCTTCCAGCAACACTGTGCTCCCTGATTCCACATGTAAAGATTTGAGCGCCGTATATTGTTCCAGGGTGACAAAACCTTTCTCTCTGCGCAGCAGGCGGTGGCGGGCAATCCGGTTTTGTCCCTCCTGTCCGAAGGGTTCCATCGTTGCAAGATAAATCCTTGTCCGCTGCTTTCCCTGCGCGGCAAGGGTTTCTGCAAATTCACTTTTCCCGCTCGCCGTACCCCCAAACACCAACGCCGTCATCAAAACTTCCCCCCACGTCCCTATTCCAAAGGGCGGTATTCTTCCAGCTCAATATCCTCAAAAGTGCTCATGCCTTCATAGACTGCAAGCGCCATATCCAGCAGTGGGAACAGGGACACAGCTCCCGTCCCCTCTCCCAGATGCATTCCAGCGGTGATAATCGGGGAAAGCTCCAGGGCATCCAGCACTAATTTTCCCGCCGGCTCCCCGCTCACATGGCTTGCCAGAAGATAGCCCTGCGCAGCGGGACATAATCTCACCGCGGTCAGCGCCGCAACAGAGGAGATAAACCCATCCACGACAACGGGAACCCCGCAGGCCGCCGCGCCGAGGGCAAAACCCGCCATGCCGGCAATATCAAAACCCCCGAGTTTGGCAAGCACGTCAAGGGGATCCCTCCTGTTGGGCCGATTGAGCCGAATCGCCTGTTCAATAACGGAAATCTTCCTGCAAAGTCCCTCGCTGCTCAGGCCCGCACCGCGTCCAGTCATCTCCTCGACCGGGCGGCAGAGGAGCACGCTCGCCATCGCACTGCTGGTTGTGGTGTTGCCGATCCCCATCTCTCCAGTGGCAAAAATCCGGTATCCCTCTTTGGCAAGGCGACAGGCAAGGGAAATTCCCCGTTCAAGTGCCAGTACCGCCTGCGCGCGGGTCATGGCCGGGCCACGCGCCAGGTTCTGCGTCCCCCGTGCAACTGCGCAGTCAATCATCCCCGGCTCTTCCACTGGGGTGTTCATCCCCATATCAACCGGATAGACGTCCACGTTTGCCACCTGTGCCATTTTACTGACGCTGGTAGCTCCATGACAGAGGTTCCCGGCAACCAACGCAGTGACCTCGCTTCCTGTCTGGGTAACGCCTTCCCGAACGACCCCATTGTCCGCGCAGAACACCGCCAGGGCACGTCTTTGAATCCGCACCTGTGCTGTCCCCTGGGCTCCTGCAATTCGACAGATGGCATCTTCCAGAAGCCCAAGCCCATGCAGGGGCTTGGCGATACTGTCCCAGCGGCGCGCCGCTTGTTTGTATGCCATCTGTTTTGGTGGGGAAATCCCCTGTACCGTCTGTTCAAGCGTCATGTTCTGATCCCTCCGCATAGGTTTTCATGGCCTCCACAAACCCCTGGGCAAACTTTGGGTTTGCATAGAAATAGAGATGGGGGAAGCCCGCAACCAGGTTGTATTTTGTATAGATGCAATCCCAAGAAATCTGGCGAGAACTTTTTGCCGCAGTAAACGCATCCCCTTCCTGGCTGCTCTGGTAATAGTGAAACTCATGCGCAGAAATTTTTTCCCCCGCTTTGCAAAAAAAGGTATCCCGGTTTGCACTTAGCGTAATATATCCAAAATGGCGCAGGCGTTCCCCTTTGACTGCGCGCCCGGGGACAAGCCCAGCCATCCTATGTTCTTTTCCCTGTTCGTCGCACAAAAATTCATGCAAGTACAGAAATCCGCCGCACTCTGCAAAGGTGGGAACCCCATCCTGTACGGCACTGCGGATGGATTCCAGCATGGAACGGTTTGCAGCCAATTTTGCCGCAAAAACCTCCGGATATCCCCCGCCCAGATAGATCCCGTCGATATTCTCCGGGAGTTTTTTATCGCATAAGGGAGAGAAGGGGAGTAACTCCACACCAAGCGATTTGAGTAAATCCAGATTCTCCCCATAATAAAAGCAAAACGCCTTGTCCTGCGCGACGGCCAGGCGTAGGGTTTTCTCCGGCTTCAGCGGAGCCGAAAGCGGTTCATACTCCACAGCAGGTGCGTTCCTTGCAAATCCCAGCAGTTTTTCAAGGTCCACAGTCTGTTCAAAAACGCTGACCAAGTGGACAAGTTTTTCCTTCAGCTTGGACACTTCTTTGGGAGGAATCAGCCCCAAGTGGCGGCTTAAAAGGGAAAATCCTTCGTCAAATGGAAGATACCCCACAACTTCCACTCCGCACTCCCGCTCGATGACTGGCTTGAGCATCTCATACACCTGCTTCGAGCACCGGTTGAGCAAAACAGCCCGGATTTGGGATCTTGTCCGGAAATCTGCAAACCCTTTCACCAGCGCGGCAAGGGATAAAGCCGCCCCTTTCGCATCCACTACCAGCAGAGCCGGTACTCCCAGCGCATGGGATACATGGTAGCTGCTGGCACATGCGCCTGTGCCGACGCCGTCATAGTAGCCCATAACCCCCTCAAATACGGCGAGATCACAGCCCTGTGACCGCTGTGCCGCCAAACAAACCGCCGTATTCTCCTGGACAAAAAACAAATCCGTATTGGAGCTGACCGTCCCGAAAATTTCCCGGTGGAACATGGGATCAATATAATCCGGGCCGCACTTGAACGCCGCGGGCGCAAGCCCTCTCCTGCGCAGCGCCCCCAACAGGGCGCAGGTCACTGTCGTCTTCCCCCCGCCGCTGGCGGGGGCGGTCACCATTATACGTGGAAGTTCCCATTTCATCCGTCATTCCTCCCCGCTGCACTGATAACAAAAACCGGGTTATTTGCCATCAAAAGATTGGAACGCCCGGCACGCTTTGTTTTGGATATGGACACCTGAACCGCCTCGATCTCCTCAAAACCCAATTCTGCGAGGAGTTTGAGGGAATCGCATGCGGTTTCCAGGGTAATAGCGCTGATACAGACCCGCACAGCCGGATTCTTTTGGCGCAGCAGGGACAGGATCTCCTCCAGCTTTCCCTTGCTCCCGCCGATAAAAGCCGCGTCCGGCGCAGGCAAGCCTTCGCATACATGCGGCGCCATCCCCTGTATCAGGCTGAGGTTATAGAGCCCTAAGCGCTGCGCATTTTGCCGGATCAGGCTGCATCCTTCATCTGAGCACTCCACTGCATAGACCTTTCCAAACCGGGCAAACAGCGCCATTTCCACACTGACCGAACCGGTCCCAGCCCCGATATCCCAGAGGGTATCCGTCTCCTTCAGGCGGAGTTTGGACAAAATCACACTGCGTACTTCAGATTTTGTCATCGGGACGTCCCCACGGAGAAACTCCCCGTCCGGCAGGCCAAACGAAGAGGCTTTCCTCTCACAGGCGCGCGGATTCATCACCAGCAGGACGCTCAAAGGGGCGAACCTCATTTTTCCAAGTTCCCGTACAGTCCCATGGAAAACAGCTTCCTGTGGGCTGGAGAGGTTTTGCCCCACATAGGCGGCGCACTCCCCAAAGCCGGCGGCATCCAGCTCCCGGCACAGGGAATCCGGCGTCTGCGCGCCCCCGGTAAGGGCAAACGTCTTTTCAAAATTCGCCACATGCGCCGCGATCTCACAGGCAGTCCCATGCGCGCTGACCAGGTGCCAGTCCTGCCATGGGATCCCCAGGCGGGAGGAAAAGCAGGACACGCTGGAAATCCCGGGGTAAACCTCCGTCTGCTCTGCCCCAAAGTGCTCGACAAGCTTTTTTGCACCGCTGTAAAAGCCGGCGTCCCCGCTGAGCAACACACAGGGGGTTTGAAACTCCGGGTGGGCGTGCAGATATTCGATGATTTGTTCCGGCAGGGCAAGCGGAACCTGCGGCGCCCGATGTTCCGGGAAGTTTGCAAGCAGCCGGGAAGCCCCCATAAGGCAGTCCGCACGGGAAACAGCCTGTACGGCAGCGTAGGTCATCTGGGAAAGATCCCCCGGGCCGGACGAAACCAAGGACAATTTCATGATGTTCCCCTCTTTTCTGTGAGAATTCGGACAATTTCTGCAAAGGAATTGCCCACTTCCTTCGGACGTGCGATAACAATTACGGGAATCTCCGCTTTTCTGGCGGCGGAAAGTTTTTCCTCATATCCGCCTTCCCGTCCGCTCTCCTTTGTGACCAGGCAGCGGATAGAAAACTGCCGGATCAGCGCGAGGTTCAGCTCCTCGCAGAAAGGCCCCTGCATGGCGATGATATGGCTGCGTTCATATCCGAGTGCGAGGCAGGCCCTCAACGAGGATTCCATTGGGAGTACCCGGGGGTAGATCCTCTCCCGGTAACCGGGGATGGCACAGAACCGGGCGAGTTCCTTTGCCCCGGTCGTCAGCAGGATATTCCCCGGCATTCGGCAGAGCGCCTGCACCGCTTCCTCCGTACCGGGGACAAGCAGGCTGTTTGAATCCGGCGGCGGGGATTCCCGGATCAGGCGCAGGTACGGCACTGCCGCATGGGTACAGGCCAGCCGGAGATTTTCCGTTACTTCGCGCGCATAAGGGTGCGTGGCGTCCACCACTACGTTATACCCGTTTTCTGTGAGCAGATGTTCCATCTCGGAACAGGACAGCCGCCCTTCCAACAGCGTGCAGCCGGGAACGCCCTCCATACTGTGCGCGCCGTATTCGGTCGCCACGCTCACAGTGACCTGGAAGTCGCCGATGGAAAGCAGGGTCTGCGCAAGGCGCTTTCCCTCGGTGGTTCCGGAAAAAATCAATACCTTCATAATGTCCCCCTGGCCTCATAGCCGCGCGGGGTCACCATCTTCCCACCAACCACCTTTGTCATGCTGTTGCCAATAAAAACCGTGGTAAACATATCCGCAGAGGTCTGGCTGAGCTGTTCAAGCGTCAGAATCCGGGAACTCTCCCCCTGTCTGCCGATATTGCGCACAATCGCACAGACCGTCTGCGGGGATTTTGTCTCCAACAGGATTTCGC
>ERZ1643246.4457-NODE-4457-length-11043-cov-5.964507_pt1 | contig 11043 bp, 8 predicted proteins | sample MGYA00579265_ERZ1643246 | MGnify/ENA primary metagenome ERZ1643246 (study PRJEB29033, sample SAMEA4952261) | chicken gut metagenome | biome: Broiler Chicken; feature: Gastrointestinal Tract; material: Caecum | place: Ireland | collected 2018 | study: Broiler...
ACCTTGTGTTTTACAAAGTGGATGATGAAAGAAAAAGAGTGGTTATCTATGCAGTTGTGGATCAGAGACAGGATTATTTGAATATCATTAGAGGACTATAAAATAGTAAAAAGTTTTTAAATATTAGAGATAGATTTGAGGGTAAGAGAAAATCCCAACGTGATATATGATAATTTTGTCGTTAGATCTTGGCTGTGATTTTGAGAAGAGTGTTGAGCAATTGGATAAGATTGTGGAGGAATATTGTGGGATAGAAAGAAAATGTCAGCAGTCATTTAGGGAAAGATAATATGAGAGATACAAGTAAATCAAAATCTGGTGAACAACAAGACGGAGGCCAATACAGAGATGAGGCATGAACATACCTCGGTAGAAGTGAAAATACCGTAAAGCGTCTGGAACAAAGTTGATTCTGCCCGGAGGGTACATGCCCGGAAGAGGACGTGTATTATAACGGTGCACATTATTTTAAAGGAACATGACAAAGCCCTTTGGATTCGTCGGGTAACAGATCTGGATACGGGAAAGGCTCAGGCAGAATTCAATTTCAAAGGTGCGAAACTAGACCAGGTATCCGCCACCGGAACAGAGTTGGAGATGCGTGTGGAAACACCGGAGATTCTGGAACGGATCTTGGAGGGGCTTACGTTCCTGCCTGTACCATGCGCCGTCAGAAAGACGTGTTTCACCTATACCAGAGGAAGGATTATCGCGGCCGTAGATCAGGTGGAAGGGCTGGGAGATTATCTGGAGCTGGAGATCATAGAGCAGGAAGAAGAGCAGAGGCCAGCATATCTAGAGGAAATTGAAGCAGTTATGAAGGAATAGGGGTATGAACAGAAAGACACAATACGAATTTTCTATTTGTCCATGCTGCAGAAGAAAGAAAAGAGCGGAACGGTTGAAGTAATCTTTAATGAAGAAGAGAATCTTCGTTATGAGTACTCCATCTCTATGGAGGGACTCGGAGACTGTCCTGTTCATTGACAGCTGGAAGGATTAGGAATCTCTTGACCGGCATCACACATCGCTGATGATGGAAAGGATTGCTAAACCTCGAGAGAAGGATGATTTCCACATGAGGGTGGAGAGATTCCTTTCGGATGAAGAAACAGAGATCGTTATGCCGGTTTGTAGTGACTGATACCGAGAGTTTTTAATGGTATCTTCATAATCTGGAGTATCCGGGAGAGGATACTGTGGTGATATTTTCATAAGCATAAGTTTTCGCATCCCTATCATCAACACGATAAAGCTAATACTCTGAGACAGGCAGTAAGGGGAATAAAGAGCCATGATAAGTGGCAGATAGGTGAGTGAAAATAGAATTGGAATACCTGGAAAAGTCGTTTGACTATTTCCAGTATTTTTTTGAAATGGATGCATATATTAATAAATAGAATTACATTAAAACTGCAATCAAAATAAAAAAAACGAGTAAAAAATACAAAATCAAGTTTTTCCTTGATATTTTTTGGGAGAGGGGTATAATGCATTATAGTGGTAAAAGTATTTACGGAAAGGTGAACACAATGGGAGAAATTACAGAACAGTCATTGATCACTGAAGAACATGGTGATAATTTACCGACTGTAAGAATAAAAAAAGTAGTATTAGATAATTTTAAGAGCGTTGGGCATGGAGAAATCACGTTGAATTGTGGTCGGGAGTTTATTCCGCGTGATACAGAGTCGGATATATTAGGTATTTATGGACAGAATGGATCAGGAAAAACTTCGTTCATTGAAGCTCTTTCTATCTTGAAGGGGCTTATGGCAGGAGTTCCTGTGCCTAGCGTATATGCTGACTGCGTTGCAGTAGGGAAAGAATATGCTAAGTTAGAATTTGTTTTTGACTTGCAATATGAAAATGGAGTGATTCGTGAGGCTGCATATTCGTTTTGTATGTCAAGCGTTGCATTGACAAAGGAAGAAATAAACGAAAAATATAAAGGCGCACCAGATGAATTTGATATTCCGGACGAAGACTGTAAGGTTGTTATTTTTGACGAAAAATTTTCGCTGTTATGGGAAGATGCATCGAAACGTCAGGTGATAATTGATACTTCTTCAGAGAAAGATGCTTTCGTACCAACAACTAAGAGAAAAGAAATTGCAGGTGGTGGTAAGAAAGTATTAGTTGCATTAGAAGTAAATAAACAGCTTGCACGTTGCAAGTCACGATCTTTTATCTTTATGTACGATACGCTTAAACTGTTTTCGGAAAAGGATAATAAAACTGTGTTCTTTAGAGTGTTGGTAGAGTTGAGATTGTATGCGCGTCATTATCTGTATGTGATTGATACAAAGTCTTCAGGTTTTATTCGCCTTAATTTTGCTCTTCCAATCTACACAACAGATGGACAGATGATGTTCAATGCTAAAAGACCAGAAGTAATTCCAACAGAAATGGTGGAAGATTTAAGAGGTGACTTAAATAATATTAGTTCGGTATTAGGTCAATTAGTACCGGGGTTGGCTATTGGATTTAAGGAACTTTCACAGACATTGGATAAAGATGGTAATCCGGCAATAGTAATGATGTTGACTGCTTACCGAGATGGTAAAGAATTACCACTTAGAGATGAGTCTGATGGCGTAAGAAAAATTATTTCTGTATTAAGTCTGATTATTGCGGCATTCAACCAAAAATCGGTTACAGTTGCGATTGATGAATTTGATGCGGGAATTTTTGAATATTTACTTGGAGAAATTCTTCAGGCACTTGAGGAATCTGGAAGAGGTCAGTTTATTTTTACTTCGCATAATCTTAGACCCTTGGAAGTCATTGATAAGAAGTTTTTGTATTTTACAACGACCAATCCAGATAACAGATATATTAAATTAAAAAATATATCTGCTACAAACAATTTGCGAGACACATATTTTAGAGAAATAATTCTGTGTGAACAGGAAGAAGAGATTTACAATAAAACTAAGCGCTTTAAGATAATTGCTGCGTTAAAGAAAGCAGGAGGAGAGCGTTAATGGGTAAAAGACCAAAGAGAAAGATTGTTTTGTTCCTTGTGGAAGGGAAATCTGATCGAGAGGCGCTTCAACTTGCTATTCCGGAATTATATGACGAGATAGATGAGGATATTGAAGTCTATTTTCCCATAATCAGGAAAGAAGAGGAAGAAAAGGGTGGAGATATCACCTCTACAAATTATGTGAACAAGCAAGGAAAGCGTTACTGGATACATCCAAGTAATATAGAAGATGCAATTTACGAATTATTCCTTGATGATTTCTTCGATAAAGAGAAAATTTTGCCAAAGGATATTTCAGAGATAATCCAAATCGTAGATACTGATGGAGCATATATTCCAGATGAATGTATTGTTCTGGATTCATCATTATCAGAAGAAGATTCTCCATTTTATAAACAGGATGAAATTGCTTGTTTGGATATAGAAAAGATTATTAAGAGAAATGAGCAGAAAAGTGAGAACTTAAATTATTTGAGTTCCTGTACAACCATAAAAGTTAAGCAGAAAACAGTTCCGTATTCGGTATATTATGTTTCTTGTAATTTAGACCATTATCTTCATCGATCAGCAAATTTGGATTACCATATGAAGAGATCATTGGCTGATACGTTTGCAAGAACATATATTGGTGATGTTAAAGGATTCATTAAAGAAATTTCTGATGATCCAGGAGCGGTAAAGGGTATGAGTTATGAAGAATCTTGGGAATACATTAAAGAAGGCAAAAATTCATTACATAGACATACCAATCTGAACTTGCTTTTTGAAAAACTGTTGGCAAAAGCAGATAGCAGATGAGTTGAATGTGAAAAGATTCTGTAATTAAGTTATATTTCCTCAATTGCAGGACTTTTATATGCATTATAAAAATGATAGAGAGAATGTATCGGATCAAGTTAGTTAGACATTAAGCATGATTAATCATTCTCTTGAAACTATGGGATATGAAGTAAATATGAAGATGGATATTTTATCTGTAACTGGAACGATAATGTAGATAGAATATCGTTATGATATTGATAAGAACATATTAAAGTGTTAAATCGATATTGTTAGCGCTTTTGTAAAATAAGTGACAATAAAATGGGGAATATACTTATAGGAGGATATATCATATGAGTTTGCAGAAGTACTTTAAAGCTTTTAATAACAAGATTAAGATGGATTATGAAGTAAAGTCAGAACTTGCTAGCAAAAGGGATATTTTATTAAATAAGCTTCGTAATAGTGGCGAATTGCCATCATTTTCAGAATTGAATCAAGGTAGTTACAGTATGTACACGGGAGTTGAACCAATAGATAAAGAATATGATATTGATGTGGGGCTTCGGTTTAATGTTAATAAGGGGGATTATGAGGAACCGACTGAGTTGAAAAATAAAATATGCGATATTTTAAAAAAGCATACAGATTATGGAGCAAAGGTAAAGAAGCCGTGTGTAACTGTTACATACAAGAAAGATGGGGAAATAGCGTATCATGTAGATTTAGTCGTATATACTTATGAAGATAAAAATGATTCAGAGAGTCAATTATATTTGGCGCGTGGGAAAGATAGTAAATCAGAAGAAAGATGTTGGGAAAAATCAGATCCTAAAGGGTTAATTGATTTGATAAATTCCAAATATAATGATGAAAAAGAGGACAAAGAACAATATAGACGTGTTATTCGTTATATAAAGAGATGGAAAAATTTGAAATTTAGTAATTCAGGTAATGCTGAACCACCAAGTATAGGGATGACATTAATAGCGGCAGAGAAATTTGAAGTTGCAAAAAAATATAATTATTTAGAAGAAAAATATTACTATGATGATTTAAATGCTCTTTATAAATTTGTTAAAGTAATACAGAGTCTGTTTACATATATTGGTATTTCTGAGAGCGGAAGGGCTTTATATCGTATTTATTATAATTTACCATCTTCTTTAAACTTTGAGCCGAATACTGACATTTTTAAGAAAATGTCTGATATTCACATGACAGATTTTAAAGATAAAATTGACAAATTGATGAAAGATTTAGAAGAGGTCATAGAAGAACCAGATGAGGTAGAACAGTGTAGATTACTTAATAAGATATTGGGAGATGATTTTGAGGTGCCAGAGAAAAAGAATGCCTCGAAAAGACAGGTAAATTGTATTCCGACTTCAAGCGCATCAGGAGTATCAAAATATGGATTTGAAAATCATTAAAGAAATATTAGCAGATAGGGAAGATATTTTGAATGTGAAAATTGACGAAGCAACTGCTTTTCGGGATACCCAGTATGAATTTTTAATAAACTGTGAATTGGTAATCCCAACATTTATAATTCCTATCGTTATAGCTATTCCTCATAACTGGAGAAACTCTTTAATTGATATTTATGTTCAGGATAATAAAGACTTTCCCTTTATACCACATATAGATATAAAGGGGAAAATCTGTCTGTTTGAATTAGAAGGAATCTTGATAGATCAAAATTTATATGGAATTATATCGGTGTCTCTTGATCGTGCAAGTAAAATTATAACAGAGGGACTTTCCAGTAAAAATCAAGAGGAATTTATTAGTGAATTTGATTCTTATTGGATGCAGTTACCTCATATTAGATTTGCGAAATGCGAATTACCAAAGAATAACCATATATCATTAATAAAGTATAGTTATAAGTCAATTACTAAGGAGAAAAGAGAAGCTTATGGTAGATATTTGCAACGTATAAAAAAACAAAAAATATATTTATCTTCAGATCCAAAACATTTAGAAAGATATTATCAGAAAAATGATAAAATTACTATAAAGAATGCTCTTTATATTTCTATAAAAGTTGAAGATTATATTTTCCCACCTGATCCTAGAAATGGTGTTTCGAAAGAATATGTTCAGCAATTGTTAAATTATGTGGATGTAAAGAAATATCAGTCATTGGCATCAAAACTGGGAAACAAAAAGTTGTTATTGTTTTCAATACAGCAGCCAAATGGAACTGTTACGATTTTAGGTTTAATACTTGAAAATTGCGAGATATCCACTGCGAAGCAAATATGTATGCTTAAATCAGTTACGGAGATAATTCCTGTTTATGTTAAACGAATAGATAAACAGTATCTTATGACTCGTTCTAGCGGAACAAATAATCCTTTTGCAAAAAAGAAAGTTTTGTTAATTGGATGTGGTTCCATAGGTGGATATATCGCGATTGAATTGGTAAAGGCTGGAATTGAACATATGATGCTTGTAGATCCAGATTTTTTATATGAAACTAATATTTTTCGACATGTATTGGGACTTGAGTATATTAATCAATATAAAAGTGTAGCTTTACAAAGATACTTAGAAAAGAATATCCCTAATTTGAAGCTTACTTCACTGGAAGAAAATATAGAAGAAGCTATTCAGGAAGAAGAAATAGAATTTGAGAAATATGATGTAATAATTTCTGCAAGTGGAAATCATAATGTAAACCGTTGGATAAATAAATTTATACATGATAAAGAAATAAAAACTCCGGTAGTTTATGCTTGGAATGAAGTGTTAGGAGTTGGTAATCATGTGGCATATATCCAACATGGTTATAAGGGATGTTATGAATGTTTTTTTGGAAGAGATGAAGAAACAGGAGAAATTTATGATAGAACATCATATTGTGAACCGGGACAGAAAGTTGTGCAAAAGGTTGCAGGGTGCGGCAATGCTTTTATACCTTATGGTTCTACGGTATCTCTTAAAACGGCAGCAATGTGTGTTGATATTGTGAAAAACATATTTGAAGGGAGATATACAGATAATATGATTTTATCTGCTAAAGGTGACAATTATCATTTCCTAAAAGCAGGATTAATACTATCAAATAAATATTTAAAACAGAGAGAAAGAATTGTTGAATATCAAGGAAATCAATTTGCTGATCTACAATGTGAATGCTGTGGTGTAAAGAATGGTCGTTCAGGATGAAAATAGAAAAATAAAAATTTGTAATAGTATATTGTGGATTATAAAAAAGTATATACAAACAGAATGCAAAGCTCGCGAAGCAGGAGGTATATTAATAGGGCGGGAAAATGCTGGAAATACAAATTTGGTAATTGAATTTGTTACAGAGCCAATGCCAAAAGACAAAAGAGGTAGATGTAGATTTTTGCGTAAAGATATAGGTCATATAGAGTTTTTTAAAAAACTATATAATGAAAATGAGGGCATATATGGCTATATTGGAGAATGGCATACACATCCAGAGAATATTCCACATTATTCTGCTATTGATTCAAATAATTGGAGAAGAATCGGAAAGAAAATGAAAAACAGAAAGCAATATCATCTAATTGTAGGAATACAAGAAATTGGGATTTGGGAATATAATTCCATTACTAAAAAAATTGTACAAGTGGATAATATAAAGTGGGAGGATGTACCTAAAAATGAAAGTTTGTATTGAAAAACTTAAAGATAATTTACAACCTATTATACAAATTGTGTTCATGATTGCTTCATTATTTCTTCCAACAATAGTTAATGTGACTGATTGGATTCAATTCTTCTTCCAAAATACGGAAATTAATTTCGAAACTGCAAAATACTACTTTTTACTAAAAGCAGGAAACTGGGGAATAGGAATTATACTTATGTTCTTTGTACTTTTCAAAATAAGAAAAGTCAATACAGATAAGTTATTTAACACAAGAAATGTATATCACAATTATCCTTATATATGGTATTTTGTTTGTGCTAAGATTTTAGGATTTACTAAATGTAATTTGAAATTGGTGCCGATATTTATGCAATTTAAACTGGTTTTGAATGATACATTTGCAGAGTACAATGTTGGATCAGAAGATGATTATCCGATAATAGAAGAAGAGGAAATAGTGGTAAGAAAAGTAAACTGGACTTCAGGGAAAGAGGTTAATTTAGTATTGGCTGATACATATCCCATTGTCGCAACACAGATACCTAATTCGAAAAGTGTGTTTCCGACATTATTTATTATGCGAAAACGACCAGATCAATCCCGATACTATAGCCCTAAGTTTATTGCTAAAATTGTAGATGAAGTGAGAAATTTGCCCAAAGATATGACCATCGTGAATGTTTTTCCAACAACAAATGCAAAACATACAAAAAAGATAGCAGGAGATGCATTTAAGCTTGCTGATCGAGGAAATGTGAAGAAATTAGTAATTTTTCCGCAAGACAATAAGGGCGAGAGAAAATTTGAAGAAAAAGGAAAAATAATATATAATTATAGATAAGCAAATTCGCAAATAAATTACATATATCACTGCGTTAAATTAAGATTCAGAATTACCGTTGTATGATACACTGGACACGATAGAAGAATTGAAACCGTTGAGGAAATATCTGGTAAAAGGGCAAATAGAAACAATAACGAATAATTTAGTATATTGCAATTAAAAAATTGAACGTATCATTAGAGATAGTGATACGTTTTTTTGAAAAAATTTGTTGGGGAGTAAATAATGTTTGATATGACTATGCGAGCAAAATTGTTACCACCACCATGTTTAATTAAAAATTCTGTAAATGGTGAAAATAACTGTAATTATGAAATATATTTGCTTGAACTTTTGAACGAATCGAAATGGTTTCGTGTTCGATATCCAGAAGGTTTCATAAAACCAGTCTCAGAATCGAATGGTGAATGTGATGCGATTAATCAGAATTATCAGATTGATTTTAAATTATTTGCTGCAAAAACAGCTTTACAAGCACGCAGTCTACTTTCTCCTCAAATTTATAAAGATAAAGATGGCGTTATATTCTATTGTGAAAGTAAAAAACCGGGTGGAACAATAAAAGCTACTAGATTATTTGCTGCATTGAGGGGAATGTCGGTTACAGATTTGTATACTATTCGAAAAAATGGTAATAAAGTTTTTGGCGTGGAAAATGATATTTTTACAATGTTAACTATGCTAGAAACAAAAAAGAATCTGTTTTTATTTTTTCCATATGAGTTTACATTTGATAAATATCATAATAAGGATGAGGCATTAAGAAGCATTAGTGAAGCAATAACAGAGGATTTTAGAGCTTCTTTTGAATATCGGGAGAATCAAGTAGATAGACAATACGATACCTTTATAACATGTATTTATGATAATGCTTTTTTGATTTACTTTGTACAGAATCAAGCAACACGATTAATAGATATCGTAGAAACAAAAAAATATCAACTTTTTTTCATTTATTGCAATATGCAGATATGTGGTAGTTACGTTTTTGATACTTTAATAAACTGTATCATAAATACAAATGATAATAGTGTAGAGGTACAGACATGCTGATTTATGAAGGAACAAAAGACAATTTTCTATCGAGTGTAGAGCAGGATACAATTGCTGTAGAAATAGAGAACAATATTTATGAAAGAATGCATCGTTATACGGCGAAGAATGAATTCCGTGCATGGGAAAATTCTATGGAATATATGTATAAGGTCCTGAATGATCAGGACATTCCATCTGATGCGGGAATTGCTATCGAGTACAATATTCCACAGACGTCCAAGCGAGTGGATTTTCTGATATCCGGCTATGGGAATAGGGAAGATGCAAATGTCGTTTTGATTGAACTGAAGCAATGGGATGAGCTGGAGGCGGTTCCGGGACGGGACGGTCTGGTACAGACATATACTGGAAATGCTGTGAGGCAAGTAGTTCATCCTTCTTATCAGGCGTGGTCATATGCCATGCTGATCAGTGATTACAACGCTTCTGTACAGGAAGGAATGGTTTCCATATTTCCGTGCGCTTATCTGCACAATTACAGGCGGCATAATCAGGATCCGCTTGATGCTGAACAGTATGAAATTTATCTGGAAGATGCACCGGCATTTACACGCGGGGAAGTCACAAAGCTAAGAAATTTCATTAAAAAGAGTATTCGAATCGGCGATAATAAAGAATTGATTTACAAGATTGATTCGGGTCGCATTAAACCATCGAAAAGTCTCCAGGATTCTATTGCAAAAATGCTGAAGGGCAACCGTGAATTTATTATGTTGGACGAACAGAAGGTCGTTTATGAAGAAATCCTGAATGAATCCAGACAGTCTGTCCAAGATGATAAAAAGCGGGTTGTGATTGTAAAGGGCGGTCCAGGAACAGGGAAAAGTGTGGTAGCCGTAAATCTCCTGGCCGAATTAACAAAAGAGGATCAGTTTTGCCAGTATGTATCCAAAAATTCAGCACCAAGAAATGTGTATCGGAAAAAGTTAAAAGGAAGTATCAGGAAAAGCAGTGTCGATAATATGTTCAAGGGATCAGGTATTTACACAGAAACCGATAATAATATGATCGATACAATTCTGGTGGATGAAGCGCATCGTTTAAATGAAAAATCTGGAATGTTCCATAACATGGGAGAAAACCAGATTAAAGAAATTATTCATGCGGCGAAATGCAGTGTGTTCTTTATTGATGAAAGCCAAAGAGTTACACTTCAGGATATAGGACGGGTAGACGAAATCAGAAAATGGGCGGAGGAGGAAAAAGCTCAGGTTACAGAGATGGAACTGGTGTCTCAGTTCAGGTGCAACGGTTCCGATGGATACCTCGCCTGGTTGGATCATACGCTGGAAATTCGTGATACGGCAAACTTTGATATGGAGGATATCGATTATGATATCCGAATTCTTGATTCGCCGGCAAAAATGCAGGAGTTGATTATTGAAAGAAATCGTACATCGCATAACAGAGCGAGAATTCTGGCTGGTTACTGTTGGAACTGGAAAAAAGAAGGAGTCAATGATCCATCTGTACATGATATAAAAATCGGAGATTTTGAAATCAGCTGGAATCTGAAAAATACGACTACGTTTGCCATTGACGAAGATTCCATTCATGAAGCGGGATGTATTCATACCTCTCAGGGATTAGAATTCGATTATGTAGGAGTCATCATTGGAGACGATATGCGATATGAAAACGGGATGGTCGTTACAGATTTTACAAAAAGAGCCAGAACAGACCAGTCATTGAAGGGAATAAAAAAACTGTATAAAGAGAATCCGGAGCTGGCAAATAAAGAAGCGGACGAAATTATAAAAA
>ERZ1643246.4458-NODE-4458-length-11040-cov-7.650432_pt1 | contig 11040 bp, 14 predicted proteins | sample MGYA00579265_ERZ1643246 | MGnify/ENA primary metagenome ERZ1643246 (study PRJEB29033, sample SAMEA4952261) | chicken gut metagenome | biome: Broiler Chicken; feature: Gastrointestinal Tract; material: Caecum | place: Ireland | collected 2018 | study: Broiler...
CCCCAGGTTCGCGCAGGTGGTTGTCTTGCCAACGCCGCCTTTCTGGTTGGCGATAGCGATGATTTGCGTGTTCACTATTCTCACCTCGTTTCTGGTTAGGCTGTTGGCATCGTGGAGAAATAAAAAAGCCATCACAAAGTGATGACCTCCAAACGAAAAATGCCTATTGTTTTATGGCTGGCTCCTATATTATAATAGTAGAAACAATGATGGTCTTGCTTCGCGCTCTCTATGGATACAGACCCGCACAGGCTGCTATCAAGAACCCCCGCAAGTAAGAGTTCTGTCATTGACCATTGGATTTTGATGAAGCGCAAACCTTCTATAAATCCCATAGATACGGCATAAAACCGCCAAAATGGCATGATTTGACCGTGGAGGTCTATGGCTAAACGCCAAAATCCCCGTACATTCCCGTTAGGGAAATGTACGGGGATTTTCGTTTTAGGCTATCTTCACCGCTGGATAACCAGGCGCAAAGCAGTTACTCTGTTTTTGGCGCAGGCAGAAATCGGATCGCCACCAGCTGGTGAAAGATGGCTGCAAACATCAGGCCGAAGGTTACGCCCAGAATGGTATCCGCAACACGCAGGATCACAGCACCCTGCATTCCGTATATCCCTGTTCCCAGCATCAGCGCACCAAGGCAGTTCATTGCCGTCTTATACCGGCAATCAGTGCAAAAACCAAGGCATAACCCTCCCAGCGGGCCCAGAAGTGAATGCAGGGATTCAGGTATTACCAAATACAGAATAAAAAACAGGCAGGAACCAGCGACAGCCCCTGTGATTCGCTGCCGAAAGCGGATGAAGGTATTGCTGGAATATGGATATTCCGATAACAGAGACGAATGAGAGCCTCTCCGACGACAGGGTTGCCCGTCAGATAAATGTAAGCAAAGCTGTATAAACCGCCGTTTCCCATCTCAGGTCGCTGCGTCGTGATATAAAGAAGCGAAAAAAAGCAAACAAAGTGCAGCGGGATCAAAAAAAGCGGCGGAAGTACTGCCGCTGCACTTGGCGCCAGCACCAGAATAGCCAGTGCCGCCGCCAGAGTTAGGAGCGAGTCTTTGGTGCAGTACTCAAAATTGACAAAACGGATGCCCAGCATGATGCAGAACAATGCCACGGCTAATGGAGTGTTGTCAGCGCCAAACACACTGGACAGCAAGCTGATAAATACAATGGCAAAAGCCACGATCAATACAGAACGTGCGGCCATCGCTGCCCAGTAATACATCTTTTCCTGCTTTGTGTCGCAAGCAGCAATTTGCCGTTTGAGTATGGCAGGGTCCATTTGCAGCGCGTCATAAAATTTCATCTTCATGGATATTTGCCTTCCCTTTCTCAATATGTGCGGCGAGCTTATCCGCATAATACATAAACATCTCAAAATCCTTGCCGGAACTGCGCCACAGGTCATAAAACGGCTGCAAAATGCTTTCATACCCTTTCTTCAATTCAGTAAGGCCGATCTTTGTGATAAATAGCTGGTAGCTTCGTTCATCTGTCGCTTTCCGTTGTTTGCATATGCAGTTTTTTTCATAGAGGGCCTTCAGGCAGCGGCTCACCGCTTCTTTTTTCATTCCCGTTCCCTGGCTGAGCAGAACAGGCGTATTTTGATCAGGCTGCAAATACAGATGTGCCAGCAGTTCGCATTCACTGACAGTCAGCGCAGATTTGCGCACGGGCAGCAAGGACCGCATGATTTTTTGCATCTGCTGCTGATAGTGAATCATATCTGTCCACTCCATAAAGATCTCCCTCACAAAGTAATTAACATTGTTAAATATATGCTACCAAATACTTTTTGTCAATAGCTGCAATAAAATAATTTTCCGCTTTGCTTTCCGCTGCGAATCGTCCGGTGCTGCCTGATCTATTGGACAAAACGATGACAGATCGGTTGATTCGATGCTTTTGGTGTTGACAGACCGGTTTTTCACCTCGTATAATAAGACAAATCAACTAATCAACATTTTGGAGGGCGTTTCATGAAACGAATTCCATTTGCACTGTTGGGTATCTGGCTTGCCGGTATGCTGGCGCTCAGCGCGTGCGCCTCTGCCGACCAAACGGCGGAGACAGACGCGATCGAACCGAGCACCACCGATGCACAGAGCGATGCCGAACAAACCAATGCCGGTGTGCTGAGCAGCTTTTCGACCACCGATCTGGATGGAAACACGGTCGATCAGTCGATTTTGGCGGACTATGACCTGACCATGGTCAACGTATGGGCCACCTTCTGCCGCCCCTGCATCAACGAAATGCCCGATCTGGGCGAGCTGGCGGAGGAATATGCCGATAAAAACGTGCAGATTATCGGTCTGGTATCCGATGTGCTGAATATGGACGGAACGATCAGTGAGGAGCAGGTGCAGACTGCGCGCGACATCGTGGAGCAGACCGGGGCAAACTATGTGCATCTGCTGCCCTCGGAAGACCTGTATGGCGTTCTGGGACAGATTGCCGCGGTGCCGACCACCTTCTTTGTCGATAAGGAGGGCGCACAGGTCGGTTCGGCCATCGTCAGCGCCCAGAGCAAGGACAAATGGGTGCAGACCATTGACGAAATGCTGACCGAGGTGCAGGAATGAGCTTTTTCCGCCGTAACCGCGCCGCCATCGTTGTGTTGGCGGTTGCCGTGCTGTTTCTTGCGCAGGGCGTACTGCGCGGGGAAACGCAAATCGTGTTCCGAAAGGCGGTCAATATCTGTATGGAGTGTATCGGCCTTGGGTAAGCTGCGCGACCATGCCCGCACGCTGGTGCAGCTGCTTTTCACCGCTCTGACAAACGGTTACGCCGCCGGTTTTGCCAAGGGCGGCATCTATAAGGGCCAGAGCAAGCTGCTCTGTGTGCCGGGCCTGAACTGCTATTCCTGCCCGGGCGCACTCGGTTCCTGCCCGATCGGCTCGTTTCAGGCTGTCATCACCAGCCGCACGAACCAATTCACCTTTTATGTGATCGGTTTCCTGCTGCTGTTCGGCGCGCTGTTCGGCAGGCTGGTCTGCGGCTGGCTGTGTCCGTTCGGTCTGGTGCAGGATCTGCTGCACAAAATCCCTTTTCCCAAAAAACTGCGCCGCTTGCCGGGCGATCGTGTGCTCAAATATCTGAAATACGTCATTTTGGTTGGCTTTGTCATTGTTTTGCCGTTGACCGTGCTGGATATTGTGGGACAGGGCCAGCCGTGGTTCTGTGAGTACATCTGCCCGTCGGGCACACTGTTTGCGGGCATTCCGCTGATTGCGTCCAATCCGCCGCTGCGCGCGGCGCTGGGCTGGCTGTTTACTTGGAAAATGGCCATTCTGGTTGTGCTGCTGGTGCTGAGCGTCGCGGTGTACCGTCCGTTTTGCCGCTATCTGTGTCCGCTCGGCGCGATCTACGGCTTCTTTAACCCGATCGCACTGTATCGCTTCCGCATCGACGCGGAAAAATGTACCCAGTGCGGTGCTTGCCAGCACGCCTGCAAGCTGGACATTCCCGTCTGGCAAACACCGAACAGCGCGGAATGCATCCGCTGCGGCGATTGCCGGCGCGCCTGTCCGCATCATGCCATTGATACGGTCAACCCCTGTCATGCGAGGCAGAAAAAAGATGCTTAACGTCTGCCATATGCATTTTTTCACCGCAGGGGGAGAAAGATAATTGTCAACCTCTGTTGCATCGTGGTATAATAGGGATATCATTGATTGCAACGCATCAAATCACTACGCAAATCTTTAGGGGGAATTCTCGTGACTGCTGTATATGCCATTCCGGTATCCGCCGTGAATCCGGACGACGGCGCATCCCGCGCCCGATTATCGCGCGGCCGTCTGGAACAGCTGGACCGACGCCACGGAACGGCCAGAGCGCAGGGCTTTGCGGCATCGCTTTTGCTGGAATATGCGGTTTCGCAGCAGTATCCATGGGTGGTTCACCCGCTTGCCATTTCGATTGCCGATGGCGGAAAGCCGTATCTGGTTTCCGAGCCCGGCATTCATTTCAGCTTGTCCCATTCGGGCGACTGGGCGGTATGTGCGCTCAGCGACCATCCGGTCGGCGTGGATATTGAGCGCTGCGAGCCCGGCCGACGGGATATCGCTTCCCGCTTTTTCCATCGTGAGGAGGTGCGGTATCTCAACACGGTTCTGCCTTCTGCGCGGGATGACGCATTTTATAAGCTCTGGACGCTCAAGGAGAGCTTTGTCAAGTCTACCGGACGCGGCCTCGACCTGCCGCTGCGCAGCTTTTGGGTTGACATTCATCGGATGCCGCCGCGGCTGGACTGCGATGAGGTCACCGGCAGCTATTCGCTTTTCCTGCCCGAGTTTGCCGATCGCAATTACCGCCTTGCGGTGTGCGTGGAGAAAGCGGGCGCGGAGCAGCCGACGCTGCACATCATGAACTAACACACGTAAAGAAAAAGGACGATGCATTTGCATCGTCCTTTTGTTATGCCTTGGTCTGTTCGTATGCCGTGCGCACCGCGGTTGCCAGCTGATCCGAACAGCTGGTGCCCTTGCCGCCGCACGAAATGCCTTTGAAATAGCCTTCGATCTGCTCGACGGTCATGCCCTCCACTACGCGGCTGATGGCCTGTAAATTGCCGTTGCAGCCACCCTGAAAGGAGACGTTGTGCACCTTGTCCCCGTCCAGATCGAAGGAAATCCGCATCGGGCAGACGCCACGCGGTTTGTAATCAAAATGCTGCATTGTTTTGTTGTCCTCCTCATAGCAGCGTGCGGATATAATCCGCCGCCTGCTCAAATGTTTCTACCTGATGATAGGGGCGGTCGTCCTGCGGCTGCGGCAGCCCGGTCCAGTTGAGCCAGACGCCTGCCACGCCGACATCCATAGCGCCTTGTACATCATGCCGGAAGTTATCGCCTACCATTACGGCCTCATGCGGCAGGCAGCCGCATTTTTGCAGCGCCAGCCAGAAGATCGGTGAGCCCGGTTTATCCATGCCCGCCTCTTCGCTCGCAACCAGATAGTCCACCCGGTCGGCAAGGCCGAGATACTCCAGTTTTTCCATCTGGATGTCCGCCAGCATATCCGTACATATCGCCGTCTTGACGCCCGCTTGCCGCAGGTCGTCCAGCAGCTCGTTCACGCCCGGGCGCAGCTCCATTTTTTCCAGCACCGCGTCCCAGTACACCCGATGCGCTTTGCGCGCATAGCGGATGGCATTGCAACCCAGCCGCTCGAGCGCACCCTGCGCAAACAGCACGCGATCATGTACCGGCGGCATGCCGGGCTGCTGCCGTCCCAGCCGGTGGCGGTTTGCGTGGAACGCCTGCACAAAGTCCTTGCCGGAAATGCCAAGCTCCTGCTCCGCCCAGATCGCAAGCCGCTCATACGCATATGCATCGCCCGCCTGAAAACTGCTATACAGCGTATCATCCAGATCAAAAAATACCGCTTTCAGTCCCATAAATCCCTCACAGAAGTTTTTCGTTATATACCGCGCGGCTGCCGCCGACGAACTTGGCCCGACGGCGCGCGCAAAGCAGAATGGCCTCGCCGATGTGCTTGACCTCGATGCGCAGCGGCACAACGACCGGCTTGATATGCATGCCGATCAGCGTTCCGCCGATGTCCATGCCCGCAGATGCGGACTGCTTGAGGCTTTCCACCGCAACTGGATCGGCAAACCGCTTGTAAGCGGTCGTGCCGAAGGAACCGCCCGCCTTGGGCTGCGGAATGACGTTGACCTCATCCAGTCCGAACCGTTCGCAGGCCGCCCGTTCGACCACCAGCGCGCGGTTGAGATGCTCGCAGCACTGCGCGGCAAGATAGATGTCACGCTCGTGCAGTACGCCATAGATGCCCTCAAACACTGCTTCGGCTACCTCAACGCTGGAATGCGTGCCGATCTTTTCGCCGCAGATTTCGCTTGACGAGCAGCCGACCACAAATAAATCTCCTGCGCGCAGCTTTGCCGCGTCGCATACCAAAGCCGCTGCCTTGGCGCTTTGTTCTCTGATTTCAGAAAGCTCCATGATTCATGCCTCCTTTGATAGTTACAGTATACCACAGTTTGTTCCGGCTTTCACCGTCTTTTTTCCTGCGGCATACACTGAAATTGAGGCAAGGCCTCAAACCGACGAAACAAGGAGCAACCTGCATATGAATACGACTAACCCTTCGGGCGATCAGGCGCTGCCCGCGGACAGCATTGATCCCCGTCTGCTTTCGCTGGCCATGGCATTTGTGCCGGCGCAAAGCTTTGATACGCCGTATGAACCCGCGCTGGCTTTCAGCCGCGGCACTATTTTTCCGGCGCTCGATAAACCCTTCCTCGGAGAGGAGGCCGTTCCGCAATGACCGAACGCGAAAAACTGCTCAGCCGTGTGCGCATGTATGATTTTGCGCTGGTGGACGTGATCCAGTATCTCGACGGCCACCCGAAAAACGCCGCAGCACTGGCTTATTACAGCAAGATGCGCACCGCTTTTGACAAGGCCGCAGCGGAATACGAGGATACTTTCGGCCCGTTGACCGCGCGCGAGGTGGATACCCGTGTCGGCAACTGGCGCTGGATTGACGATCCGTGGCCGTGGGAAGGAGAGGATAACTGATGTGGTCATACGATAAACGCTTACAATATCCCGTCAACATCAAAAACCCGGACCCGCAGACTGCAAAAATCGTTATCACGCAGCTTGGCGGGCCGGATGGTGAAATCGGTGCAGCGATGCGCTATCTCAACCAGCGCTACGCCATGCCGTACAAAGAGGGCAAGGCCATTCTGACCGACATCGGTACGGAGGAACTGGCGCACCAGGAGATGATCGCTGCGATTGTCTACCAGTTGACCCGCAACCTGACGCCCGAGCAGATCAAGGAGGGCGGCTTTGACGCTTACTTTGTCGATCATACGACCGGCATTTATCCGCAGTCTGCAGCGGGCATCCCGTTCTCGGCCTCGGCGCTGCAAAGCAAGGGCGACCCGATCACCGACCTGGTCGAAGATCTGGCTGCCGACGCTGCAATCATGCAAGCGCAATCTTTATCGTTATTTTTGATAAAATACGTCTATTTAATTTGTTCAAAACAGAAGATTTGGAATTTATTTCAAAATTCCCAGTGAATTTCAACCGGTATGGTCTTTTCGCCTTTCGCCCGACGTCCAACGATCACATAGTCAATCAGCGTATCAACGATTTCCCGCGTCAGATGGTCAAGGCTTACATACTGCTCTATCAGTTCGCGACGGTTATCTCCAGCTGCAATGCGTTCATTGAGTTCGTCCAACTGCCTTTCACCATCCGCGATCACGCGCCCAAGCCGGTCGCGTTCCTTGGCAAAGTCCGCCGACATGGCAATGTAATCACTTTCCGATAAGAGCCCTTTCACCTTGTCCATATATAGCTCACGAATCCCCTTAGCATATTCCGATACTTTGTTTCGGTAGGTTTCCAGATCATCCGTCAGCCGTTTTTTCTGTGCTTGCAGATTGGAGCAAAATTCGATATTCTGTTCCAGCTCGTTTCTGTCCAGATATTCCTCCGATAACCGGTTCAGCTCGTCGATCACCGCCCGCTCCAGCTTGGCTACCGAGATAAAGGCGCCTGGGCACGCATCCTGCGCTACATGACGATTGGGGCATTTCAGATAGTGCCGCCCGTTTGTTTTGGATGAACGCAGCGTATAACCGCAATATGCGCACCGCGCTTTGCGGGCAAACAGACCAATCGTTCCGATCGAAAAAGGTTTTGCACGCTGCATCCGCAGTTCCTGTACCTTGTCCCACAATTCACGGTCTATGATTGGTTCATGGGTGCCTTCTACAACATACCACATGCTTTTCGGACGCGGCTTATTCTGCTTGGTCTTATAGGAAATACTGCCGTATTTGCCCTGCACCATGTTGCCGATATAGATTTCGTTTTCCAGCATATCTGAAATCGCGAAGTATTTCCAGAGTGTGCTGTTGCGGGTTTTGGGATTTTGATACCGTAATCCGTGCAGCCGCTTGTATTCCGTTGGATTTGGAATACCGCGATCATTGAGCATCCGGGCAATGGCAGTTTTTCCATATCCCTGTGCGAACAGAGTAAACACCTCACGCACAACGGCCGCTGCTTCATCATCAATAATCAGATGCCCTTTCTGGTTCGGATCTTTCATATAGCCATACAGGGCAAATGCACCGATGTGGAATCCGTTTTCCCGGCGGTTTTTGAGTACGCTGCGAATGTTATCCGACATATCTTCCAGATACCATTCATTGACAAGGCCGTTGATTTGCCGCGACTTTTTGTTACCCTTATTGGCGGTATCTGCATTATCTACAATACTGACAAACCGAATCCCCCATATTGGGAAAAGGCCATGAATGTATTTTTCAACCAACTCCAATTCGCGGGTAAAACGCGACTGTGTTTTGCACAGGATAATGTCGAACTTTCTTTGTTCGGCATCTTGCAGCAGCTTATTAAATTGCGGACGGCGCCTGTCTGCCCCTGCATAGTCGTCATCACTGTAAATGTTATATACTTCCCACCCCTGTTCTGTAGCATACTGTACCAGCATGGACTTCTGGTTTTGGATGCTTCCTGAATCATCTGTTTCAAACTGCTTGTTTCTATCTTCCTCGGATAACCGACAATAAATAGCGACTTTCATGTTCTATCTCCTCCAAGATAGGAACAAGCCATTTTCTGTACTTATTATAACGCACAGAAAACAGCTTGTCATTGCCTTGTTTCCGTCGTATTTCCTTTCTGTTTTTCCATCAGATTGATTAACTCTATCCACTTTTGCGTGAACCGCGCTGTACTGCAACAATTTTCTGTATTTTCAAAAACGCTCTTGCAAACGACCTGAACTTCTCCTTTTGCCATATTGCAATCACCATCCATTCCAAAGCCAAATATATGTTAATCTGCTTGTACGGTATGCGTCTCCGCACTGCCGTTTGCAGGATTTTCTTCAAAATAAACATCTTGGCGCACAAACTATGATGCCGTATAATATAATCAAGCGAACTGCAAAGGGAGGAGGCATTTTTGTGAAAAGGCAACTCATTTCTATCTTGTGTGCTGCAGCTTTAACCTGTTCGGCAGGCGCGGCAAGTATGCCGGACTTTTCAGACGTCCGTCCGGTAGACTGGTATCACGATGCAGTCAGCTACGTTTGCGAAAACGGACTGATGAACGGCACATCAAATACAACATTCAGCCCGAACGCCACTACCAGCCGCGGCATGATCGTGACCATCCTGTACCGATTGGCAGGTTCACCCGATATGCCGGAAAGCAACTGGGGCTACCCATACGCAAATGTGGACGCGGCAGCTTATTACAGCACGCCGGTCTACTGGGCGCGTGTGAATGATCTTGTTACTGGATACAGCGATACGCAGTTCGGTCCGGATGACGCGATCACCCGCGAACAGCTTACCGCTATTCTGTACCGCTATGCAGATTACCTCGGTCTTGATACAGATACCGACTTTATACCGGATAAATACTACGATTTTCCAGACTATAAAACCGTCTCCCGCTATGCGGCAAATGCCATGAGCTGGTGCGTCAATAATGGTATTATCAACGGTTCAAACGGTAAGCTGAACCCACAGGGAACCGCTACCCGCGCCGAAGTCGCAACTATGCTGATGAATGCGGAAAGTATTCTGAATGAAAGCGATACGAAACCGGACAAAGAACCCATTCCTCCTACGCCAGAGGATAATACCGACAACGAAAACACTGACGGCATCCAAACCGTAACAGACGAAATCAGCCAACGCCCCACTGGTCAGTCCGCGGTAGATGAATACGGCGGCTATTGGGATTATGATGAAGCTAATGCCACATTTGATGCCATCAACGACCTGCGCGAGCAGCACGGATTACCTCGTCTGGTCTACTCCCTGCAAGTGCAGGAATGGGCGGATATTCGTGCCCGCGAACTCTGGATCGTTGATGAACGGGACGGGAATATATCTCACACAAGACCAGATGGATCTATATTTGCAACCGTAGGAACAGGCTGTAATGCAGAAAACGCATTGATTTCTGTTATCCGAGTAGACAACGAAACCGCCGACGAAGCGGCACAAAGTCATTTAGGACAATGGTATGCTTCACAGGGGCACCGAGAAAATATGCTCAACACACGATCTAAAACTGCGGCTGTTGCAATTTATGTGCAGGGCGAAAAAGTATATGCCTTGCAGCTTTTTGACATTTTGACCGTAGAAAAATTAAACCAGCTATAAGAAAAATCCCCCGTTTTGATGAACGGGGGATTTCCTTTACCTTTAGGAGTTAAATCCAGTATTCATTTCCGTCGGTGTCCAGAATAAAATCATGTTCGTGCGAAACCTCGGTAATCAGTCCCGAAGAAGAACCACTATCTACAAAATACTGGATATGGCCGCTGTACCCCGAAGTATCGGGGTCGGTATCCCGTCCGGTAAGCTGGCAAATCAGTTTGGCAAAGTTCAGACGCGATACATTACCACTCAGGCCTGCATTTGTACCCGTGATATACTTCACAAGCGTATTGAGCTGGTCCGAAGTCGCCCAGATACGCAGATAACCTTTCTCCGAAACCTCATAGCTGATTTCATAATCAACACCCTCGGTCATTTGCGTGGTGTCAAAGCAGCTCGGCGGCAGTACGCCAATGGAAACAAAATACTTTGCTTGCTCAGAGATACTGTACTCATATTCCGGTACGGTCACCGGACCACGGTCCAACCATGTGTTACCACCATTAGAAATCAGGCGGTAAGCCACTATACATGCTTCCTGTAAAGAAATGCGGTCTGAGGGACGCCACATATTTTCTCCATAACCGTTAAACAGTTGATAGTGAATACTTGTAGTCAGATTTTCTGTCACGGCTATAATTTCAACTTCCGGCGATTTGCCGGTGACACTGCCGTTGTCGCCTTTGCCGGTTGCGTAATTGATGTAGGTTTTGCCGCCTGCATCGTTCTTGAACTGGACGGTAAGCGCAATCTTATGCGATTGCCCCGGCGCAATATCACCCAGTTCCAGCGAGAACACCTTGTCGGCAAAACTCCACTTATCGTTCAGGA
>ERZ1643246.4459-NODE-4459-length-11037-cov-7.750228_pt1 | contig 11037 bp, 9 predicted proteins | sample MGYA00579265_ERZ1643246 | MGnify/ENA primary metagenome ERZ1643246 (study PRJEB29033, sample SAMEA4952261) | chicken gut metagenome | biome: Broiler Chicken; feature: Gastrointestinal Tract; material: Caecum | place: Ireland | collected 2018 | study: Broiler...
TATGACAGGAGTCTCCAAAACTCTTAGCGGGAGTTCGATTCTCTCATCCCCTGTCTGGGAAGCCGCCGAAATTCGGCGGTTTTTTCATACCCTAAATCAAGATAGAACACAATCCAGAACACAAAAGAGGCGTTTCACATGCTGTATGATCCGCAGCAGGTGAAACGCCTCTTTTCCTCCATACCGTATAATTAGCATTGGTAATTTTACATAGGTGTATAAAGAATTATACCTAAAAATTGTTGAAGTCGTGGGACTTCAGCGATCTTTTTTTCAAGAGACTTTTTAAACAGCCCTTTGATCTCACAGAATAAAGACAAACTGTGGTTTAGTCTAATATATCTAACAAATCATACAGATTTTTTATACTTCCTGCAGCCCGTGCTGTGCGTTGGATCTGAATAAACTTGCAGTTGGCATTCAGCGCAGTTTTTTTATCTTTTTCTTCATCTCCGATAAAAATCAATTTGTTCATTGGAATAGCAAACTTTTCAGAGATCATTTGCAATCCTTTGCAGTTTGGTTTCCTGTATCCTGAAATTGCGGATGACATATAAAAATCAAAATGGCTAAGTAATTCAGAAATGTCGTCTTTGAAAAATTCATCTGGCATTGCGCTCGGTAAATCAGTAAGTGTTGCTATAATATATCCTTTTTCCTTAAGTTTTTTCAGAACACCAACAGCATCCGGGTATAATTCCGCTTTTAGATTCAGCCCTTTCCAGAAAGTTTTAATGCATTTTTGAGTGGAAAGATTAAGATGCCATTGTTCAAATATTTTTGTGAAAATAAATTCTGGAGGATATTCTATTTCTCTATAGTTTATCCTTGGATTAAAATCCGATAACATTTGAATGGATTTATTAATATTTTCTGGGGAAATATTATAGTTGAATGTATTCATAATTGCTTCAAACCCCTGACGATAGTAATCTACCCACGAATAGGGCATTCCTGTATATTGCATTAATGTACCGCCCAAATCGAAAACCAGCACTTTCAAAGTAATGTTCCCTCCAAAACATTAAGGTTCATCTATAAAATGATTATACAATGACTATCTTGTACTGTCCATATTATGTTATGATGATAGCAAAGTGAAAGTTTTAGAACCAGGGAGGGAGAAATGAAGATGGAAAATACACCGAAACTGAAAACGGAACGTCTTGTTTTGAGAAAGTTTACGATGGAAGATCTGGAAGCGCTGTATGAGATTTTAAGTGATGAGGAAGTCAATCGGTTTCTGCCCTGGTTTCCGATGACATCTTTAAAGGAGACAGAACAGTTTATGCAAGAACGGTACCTGAATAGTTATGAGAAGGACCGGGGCTATCACTATGCAGTCTGTCTGAAGGAAGAGGACCGGCCGGTGGGATATATCGGTATTTCAATGGAAGAGGGTCATGATCTGGGATATGGCCTGAGAAGAGACTGCTGGAATCAGGGAATCATAACGGAGGCTGGAAAGGTACTGATTGAGAGAGTGAAAGAAGATGGGATTCCTTATGTGACGGCAACTCATGATGTGAAAAACGCATCCAGCGGTGCGGTGATGAAAAAGCTTGGAATGCATTATCAGTATTCCTACGAGGAACTGTGGCAGCCTAAGAACATTCCGGTTCTGTTCCGAATGTATCAGCTGAATCTGGACGGACAGCAGGAGAGGGTGTATCGAAAGTACTGGGAACAGTCCGAGGTACATTTTGTAGAAAAACTGCAGAGATAAAAGGACTGTGCCGTATTCCCGCACGTAGTGTCAGAATTTGCGAAAAGTTCTTTGGATGTTCACAGAAAATGCCGGAAAAAACATGGAAGAGCCTATGGAAGTATGGTATAATTTTTGATGCTGGACAGACAGAGAATCGGAATTAAGGGGACACTATGGAGTTTAAAGATTTGAATAAAGATATCGTCGTCTTTCGTTATCATGTCAGCCCGAATTTCGGAATGGAGGGCGATGACGGCGGTTTTTCTTTGGAATTGCGGGGAAATGGAAATTTAAAATTTGCGGCGTATCAGCTTTTTGACGAGATCAAGACGATGCAGATTTTTAAATTGAACCGGGAAGAGACAAAAGCAGTTTTCGATCTGTTAAAGGAGACGGAAGCTGTCTGGAGAGAGATTCCGGAACATCTTGATAATCATCTTATTGACGGGCCTGGCAACATTAATGAATTTTCATTTCTGGATAAAAAGATTCAGGCGCATAATATTCGAAAGACCTGGATTCCTGGAGAGGCAATTCGGGGAGGAAGATATTATAAACGGTTTCGGAAAACGATGAAATATGAAAATCAGGTTCTGCATATTTTTGATGGGATTTCAAAAATCTTAAGGAAAAAAGATATTTACCTTTCACTGGATCAGTGCAGGATTCATGACCGGTGTAAGGTGAAGATTACCTGGATCGATAAGACCAGGCAGCAGAGTCATGTGTAGGAAAGAGAGGCATTTCTCAGGAAGAGAGATGTCTTTTTTATTTGGGAAAAATAACTTGACAAATAAAAAGGTACCTAACTATAATAGTAATTGCACTTCAAAAATAGAGAGGTACCTAATTAATTTGGAGGAAGTAATATGACTGAGATTGAACTGGCAGAATTGTTTTTTAAAGTCGCAAGACGGAAGATGAAACATCTGGATGTAAAGAGAAAACAGGGATATTCTTTCCTTGGTCAGTACCGATGCATGGGACTTCTGGCACTCAACGGGCCATGCAGCCAGAAGGAACTGGCCGAGAAGCTTCAGATCAGGCAGGCATCTTTGAGCGAACTGCTTGGTAAATTGGAAAAGAAAGGGTTCGTATCGAGGAGGCAGTCGGAGAAGGACAGGCGCAGTACCCTGGTTTCACTGACTGAAGAAGGAGAGCAGCAGGTCCTTCAGTATAAAGCGGGCAGAGAAAGAGTTTATAAGGGAATTATGCGAGGACTCTCCGAGGAAGAGAAACAGCAGCTTTTTGTGATTTTAAAAAAAATGGAAGAATACGATCAGGAGGAGGAGAATCATGAGTAAGACAGAAGAAATGACAGACAGAAAGCGATTTTTGATTTTTATCAATATTTTAATTACCTGCATATCTTCTTCCATGCTTTCAACAGCATTGACGACGGCGCTGCCGCCGATCATTAAGGAATTTCAGGTAGATGTGACAACCGGACAATGGCTGACAAGCGGATTTTCGCTGGCAATGGGAATTATGATGCCGTTGACGGCATTTTTGATTACGAGGTTCCGGACGAAAAAGCTATATCTGACAGCCATCGGATGCTTTGTAGCCGGACTTCTGATCTGTGTAGCGGCACCGAATTTTTATATTATGATGGCTGGCCGGATTTTACAGGCGTGTGGGAACGGAATTTTGACTTCCATGGCACAGGTGATCCTTTTGACGATCTATCCGCCGGAGAAGCGAGGCACTATCATGGGATGGTACGGGCTTTCTATCGGGGCGGCTCCTGTTGTAGCGCCAACACTTGCAGGAATTCTTGTGGACTTGTCGGGATGGAGGATGATTTTTTTCATTTCCATAGCGATTATGCTTGTGTCTTTTGTATTTGCCATCTGTGTGATGGGAAATGTTCTGGAAACCCAGGACAAGCGGTTTGATGTCGTGTCCTTTGTACTCAGCGCGTTTGCGTTCGGCGGAATTACTCTTGGAATCGGGAACATTGGCACCTACTCCTTGGGAAGTGTGCAGGTGCTTCCGGCACTTTTGATCGGGGTTGTCGGTTCGGTTTTCTTTGTTTACAGGCAGTTCCATCTGGAGCAGCCGTTTCTGGATCTTCGGATTCTGAAAGAAAAGAATTATACATGGAGCGTGATCGGAAGCATGCTGTTATATCTGGTTATGATGGGGTCATCGATTATCATGCCCCTCTATGTACAGACGATCATGGGATATTCAGCCACGATCTCCGGACTTGTCACACTTCCTGGTTCGCTTGTCATGGCGGTGATCAGTCCGTTTGCGGGCAGAATCTACGACAGACTGGGAATGAAGAAACTGTTTGTGTCCGGAGCGGCGCTGATGCTTCTGAGTAATCTGGGGATGTTCCTGCTCACTCCGGAAATGTCGATCTGGCTGGCATCCTTTTATAATGCAGTCCGCTGCGCAGCCATCGGATGTCTGATGATGCCTCTTGTGACATGGGGAATCAGCGGTATTCCTGAGACAAAAACGGCGGATGGAACGGCACTTCTGACTTCGCTTCGGACCATTGCAGGAGCGATAGGTTCCGCCGTGTTTGTGGGAATCATGATCTTTGTGGCTTCCAGATCCGAAGGAACATACGGAGACAGAGCACAGATGCACGGATTGAATCTCACATTTCTCGCCATGTCCTGTACGACACTGATTCTGCTGCTGATTGCGGTATTTCTGGTAAAGGAAGGAAAAAAGAAACAGATAGCGTAGAAACAGAAGAAAATCCGGGTATTCGAAAGAGTACCCGGATTAGTTAGTTGTTTAATTAAATTTTTGTTAAAAATTGTGATTAAAAAGTGAAATAAGCAGATTAGTGTTGACATATATTGTGCAGAATACTAAACTATCCGTTAGACATCTAACTAATTAAGGAGGAAATACTATGGAGGAAAAGCGGGGAAAAGAAATACCGGTTCCTCTTTTGTTGAATCAGATTCTCCATGCACAGAAATATCGGATTATGCAGTGCATGAAGGATGTGGATCTGAAACCGGGGCAGGCAGGATGTCTGTTTATTCTTTCAAAGGAAGGAAGACTGCCTCAGAAGGAGATTGCCAGAAAGCTAGGTGTGAAGCCACCGTCTATGACAGCGCTTCTGAAGAAGCTGGAGGCGCGGGGACTGGTTGTCCGGAGACAGGATGAACAGGACCAGCGGATTTTGTGGATCACGCTCAGTGAAGAGGGAAAGCACTATATCGACCGGATCAAGGATGCGATGAAGAAGATGGATGATACCATGTTTCAGGATATCCTGCCGGAGGAAAAGCTGCTGTTCCGGCGGATTCTGCTTCAGATTCGGGAAAACCTGATGACAAAGGAGGAAATGGAAAGTTGTAGCATCCACATGAGGGAAAAATGCATAGCTGAATTAGACGAAGAAAATTAAGGCAGAAAGAAGGAAAAGATTATGGGAAAACTATTCAAATATCTGAAACAGCATGCAGGCATCGTGCTGGCCATTATTGTCGTGCTGTTTGTACAGGCGTTCTGCGATCTGTCGCTGCCGACCTATACGTCAGATATTGTCAATGTAGGGATTCAGCAGGGCGGAATTGACACGGACGTTCCGGAGCAGATCGGGAAAGATGATCTGGAAAATCTGCTGCTTTTAGTCCCGTCAGATGACGTGCAGACCGTTCGGGATGCCTATCGGGAGGGGACGAAACAGGATCTTGCAGACGTGGAGTTTTATGTTCTGAAAGATTCTGTGGCAAAAGATGACGAAAAGATATCAGAGCTGTTTGAGATTCTGGGAAAACCGATGCTGCTGGCAGAGGGGCTTTCTTCAGACAGTGATGAGCTGGATGCAATGAAGACACAGATCCTGTCCCAGATGCCGGAGGGAGCAGTGTCCGAAGATGTTTCCATGTTTGATATCCTCCGGATGATGCCGGAAGAGCAAAGAGAGGCAATGGTCGATCAGATGGAACAGCAGATGTCCGATATGCCGGATACTATGCTGGAACAGACAGCGGCTGTCTACATTGAACATGTCTATAAAACCATCGGTGTGGATATGAATGCGCTGAGGACCGGATATATTCTGACTACAGGTGCAAAGATGCTGGGACTTGCGTTCCTGGGGCTTCTTGCCAGTGTGACAGTCGGACTGCTGGCTTCCAGAACAGCGGCTGCCGTAGGCCGGGATTTGAGAAGAAATGTATTCCACAAAGTAGTTGGATTTTCCAACAGCGAGTTCGATCACTTTTCAACCGCATCACTCATTACGAGAAGTACCAATGATATCCAGCAGATTCAGATGGTGATTGTCATGCTGCTTCGTATGGTGCTTTATGCGCCGATCCTGGCAGTGGGCGGTATCTACAAAGTGATTCATACCAATGTCTCCATGACATGGATCATCGCGCTTGGAGTGGTACTGATCATGCTTCTGGTACTGGTACTGTTCCTTTGTGTGATGCCAAAGTTCCGGATCCTTCAGAAGATGGTGGACCGGGTCAATCTGGTGACCAGAGAGATTCTGACCGGACTTTCCGTCATCCGTGCCTTCCATACGGAAAAGCATGAGGAGGAACGGTTTGACAAGGCCAATAAAGACCTGACAAAGACCAATCTCTTTGTCAACCGTGCCATGACCTTTATGATGCCGTCCATGATGCTGATCATGAATGGAATCAGTATTCTGATTATGTGGACCGGAGCCCACGGCGTGGACAACGGCCAGATGCAGGTGGGAGATATGATGGCGTTTATTCAGTATACAATGCAGATTATTATGGCATTCCTGATGATCTGTATGATTTCCATCATGCTTCCTAGAGCGGCGGTTGCAGCAGGACGTGTGGATGAAATCCTGACCAGTGAGACCGCAGTCAAGGACCCGCAGAAGGCAGAGCATTTCCCGAAAGAGGGCAGAGGGCTGGTAGAATTTGATCATGTCTCCTTCCGTTATCCGGGAGCTGAAAAGGATGTGCTTCATGATATTCACTTTACTGCAAAACCGGGAGAGACGACCGCCATTATCGGAAGTACGGGAAGCGGCAAGTCCACGTTGGTCAACCTGATTCCACGTTTCTATGATGTGACTCAGGGAGCAATACGGGTTGACGGACAGGACATCAGACAGGTGACGCAGCATGAGCTGAGAGAAAAGCTTGGGTATGTACCGCAGAAGGGAGTCCTTTTCTCCGGAACTATCGCTTCTAATATTGCATACAGCAATGAAGATATGACAATGGAAACGATTCAGGAGGCGGCTGAAATCGCCCAGGCAAAAGAATTCATCGAGGAAAAGCCGGATGAGTATGACAGCCCGATCTCTCAGGGAGGAGGCAATGTGTCCGGAGGTCAGAAACAGCGGCTTTCCATTGCAAGGGCAGTTGCAAAGCATCCGGATATCTTTATCTTTGATGACAGCTTTTCCGCACTGGACTATAAGACAGATACCGTACTGCGTCAGGCGTTGAAGGAGAAAACAAAAGATAGTACGGTGATCATCGTGGCTCAGAGAATCAGCACGATCCTGCATGCGGAACAGATCATTGTTCTGGATGAAGGTGAGATTGCAGGCATCGGAACTCATGAGGAGCTTTTGAAAAACTGTGATGCATATTACCAGATCGCTTCGTCCCAGCTTTCCCAGGCAGAACTGGAACAGGCGGTAACAGGAAGCGGAAAGGGGGAAGCAGCACATGAGTAATCGAAGAAGAGGCCCTATGGGCGGCCATGGACATATGGGAACCGGGGAAAAGGCAAAGGATTTTAAAGGCACTCTGAAGCGGGTGCTGAACTATATCGGACCTTATAAGATCCCGATTCTGTTTGTCATGCTGTTTGCTGTTGGAAGTACTATTTTCAATATTATCGGGCCGAAAGTACTTGGAAAGGCGACCACAGAGATTTTTACCGGACTGGTCAGCAAGGTGACCGGAGGAGACGGAATTGATTTTGGAAGAATCGGCCGGATCCTGATTACTCTTTTGATTCTGTATGTAATCAGTGCAGGATTTTCCTTCATTCAGGGATTTATCATGACAGGAGTCACCCAGAAGCTGACTTACCGGATGAGAAAGGAAATTTCCGAGAAGATCAACCGTCTTCCGATGAATTACTTTGACACAAAGACACACGGAGAAGTGCTCTCCCGTGTGACGAATGATGTGGATACGTTCAGCCAGAGTCTGAACCAGACTGCGACACAGATGATTACATCCGTGACTACGCTGATCGGTGTCCTTGTCATGATGTTGAGCATCAGTCCGCTGATGACGGTGGTAGCTCTTTTGATTCTTCCGATTTCCCTGATCCTGATTTCCTTTATTGTGAAGCATTCTCAGAAATACTTTAAAAACCAGCAGGAGTATCTGGGACATGTAAATGGACAGGTGGAAGAAGTATATGGAGGACACAGCATTGTAAAAGCCTTTAATAAGGAAGAAGATGTGCTGAAAGAATTTAACGAAATGAATGATGTCCTGTACCAGACGGCATGGAAGTCTCAGTTCTTCTCCGGAATGATGATGCCGATCATGCAGTTTGTTGGGAATCTGGGATATGTAGGAGTGACGATCCTCGGCGGTTATCTGGCGATCAAACAGACAATCGAAGTGGGGGATATCCAGTCCTTTATCCAGTATGTCAGAAACTTTACCCAGCCGATTCAGCAGGTGGCACAGGTGGCCAACATGCTCCAGTCCATGGCGGCAGCCTCCGAGCGTGTCTTTGAATTCCTGGAAGAGGAAGAAGAAGTACAGACGGTTGAGCATCCGGTGCGGACGGAAGGTCTGCAGGGCAATGTAGAGTTTGATCATGTAAAATTCGGATACAATCCGGATCATATCATTATCAAAGATTTTTCCACCAAAGTTACGGAAGGACAGAAGATTGCCATCGTAGGACCGACAGGAGCCGGAAAAACCACATTGATCAAGCTTTTGATGCGTTTCTACGATGTCAATGAGGGAGCCATCCTTGTGGACGGATATAATGTCAAAGACTTCAACCGGGGAGAACTGCGTCAGATGTTCGGTATGGTGCTTCAGGATACCTGGCTGTTTAATGGATCCATCCGGGAGAACATCCGGTACGGAAAACTGGATGCGACAGACGAAGAGATTGTGGAAGCAGCGAAGGCTGCCCATGCAGACCACTTTATCCAGACACTACCGGATGGGTACGATATGGAATTAAATGAAGAGGCAAGCAATGTTTCGCAGGGACAGAAACAGCTTCTGACTATCGCAAGAGCGATTCTTGCGGATCCAAAGATTCTGATTCTTGATGAAGCGACCAGTTCCGTGGATACCAGAACGGAGATCCAGATTCAGAAGGCGATGGATAATCTGATGAAAGGAAGAACCAGCTTCATCATTGCCCACCGTCTTTCCACAATCCGTGACGCGGATCGGATTCTGGTTCTGAAAGACGGAGATATCGTTGAGCAGGGAACACATGAAGAGCTTCTTGCAAAAGGCGGATTTTACGCAGAACTTTACAATTCACAGTTTGAAAATGGAAGCGCGGAGATGGCTTCCTGATCAGAGAAAGCATAGAAAAACCCGGACAGTGTCCGGGTTTTTGCTTTGTCTTGAAAATTAATAAATCGGGTCGTGTTCATATTTTGGCTCGCATGTCAGCTGAATGCCCAGCTTTTTAAAGAGCTTGATATCGACAGCAGAAAGCATGACAGATGTATGAACCTGACAGCCTTTCAGCTTTGGAAGCTGCTCCATGGCAAGCTGTGCGGCCGGATTGGCTGCAGAGGAGATGGAGAGGGCAATCAGAACCTCATCAATATGAAGACGCGGGTTTCTGCTTCCAAGGTAGCGGGTTTTGACAGTCTGGATCGGCTCGATGGCAGTAGGGGAGATGACATGAAGATCATGGTCAAGTCCCGCAAGCTCTTTCAGGGCATTTAAAATTAATGCCGCAGATGGACCGAGCAGATTGGATGTCTTTCCGGTCAGGATTCTGCCGTCAGGAAGCTCGATGGCGGCCGCAGCGGCTCCTGTGCTTTCTGCACGTTCCAGAGCGGCATCCACAACGTGCCGGTCATGGATAGTGACATTGGCCTGCTTCATCAGAAGTTCCAGTTTAAAGACTTCTGAGTCCGGGATATTTCCCTGCAGGAGATCACACTTCGCCTGATAATAGCGGCGGATGATTTCCTGACGGGAGGCTTCCTGGCAGACTTCGTCATCGCAGATGCAGTTCCCGGCCATATTAACGCCCATATCGGTCGGTGATTTGTACGGGCTCTCCCCAAAGATCTGTTCAAACATGGCATTGAGTACCGGGAAGATCTCCACATCGCGGTTGTAGTTGACGGTCGTCTTTCCATAGGCTTCCAGATGGAAGGGGTCGATCATATTGACGTCGTTTAAGTCTGCTGTGGCTGCTTCGTATGCCAGGTTTACCGGATGCTTCAAAGGAATATTCCAGATCGGGAAGGTCTCAAATTTTGCATAGCCGGCACGGATGCCCCGCTTGTTTTCGTGGTAGAGCTGGGACAGGCAGGTCGCCATTTTTCCGCTTCCCGGACCCGGAGCTGTGATGACAACAAGAGGTCTTGAGGTTTCAATATAGTCGTTTTTTCCATATCCTTCATCACTTACAATCAGCGGAATATTGGATGGGTAACCTTCGATGACATAATGTGTGTAAACCCGGATCCCCATATTTTCCAGACGGTGGCGGAACAGATCCGCGCTGTTCTGGCCGCTGTACTGTGTAATAACAACACTGCCCACATAGAGGCCGTTTTCTTCGAATGCGCTTTTCAGGCGGAGCACATCATCATCGTAGGTGATGCCCAGGTCCCCGCGCACTTTGTTTTTCTCAATATCGCCGGCACTGATGACAATGACGATTTCAGCCGTATCGGAAAGCTGCTTTAAGAGCCGTAATTTGCTGTCCGGCTGGAATCCCGGCAGCACGCGGGCCGCATGATAATCATCGAAAAGCTTGCCGCCGAACTCCAGATACAGTTTGTTGTCAAAATGACTGATCCGCTCCCGGATATGCTCAGACTGCATATGGAGATATTTGTCGTTATCAAATCCTGTTTTCATACACTAACCATTCCTTCGTAAAATTTATTTCTCTTCTTTTATTTTGAAAATACTACCTGACTAGTATACTACAACCTCTGTAAAATTTACAATATTTATGTTGAGAAAACAGGGCTGAATTCTCACCAAAATTTCACAATGTTTTTATTGATTTGTATGGAGATCATACTTATAATAAGATAGATAGCATGTAGGAGGAATAGAATGGACAATCAGAATAATAAAAAGAACGATAACAATAATCGGCAGAATTATGGGATTATTATTATAACCACGATAATTGCTGCTGTTTTTGTCATGTTT
>ERZ1643246.4460-NODE-4460-length-11036-cov-9.769056_pt1 | contig 11036 bp, 6 predicted proteins | sample MGYA00579265_ERZ1643246 | MGnify/ENA primary metagenome ERZ1643246 (study PRJEB29033, sample SAMEA4952261) | chicken gut metagenome | biome: Broiler Chicken; feature: Gastrointestinal Tract; material: Caecum | place: Ireland | collected 2018 | study: Broiler...
GGACAGGTGATTTCCAAAACACCGGACAGGCGCTTTCAGCGCACTGGTATATCCAATGTCTAAATACTACCATTCTACCCCTGTGGAAAAAAGAGACTAAACTTACAAAAAGGTGCATTATTTTCATATGGCTCCATTCTATATTCATCTCTGTATGCAAAATAAAAACAGGACTGGTCTGGTGATCATCACCTTTCAGTCCTGTTTTTATCATTTCCGAATTTTTATTCCCCATGCTGGTGCAGATATTTCTCCCTGGTAGCCAGTCCGCCCCGGATATGCCGTTCCGATTTATTCACGTCCAATACTACTCAAGCACCAGAAGTAATTAATCCAAAGGAGGTATTTAACAACTCGAATAACGTCTAACCAGAAAGAAAAATAAAATTTTATCAGTTCTGCACAAGTTTAAAATTAAACAAGCCACAATCAAACTTAATAAAAATTTGCTCCCTAATTTTACTCCATTCAGATTCATCAATTCCCGAATTGGCTCTCAAATTCTCCAATACTATATTCTCAGAAGCAAATAACGTATGTTTCGTAATTCGTAGCATATTCTGATCTAGTTTTGCAAAAATTATAAGTCTTCTTTTATCTGATCCATGAAGCCATTTGCAAATATAATTCCACCACATCTTGTCAGTAGCGCCCAGTGACATTCCAAATATGCAAATTGCCACGCTAGAATCAATGCACTTCTGGACAGCCTGTATTTTATCGTTTCCAAAACGTTTATTTGTCTCTTCTTTCACTAAATATTGACGATATAAAGCATCAGCTTGAAATTTTTGATTTGCAATTTGTTTTATATCATTCACCCCCAATATAAGTTCCTCTTGAATTGTACCGTGAATATGTATAATATCTCCAAGTGAGTGCTTATAAATCGTACCGTTGTCAGCTTTATGATGTCCTAATTCTTCAGGAAATAACTTTTGGGTTATCTCAACACATCTATCCAATGTATTTGTATAATTAAAACAAACAAATGAATATGTTATTGAATCATGCAATGTATAAATCATTGAGTTCATAATCCGTTGTTGTTCTGTAGTCAATTCATTTTGGAAATGTAACAATGATTGTTGTATTTTACTAGCAATTTCTTTTTCCATATCAACATAAATATGAACTCGCTTCATTTGACTCTGTAAGTAATCAGCGAGTGCATTTTCTAGTCTTTCCTCACTTTCCCAAAATTCATCCTCTTTCTCCTCTTCCACTTTTGCTGTATAGTTTCCAAGTCCGCTTTCTAAATCTGACCATAATTCATAGTTTTCCCCTATAGATTTTGCCAACATATCATCTGGATACTTAAAGACATAGTACTTATAAAAATTTTTATATTTTGTAGCTAACCCAACGTTGATATCAAAACCATTTCCAATAAAAAACGTTATTCTTTTCATTTGTAGTTTCCTTTCTGCTATATACACGTTATATATTTATAATACTATAAGTTCTTTGTTTTATAAACATTATATAAGCTCTTTAAAACAGAAATATACAAGAAAAGAGTACCTAATATTCCAACAGATTTCCTAATTCATAAGAATATTGGGCACTTTCCTTCTAAATGTTGAGCTTTTCTATCCATGTTAATGTAAAGTGCCTCTTCCTGGTGTCTTTTCTCCCTCTATTAAGGTAGAATATGTCCTGCGGCAAAATATAGCCTCTTCCCAACTCAAACAAATATCTCCTCCAGCAATGATCTTAGGCAAACATCCTTCCCTTTCCGTCCCGGCTACGATTTGCCTCAGTAGCGGATGCCTCAGTATCCATAAGGCGGCAATGGTTGTGGAGGTTACATTGTACCGCTTTGCAAGCTCCTCAAGTTCTTTGTTAAGATCAATGTATACCTCATTTCCGAGAAAACCTCCTTCCCACCCAGATATCTAGAAAAGTGATCAGACCTGGATCGTAATATCACTTATCCAGCAGTAGTCCAGCACACTTCCGTATCTATCAGCCAATCCTGCTGATTCCATGTTTCCTTCCATCCCATTGTCCACCAGATTGGAGGAGGGAATGCTGAACGACAGATGGTCTACTATAATATCCTGTCTGACGTATTTCTTCAGGAGTTCGATTTGCATGGGCTTATGATTTGAAGGTTCGAAGATGTCCGCCCTTTCCTCTCTGTTCCTGGATATCAAGGATATCAAAAGGGCTTCTGTTTTATAAGCTGCCGCAGGGAATAGATAGTAGATTGCTGGCAAAATAATGATTGTTGCCTCCATCCGGGACGTAGAAAGGAACATGGATGAATTTTCTCTCTTCCATATTCTGAACTTCTCACATTTACTACAAACAAGACAATATCAATAATCTCCTATTCTTCCTTAGCAAGCCCTATTTGATCTATATCTTCTGAATTTATTTTTCGTTTACTCCACAATACTTTTCGTCTTTTTCCAATACCTCTTCATCGCCTTCTCAACACACTCCTTATACATTTCCTCTAAAATAGTTGTATTTATGTTAAATGCAAAATGCAGATGATTTCGGGCTAATTCTTCCAAAAGTGTCATGTGTATCTCCGCTGATATTTTTATTATATCATTCATCAGCACCATTACATCTAAAGGCCAATTTCAGTATATACACTTGCCGCCTCATTTGTAGATTTACTCGTTAAATCGAGCTGGGACTCTGATCATACTTTGCAATCTCTTTTTCAAGTTGTGTATAAGGTTCCTCTAACCGTTCTTCACAATTTCTGTTATACGCATTTTGTCCGATACCCGATAGTAAATAGTCAATGTTGCCTTTAATTGTAGCTCTTTCAGCAATCTGATCCATACTTTACATTCTCTTACTCCTGTATTTGGATTTTCGTACATATTCGATTCCCGAGTATATCTATATACAAAATATGAGATATGATTAGTTACGAACCATTATTCCACACTATGAAAGAAAAGCACATCAGCTCTTATGAACTTATAAAACGGGGATTTTCCTGTTCTACTTATTATGCCATTAAACAAGGCAAAAGCTCTACTATCAACACAATCCGTCAGCTTTGCGCCTTGCTACATTGTAATGTACCCAATATTATGAAATGAATCGAAAATCCTTTCCATATATAAATTCTATTGAATAAATAAATGGCAACAAAATATAGCCTCTAAAAAATCTGCTCTTTTTGAACCTATATTAACTAATGTTTGCTGGCGTAATACAATTTTCATCGCAGCACAAGAACAGAACGTTTCCCTTTGCCGTATGATAAATGCATTTGACAAGTTATAATGGATATGACTACCGATGAGAATAATTATAAATAAACTCTTTTTTAACAAGAAATATCATCTTCTCATCAAAAATTTCCTGAAGTATCTGTTATTACTCAAATACCCTTTCTCCTGAAATAGGCAATCTCCAACACTATCCTCTATTACGCAGGTGGTCCTCTATATCTATGCTAGCACAACTATTCATAAATGCTAAATGATTTAAGTATATTCTTCTCTGTATTATTCATTGCTGAGACCACTTCAATCGGTTGGAATCTGTTCTTTTCGAATTCCATATTTTTCCCAGATCATACAGTTTCTTACTACTGGATCGCACTGGTAAAGAAGCTGATTTTTTTCTGCTCCTGTAAGCTCTGGAATAGAAAATCTGGTAATATAATTTTTTGCCAGTGCCATAAAGCCCTTCGAATATGGCTTACTCGTATGACGAATATAATACCAGAATATATCTGATTCCAAAAATATCTTCAATATTCTTAGCGTCTCAATATTCTCGCAATATAGTGCATAGCCGCAATAGAAAAGGAGGTCTTCCTGTAAAGAAATTACAGCGGTTGGCGTACTGCTAATGTAAGGAATTAACAATTTCTTTCCAAAGTTATTCATTCCTTGTGTTCGGCCATAGGCATACCAAGCGGGATATTTTCCATTTCCCTTATCTCTTTTTTCCAGTTCCTCTTTATGCAGCAGTAAGAAGTTATAGGTGTGCGGATAGCATTCCCGAAGCTCCGCTTCTGCAATAATTTGAAAACCACTATTATTTTTATGGTAAGGGAAAATTGCCTTTTCCCTGTTTTTTAAAAGATCTTCCTCTGTTTTTATTGTATTTGGTTTCACTATATCAATGCAAATCGCTTTTTCAATCTTATACTCTAAATCATTTTCAAATCGATAGTAGTACAGACTGTCCTCTCGACTCGGAATAAAAAAGAACAAATCATTTTTTAGGGTAGCCAATCCATTACGGATTTTCCATGTTCCAAGAGGTTTTCCAGCATGCTCAATTTTATAAATAATATTATCATGCACAGAATCGCATAATCTCCACGGTTGATCATTTGCGAAACTACTCATTTTGTAAGACGTAAAGTGTTGCTGCCCTAGCTCCTCATTTTTCTTCATTCGTGCATATCGAATATACCCATTTGTTCCAAGACAAGCACTCGTAATGCATGTATAGCTGGTTACATTTTTAAAAATTTGTGAATCTCTGAAGTCTATAATCTCTAAAGATACCTTATAGGTTTTGAAATAGTTTCGCAATCCCCGTCCGTTTACTGCCTGTAGGAAAGTGTTGGGAGAAATATATGTCAGTTGTCCATGAAAATTCAGTAATTTCAGTCCAATTTCATAGAATGGCATATACAAATCCATGTTTCCACTCTTTCCACAGTCCCAGCAAGAAAAATATTTCTTCGTTCTTTCAGAAACATTTCTATTACGCACATAGGGGGGATTTCCAACAATACAATCAAATCCTGTTGGTATATCCTTCATCACAGTAAGGCTTGTCTGTGGATCCAACATATCAGCACAAATCAAATGATACTGCTTGAGTGGATTCTCCTTATTCATGCAAAGCAATAGGTCTATCAGTATTTTTGCTCGGTTAATCGCATGGCTATCTATATCAACACCATACAAATACTTGGTAAAAAGATCAAAATAGGACTTTTTATACTGTTCATGAAAGAGTTCTGCCGCAGTAATTAGAAAAGATCCGCATCCGCAAGATGGATCACATAAAAAAGGGACATCTTTTCGATCCTTTATAGTTTTCTTTATAATATACTCCTTGATTTCCAACGGAGTATATACAATTCCCTTTTCTTTTTTCTCATCTTGCGAAACAAGACTTTCGAAACAGGTTACTAAATCATGTAAAGATATCCGCAATCCATGTGCCGAAAGTCGTTTTGCAACAAGGTTTATAAGCTGCTTATCTGCATTTGCTTCTACTAAAATTAGGTTCGGAAATCGCTCAATATTTAAAGCATTATCTTGCACAAAAATAGACACCAATACAGAAGTTATACTGCGTGCATCTACAGTCTGTTTTGAGCTTTTACATATTCTTTTAATGATTTGGGTTATGGTCATCTTTCTGCTCCGTTCAGCAAATCAATGCGACTAATTGTCCGGCCAATAGCTTGAATTTGTTCTTTTTCTGCATCGGTTACTTCATACAGGTTAAAACAAGCATTATCCAAATCCGTCCATTTTTCTTCTAGCGCACGTTTGAAAATTTCTTTTTGATTTTGTGTTGCCGATAGATACCTGTCCTGAAGTTCGCTGATCTCATCGTACATAGTGCTCAGTCGCTGAACATCCTCAGATTCTGGTCTTAACCGTGCTGAAGGCAACGGAATCGGCGTTAAAAACTGTTTGTTAAATTTATAATATTCTCCTGTTTGTGGATTTGCACCGGCCTTTCCTAACACGGAGAATATTGTAGAATTAATGATGCATGTAATAGCCTTCATCACTTTGTTATCCACATCAGGAATGGTAATAAACCAAACATTAGCATTATCCATATACAGGCCTCTATTGGATATATAAGTTGCAAGGGTATCCTTTGCGGTCATGGGGATAATAATCTTATCAACATCGTACATCGAATGGTTATGTTCACGCGTGAATGTGTGCCACAGTACACCATCACGACATCGGACGGCATTCTTAATACGAGTTTCATTTTGTCTTAAATACTGATATGCCAAAGGATATCTGATTTTCAGTTCATCAAATTTAATAGGATCAGCGCTTGCACCATTATATGGGAAAATGCAGTATGCGTTAGGCTCTACTTTTTTGAATGGATAAAACACCTTATTATAGATAACTGCCCGTAAAATATCTGCTTCTACAGTTACTGTCTCTCCAAATCCATTTTTTCCTGTAGCAATACCGGCATGAAAATGAACATTAACGAGGTGATACATCTTTTTCCAGAGAGCCTGAATACCGTCTTTGACTTGAAGTTTAGGGTACTGATCCAATGTTCCCCATTTTTCCTGAAGATGCTTTTTCAGGCTTTGGATAGCAAAACTTTCAAAGGCCCACGGAGCATCACTCTCATCATAATCAATTTCATGAAAATGACATCCTTCAAAGTATCCATCTATATCGGCGTTCTCAAATCTGGTTCTAATGACATCTGCTGTAGCCGACATATAGTAATACTGAAGTTTAGTACCTTCATCCCGTGCTAGAACCACAATAGATACATATGTGATTCGTCCGGGGAAAATATCTGTTGCCTTAAAATCAATCAATTTACTCAAATAGTGTCCGTGTGTTATCATCTGGCGCGCCATACGCCCATAATTGGTCTTAAACCATCTACGTTGTACAATTAAACCCAATCTTCCATTTGGAGCAAGTAGCGAAAGACACCGTTCAATAAACAATACCGACAAATCCGCCTTCCCCTCAAAAGCAATATACTTACTAGTTAAATACTCATGCATAGTTGAATTGGCAGCTTTATAGTGCTTGGTTTCAACATATGGAGGGTTACCAATAATATAGCGAAATCCTCCATTGTCTTGAAACACTGAAACAAATTCATTACGTATATTCAAAGGCTTTATCGTGGCTATTTGATCCGCATTAAAAGTAACATCGAAATCAACCAGAGTGTTCCCCAATTTAATATTATCTGATATTTCACGAAGAATCCGTTCACCAAAGGCGCCAATATTTTCCCATGCCAATTGATTGTTTCCATCTACAATTTTTAATGCGATGGACATTTTTGTCACTTCAATGGCTGCAGCATCACAGTCACTTCCATACAGACAATTCTTTACAATAGAACGCCGTGCTTCCATAGTAAGCATCAACTCGTCACTTTGTAAGCAGAATAGATCTTGATTCTTTTGCATCTCAACGGGGTTCTGGCATAGAATATCAGACATACGTTTTGCCAAAATTTCGTAACAGGCAATCAAAAATACACCCGAACCACAACAGGGATCAAGAATTTCAGTTCCCAGTAATTCCGCCACAGACTGGCACTCTGCGATCTTAATTGTCTGACGACAAATCATATCAACAATATGCTCAGGTGTACTGACCGCTCCGTTAGTTTTGATATATTCTTCCTTAGTTTCGGCAACAACGTTATTACCTCTTATCACCAAGTTAATCCCCAAAAATTCCTCATAGATTTTTGCAATTACTTTGACTGGAATTACATCAAAACAATATGGATAGGGGTAATATAAATGTTGAATGAACTCTGTTAGAACATCATCATCAATATTCAGTCCATGAAATTTTGTATCTCTAGTGAACATTGGACCATCATAGTGGTCATAGAATTCAAAGTAGCAACTGTTTTTGAACGATTCCCAAAATCCTTCTTGGGAATTACAAAAGCTTTTGAGTTTCTCTTGCTCTTCGATACCTTTAGACTCACAAACTCGTATGAACACAATTCTATCCAAAATCACCTGTGTATAGTAATTTAACGCATCTGCGTCATTTCTAAGTTCAGCGTTATTATTCAGCAAATTGGTTGCAATTTTAAGCCTAAAGTTAGAAAGCACTGCCGAAAAGTGATCATCAACACGGTTGTCCCCCTCAATTGCCGTTGTTTCATAGAGTTGATATAAATGATTGTTACAAATCAGATCATGTGACAAATGATCATATAGAATATCAAAATTTTCAAGATAGTCATCAATAGAAATATATTTTGCACCATAATTGGCAGGCATATCAGGAGTCGGGGACATCCGTGTGTCAAAGATCACAAATGACTCAAAATTGGACACAAAAGCGCACGGAACCTGTGCAGACCAACCATAAGATCTTATCTGATACGCTACCTGTGAATCGTTGATAATATCAACTGTCGGTGCTTTCGCATCAAGAAATGTCTTAATATTTGTGCCATTCACCAAAGTATAATCAGGCTTGCGATGTGGTGATCTAATCTCTCGTAATCGGTCTCCAGCTACACCTCGTAGGTATCGCTCCTGCAATACCTCATGAGTATTCTGAACATCCCATCCAAACAAACCAAGAAATTCATTTAACCATGTCCGAATTGTTTCCTCTGAAACATTTTCTTTAGCCTCCAGACGTGTAGATTGATTATAACGCTCCAACAATGCTTGGAGTCGGGTTTTAATTTCTTCTCTATTCATAGTTCGTCCTCATCTGTGATTTAAATTTCCAGAATATCGTCTATCTTACAACCAAATAAGCAGCCCATTTTACAAATACTCTCCAGAAAGATCAGCTCTTCGTATCCCCTTCTTGCTAATATATTGGAATTAATTATAGTATAACAGATACAGTGTAAAAAGGCAAAAGAAGCAAAAAGTACCGTCCCGTCATTTTAGCGGTGGAAAATTCCAGATAAAAAACTTTTATGTGCAGTAAATATCTTGTTCATCATAGAGCTTTGCAGTTTCGGCTGGAAAGTATCTAGCAAGCAGGGCCTGTCCACACTGGCCCCCTCTTTTGAGAGAAACGAGAACACTCCTCCACAGTCAAGCACCTCTAATTGCTCCATATTTACTAAGTTTTACAGTATATTTAGGGGCCTGACTTTGTGCGGGGAAAGATCCATGAAATATCCTATCATCAACAAGCGGTACTGTTCTGAGGTAATACTCCTGGTCTCTTCTACGGATCTTAGCTATCGGAAAGTCCTGGCCTTCAGATGTCTATATACGAATAAAAATTCATCGTCTTCCTAGACAAAACCTCTGATCTTCCGGTTACTGGATCCACAAAAAGAAAAGAGGCCCTTCTGGAAGGGATCCAGATTAAATTTTTATTTTGCTAAAGTAGCCATCGCATCAATTTCTTTCCTTAGACCTGCTTTACCACATTGTTCTCATATAAAGGTAAATTAGCCGCACTGACATGAGAAAGAGCCTCGATAGCTTTATAGCAATTATCCGGGATACTTATGAAATAGATCTATATATCGTTTCTATGAGAAGCACTGTGCTCGGATCAAAGCACTGCACTAAAAAAGCTGGTCCCCCGGGCAGATGTATCTGCCAATGAAGCAGAAGCTACTGCGGATCCTTATATCCCGGAACCGACTCTGGAGGAGGTTATTGATAGTTATAAACGTAAGGAAAAGAAACAGAAAACCACCTGGGAAGAGATTCTTGCAAGGATTCCTGTAATCGAAATTCCCTGCACTGTGCCGAATAAAGACAGGAACTGTTCCTACTGTAATGCTCCGATGGATGGCATCGGAAAAAGATCTTGCAGGAAGAACCACGTACCATCTCTGCAAAAGTGGAACAAATCAGTATATCTAGGAAATGCTATGCTGTCCGGAATGTATAAAAGACGTCTCTCCTATTATCGTTGGGGCTGAAACACCAAGAGCACTGCCGAAGCACAGCCTTGCTTCTTCATCCACGTTTGCTTGCGGAAATATATGAACAGCCTCCTTTTTACCGCCAAGAGGCGGACCGATATCGGCCGGGAATGAAGCTCCTCAGAGCGGCATTGATTAACTGGGGCATCAAATGCAGCGTCGATTATATTCATATGGAGCCGATATACGAACAGCTTCACCAGTACTAGCCTTTCCCCAATTTATTATTTTCTGAGATACGGATTAACTCATATTTTTTCCAGGTACTACTTATTAAATTTTACATCTTTACGATTGTAAGCTCTTATCGACATTCTGCCAATCCAGTCCTAGAAAATATTTCAAACTCTGTTGGCACATTCATTGTTTCTGCCAAAAAGCAAAGCATCGGATCAGTATTTTTCTTTTTCGAATCATAGCACTTTCATTGCATATAACAGGCTTAGCATTTTAAATATCAGACTGTGCAGAGCTACTATCATTATTTGGCTTTTCTTCCATCGTTCGGCCTTTAAAACGCTATTTTCTCCATCGAGTAAATAAAACTTCTACCGCCTCACATTGGAGGCTCTTGTCATCAGCTATATCCTTCACACTGCCGGACATATACCTTTAATAAGCCCATACAGCCAGACACACCTCTAAAACAGGACTGATCTGGTGATCATCACCTTCCAGCCCTGTTTTTATCGCTTTTGAGTTTTCTTTTATCCTCCATGCTGATGCAGATACTTCTCCCTTGTAGCCAGTCCTCCCCGGATATGCCGTTCCGATTTGTTCACGTCCAGTACTATACGGGCACGGGCAGCCAGGGAGGGATTAATCTGAAGGAGACGCTCGGTAACATCCTTATGTACCGTAGACTTCGACACCCCAAATTTCTTCGCTGTTTGTCTCACCGTAGCTTTCTCCTCAATAATAAAATTTGCAATTTCTATAGCACGCTCTTCGATATAATCTTTCAAGGAAAATCCCCCGAAATCTCTGCTTTTTACAATCTATGCAAAATAGTTCCGGGTCATGCCCCTATACTTCGAAGGCATTACTTCATCTTCTATACGTCCAGTTATATTCTTTTTTCAGCCTCTCATATATCTCAAATGCCACCGGACAGACCTCGATCACATCCAGCACGCTGTAAAGACTCGCCCACCTGTCCGGCTGATCCGTATACGGATATTTTTTGCAGCTTTCCGGCCTGCAATCGTCCAGACATTCCCCTTTTCGTAATCCTTCTCACTTCAAGACTTACTCACAAGTCCTGCCCGCAGATCAGTGATAGTATCACAGACTATAATTGATCTCCTCAATTGTTTTCCTTCTAGAACTGCGCCATCAAAGTAATACGCCTCTCCACGAGCAAGAATATGCTCCTGAAACAAGTCTTTCCAGTCACTCATAAAAATTTCCTCCGG
>ERZ1643246.4462-NODE-4462-length-11034-cov-5.548137_pt1 | contig 11034 bp, 21 predicted proteins | sample MGYA00579265_ERZ1643246 | MGnify/ENA primary metagenome ERZ1643246 (study PRJEB29033, sample SAMEA4952261) | chicken gut metagenome | biome: Broiler Chicken; feature: Gastrointestinal Tract; material: Caecum | place: Ireland | collected 2018 | study: Broiler...
TTGCTTTGAATACAGCATTTCCAGAAGTATTTGTTTTCTTAATTTGTCCATTAAAGTTTACTTTAGCTCCTTCTACATTTGTTGCATCTCCATCTTTAACATTTATTGTTACATCTACTCTATTTTCTGAATAAGAACCTGGTAATACAACTGCAAATGGAAATCTTACAGACTCATCTGGTTGTAAAGAATTTATTGGGTTTGGAATTTCCCAACCTAGTCTCATTACTACTCTTAATGCAACCATATCGTCTTGTGCTAAGTTGTATACAATTTCTCCTGTTGTAGGATCTTGAATTACAGCCTGGTCTAATACCTTAAATGTAATATCTTGTCTGATTGAATAAACAGCTTGTGAGAAATCTCCAACAATTAATTGTGCAAGTGTTTTATCCCAAGCACCATTATCTATGAATGCTTTATTTAAGCTATCTATTTCAGTTCCTTTTATTGGTTGTCCAGTGGTATCTAACATCATTCTAAATTTACCTTTTAAATCAACTCCACCAACAGCTCCATTTACGTTATATCCGCTTTCTTCAACTTTTACCATTGCATCATTGATTGATTGATATAATGTATTTGAACCTGGTGTTACAGTTGCTCCAGCATTTAAAACAGATGTTAATAAATCTGCTCTAAATCCTGCTGGTTTGTCTACACCAGTAAATACTGCTTGGTCGAACTTTTTACCCATTGCTTCTTCTATTCTTGGTCTTACATCTGCCCATATATCAAAAGAGGCATCATCTAATACAGCTTCTGGGATTGGTACTATAACAGCCATTTCTTCTGCATTAATATATTTCTTGTCCCAAGCCATTTTTGTTAATTTCTTTTTAGCATTATCGCTATTTTGCCAATATACTAATGGCAAAGAGTCTAAAACTCTCATTTTAGTTTTGTTTGATGTCATATTTGGTAATCTTCTAAACATTGACATAGCTCTTGATTGTTTTATTGTTCCTTCTATTATTTCTCTTGATACTTGCTCGTCTATTAAGACCTCAGCATCACTTCTTGAAATCATTTGATTTGGCATAATAAATTCCTCCTTAAAAATTAAAATTAAAAAAGACTAGCTTTTGCTAATCTCTTACTGAACGTATTAAATCGTTCATTGTTTGATTTGTTTCACTTTGATTTGTAGTTTCTCTACCACTCAAACTTAAGCTAGAACCTACTTTTTTTATTATTTTTGGTTCATCACTTCCAAGATATTTAGGATTTTCTTTTAAAAATTTATCTAAATTTTCTTTAAAATCTCCTTCCATCTTTGAAACTTTAAAAGCTACAAACTCAACATCATCTTTTTTTACTCCTGCTTTAAAAACTTCATTTTCGTTTTTTAATTCAGTATTTTCAAATAATATTCTTTGTTGCTCTGCCTTTGCTTCAGCTTGTTTTTGTTCATCTGTTTTTTGACTTTCTCTCCACACATTAAAAGCTTGTAAATCCTCTTTTGAAGGAAATTTACTTCTTTCTCTTTTTAATCTGTCCTTAATCATTTTGTCTACTTCATCTTGTGTGAAAGTCTTTTCGTTATTTTCCTCATCTTTATTAGTAGTTTGAGTACCTACTTTACCAGCTCCATCGACATTTTGTTCTTCTGCTGTATTGTTTTTGTTTTCTTCTTCCATAAATTCCTCCTATTTTTTAAGTCTTTAGTAGACTAATCCTTGTTTTGCCCTACAAGTAAGGGATAACTTTAAAAATGGCACAAGTTAATGGATTTGAACCACTACTTAACAGTTTTGGAGACTGCTGTGCTACCGTTACACTAAACTTGCATATAAAAAAGACAGCTGTTAAACTGCCTTAAATAAATAATCTATTTATATCTTTTCTTAAACCTGTTTGATTTAAGAAATCATTTAGCTGTGCATTATGATTATTTTGTTTTGCTTTTATATTTCTTATTTCATTTTGCACTTGTTCTATATCTATATTTTTATCTTTACTTGTTAAAATAGCTTGTTGTGCTTTTAAATCCTTTTTATCTTGTCTTATTTTTCTTTCAAAATATCTTTGTTTTTGCGTTGCGTCATACATATTTATCTTTTGTCCATTGTATGTAACTTTTTCATTTTTCCATCTGTTAAGCTGTTTTTGTGTATAAGCTCTAGCAGAACCTTTGTAATATGGATACCAGTCATGTCTACAATTTATTCCTTTAAATCCTGTTGCTTCTCCATAACCTATATCTCGTAAACTTAAATAACCTTTTTGTCCACTTCTACTTACTATTTTACCTTGCCAATGTGCGTGTTCTGGTCTAGCTCCACTATGTGCTGTAAGTTCCATTAAATCCCAGCCCATTTCATCTGCCCTAAGTTCTTGTAGTTTTCCACAATTTTGATTTATTGCTGTTACTATGTTTGTTCTTACTGCACTCTCTAAACTCCTTTTTGCTCCGACTAGGATATGTTATAACTGCTCCCTGAGAGCTTATATTACTTATTGTATCTATTATAGCCTGTGTATAGCTCTTTACTCCTGTGCTAACTTCCATATATGCCATATTTATAGAATTATAAAATTGTGTTTGTGCTGTATTTGCTGTTGTCATGCATAAGTTTTGTAAATTGCCTGCTGTTCTTACTATTGCTGCGTTCATAACTTGTTTTATGCTTTCACTTTGTTGTAACGGAAGTGGCTGTAAGCCTGCTTTTTTGTATATCTTGTCATCAAACTTTAAACTTTTTTCTCCTGCTTCATAAAATATCTTATTTACTTCTTCTACTGTTGTATTATTATATTCAGCAACTAATTTTACTATATCTTCATACAAGTATCCCATTTCTTGTGCTATTCTTAAATCATTTAAAACTACCATATTTGCATAACCAAAGTTAGCAATTCTTGTTGCTATTTCTTCTATAATATCTAACTCTAATTTATTGTATAAAGAATTAGCCTCTTTTTCTATTCTTATAAAATCTTGTTCCGTTAGCATAGATTATTCCTCTTTTTGTTTATTTGTATCGTCCTCTTGTTCTTGTTGCTTTGGTTCATCTTTATTATTGTTTTCTGTTTGTATGTTAGGAGTAAATCCAAAAGCTTCTTGATTACTCATTTTTTCTTGCTGTATTTGTTCCATTTCCTCTAAAGCTTGTTCTTCATTTAAGTCTCTATATTCTTCTATATAAGATTTATGGCTTCGTAAGTTTTGAGCTACTTCTTGCATTGCTCTTACTTGTTCAGCTCCTCTGTCTTCAATAATACTATCGTCAAAATCTATTGTTACTACACTTGCATTTATTGTTACATTACCAAAAACGGTAGAAGCATAAGCTATAGCTTTAACAATAGTTATTAAACTACTTTCTAAAACTTGCTCATGCTTCTTTATTGTTCTAAACATATCTGAATTTTCTGATATAACTCCTGTTGCTGTTTGTATTGCCTGTCCATCAAATTTATATCTTTCATTTCCAAAACCTACTTTGCTAGACAATATATTTAATTGATAATTTATTGAATTAATAAATTGGTCTGCTCTTAAGTTAGCATCATCATGTTCTATCATGCTATCTTTGTTAAAACCTTTAGGCATACGATAAACAGATATATCATTTGGGTCAAATACAAATCTTCCTTCTCCATCATCATAGCTTAGCATTTCTTCCGATACAAATGTCCTTCTTCTTCCTATTATAATTTCATTATCTAAGCCATCATACGCATTATCCAAACATTTTAAAGTATCTATAGCATTAGCATATACAGATAAGCCAAAAGGTGTTTCACTATCTATGTTATTATAAATATTAGGTGTTATTATTGCAAACCAAGGAATATTACTTTTTGTGTCAAACTCATCTATAAAGCCTTCCTTTTCTTCTTCGTTTGCTTCTACAAAAGAACTATATTTGCCTTTGAACATATAATTTTTTATTACATAATTGCCTTGCTCATTTTTAACGTGCATTGCTATGTATATATAAGTTTGTCCTTTTCTATATTTTGTTGTTACAAAAGCACACTCTGTTATTTTTCTATTTTCCCACGTCAAAGGTACTATTTTTTTACACTCTACAAATTCTAGCTTTACTCTTGCATTTGTTACATCTAAAGTATTCTCTCCTTCTTCTATATCTTGAACTGATACTACTAAAGCACCAGTTCCTATAGCAAAAGATTTTTCTATCCCTTGATTTATTATTACTGTTGCATTATTTTCTCTTAATATTTCATTTAATGCTTCTGTATCTTTTTTACTTTTAAGATTTATCTTTACTTTTTCATTGAAAAGTAAGTCTGCCCAATCTTCTGCAACTTTCTTAGCTCCTTGCATAGATTTCTTTTCCATCTTTACTTTTCTTTGCCCATTGTATATATAATAATTATGAAATTTGCGTACTTTTCCTCTGTACCAACTTGTCCAAATTGTTATGTACTTTTCCCAATTTAACTTTTCTGATATATCATAACCTTGTTTACTAAAAAACTGTTGTAAATTCATATCTTATCTCCTGCTATTAATTAAATTTTCATAAAAACTATTTATTGAGTATTCAAAAGCATCTAAACTGTCTATGTCTGTTGTTCCATCATCTAGTCTTTCATCTGGCTTTTTATCATTCCATAGCGCATCTTGAAATGCTTTTGTTATTATTGTATTTTTTCTTAATATAAAAAATCTTCTTTGTGCCATTAAAGTAGAACTTAAAAATATTCTGTCATTTATTAATCCTTTGCTACAATCTACCACTTGAACAGGTAACCTCTCTTTTTGACATCTTCTAATTAACCCTAAAGTTATTACATTTCCTAAAGCTCCATAATCGCAAAAAGCGTACTGACATTTATCATATTTGTCGTACACTCTTTTATAAAACTCTATGAACTTTTCGTATATTTGCTCTGGATCATAAACTCCAGATAAATCCATTTCATCTAAAACATAAACTTTTCTAAAATTATATGTAATTCCGCTTGCTACAAACTTGATTTTAGACTTTCCAGCACCATAATCAACACCTATTGTTACAATCGCTAATTCTTCTTTTATTCTGTCTACTAAAAAATCTTGCGTTTTATCAGCAAATAGCATATATATTGTTCCTTCTGCTGCTTTCCAATCTCCTAATATATACCTATCAAAAAATACTGTTCCTTTATATTCTGTTTCTAAATTTTGCAATACTTCTTTTGCTAAAAAAGGATTATCATATAATGTATATTTTTGTTGATAAATATCAGCATCTCCATCTAAAAATTTTTTAAACCAATGTGAAGGTCCTTCTGGGTTACAAGTTCCATCAAACTTACTATATGGTTTATCAAGTCTTGATTTAAGCATTTGAAAAACGCCTTCGTCCCAAGTTGCTACCTCATCGCCATAACAGTACTTAAAACTTGAACCTCTTATTTTATTTATATGTTTTTTGTTGTCTGCTCCTAAACAATAGCATTTTTCTCCAAATAAAAAAGCTGTATTATCTGATTTTATATCAGACACCAGCTCTGTTCCCCATATATCCTGCAGAGGTTCTATTACATTTCTTTGTAAAGTTCCTTTTGTGTTTCCTAATATAACTATTAAACCTTGTTCATTTGTTACATTTCTTATTCTTTTAGGTATTACATAATAGTCTAAATATGTCTTTCCACTTCTTGTAGCTCCATATTTTACATTCCATCTTCTATCAGCATTGTCTAAAAATTCCCTTTGTTTTACTGAAAGCATTAAACAACACCACCTAAGCCTTTTAATACTTCATCCAGTTTTTCTAGTGTTTCTTTGGTACTTTCATTTTCTATATTTACTTTATCTCGCCATTGGTTTGGCTTTCTATTTTTTAGCCAAAATATTAAAGCGGTTGTATCTGGAGCTACTTGTTTCTTTACCTTTTTAGTTAGCTTCTCAACATACATATTTAGTTCCTTGTTATAAACATCTTCATAAGTTTTTTCCTCATATTCATATCCTAAGGCTCGTTTTAATAATGCATTTTCCACTTCATAGTCTACTATTTCTTTTCCTTTTTTTAGGGACTCAAAAAACTCAAGATGTTCTTTCTTGTAAGTATAGAATGTTTGTATGCTTATTCCTAAGTTATTGGCTATTTGTTCATCGGTTAGCCCATCTCTAGCCCAACCTTCTACTAGTACAAGTTTATTCTTTACATCTTCCCATTTTGACTTAGCCATCAACCTCCACCTACTTTTTTTGCTCCTCTTTTAATATGTTTTTTATAAATAAATATATTGTATAAATTGCTAATATAAAAATTATTATTGCCATAGCTACTGCTATTATGATTGCTATTATAGTTAATGTAAATAATAATAAATTTAACATTGTTTATCTTCCCTTTCGTAAAATTCACACTTTGTCTCTACAATTTTTCCAAAATTAAATATTCTATTATTGCATAATTCTTTATCTTTATTCTTGCAGTTTTTACAATGCTCTTGTATATATTTTCTTAAACGTTCTTCATTTGTCATATTCTTTACCTCTTTTGGCTTGGGAACTTAGACTCGAACTAAGAATAACAAGGTCAAAGCCTGTTGTTATACCATTTAACTATTCCCAAATATTTTAGAGCCCGCTAGGAAGGCTCTTGCTCTTCGCTCTTGCACCGAAAGGAGGTTAACACCCAAGTTCAAACAACATTTATATATTAATATTACCTAGCATTGATTTTATTTTATAAATAAAAAGAATAGCCGTTAAGCTATTCTGCACTAAGATTTTAGCAGCAAAGGGCCTCGTCGCTCGGGATTAACTGGCTTCTCTCCAATTACGACTTTATAATTCAATATTGTAGCTCTTTTCTTGGCACTACTATTATACTATATATAAATAGTAATTAATACCTCAAATAGAGGGAAAAAATAGGGAATTTTACAAATTTAACATTTTTCTGGTTGCCTTGTCTACTATCTTCTTTATTGTGTCTGCATCTCTCGTTTGATTAAATAATCTAAAATACAAATTATTGCCTATATCCTGATATGTTCTGCCTTCTATGTAATATGCATACAATAACTCTCTTTCTTTATATTTTAGAGCCTCTAATCTATCTTCCACTGCTTCTACTTTCTCTCTTAGTTCTTTTACTTGTTTCTCTAAGCTTTTTATTTCCTCTTCTTTTTCCCTTCTTTTTTCGTCATTTTTTTTTTCTTGTTTTGCCACTTTGTTTGAGTTTTTATTTTTGCTTTGTATATCCCCATTGATTTCTACTTTTGGAGTTAAGTTAACATCAATTTGTCGCAAAGATTTTAAAACTATTCTTGCTAGTTTTAGCTCTTTCAACTTTATCTTTAATCTAGCTTTATTTTCTTTATAATCCTTCAATAAACTAATTAATTCTTCCTTTGTCATCTTCTTCTCCTTTAAAAATATTTTTCTTTTCTAAAAACTCTTCTTCTAGCTCCTTAATACTTTTTTCATAACTCAAATATCTTACTCGCATTTCTCCCCTAAACTCTTCAAGCAACTTTTTCATTTTTCTTTCACAATTAGGACAATAATCTATAGACTTTTTATAAAGTACTACTGTTCTTAATGTTGTTGTCTTTTTACCACATAAATCACATTTAAAGCTCATCAAATTTATCTTTCCTCGCTTTCCCTTAATAAATAAACTTGTCCACCATGTTTTTCTATAATATCTATAAAATCTTCTATAGTCGTTCCTGCATAAATATTGTATTCATCTGTATGTATCCAAGCTACTGCTCCTTTATTTATATCTTCTACAGAGAAGTTTCCCATTTCATGTGGTCTTTTATCTCCCCAATCATTAACTTCAAAATATAACGTTTTTAATTTTATTGTATGATGTTTCCATTTTCTTTTCCATATATCTGGATTATCTTCTATAAGCTCACTCCAACTTTCATACGGCCAACCTGCATTGCATTCATACGGTCTATCGTTCCAGTCATCTCCCCATTGTTTTTCAAAATTATCTGTAAACCATGCTTTGTTCCCTTCTATATAACATAATTTGTAACTCATATTTTTTCTCCTTCTATAATTTCTAAAATATCTTCACAAGCAAATGCTCTGTCCGTATATTCATCTTCATCATCTACTATTACAGTTTCATCTTTAAATTTTCTACAATAATCTGTTACTTTATCTAGCTTTCTGTTTTTGCTTTCTAATTCTTTTATGTATTTTTCTAAAATATTTGCACTGTTAGACATTTCTTTTGTTATGTAGTCTCCTTCGTTAAAAAATGCCAAATCATCTTTTGCTTTTTCTATTTGTTCTTTAATCATTAGTTAGGCCTCCTAATAGATTGTTGTAAAGTACATCTTCATTCTGTCTATTGCTTTTGCTGTTTTATAATATCTTTTTAACACTTCTAATAATTTACTTTTAAAAATTGTATATTCTGCTTCTGCTTCTTTCTTTGTATTTCTTACTACTTGTCCTTCTATTGCAAAGTTACCACTCTTTTCATAAAATCCTATATTTTTTATTAGAAATGGCGTTGTATCTACAATTTCTTGTATTTCTTTTATCATTTTTTCGTTGTTAAATTTTTCGTCTTCCTTTACATTTTCTATTTCTAATTCAAAATCAAATCCTTTTCTACTCATCTTTATTCTCCTTTCAAAAATCTTTCTATAGCTTTATCTTGCTCTTTAATCATCTACTCACCTTCTTTTAAAACATTTTTAAGAATTGCTCTCTTGCTTTATCCACAATAATTCCTTTTTTATTATTCTTTTTAATCTTCTTCAGTAAGTCTATATATTTCAAATAATAACTTGGCAAATATATTCTCATATTTTCTAGTTCTTTTTTATTTTTATTGCCACAACACCAGCAAGATGCTCTATCTAAAATATCATACAATTTAATTCCATTTTCTTCCCAGTAAAATCCTCTATTGTAACAATATTCTAAGCAATCTTTCTCTGTCATCTTCCAATCTACTAATGGTAACAACTTGTGTTTATTTCTTTCCTTTTCTATTCTGTTTGTTTCATCAAAAGCTATTCCTATAAATTCCATATAATCTTGTCCATATTTTTCTTTTAAATATTTTTCAATGGTTTTATTTTTTTCTGTTGTTCCCCAACGACATCTTCCACCACATAGTCCATAACCTTTTTGAATTTGTCCATTTCTTTTATGAACTTCTTTTTCTAACATTTTATATGTAAAAGATTCCTTAGGTTTTAATTCTGTATATGTTATATTTAATTTTTGTAATAAACCTTTTATAATATCTCTAATGTCATAAATAGCTTGAAATTCCATACCTGTATCATAGAAGATGACTTCATCTAAATCATATTGATTTTCTATAAGTAATAGCAACATTGCTAAACTATCTTTGCCAAAACTTACACTTGATATGTATTTCATCCTTATTCACTCTCCTTAAAATTTAATTTAACATCATTAAGCTTAATTAAGTTCTTCGTTTCTGTTCTTAATTTTTCATACTTTTCTTTGCTTATAGTTATCTGCTTAGTTCCTATGTGTATAATCTGTTCTATCTTTTTATCTTCTGTCACAACTTACCTCCAAAATTTCTAGAATATAATATTCTCTTCCTGGCTCTGCTCCCCATTTTTCTAGTTCTTTTAAATCTACTTCTTTCTTTATTCTTAACATTTAATCACCTAGCTTTCTTCATATTTTTTTATTTATCTCCTAAAAGGTTTTCTTTAAGTTGTACTAAACTATTCCAACTAGTAACCCTATTAAATTCAACTTTTCTAAAAGCTTCTAATACCTTGTCAATTTCTTCTATTACTTTTTGTTTTGGTATATAATTGTATCTTATTGCCTTTTTATTTATTACATTTATGTTATAAACAGATACTCCACCATCTATTAGACTGTCTATTGTATTTATTAGATGTTCTCTATAATCTTGTTTTTTCTCTTCTTCCATATTATTTATCCTCCAATAACTCTTTTTTTAATAACCATTTTAATCTATTTACTTTTGTCATATCTCCCATTATCACTTTAAATTGTTCACTTTCTATAATTTCTATTGCTTCTTTTACTACATCTTTTACTTTTTGAACTGGTATGTAGTTTTCTTCAAATTCTGGAGTATCTATATATACTATTCTTTTATCTTTTAAGTCATCTTCTAATACTTCTAATTCTTTTATTTTTGCAACTAACTTATCATAATTTTCTTTTTCAACTAATTTAAGTCCTGTTTTATCTTCTAATTCAAAATAAAAAGTTCTAACTCTTTCTATATCTTTATTTACTCCATTTAACTTTCTTGTAGCTTTTGGCTCTTCATCGTCCAAATCCATATACTTTTCCCTCCTTTTTAAATTTCTTGCCTTCTTTCCTTTATTGTGTAATCATTCAATCTCGTCTCTAATTTTTGTATTTCTTGCTGTTGTATATCTATAGTTTCTTTCAAACTGTCTATCTCTATATACTTTTCTGTTATTTTCGCATCTTTTTCTTGTAATTCTAAATAGTTTATAGCTAAACCTACATACATTCCTATTAGAAATGTTATTAAAATTACAAAGAATGTTTTTATTTTTTTATCTTTTTCATAAATTCTTTTGTCATAATATTTAGTCATTTGTTTACCACTCTCCTTTTATGCTTTCTTCAAGAAGTTTCCTTCTAAAAATCGCTTCTGGATTATTCCACTCATCTGCTCTTTTTTTATTTTTTGGCAAATTATTTAATCTTTCTGCTTCTTTTCTTGCTTCTTCAAAACTTTTATACTGTTCTAAATACTCAATAGGAAATTTTCTGTTTTCCTTTGTTAAGTGCTCTACTGCATCTGTTATAATGTTAAATTCATCTGGCGATATTTCAAATCCTATCGCTATTACTATTCTTGGATAAAATATAAAATTCTTACAATCTACAATATAAAATTCTCTATTAAATAATTCATCTAAATTAATTTCTTCCATTGTCCTTCTCCTTTACTTCTATTTTATCTGTCTGTCCCGCTTGTAAATAAGTTATCTGCTTACATTTTTCTTTATTACAAATTAAAAACTTTGTGCAATTGTTACATTTATTCATCTTCAATCTCCTCAATTTCTAAAATTACTTTACTT
>ERZ1643246.4463-NODE-4463-length-11033-cov-6.361268_pt1 | contig 11033 bp, 13 predicted proteins | sample MGYA00579265_ERZ1643246 | MGnify/ENA primary metagenome ERZ1643246 (study PRJEB29033, sample SAMEA4952261) | chicken gut metagenome | biome: Broiler Chicken; feature: Gastrointestinal Tract; material: Caecum | place: Ireland | collected 2018 | study: Broiler...
ATATATGGATATGTTTTATCATCTTTTAGAAGTACATTAAATTTAGGCATATTCTTTTTTATAAGGTTACATTCTAATACTAATGCTTCTGCTTCATTATCACATACAATATATTCAAAGTGATCTATTAATGATACCATGTTTTGTATTCTCTTAGTCTTGTTATTTTTTCTGAAATATTGTGTAACTCTTCTTTTTAAAGAAATTGCCTTACCTACATATATTATTTTATCATTTTTATCATGCATTATATATACACCTGGTTTATTAGGTAATTTTTTTAGTTCTTCTTCTATATTAAACATATCTATATATTATTTCCTTTCTACAAAATTATATCATATCTGATATTTAAAGACAACAAAGTAATTCATAGAAAGCATTTACAAAATTATAATTTCTATACATAATATATTTTTTTATGAATATACATTTTTATATGAGAAGTTTTAAATGTTATTTTATCTCCTTAAGGAGAAACATTTTACCTATTTTATTTGTATTATTTATACTTGCATTACTAATTTTTTCAAATAGTAATATAGTTGCTACTAAGTCTGGCCTTAATTTATGGGTTAATTCAGTTGTCCCATCTTTATTTCCTTTTTTAGTTGCAACTGAACTTTTAAGTTATACTTCTGTTGTTACTTTTTTAGGAAGAAAACTTGATAAACTTATGTGGCCTATTTTTAATATGCCTGGAACTGCTGCTTATCCTCTTGTATTAGGTATGATTAGCGGTTATCCTATAGGTGCTAAAACTGTTTGTAATCTATACTCTCAAGGTCTTTTTACTAAAAAAGAAGCTGAAATACTTTTAGCATATACAAATAATTCTGGTCCTCTATTTATAATTGGAACAGTTGGTATTTCAATGTTTGGAAGTTCTACTATAGGCGTTATACTTCTTTTTACACATATTCTAGCTTCTGTTTCAGTCGGTATTATTTTTGGCAAGTTTTTAAAAAGTGAGAAAAGAATGACTAATTCAGATTTTAAGAAAATGTCTAATAAAAAAGTTACTTTTTCATCTTTAGGTGAGGTTTTGTCTAATAGCATTATAAGTAGTATAAAAACTATATTTATGATTGGAGGTTTTGTAGTTATTTTCTCTGTCATAATCTCTATATTAAGGCAATCTGGTGTTATTTACATATTCTCTAATATCTTTTCTCATTTTTTTAGTAATTCTGACTTTTTAACTGGGATACTTACTGGAATTATAGAACTTACTAATGGGCTAAATGTTGTAAGCAATATTCATATTAAAGAATTATCTGTAAATATATTAATATGTGCTTTCTTACTTGGTTTTGCTGGACTTTCTATTATGTTTCAAATACTAAGTATAGTTTCTAAAGAAAAATTATCTATAAAGCCATATATTATAGGGAAAGTTTTGCAGGGGATTTTGGCTACTTTATATACTTTTGTTATTTTACAATTACCTATATTTAATTTTGACTTATAGTTTTTCTAAACATTTAGTATTGAAAATCATCTTCTTTAAAAGTACAATATTTACTAATGAGGTGATGATTTTATGGATTATATGAAAAAGGGAAAATTTAAAATATGTATAATATCTATTTTTATTATTATATTTGCAATTCTTTGTGCTTTTATGAGTAATTTATTTTTTAATAATAGAAAAATATCAAAAAATAATAATGTATTACAAGACTTAAATATTGCTACTAATAATATTATTAGTAATACTAGTGTAAATAATACTATTGTAGATAATAGTATTAACGAGATTCATGCTGAAATAACTGATGATTTATTTTCTAATTATTATGCTGAAGCTGATAGTATTTTAGAAAGTATGTCTATTGATGAAAAAGTTGGTCAAATGTTTTTGGCTAGATTTCCTGGTGATAATGTAGTTAATGAAATTAAAGAGGATAATCCTGGTGGATATATATTGTTTGCTAAAGATTTTAAAAATGAGTCTAAAGATTCTATTAAATCAAAACTTTCTTCATATCAAGAATCTTCTAATATACCTTTAATATTTGGTGTCGATGAAGAAGGTGGTACTGTTGTTAGAGTTAGCAGTTATACATCTTTTAGATCTTCTCCTTTTAAATCTCCAAGAGATGTATATTCTTCATCTGGTATGGATGGCGTTTTAGCTGATTCTCATGAAAAAAGTGTCCTTCTAAAAAGTATTGGTATTAATATGAATTTAACTCCTGTAGTTGACCTTCCATCTTCTTCTTCTGATTTTATTTATAAAAGAAGTTTTAGTACTGATTTAAATTTAACTACTGAATTTACTAGAAATATTATTAATATGATGAATGAAGATAATATTATTTCTTGTATGAAGCATTTTCCTGGGTATGGTAATAATGTTGATACTCATACTGGTATATCTTTTGATAAAAGAGAGTATTCTAATTTTCTAAATAGAGATTTTGTACCATTTGAAGAAGGTATTAAAAATAATGCTCCTACTATTTTAGTAAGTCATAATATTGTATCGTGTATGGATAAGGATTTTCCTGCTTCTTTATCTAAAAATGTCCATGATATACTTAAGAATGATTTAAATTTTTCTGGGATTATAATTACTGATGATTTAGCTATGGATGCAGTAAAAAGCTATGTAACTGATAATAGTGCTGCAATACAAGCTGTCCTTGCTGGTAATGATATGATAATTTCTTCTGATTTTAAAAAACAGAAAGATGAGGTTATTAATGCTATTAATAACAATATAATTCCAATTAATTTAATTAATAATGCAGTTAGAAAAATACTAGCTTGTAAAATTGCTTATGATATTATTTAATAGATTAATTTATATATTTATATTTTTGTTAACTAGTTTTATATTTGATGTAAAATTACTTATCTAAAATTTAATCTAGATTTTATTATTATGCAAATACTTTTTTAGAGTTATCTATTAATTTAAAGTTATATTAAATTAATAGATAACTTGATATTTATTAAATTCTTAGTTTTAGTCATTTTTTATTGTAGTTTTTTCTTAATTATCATTATTTTTATACCATCTTTTCATTATAATTTTAGCATAGCAATATTATTTAATTTATTTTCGCTTTAAACTCTTCTTATTTTCCTTTTCTAATTGTTTTAAACTTTTTTCGGTGTTGGTAAATCTTCTGGCATAGTACCACCAAGTTCTTTTATTGTTTTTCTTATTTTAGAACCTACTTCATAATGAGCTTTATTAGCATCTATTTCAGTTTTTATATTATCTCTTTTTAATTTTTGCTCTGTTTGAGAAATTCTAAATAAATTCGCTATAAGTTCATCACTTCCCATATTATCTAAAATATCTTCTCTATATCTTAATCCTTTTCTTTTGGCAATATCATCAGCAGTTTCTCCATTGTACAAACCTCTATAACCACTATTATAAAATTTATCAAAATTTTTGACTCCTGCATTTTTTGCAGTTTAATTAAGTGAGTAATTTCCTTTTCTTGTTAAGTTTCTTTGATAAAATCTCTTTTCATCTTCTGTTAGCATACTATATTCTTTTTCACTAATTTCTTGCCTTTTAGTTTGAACTGCAAAATATGTTTGAGCAAGAGCAATTACTTTTTTTCTACTATCTCCATTTTGTGCAATTAAATAGCATGCATAACGAGTTAATTTATAATCTTTTATTATAACTTTTGCATTATTAGCACGTTTTGACAACTTGTCGATGTCGACAAAATGTTCAGAAATAGTAATATCACTGTTTTTGCAGGATTCTTTTGCCTTATTTATTACATTTTCAAACTTTCGCCATTCTGTATAATTTAAAACTAATTGTAGTTCCCTAGCATACCAAAATTCAACACCATTTTCATCAATGTGTTTTATATCTTCAAATGATTTATTGTTCTTATCAATATTGTTCAATAATATCATCTCCCTTTAAACTATTTTTCTTATCAAAGCATATTGATAAAACAAATGTTTGCAAAAGTCAATTGATTTTTTATATTTTTTTAATTTTTTATTTTTTACATCTCTAAACCAAAAACTGTCAATAAATTAAATAGTTTATTCTATACTTATTTATTAATAATAAAATTTTAGCGTATCATGAAAGCCTCAAGATACGCTAGTTTGGCGTTATTTTATAAAATTGGTGCAACAACGTAGATATTTACAACTTTTTTCACGCTTTTAAAAATTGATGCAAATCTCAATCAATTTATTGTCTTTGTTTTACATAATTTTTTTAAAATTATCAATAGTTTTAGCTCAAAAAAAATGCCTAGAATCACATAATGACTCTAGGTTATATGAATGACTTAGAGCTTCAAAAGTTTTCTAAGCACCACTCAATATATTTACAGAAAAAGAAGTTTAACTTTTATGTAAATTTCAAAAAACAAAAACTGTAAATAGTTTATTCCAAACTAACGTGTTAATAAAAAATTTTAGCGTATCCTGAAAACCTCAAGATACGCTATATTTAATCATTGTTATTTTTTTGGTGGCGAAGAGGAGATTCGAACTCTTGACCTGCCGGGTATGAACCGGATGCTCTAGCCAACTGAGCTACTTCGCCATATCAAAAGACAATATTTATTATATAATAATATAACAGATATTGTCAAGTAGTTTACGAATTTATTTTTATATTAATTTTTTTGCCATTCTGCTATAAATGTTACATTTCCTGTAACTGTAAATTGTGCATTTGGTTGATATATTGTGCCTGTTTCTGATTCTTTCCACCCTTTAAAAGTATATCCTGCTCTAGTAGATGCTGCCCCTACTTGTATTTTTTCACTTCCTGTTGTAGGTACTGTTTGCATATTAGGTGCACCGCTTCCTCCATTTACATCATATTGCACAACATACAAACTTGATTGCTCTGTATAATCTTCTGGTAGTCTATAATACTTTTCTCCTTTATATTCAACACCATCTGTATAATAAATTGTTCTTGATTGTTCATTAATTATATATGCATCTTTACCATTATATGATGTAGATACTCCTGCAACAAAATTATTTAATTTATTACCATCTCCATTAATTAAATCAATCTGTGCACCAATATGGCTATTTAGTTCTCTTAAATTTATTACATAATAATTAGCATTATCATTTGGATTTTTAACAGCTTCACCATTTTGATTTCCATTTAAAAAGTCTAAACTTCCAGTATATTTAGGTCCTATTTGAGTTATATCTAAACCAGTATCAGTATATGTAGTTTCTACTGACTCTCTTAGTTTATCAATATCTGCTTTAAAATCTGTATAGTCTTGTAGCTCACTTAATTCTGTAGTATTAACTACAACTGGTACACTAATTAAAATTAATACTACTATTGTTACTACTAGTATTAATAAAGTTATACCTTTTTCATTTTCTAATTTAATCTTTTGCATATCTTCATTCCTTATTAAATATTATATTTATATATTATTACATTTAATATATTTTTTCAAGTATTTAGACAAATAAAGAATAACCTATATAGATTATTCTTTATTACTCACGCCCTTTTCCATTATTTATCTGATTTTTTCCTTCATCATCACTATAATCTTTTGAATTTTCTCTTATAACATGATGAACTTCACCTTTACTATCATATTTAAGATTCATAACATAATTATCTTCATCTCTATCATTAATTTTCTTGGAACCATAATTTAATATCCTTTCAATCTCTGCAACTTCTTCAGGATTTTGACCTATTTTTTGAGCAATTATTTTATTTACATTCTCTTTTGGAATATCTTCTTTACTACTAGTGCCATCATCAAAAATACCACCCAAAGTTAATATTTTATTTAATACATCTTTTACTTTATTCATAAAATTCCTCTCTCTTACTAACAATATATTAATTATACCACTAAATTTTGTTAATTTCAAGAGTTTTATGTAAATTTACTTATTTAAAGCTAAATCATTTTTAGTTTCTTGTGGTTTACTTATTTGCTTAATTTTTCCATAAATCTTTTCTTTAATTTTGTAATATTTATTACATTCATATACTATTAACCATAAATATATGATAACAAGAAGTATAGCTATATTTTTATAATATAATATTAAAATACTTGAAATTGCTGTAAGAATAATTGTATTTACATTAGTAATTGTCTTAGTAAAATTATAACTTTCTCTTAGCCCAATTGTAATATGTAATATTCCTTGAAGAATCCTACCACCATCTAAAGGATATATAGGAATAAGATTAAATAGCATAAGAAGTATATTTGCATATATTGCATTATATAAATTATATGTACTTATATAATCTTTAAATAAATATAAAAAGATTATACATATAAAGTTTGTAAAAGGTCCTGCAATTGCTATTATTATCTTTTTTAATGCTAATTTATTACCATTTTTTATCCTAATATTATAATCATCACACTTTACTTTAAAAGCAAGTTTAAATCCAAAAGGTATTATACTTATAGACTGAGGCCTAAGTCCTAATATTATTCCACATATCATATGACCTAATTCATGAATTAATGCAAATAACATAAGTGTCACATATATTTGTATATTTCTAGTAATAAGGAAAATAAATATAATTAAAAATATCTTAAAATCTAATTTAATCTGCATTTTCTTCTCCTTTAAAGTTCTAAAATCGCTTGAGGATCAACTGTCCTACCGCTTCTTATAATCTCAAAATGCAAATGAGGACCTGTTGTTCTACCTGTATTACCCACCTCTGCAATTTTCTGCCCTTGAGTTATATAATCTCCCTGATTAACTAAAATAGTACTACAGTGTGCATATAAAGTACTCACATCACCATTTGTTATCTTCAAGTGATTGCCATAATCTCCATAACTTGAAACTTCCTCTACAGTTCCATCTATTGCAGCTATTATTTCAGTTCCAATAGTTGCACCTATATCAACACCCGCATGATTTTCAGATATTATATCAGTTGGCTCTCTTTTACCATAGCCCGAAGTAACAGTTCCAACTACTGGAACTATAAAAGAAAAATTAGATTTTATATATAAAGTATCTTGTTCTTCTTGTGATAAATTAACATTTTCTTTACCTTCTCCTCCCCCAATTCCTACTTCATTTGTAATTTCATTTACTACTTCATTAGCAACTATATTATTATCTAAAACATTTTCAGATACAGAAACATTATTAGAATCTATGTTGTTTTGACTATTTTCCTCTTTTTCTTTATCATCTGAAAAAGCACTAATTATTGAATTAAAAGTATTTTTATTATTATTGTAAAGTTCTTCAAAATTAATATTATAAGCTAAAATAGGTTTAAGCTTTTCAATTACTGGGTTATTATTCTGACTTAAAAAATACACTATTCCAAAAATACACATACTTACTATAGTTTTAATAAATAGCTTAGTAATAGTAGGAATTTTCTTTTTATCATTATTTGTTTTAATATTCCTTGCAGATATAACACCTCTTCTTCTAGAAATAAGTTCCTCTGCTCTTTTTATTCTATCTTGTTCACTAATAATTCTTTCCATAAAAAATACCTCTTCCTTGGTCTTTGTAAATTATATGACCATAGAAAAGGTTTTATTCTTTATTTATATAACAATCATAAGAGAAATAATTACTACAACTGATAATGCTATTTTCCATAAAATATTACTTCTTTTTAGTTTCTTACACTCTCTTTCAAGTTCCCTTAATTTCTTTTTATTCTTTCCTTCTTCTTTATACTTTTCTTCGCAAGTTTGTAATATTTTCTCTGCTTTATTTATAATATTTCTTTTATTTACATTATCCATAAGCATATCTCCTTTTCTTTTAATAAAAGTATTTCCACTTATGGATAATTTATACAGATTAAATTAATTTTATTTTTATAATTTTTCCATCAATTCCATCTATTTTTATTTGCCTATTTTTTAAATCTTCTGGTGCATCTTCACACATTCCTTCATAAACTATGTTATCACCATCAAATACCCTTATTTTTAGCAAATTAAATTCTTTTATTGTCATTTTTTCCTTCTTTCTTTTCTTCAACTCCTGTTGCAACTACTGTTACAATAACTTCATCTCCTAAATCTTCATCTATTACTGTTCCAAAGATAATATTAGCATCTGGACTTACCTTATCTCCAATTAACTGCACACTTTTATTAATATCTTCAAGGCTTATATCTTCACTACCTTTTATATTAAAAATAACACCTTTTGCATTTTCTATACCTGTTTCTGTTAGAGGATTATTAAGAGCTTTCATAGTTGCTTCTACTATTTTATTTTCTCCATTATCTCTTCCTATTCCCATATATGAGTACCCTGTATATTCAAGCACTGTTCTTACATCTGCAAAGTCAACATTTATAGTTCCTACTGAATTTATTATATCAGTAATAGATTGTATTCCTTGTCTTAATATATCATCTGTCATCTTAAATGCATTTAGTATTGACACATTTGAATCTGTATTTGCTAATAATTTATCATTTGATATTATTATTAATGCATTTACATTTGGCTTTAGCTTGTCTATTCCTAGGTCTGCTCTAACACTTCTTAATTTTCCTTCAAATAAAAATGGTTTTGTTACTATTCCTATAGTAAGTATTCCTTTCTTTTTTGCTGCTTCTGCAATAACTGGTATTGCACCTGTTCCAGTTCCTCCACCCATTCCAGCTGTAAGGAATAAAAGGTCTGTTCCTTCTAATACTTTATTAATATCATCTAAACTTTCTTTTGCAGCTCTTTCCCCTACTTCTGGATTAGCTCCAGCACCAAGGCCCTGAGCGATTTCTTTTCCTATTTGAAGTGTTTTACAACCATTAGTATTTGCTCTTTCTAATATGCCTTTTTCTGTATTTACTAATATGTATTCAACATCATCTATATCAGTTTGTATCATTTGATTAACTGCGTTATTTCCGCCTCCACCAACTCCAATTACTTTTATTTTTATAAGGTCTTTTGTTCTTTTTGTTTGCTCATAGTCTATCACAATTATTCCTCCAATTCTCTTTAAATGTATTTATATTATACTATATTTATGGCATTTTTCAAGTAGTTTTGTAAAAGAAAGAGATTACTACTAATAATTAGTAATCTCTTTTTATATTTAGCATTTACAACTTTCTTTAGCTATACAAGTTATAAGTCTATAAAGTGAAGCAAGAACAAATGATGCGAAAAATCCTAGTATTCCTATTATTATTGCATAAACTATTGATGTTGCTAATGTTATAGATAATGCTATTATTGAAAATACTATTGCTCCTATCGCTGATATTGCTATACATTCACCATTTTGGCAAAGACATTTTCTATTTACTAGTGATAAGATTAAAGTTAGTATCGCAATTCCTAGTATTATCCAAATTACAGTTGTTATTCCTGTTAGTATTCCTGTAGAATAAATTAGTCCTATTACTATTCCTAATGCAAGACTAATAACTGCATCTATAAGGCAATTACATTTACACATAGTTTTACTTCCTTTCTTCTTTTTATACTATATACTATGCAAAACTAAATAAATATGTTCTTTTTACCCTATTTTTTCTATATCTATTCTCGCTCTAGGATAAGTAACATCTTCAATAGATACAGCTCCTAAATTTAAAATATCACCAGCTTCTAATCTTAATATAACTGTACTTGTAAGTGTCATTCTATTTACAACATTATCTCTTAATATTGGACTTTCATTAAATGTATCTGGTAATCCTACACCATTTACTATTAATACTGTATTAAAATTAAAAGTTCCCAATCTTTGTCCTGTTCCAAATACCTGGTATGATATTTGATAAATACCACTTTCATTTATATTAATATTTTCACTACCAGCTTGATGCATAATAGCAGTTCCTTCTTCAATATCATTTAGACTAAATTTTATAATTGCATTTCCTACTTCCGTATTATCTCCTTCTCTTGCAATAGCTGTTAATATATTTTTATTTTCTACAGGCGTATTAGGACAAAGTATTATAACTATAGCTATTACTAAAGCTATTATTGCCATGCACATTCCTGTTACTTTTGACATATTACATTCACACATAAAAACCTCCATATTATATAATATGGAAGTTTTTTTATTATGATAAAGTTTCTCTTTTATTTTTATTTATTTGTTTATTTTTTTAATAATTATTAATATCTAAAACAATAAAATCATTACTTTTTATGCAACAAATGAGTATAGTAATTCTCTAATATTTTTATAGATATTTTTTAATTTTTTATTTAGAAGATTTTTTTCATCTAAATATTCTAATATTTCATTAATTTCCTTTATATTTTTTATTCCTATTAATTTTCTATTTTTCAAGTCTTTAATTTCAAATATTCTTGGTTTTATTTTATACCATAATAAATCAGCTCCATAATATTTTCCAGAATTAAAATATAAATACATAACATTTGAATTTCCACATTGAAGAACAGTCCCGATTTTTAATCCACTTTCATCTGTTTTTAATATTTTATCTATTTTTTCTTTATTTTTTGATTTCTTTGTAACTTTTTTATTAAATATATCCTCTTTTTCTTTTCCATTTGCTATATTTATTATATTGACTTTTTCATTTTTATTTATTGTTTTAAATTCTTGAAAGCTTGTATAATATACCTTATGATTAATTTTTATTTTTTCTAATTCTTGTTTTTTCTTTTTTTGAATCTTAAAACAATATGCATTTGTATTGTCTTTATTATACACATAAAATGTTTCATTATTTTTTACAAAAACGTCTCCTATTTCTAAGTCGTAATCTAAATTAAATCGTATTATTTCTTTATTTCCTCTATTTTGAGATACATATATCCTTTTTTCTATATTCCTTATATCTTCTTTTTTTAATTTTACATATACTGATACTATATTTTTAATTTTTATTTTCTTTATATTACTTAAATCGAGCCAACTATCTTTCTTTTGTCTATATTTACCTCCCTTTATACAATATTTTTGGAAAGTACTCATTTCTTCTCTTTCTTTTGATGAAGATGAATAACATAATAAGTATTTTTTTGTTTTTCTTACAATTAAATATGGTCTAATTCTATGACTCTTTTCTATC
>ERZ1643246.4465-NODE-4465-length-11021-cov-5.837315_pt1 | contig 11021 bp, 13 predicted proteins | sample MGYA00579265_ERZ1643246 | MGnify/ENA primary metagenome ERZ1643246 (study PRJEB29033, sample SAMEA4952261) | chicken gut metagenome | biome: Broiler Chicken; feature: Gastrointestinal Tract; material: Caecum | place: Ireland | collected 2018 | study: Broiler...
AAGTTGCAATAACTTAGTCAAACTTGCGATGAGTTTTTCAACTCACCTTTTCACGGGATATGGGCAAAAAAGAGGTGGTGTGGGGAGGATGGCAGTCATGATCGTTCTTTCAGATGGAGTAATGCTTTGTCGGCGTTCGCTTTGCATTGTGCTGAGTGCGCAGAGACTGGTGAGAATCATACGGTATCTGTGGGTGTCTGCGTCATTTGCCTGGATAAAACCATCAGACTTGGAAAACAGGCACAGGCGTCTTATCTTTTCTTTTGTGTCTAGATCACCTTTCCATCCTGCGGCGTCCAACAGCCTTGTTTCGTTTGTACAAATGTGCAGTGATCGTGGTCATACAGGCACAGGGGGATGCTTGGATGTGCCTGTTGGTAGCGCTTGGCATAGGCAAAGTCCTGCCACAGATGCATCGGAAAGATAGCAGGTGCGGAAACAATCTGCCAAAAAGCGTCCATGCCATCCCCGCCATGCGCACCCTGCCGTGGGTCTAATACGACAAAAGCGATGCTGGGGGCAAAGGGCTTCACGAGCAGCAGCTCTTTTTCATAGCGCTCTTTCATCATTGCTTGGGTCGCTTTCGTATCCTCTTCCCAATACCAGTTGTGCAGATCTCCGGCATGGTAGATGCGTTCCCCCTCACATTCTACCAAAAAGGCGACGCCTTCATCGGTGGAGAAAAAGGTGTGAACATGCAGCGCGTCTATGCTGACGCTCTCATGCGGGGCGAGCGAGTGGATGTTAGCGCTGCATGCGGCGGGCGGGGTGATGTCTTCACTGAGGAAAAAGGCGGCAGCGCTCAGCTGAAAGATGCTTGGCACATAGTGATCGCCATGGGCATGGCTCGCGAAGACGTAGAGCTTTTTCTTTGAATCCCATGTGGGGAGCGCTCCTTGCGTATAGTCGAAGAGCAAAACCGTGTGCGCCAGTTCAATGAGAAATGCGCTGTGATGCAGATAGGTAATTCGATTCATCAGGCAACCTCCTTTACGGGAAAGCCGCAGCGGCGGCATTCTTGTTCGATGCGCTTAAGCCGATCGCGGGCAGCGGGGGCAAAGGGAATGTCGCAGAGGGCGCTCAGCAGGGGATACCCCTTTTCGATGAAGAGCGCTCTGCTTTGCGGATAGTGCAGGCCAAAGACGATTGCGTCGTGAGAGAGCAGAATGTCTAAGGGCGTCTGACGTTTGGAAAAATCTACGGGTTCATGGCGCAGGAACGCTTCGAGGATCGCATCGCTGATCGTGGCGGCGGCCAGCTGTTCTTTTGTGCAGTCGAGAAACTCCTGATAGGAATGCTCCTGATGTACGCGCAGAATATCGATCTTATCGCTGTCACGCAGGATGTGACAGTATTGCCGGGTCTGTGTGGAAAGACCTTGCGGCAGGGCGTAGTCGCTGTGAAAAGCGATTGCCGCAGCGATGAGTGCATCATGAGAACGATCTTTTTCAAAGCGGGTGATCCACCCTTGCGCAAAGAGCACCTCGATCCCCAAAGCGGCATGGGAAACGCTGTCCTTGTCTAAGAAGGTGCCATAGTGCTGTGCCTGTGGGAAGCGGCCGATGTCATGCAGCAGACCGATGCGTTTTGCCAAGGCGATCTCATCAGGAGAAAGTGAGAGACGCCGGGCGATTTCCCCGCACAGCTCACGCACTCGCAGGCTGTGGTGATGCTTTAAGCGTATCTTAGGATCAGAGAGGTCAAAACGTTCTACATAGCGTTCCCATTGTGCAAGCTCATTCATAAAGTTCTCCGTTTTGTAAGCGGCGATACATGCCATAGCCAAGCAGGCAGGCGCCCGCTTCCGCGAGGGGAACCGCCAGCCAGATACCGCTGATGCCAAACAGCAGATAGAGCGGCGGCAAGGCGCATAACACGAAGATCACACCCTTGACAAAGGCGAGCAGCGTTGCGTGAAAGCCACATTCTGCCGATTGAAAGAAATACATCAGCACCGTATTGTAAGCGGTAAAGGGCAGGGAGAGGAAATAGAGGGTAATGCCCTGCGCACCCAGTGCAATGACGATGCTTTCACCGCCGGCGAAGAGGGCGGCTAACGGTTCACAGAAAAGGAAAAATGCAAGATAGAGCAGAAGCGAGCAGGCGAGGGTGATGCCAAGCGCAAAGCGCAGTGTCTTTTGCATGCGCGGATAGAGCCTTGCCCCATAATGATAAGACATGATCGGCTGTGCCGCCTGCCCGAAAGCGGCAAAGACGCCTTTGAGCACATAGGCGATGTTGGTGACAATCGCATAGGCGGCTAAAAAGAGCGCATCCCCAAGCAGCAGGATCAGCGCGTTAAACAGCAGGATGACAAGGCCATAGGCAAGCTCCATAATACCGCTGCCCGCCCCGTTTGCCAACATGCGCTTTAACAGGGCGCCTCCCTTTTCGATCGGGCAAAACCGCAGACGGTTATGCGGGCTGAAAAAATGTGATGATGCGATCAGCAGGGTGATGAGAGGGGCGAGTGCGGTGGCGATCGCTGCGCCCTGAAGTCCTCCCTTCAGCACGATGACAAAGACATAGTCCAGCACGATGTTGGCCAGATTGCCGATCAGCATGCTGAACATGGCAAGCTTAGGCGCATCGTCCGCTCTTAACAAAATGCCGCTGGCATACATGAGGATAAAGGCGGGCGTGCCGATGACGATGGGACGCAGATATTCGATCACATAAGGCAGCAGTGTTTCATCCGCCCCTAATAAACATGCGAGCGGACGCAGGGCGAACAGCGAGAGAGCGGTCATGATTATGGAGATGGCGGCCATCATGAGCGCGCTCATCGTAAAGGCTTGCTGCGCACGGCGGGTATTGCTGCCGCCGCGTTCGATGGCGATCACCGTGGAAGCACCGACGCCAAACAGCAGACCGATCGCGGAGTAGAGCGTGTACATCGGCATGACGATATTTACCGCCGCCAGTCCCATCGTTCCCGAACCGATCGAGACGAAATACACATCCGCCAGACAGTAGAGCGAATTGGACAGCGTTGCGATCATCGTCGGTATCAAAAATGACAGATACAGCGAATGAATCGGCGCTTGCTGCAGCTTTTGATCGTTCACGGCGTACACCTCCTTTCATGAAAAAACAGTGACGCCACTGTTGTTATCGCATTATTTCTTGTGATTGTCATGCCGGATCGCATCAAGCGTTGAAGCAGCCGGATGAGATACGTTTGCAAACGATATAGAAATCTATCCGGCGTTTTTAGGCAACTCAAGGATCGCATACAGCTCTTCAAGGCGGCGAATCTCATAATTGATGTGCAGGTCTTTGACAGTGGGGAGCCTTTTGGGATTCATCCAGACGCAGTCGATGCCGATCGCATTTGCCCCGGCGATGTCCGAGGATAAAGAGTCGCCGATGAGCAGCAGTTCTTTTCGGGAAGCGGGCGCGGCCGCTTGGAGCACCGGTTCAAAAAAAGCCGGCTGTGGCTTGCGGCTGCCGATTTCCTCCGAGAGAAAAATACGCTCAAACAAGGGGTACAGCCCGCTGTCGTGCAGGCGCTGAATCTGTGTGGCAACCACGCCGTTGCTGACGAGAAAGAGACGGTAGCGCGGCTTTAATGCGCGCAAGAGTACCTCGGCGCCTTCCATCAGCTGGTGTCCTTGCGCGAGCTTTGATTGATACGTATGTTCAAAGCGCACGCCGTCCGCCGCGATGCCAAAACGTGAAAACAGCTTTTGAAAGCGGGTATAGACGACCTCCTCACGAGAGAGCTCGCCGCGTTCATATTTCCCCAAAGATCCGCATTGATCGCATGAAAGCAGCTTAGGATCGGCGCTGTCAGATCGATGTGATACTGTTGAAAGGCGGCGATGAGCGCCTGCTGTTCACAGGCGTCGAAATCAAACAGCGTGTTGTCAGCGTCAAACAGTAATACCTGATACATGGGTGCTCCTAGTAAAAGGCGATCATTATGATGAACAGCAGCAGGAAGAAAAAGACAGCCATGGAGATGAAATTGAGGATGCGCATCGTCTGATTGCTTTGCATAGCCCCGCGGGTGCGCTGTTCTTTTTGTTTCCACTGCCGGCGTTTATCATGAATGCTTTTGAGATAGGGATTGTCAATGTGATTTTGCGCGCTCTTTTGTACGTTTTGTTTCGGCTCTTGATAGGGGTGAGGATAGCGCTTTGTCATGACGGCGGAATGCTGCTGCAGGATTTTCACCGTCGGACGGCCGCAGATTTCACAGCGGCTTTCACTTTGTACCCCGCCGCAGAAAGGACAGGTGCGATCTTCCATAATATCCCCTCCTTTGTGTACCTATTCTATCATAAACGCCGTGTGTTGCACACTCATTTTCACCGCTTTCTCACTGTGTGAAAGGCAAAGAAAACGATGCAGATAGAAAAAGGGCCGCCATTGCGGCGACCCCTTAGCAGCATTGACTGTAACAAAGCGCGATCTGTGCGGCCAGTGTGGCATTGTGGTAAACCAGCGCCAAATTGGCTTGCAAGCTCTTGCCTTCGCTTTTTTCTACGATCGCCGCCAGCAGATAGGGGGTTACATCCTTTCCTCGTATGCCTGCATGCTGTGCCTGTACGATCGCCTCTTCGATAATGGCTTCGATGTATTGCTGATCCAAAGACGCTTCTTTGGGAATCGGATTGGTGATTAACACGCCTCCGCCCAGCTGTAATTCCTCTTTGGTGTGCAGGAAATGCGCAATCGCCTGCGGAGTGTCCATACGGCTATTGAGGCGATAGGGGCTGTCAGCACAGAAGAATTGCGGCAGCACATCCGTTTGATAACCGATGACGGGTACGCCCTTTGTCTCCAGATATTCCAAGGTGCGCGGAAGATCCAGTATGGATTTGGCTCCGGCACAGACGACAGTCACCTCATTGCGGGAGAGTTCCTCCAAATCGGCAGAGACATCCATGGTCTGCTCATATCCGCGATGAACGCCGCCGATACCGCCGGTCGCAAAGAAGCGAATCCCCGCCATCGCCGCAGCGATCATCGTTGCCGCTACCGTTGTCGCACCGATTTTTTGATTGGCGAGCACTTCGGCGAAATCTCTGCGCGACACTTTCACGACATCTGTGGCTTTGGCTAACGTCATCACCTCTTCTTCGCTCAGTCCGACTTTGATTTTGCCGTCCATGAGGGCGATGGTCGCCGGTATCGCTCCCTGTGCACGGATCAGACTTTCACAGCGATGCACCATCTCCAGATTTTGCGGGAACGGCATCCCATGCGAGATGATCGTCGATTCCAGCGCCACCACAGGCTTTCCCTCTGCCAATGCCGCTTTGACTTCCTCCTTGATGTCTAAATATGCGTTCATGCGTTTTCTCCTCCTTTTAACAGTTCTTTGAGATCCTGCCAGCGCATCGATAACTGTGCGGGATGCAGAATGCCATACTCGGTGATTATCGCCGTGATGTCGGCCGCCGGTGTCAAGTCGAAAAACTGATTGATGACCTCCACATGTTCAAAATCCTCAAAATCCTCTGTGGATACCAGCTCATATTTCGTTCGCCGCTCCAACTCGACAAGATGTCCGTAAGCGGTGCGGCTATCCAGCTTAAAAAGCTCGCTGGCAAAATATACCGGCAGGCGGCAGGAAGCGGCCAATCTGGCAATCTGCGCACTGCCCATCTTGTTGGCGACAGCACCGTTCATACATAACGTATCCGCCCCCATCAGGATGAGATCGGCCTGCGGCATAAATGCGAACACGGAAGCGTCGGAAAGATAGAGAACCTCGATGTCCTCTTTGCGCAGCATGTTGACGGCATTGCGCGATTCACGCAGCGGACGCGATTCCGTGCAGATCACGCGGAAGTGCTTTCCCTCCTTGGCCGCCTGTAAAAAGATTCCCATCAGCGTGCTGCTGTAACTGTGCATGAGCACTGTTTGATTTTCTTCAATCAAAGCGGCGCCATAGCCTGCCAAAGTTTCCACCGCCGCAAAGGAGTGCTCAATGATCCGCTCACATAGACGGCAGATTTGGTGTTTGAGCGTTGTTAAATCACTGCCGGTGCAGAGGACTTCCTCTACCAGCTGGCAAGTGTTATAAATCGTTGCCATCGTCGGCTTTAGTGTAACTAACGCTGTTTTGAGCTCGGCAACGCGCGCTTGCAGCTGCTCATAAGTATCGATCGGCTCCTGCTTCATGGCAAGAAGAAACGCCCACGCGGCTGCCCTGCCGAAAGGACTGCCGCCCTTGACACGCATCTCCTCGATTTCTTTGAGAACATGAGCCGGGGAAGTAAAGTGAATATCCTGCACCCGCGTATCCATCATCGAATTTCCTCCTCATCAATTCCCATGAGATAGGTGAGCACGAAGGTCAGTGCGCCGCCTAACGCACAGCCTAGCATGAGCCCGCCAAAGCCTGCGCCCAGATAGACCGGGAAGGTATAGATGCTCAGTGCAACCGCCGCCACTGTACCTGCACCGGACGCACCGGTAATCGCACCGCCCAGCGCGCCGCCGATGCAGACGGCGATAAACGGCTTCTTATATTTCAGGTTGACGCCGTACATGACCGGTTCGATGACGTTACCAGAGAAAAATGAGGTCAAGGAGAGCGTCAGCGCCGTTTTTTTCGTCTCCTTGTTCTTTGCTTTGCAGGCGACTGCCAATCCGGCAGCTATCTGACAGATGAGGCTGGGCGCATGTGTCATGATGATCATATCCCTGCCATACATGGCGATGTTGGGAGTGGAAACCAATCCTAATATTGCAATGTGCATGCCGAAGATGATCAGAATCTGCCAAATGCCGCCGATGATGGCGCCGGCAAGGATCGGACTGAATGCATACGCTGAGCGAAACAGGTTCGCAAACAGCTCGCCGCCCCATACGCCGATGGGACCGATGACGGTGATGAGCAGCGGAATCGTAATCAGCGCGCTCAAAAACGGTACAAAGATGCTGCGCAGCGCATTCGGCAGGATGCGCCGCAGTATCCGCTCCAGCTTGGCGAGCAGAAACGCCGAGCATATAGCCGGTAAAATCGAGCTGCCATAATAGACGTTTGTCACCGGAACGCCGAGAAAGTCAATCGCACCGCCGTTGAACAATGCAGTGAAATGGGGATAGACCAGCAGTCCGACCACCATGAGCGTCACGGCGATATTCGCCTTGAAATATTTCGCTGCCGACCATCCGATGATGATCGGGAAGAAACCATACAGCACATCACCGGCTACGCTCAATAGCTGAATCGTCGAATTGTCTTCCGGAATACCTGCTAGAACGGCTAATTTTGCCACCGCCGTGATGAACCCGGCCGCTAACATCGCCGGGATGATCGGCGTGACGATTCCCGACAGCAGTGAGATGAGGCGTTCGAGCACATTTCCCTTCCGCACTTCTGCATCCAGATTTTCCTGAATCATCGCAGTACTGACATTGACCTTTTCGCTGACCAAACCGGACGCTTCTTCAAAGACTTCATCGACGATGCCGCCTAATACGATCTGATATTGACCGCCTAACAGGACAACCCGCATGACCTCGGGCAGCTGTTCCAGCGCCTCCTTGTTTACCAGCTGATCGTCTTTCAGCGACAGTCGCAGTCTTGTCATGCAGTGCGACATCTCGGCGATGTTGTCTTCACCGCCGACCTTTTCAATGATGTCGGCTGCCAGTTGTTTGTATTTTGACATCTGTTTTCTCCTTTCCTCCCTCCTGCGTATGCACGTTGTCCTCATCGTTGTTTTTTCCCTCCCCTCTTTGTAACAATGGGACGATGTGCATCGCCAGATAGGTGATTTCCTCTTGATGGACGCGAAGCTGCAGCTGCTCGCTCATAAAGCTGTAAATGCTTCGCGCATATTCCCAGCCTTGCAGATGCTCGCTCGCCAAGGACTCTGAGAGTGATCGTGCAAAGCCGGCGTGCTCCTCGCATTCTCCGCTTAAGATTCTGTTTAACAGCAGCTTGAGATGTGTGACCAATCGGGCATATAGATAGGAATTTTCATCCAGGTGGATACCCAGCGATTGGATGTAAATCAATATTTGGTTCAATAGCTGCATACGCTGCTTGTTTTGACGGGAATCCAGCAGAGAGAGCGCGTTGATATAGTGAAATGCAAGATAACCGGCTTCATTTTCATCGAGGTTTGCATGCGTGTGTTCATTGATGATCGCCACCGAATGCAGCGCGGCGGCAAATTCCTCCTTGTGAAAGAGCTTGATCTCTGTCAACAGCGGATTGGGAATCTCGCTTTGTTCGCGGTGCATCCGCAGAGAAAAGTGAATATGATCCAGCAAAGAGAGATAGAGCGCATCTTTAAAGGAAGCATGCAGATCTTTTTCTGCCTGACGAATGATGCAATCCACAATTTGATACAGGGAATAGGGGATTGCGGCCAGCAGTGTCTCCAGATAATTTCCTTGCTGCTGTGCGGTGAATACCCGTTCGATCAATGCCGGGTCGATGAGTGCTCCGATCTGACGCTGACATTTGACGCCGATCGCCTTGCCGAGGATGATCACCTCATGACGCCGGTCATCCCTTGCCGATATGGCATTGTTGTTAATGGTTTTCATGTAATAGTATTTTCATTGGCTCTCTTTTTGCATCGCATCAAGACCTCCCCTTCATATACCTGACGATTGAACGGCTGTACAGATGTGATCGTATATCCCTTTTGATCAGTGATGAACACATATACGTCGCAGCAAAGATTTTGACGGTGAAACTGCGTCAGATCGATCTGCGCCAAAAGCTCGCCGCGGCGGATACGTTCATGGATTCGCACATCGGACTCGATCGGCAAGCCTTTCGCATAAACGGTATCGATGCCGATGTGAAGCAGCACCTCGATGCCTTCTTCACTCTGTATCCCGATCGCATGCTTGGTGGGAAACAGCGCGCTGATCGTGCCTGAGAGCGGCGCATAGATCAGCGTATCGCTGGGTTGGATGAAGAAGCCCTCACCCAGCGTCTTTGCGGCAAACACTGCGTCAGCAGAACTCTCTAAAGGAAACAGCATGCCGTCGCAGGGAGCGCAGATCTCAATTTCCGGCGATGCCGGCAAAGTCTTTCTTCTATTAAAATGAAACATTTTGCTTTCCTCCATACAATAAAAAAAGGCCATGACCAAAACGGTCAATGGCCTAGCATCAAACAATGTCACTCTTTGATTCGCTAACCTAATTGTATTGTAAACAATATTGGAAGCGATTTCAATACCTTTTTTACTTTTTCTTTGCTGCTCTCACCGGCAATGCTTGCAGCAGGGCGTTGAGGGGGCAATGGCTCAGCCTTGCCATCGCCGCAATGGCAGCCGCTTCAGCAAGAGCATTACGATGAAAAACGCCAGCACCCGATCCAGATAATCGCTCAGCACCTGTACGAGGAAACAGCTCAGCGTTAGTCCCAGCGGCGTATTCGCCAACAGCAAAACGAGCGCGCTGGAGCCGGAGGAGGTGATGCCGCCAAACAGATAAGCGGTGATGCACGCGCTGACGAAAGAGCTCGGTACCGTGACCGCTCCCGCCGCCGCAAACGGCCACCACCAGCGCTGACGGCGCGTCTTCCACACCATGCCGCACAGCCATCCAAACAGGATGCCGACAGGCGCATAATACAAAGAGTAAATATCGCTGAGCACACCCAGCAGCACTCCGCTCAGCAAGCTTGGCAGCATGCCATACAGCGGTCCCATCGTTGCCGCTGCCAACACCGTGCCGATGCTGTCTAAATAAATCGGCAGCCGCAGCAGCAGTGCAATTTGACCGCCGACGATGTTGAGCACGGCACAAAAAGCGATCATGCTCAGATGAGCGGCAGACATTCGTCCCTTCATGCGCATCCCTCCTTTTTTGCCGATGAGGCGATCAGCACAGGCAATAAATCAAATGCGGAAGCCTCCTGATGTAACAAAGCCGCAAAAAACATCCGGAAAAACGCCAAGACGTCCACCTTGGTCAGTACCTGCGCATTGTGCGGACGCTGATAAAACGAAGCTGCGTCGACGATGCTTTGCCCGCGTGCCAAGCCATCGCCTGCGATCGCCACATAAGAGGAGAATCCCTCACAAAGCGAAGGGTCGATGAAATATGCTACCGCAAGGGGATCGTTGATCACACAGCCGATGAGGTGCTCCTGCCGCCAGTGGAAGTCAAAATAAAACTTGGTGATCGCACGGATGAACGCCCCTTCCTTGGGATCTAGGCGTTCGATGTAAGCTAACAGATCCATCGTGAGCACGATGCGTCTTGTCACATCCAGTCCGACCATCTCCACCTGTTTGCCTAGCTGCTCCATCTGCGCATAAACGCACTGTGCCGCCTGCGGATCTTCCCAGTAATTGTACTCCGCTACCGGCGAACAGTTGCCATGCGTGCGGAAAGCGCCGCCCATCGAAACCAGACGATCGATACGGGCAAACGCCTGTGCGTCCCGCTCTATCAGATGGGCGAGGTTGGTGAGCGGCCCCAGCGCGATGATCGAACAATTCGTTTCATGAAGTGTCTGTGAAAGAAACGTCACGGCATCCAGATCGAGAATCGCTGCGTCTGTCTGCGGCAGAAAGCTCTCTCCCAAGCCATCGCTGCCATGAGTATCCAGCGCATCGCAAAACGGTAGAGCAAGGGGCTGCTTGGCTCCCAGATATACCTTGACATCCTGCCGTCCCAAATGCGCCAGCACCTTGTGCGCATTGGCAAATCCCATTTCCGCCGGCGCGTTGCCGCAGACGATGGTAATCCCCAGCACCTCAATGTCCTCATGATTCAGCGCCAGCATCAGCGCCAGCGCATCATCGATGCCCGGATCACAGTCAATGATGACCTTTCGTTTCATGCAAATCCCCCTTTTCAATAAAAAAGCCTTGCCCAGCATAGGGGCAAAGCAATAAAAACCGTAAGAATCACGATGAGATTGATTGTTTGCCTATGATTATACTGGGAGACTTAGAAACCAGTTCGTGAGTGATTATAGCACAGCCAAGGGCAAAGGGCAACTGTTTTCAGTGCCGTGTGAAATCCCGTTGAATTGCAAAACTCAACGCAAGGGATCTATTGCAATAAATCAGGCAAGGAAA
>ERZ1643246.4466-NODE-4466-length-11020-cov-4.907706_pt1 | contig 11020 bp, 7 predicted proteins | sample MGYA00579265_ERZ1643246 | MGnify/ENA primary metagenome ERZ1643246 (study PRJEB29033, sample SAMEA4952261) | chicken gut metagenome | biome: Broiler Chicken; feature: Gastrointestinal Tract; material: Caecum | place: Ireland | collected 2018 | study: Broiler...
GCATGAGAGACAAGGCCTTGAACAACTGTAACCATATCAATATAACTATATAAAGATTTAAACACATCAATCATAATAAAAGGAAAGGCATAAATTATAATCTTTTTAAATATTTGCTTATTAGTAATGATAGGTTCATTTACAGAACGTATCTTTTCATTAAATTTAGAACGATTTTTTCTCTTCTTAATAACTAAATATAAATAAGAAGCAATTGCACCAGCGGTTGCTCCAAAAACAGCAATACCAACCGCAGAAGTTAATGATAGTTTAAATACTTTTAAAGCCATAAAACTACCGAGAACAATAACCAAAACACGTACGAATTGCTCCAACACTTGAGAAAATGAAGGTGGTTCCATAAATCTATGTCCTTCAAAATATCCTCGGTAAATACTAAGAACAGGAACAACTAAAATAGCCGTACCAATAACTCTAATTACAAAAGTAACATCTTCTATCGTATTACCACCAGTTAAATCACCTAAGACAGCCTTAGCTATCCAAGGAGCAAATAAAAGTAATAAAAGAAAACAAGCAAAACCTAATAACAAAGCAATCTTTTTACCAATAATAAAAGCTCGTTTTTTAGCATTATAATAACCTAATGTTTGATATTCTGATACAATCTTACTAATCGCTAAAGGTATACCTGCAGAAGATAAAGACATAAAAAGTAAATAAATGGTGTATGCGTACCCGTATAAGGCACCGCCCTCTTCCCCTATAATAGCATGAAAAGGAATAACATAGACAATACCTAATATCTTTGTTAAAACAATACCTAAAGTTGCAATAAAGGCACCTTTAATAAAACCACTTTTTTGCATACTAACTTTCTTTTTCTTCTTTGCCATATACTTCCTCCATTATTTAAATCATATCACAAAATAAAAGAAAAATCACAACTACTTAGTTACAATTTTCCTTTTTTTAGAATTATTATCAAAAGCTAATAACTGATTAAAATACTCAAAGTCTTTTTCTGGCTTAGAATAAGTTTCTCCTAGCAAAATAGCTTCAGGATACTTTTTATTTTCTAAAGATATAATAAACTCACTTTGATAATTCTGATCAAGCATATCCCAGTACTTTTTTCTATCATCAACAGATAAAGTAGAAAAAATAGAAGAAGCATTACTAACAAATAAATCTACAATAGTAATCTGATCTAAAAGATTATTAGATAACATATTACTAGATACATACTGCATTTCTTGGAATAAAGCTTCTATCTTTTCAACAGGATTATCTAAAACATTTAAATACTCTAAAAAACTTTGAAACGTAGCAGGTGTATAAACTTGCAATTTAGAAGAGCCTTCTTTTACAGATTGAATCTCACTCTGTAACTTATCTAATTCAGTAACAAAGGAAGAAAGCGTCATATCAAGTGCCACTCCATCTAAAGTAGATGAACTTTCATCATATTGCTTTAAAATTTTCGAAAGTCTCTGATAATAGACTGCCTGCATTTCAATAGGAAGCTCTGTAACCATACTTTGAATATTACCAGTAAGTTGCAAAAAAGTCATACTATTAGTAACAGAAGGAATTACTTCTTCATTTACCGCATTCATCATTTTTTTATCTTGATTAGGATTAACTAAATAAACATTCTGATTAGCATACTGTAATATCATATTATAATGTTCTACACCATGATGTGCTTTAACATATTGATCTATCATATCAGGAGAAGAAATAGTATCACTAAAAGCAGCACCATCCTCAAAAACACAAAACGAAATAGAAGGATCCATAGAGCTTTCTAATCTATCTTTTTGTCTCAAAACTGACTTATGATTTGTATAATGTTGATAAGACATAACAGGTATACTAATACCAGTAGCAATATCAATAACATAACCTTTCTGATCAGCATCAGGAATAACAAACAATTCCACTTCTTCTGCTTCTTTTAAAAGTCTCTGAAAAGCCTTAGAATAAGACTGAAAAAAGCCATGATACTCTAAATCTTTAGGAAAACCATCTTTATAATAATAAGCACTCGTCTTGTAAACATTATCGTAATTACTCATAAAAACCACCCTTTTTTGCAAAAACTTTAGCGTCATCTAACCTACTATAACAAGAAACAGTATCAATCACATAACCTCTTAAAAAATCACTATCACGTTCTAGTAATCCCTGTTTATCACGATTTAATTGACGTAACATAGAAACAACTTCAACATCTCCATCACTAAAAGTAATCTTATCAATATGATTATCAATAACGGTTGATAACTGTTGAATAGTAAAATCATTCATAAAAGTAACAGAATTTCTTTGATCAACTTCATCTAAAATTAATAACTGTTGAAATAAAGCTTCATATATTTTATTTTGTGCTTCTAAACTAGCCAGTAAGTTTTTAGGATGTAAAGCACTTTGCTGCCTAAAATTAACAGAAAAATAATATAAATTTCGAAAATTATTAACAGAATCTGTAGACTCACATATCAAATAATCAATATAAGTATCTACCCAGTTAAAATCATCCATATAAGACTTTTCTTCATCAGAAATAAGACCTTCAATATCAACAAGTTCTTTTAAAAAAGAATTATCAATTTCTGCTTCTGTTTGAAAAGACAAAATACTTCTATCAAGCTCTGCAATCTGAAAATCTCTCTTTTGAAGTGTACTTTCCAATTTATTCTGAAGTTCTTGCTTTTTAGAAACAGGAAGTCTAGATAATATAATCTGTTGCCTTAGTTTTAATATATTAGTAATAGAATTAGAAAAAGTAGAATCATCAAAAGAAAGTAAAATATTATGATTATCAGAATTATCTTCTAAAACTTCTTCTTCATCAGATACATTGTCATCTGTATGAAGAATTTCAGAAGATGGTAAAACATTATTTTTTTCTAAATAAGAATTTAATTTAAATGGAAAATCAGCATAATGTTTTTTATACTCTTTAATTTCTAGTTTAGAGGGAACAATTAAAGACTTATCATCTCTAGGCATAAAGACAAAGAAAGATAATAAATCATTATCAGTTCCCTCTCTACCATTCACCACAAGAGTTGCATCTCCTGTTTTTTCATCTAACTGATAATAGACATAAGGAATTTCCCTTTTTGTTCTAACTTCACGTAATTTTCCATCTCTACCAAACTTAACACATAGCTTTTCTAACATAGTATCACTAAATTGAAAATCATGAAATTTCAAGTCATAAAAGATAGTTTGACCAAAATCTTCAATAGATTCATATCGGTCCTTCAAAGGAAGTTTAACACCATCTTCTAAATAAGTAGCAGGAACAAAATAAGTTTGATTCACCTGATAAGGACAAGAAACCGCCCCGGAAAAAATAGAATTTCTCTCACGCATAGTATAAGCAATTTTGATTCTAAAAGAAGAAGCATCCTGACGAGAAGACCTAACAAAACTAGAATCTGGAAAAAAAGAACTTAAATACTGATAACGTCTATCATAATTACTATATCTCTTTAAATATTGAATAACATCAGGAATAGAAACTGGATTTCGATAAAGATTAAAATCAACGACTCCATATCCAAAATCATCCAAATCACGATTTAAAAAATGCATAACATTAACAGGAACAGATTGCCTTGTAGCAGTACTGTATTTATGCATTTTCCAGGTATAATCAGAAGTATCCACTTCTTCAGAAACATATTCAATTCTACTGCCAATAATCGGTAATAATATAGCTGTTGAAATTTCTTGAATATAACCAGGTTTATCACTTTCAGTTACATAAATAACATCAGAATTGTAAGGATCATTTAAAATAGTAGAAGAAATATCTTGTATCATATCTTCTTCCAAAACCTGACCGGATAAATAACAAAGTTTCGTACAATAAACTTGCATAAATAGCCTCCTTATAAAAGTAAGCATATTATACAAAAAATATTTAAAAAAGTAAATATAACCATTAATAATAAACAATCATAGCTGAAAAACAAAATACTTGTTCTTCACTAAAAATCCCTATACTAACCTGATATTTAATATCAACAACTTCTCCATCTAAATCTTCTAAAAACTCATTAATATCACATTCTAAATCCTTTTCATCTTCTTCATCAAATATTTTAACTTTCACTTTCATCACCTTAAATAGTATAAAAAAAGTTTTCAACAAAAATTGTTGAAAACTAGTACAAATTTAATTTAATAACCAGTCGACAAGATTATCAATATATTTTTCATCAACTCGTATATCTTCACCTTTAAAACCAATCACAGGATGTAAACCATCTTTATTATGAAAATCTGAACCTATAGTCGCCTTTAACTTATGTTCTTTAGCAAACTCATTCCAAAAATTGACTTCATTAATTTTATTATTATTTTTATCAATATAAATATAATTAGCTTCTATTCCATCAGCATGCATCTCTTGAACCAGTCTTAAAGTATCTTCAGACATAAAATTATCTTCATATTTATAAGCAACAGGATGAGCAAGTACTACTTTACCTCCTACAAGTCGAATTAATTCTGCAGCTTCTACTGGAGTAACCGTATTCTTCTTAACATAAGCAGGGCACCCTTCATTCATAATAGTTTCAATAAACTCACCTTTTTCAGGAATATGTCCGAATACTTCTAATAACTTTTCCTTATTATCAGGATTATTAACAACATCTAGAGAAATATGAGCCTTAGTAACAGCTTCTATCTTATCAAGCTCCGAAGTATGAACAACATAACCTAACTCTTCTAATTTAGCTGCAACTCCATATAAATAATCATGTCTTGCATTTCTTAAGGATTTTAATTTATCTAAAAAAGTTTTATTATGTAAATCAAAATTATATCCCAATACATGAATACCACATTTTTTAATTTTAGTAGAAATCTCAACGGCAGGAATAATTAGAATATTTTTACTCTTTGCATATTGAAACAATTCATCACTATAAGCATCCACTGTATCATGATCTGCAATAGAAAGAATACTTACTCCATTTTTAACAGCTTCATCAATAATATCTTTAGGTGTCATAGCACCATCAGAACAATTAGTATGAATATGTAAATCAATTCGTTTTAACACAAAATCACCCTCTTTTAATGAATAATTCAAATTATTTATCTATAATATTTATGCTATATTATAAATAAGAAAAAATAGTTTTACAAGATATACCTTTTATTTCTTTATAAGTAACTTTTTATCCTGCACATAAGGTAAATCATTTTCTAAGGCAATCTCCGCTTTTGTAAGTTCTTGACCTAAGTAAAATGCATGATCCAAGTTACTAATATGAAAACAGCATTTATCACGTAAAGAAGTAGCAGTCTTGCCCTGATAAGACCTCTCTAAAACACCTTCTCTATTAAAGAAGGATACATCAATATTACCATTATTATTTTCGATAAAGAAATACCCTCTTTCATCTTCTTCACAAAAAGAAACATGACCATCAACATAAGGAGTAATATCTAAAAAATTTCTCTCATACACATGGGCAGAACCAGTAACAGTATTAACATATCCTTTATCAAGGCCTAATGCTTTACATAAAACATCTTGTATCTTTAAAATACCATATATATTTCTAGGAAAACCATTATAAACATCATTTGCTCTTAAATAAGCAATCATATACAATTTATTATCTTGCACAATTGCCTGATATAAATCAATACACGGAACTTCATCAACAAAAGTTTCTATTGCTGGATTCCAAAGTACCGCAACTGCTCTTCTAGAATAAAGTTTATTTTGTAAAGTTTCAATTAAATACTGTAACTGATCTACATTACTATAATTACGAAGTCTTTCACCATAAGTATATTGTAAATCATCAGGTTTATCTTTAGAAAGCAACGTATTAGCATACAAATTCAACTCTTCCTCTGTAATTCCTAATTCTCCTACCATAGAAGGATGATTTAAATCTTCTTCTCGAACAATGATAGACAAATCCATAAGTTCCATTTGCTTCTCATCATAATCAGAAAGTTTCAAATTACCATAGGTACCAATAAGTTTTAAACTACGCATCCAAGCTTCTTTTACAGTACTAGCTCTTACCATAAAACCTATTTTTTCACTAGCCAAATTTTGTTTAGTTTCCACAACTTCTAAAGAAAACTCTTCTACACCATCTCTCCAAAGAGAAGAAGCAGTAGTAGGCAACTTTTCTATAGTATCGTTTAATCTATCACTAGAAACAACGGTAACATGATTTTTAAAATACTCACAAAACTCATGAATATTTTCTTTGGAGAACTGAAATTTCTTTTGAAAACGTATATCTTCCGTCTCAAGGAAATACAAAAATTCACGAATACTATCACACATCCTAGAATGAACATCAGAATCTTCTAATAAAAGCAAATGCGAAATCTGTGGATTTAAAAACAAATTAGCAATAATAAAATTAATACCATTCTTAGTATATAAAGGGCCAATAGAGACAACTTTCTCCAAAGCATCACTAGATAATTCATCATGAATTAATCTTGGTGTCTTCCAACCTGTAATAATACCAACACCATTTGCTTTTTCTTCATCAAATAACACAACATTAGGATAATACTTTAACATAACATCACTCTTTCTAGTCTATATCAGAATAACATAAAAAAGCGAAAAAGATATGTTGCATTTGCAACAAAAAAGAAGAATTAATAAACTCCTCTTTTGACAACATTACTAGTATAAGTAACTTCCTTTCGGCATTATTTAACAACAATATTAACAATCTTTCCTTTGATAACTATCACTTTAACAATATCTTTACCATCAGTATGACGTTTAACATTTTCGGCATTCAATGCTTTTTCTTTAATTACATCTTCGTTATCATCAACAGAAATCATAATAGTTGCTCGAACCTTGCCATTTACTTGAACAGCAATTTCTTTTTCTTTCTCAACTAGACAAGCCTCATCATAAGTAGGCCAACTAGCATAACAAATAGAATCATAACCAAGTTGTTCATTTAACTCTTCTGTCATATGTGGCGCAACAGGATTTAAAAGTATTAATAACAAACGATAATCTTCTTTTGTAATACTTTCCAAATCATCATAAGCATTAGCCAAAATCATCAAAGCAGAAATATATGTATTATAACTCATTCTTGCTAAATCATCAGTAACTGCCTTAATTGTTTTGTTTTGAATAACAACTAAACTATCACTGTAACCTTCTTTATCATTTACTTGTTGTGATAAACGTTCTACCTTATCCAAGAAACGCTTACATCCTCTTAAAGATTCTGTACTCCAAGGAGCATCCTGTTGATAATCTCCCATGAACATTTCATAAGTACGCAAAGTATCAGCCCCATATTCTTTAACAATATCATCAGGATTAATAACATTTCCTTTAGATTTACTCATCTTCTGATTATCAGGTCCCAATACCATACCATGACTAACACGTACATCAATCATTTCCTTATTAGGAACAAGCCCTATATTATATAAGAATTGTACCCAGAATCTTGCATAAAGTAAGTGACGTGCCGTATGTTCCATACCACCATTATACCAATTAACCTTTTGCCAATATTTCATAGCATCCATAGAAGCAAACTCTTTATCGTTATGAGCATCCATAAATCTTAAGAAATACCAACTTGATCCTGCCCAGTTAGGCATCGTATCAGTCTCTCTCTTAGCAGGTCCACCACAACAAGGACAAATAGTGTTTACCCAGTCCGTAATTTTAGCAAGAGGGCTTTCACCAGTATCAGTAGGTTCATATTCAGCAACATCAGGAAGTAGTAATGGTAATTCTTCTTCCTTCATAGGTTGCCATCCACACTTCTCACAATAAATCATTGGTATTGGTTCTCCCCAGAAACGTTGTCTAGAAAAAATCCAATCTTGTAAACGATAATTTACCTTTTCACGTCCTAGACCTTTTTCTTTTAAATATTCAAGCATTCTAGCAATAGAGTCCTTCTTATTAGTAAATCCATTCAAGAAACCAGAATTAATCATCTTACCATCACCAGTATAAGCCCCCTTACTTAAATCTCCACCTTCGATTACTTGAACAATAGGAATATTAAACTTTTTAGCAAATTCATAATCTCTTTCATCATGAGCAGGAACCGCCATAATCGCACCAGTACCATATCCCATCATAACATAGTCAGATATAAATACTTCCACAGCCTTTTCAGTAATAGGATTAATAACAGTAATACCTTCTAGTTTTACACCAGTCTTATCTTTATTAACTTCTGTTCTCTCAAAAGCACTCTTACTTTTAGCAAACTCTTGATATTTCTTTACTTCATCCATATTCGTAATAAGAGAAGAAAGTTTCTCTAAAACAGGATGTTCAGGAGCAAGTACCATAAAAGTAACACCAAATAAAGTATCACATCTAGTAGTATAAACAGTTAACTTATCTCCAGTCTCTTGTACAGTAAAATCAACTTCTGCACCAGTAGACTTACCAATCCAATTAATTTGACCTAACTTAACACGATCCGCAAAATGAGTATCATCTAAACCTTTAAGTAAATCTTCCGCATAATCACTCATACGAAGCATCCATTGTTCTTTCTCTTTTTGAACAACTTTACTACCACATCTTTCACATACTCCACCAGCAGCATCTTCATTAGATAAAACACTCTTACAAGTAGGACACCAGTTAACATCTTTTTTTGCTTTATAAGCCATACCATGTTTATAAAATTGTAAAAATTGCCATTGTGTCCATTTATAATATTCAGGATCTGTAGTAGAAAACTCACGGTCCCAGTCAAATGAAAATCCTAGAGATTGCATTTGACCTTTAAAAGTATGAATATTTTCTTTTACTGCATCCTTTGGATGAATATGATTCTTTATAGCATATTGTTCTGCAGGAGCTCCAAAAGCATCCCATCCCATAGGAAACAAAACATTATAACCTTGCATTCTTTTCACTCTAGCAAGTACATCTTGCGCCGTATAACTCCGAACATGTCCGACATGAAGTCCAGCCCCAGAAGGATAAGGAAATTCTACTAATATATAATAAGGAGTTTTGCTTTTATCTCCTGTAACTGCTTGAAAACAATGATGTTCTTGCCAATAACTTTGCCACTTCTTCTCAATTTCACTAAAATTACGCATCTTTTGTCATTCCTCTCTTTCTATAAAACATACCAACTAAATAATAACTTAATAATATGACAGGTAAAACCAATATCAAAATTGCAAGTATTTGACCTAAATAAGAATCAAAAATCATCACAATCGATACAATAAATGCAATATCAAACGAAGATACTAAAGCAATAATCTGTAGCAATTGTGGATAATCAACTTTCCTCATATTTAAGTGATACCGATTAATTAAATATTTAACTTCCATAGGATACTTTCTACTTTTATTTTTTTTAGCTTTTCTAACAATAAAAATTTCATAAACCAGTAATACTAACAAAAAACATAATAAGAATAAAATTAACTCTTCTAGCATAAAACCTCCTATAAAAAAACGCCCTTATAAACATAAGGACGAAATATCGCGGTACCACCTTACTTCATAGTAATACTATGCAGCTTTACTGAGATAAAGGTCTAACCCTACATATTTAAAAGCTAATCAAGTTCATATACTACTTATATTTACCTTCCACCAGCAGTAAACTCTCTATCATAAGCACATATATTACTACTATCAGCAATATGTCAACATGCTATTAGTATAGTAAATTTTTATAATTTTGACAAGCATTTTCTAACTAAATTCACTAATATATTCAAGTAGTCGTAAGAACAACTGAATATACTCCTTAGAAAGACCTTGCTTTTTCAACTTACGTATCTGAATACGTTTTTGACTAACCGTATCCTTACCAAACATTATTTTAGCAATATCTTCTTTTAAATAAGTATTAATCTGTAAGTCCACCAAAATACTTTCAATATCATCATTAATCAAACGAATAGCATCAATCTCAATATCTCTTCCCTTACAATTAACTGTTAACTGTCCAACCGTAGGACAATCAAAGATTTCAACAACGAAGTCATTACCATCAATAGATGAAGTAATAGGAATCTTCTGGGAATTAAAATAAGCTGTAACATCTTGTGCTTGTTTTGTATTTCTAAATACTAATTTATAATTTCTCTTTTCAGGAACAATACCACTTTTACCATCAATAGAACGAATAATAACAGTATAATTATTACGTAAATAGTTATAATCAATAGAAGTCTTCAAGAAGTAACCTTCTTTATATAAGGAAGTAATACCATCATCTTCATATAAAGTATAAGTATTAGACACACCTGGAAAAATCTGAATTTCCATATCCGTTGGAAGTCCTACGTTATTATAATCACTTCTATTTGATAACGGAATAATACTTCCTGCATGTGCAAATACTGGATAATCTTCTTCTTTAAAGAAAGAAACATACTTTTTATTTCCAGGAAACTTCTTTCCTGTTTTAAAATCATACCAAATACCATCAGGAATAAAGAATCGATGTACGGTACGATTCATCGTCAAATCTTTTTTATTTAGGATTGGACAAACTAATAACTGTGAACCAAAATAATACTGATTTTTATAAAGTTCATCATCATAGACCCAGAGATAATTATAATAAAATGGTTGAATAAGTGGTGTACCAGCTTTTGTATAATTATATGCCTCTGTATATAAATAAGGAATTAAACGATGACGAAGCCGTAAATATTCAGCAGCAATATTTTCTGTTTTTACATCCCAGAGCCAAGGTTCTCTCTTATAATATGGACCGCGTGCACCATGGAAACGTAATATTGGAGAATAAACACTAAGTTGTAAATACCGAATATAAAGCTCATTCTCTTCAATACCACCATGATTACCACCAACATCATGACTCCACCAGCTAACACCAATATTAGCAGCATTTAAATATTGAAATGGCAATTTTTTTAATGCCTCCCAACTAATTTCACTACTACCACCATAAAGGATAGGATAACGATGAGCACCATAACTACCATTTCTAGCTAAAATCATACTTCTTTTAGCAGGATTACGACCAGAATCCAAATATAAATA
>ERZ1643246.4468-NODE-4468-length-11015-cov-9.152464_pt1 | contig 11015 bp, 13 predicted proteins | sample MGYA00579265_ERZ1643246 | MGnify/ENA primary metagenome ERZ1643246 (study PRJEB29033, sample SAMEA4952261) | chicken gut metagenome | biome: Broiler Chicken; feature: Gastrointestinal Tract; material: Caecum | place: Ireland | collected 2018 | study: Broiler...
CCCGACCTACACCCTTAGCAGGGGCGCCTCTTCAGCCTCTTGAGTACTACTCCATAGTCTGATTCTGCCAAGTTTGCCTTAGCGCTCATATATAATACCATGGTCTTTTATATTTGACAATAGGTTTTTCTACAATTTTTCTCGCATTTTTCTGTCCTTTTTATATTGAGAGCGCTATAGCTTTTCAGTGCTTATGTACCTATCACGAACCACCACTCTATTCCTATTTATCATGGTCTGGCTTTTTTTCTTGCGAGGCTTTCCCGCAGCACCGTTCTCTCATGGTTCTTATCGTGCTTCTTCACAGCCTCATTCAGCAACTGATCCTGCCGTTTTAAAGTAAGCGCTCGCTTGCAGGCTTTCCTTCCTGCTTCACGCACAGGCGCATCATGCTCGCAGACAGACGAGATATTCATGACAGGCTTCTCAAAATGCTGCCTATCTGATTGCTGAGCCAAAGCTGGTGTTCCTTATATCCACCAGTGAGACGTTAGATCTCCTAATTTAACCACTTCTTTATGCTCATGATCCAACATAATTTCAATATCACGATAATGATCCGGCATCAGCTGAGTCATCAATTCTCGGCAAGCTCCGCAAGGCAGAATAGATCTGTCATTTCGGTCAATGACCATGACGCGGCAAATCGTGCTCTCCCCATTTGTGATCATGTTTGCGATGGCATTTCGTTCGGCACACATTCCCAAGGAACAGGCAGTGTCAAGGCAAACGCCAACGTAGATATTTCCCTTTGGCGTTAGGATCGCTGCGAAAACAGCTCCTGCTTCAATCCATAAAGAAACTTTTCTTTCCCATTGTACATTTCGCGCGGCAATATACATTTTATCCCAGTCGCCATCAAATTGGGAAACTGCAAGTTCTTCTATATGGCGCACAAATGTTTCTTTTCCCTCACAGTATCTGTCAATATCATAAGGAAATTTACGCGCGAGCTCTTTTTTTATTTCGGCGTATTCATTTCGTTCTTTTTCATGTGTACGCATATAATCACAGAATGCAAGATGTCTTCCAATATTGTTCCAGTCATCCGCTTGAAAGATATGAATTTGATGTGTACGCTCATCTCCGCCTTTGCGAAGATAACGTCTGCCTGCTATGCCAAACTCGCCTAAATATTCATACCCTATTTTTAAAAAGTCATTTGCGGCTTCATCTGTCATTTCAAGATCTTTTACCACGACCAGAATATCAATGACAGGTTTTGCCGCCAGGCCTTTTACAGCTGTGCTCCCGATATGATAGATCGCAAGGCAATTATTCGCAAGGATCTTTCTGATTCGCACAGATTCTTCTTTATATTTTTCTTTCCAAAGCGGATCATGATCTGCCACAATAATATGCTGGCTCATCTATCAACACCTCCACAACCTCAGTTTCTCTTTCCTTTATTATATCATGCCGTTTTGCGCATTATCTTTTTTTCTAAAACCCGCTGATCATCCTGTACCTTGCAAAAGACGCATAAAATGATACTTTGCTTCAAGCATCGCGCTCCTGACATCTAGTAAGCTTTTCTCTGACTGCTTGCTATGGAAAAAGGCAAAGCGCTCATGCTCTGCCCTTATACATGAAGACTGACACGAATGGCCTCAGCCACGCGTTCCAGCGTCTTTTCATCCAGCCTGCATATCCATTGCAGCAGCCGGCTCTTATCGATCGTCCGCAGCTGTTCACAGAGGATCATCGAAACATGAGAAAGCTGAGCCGCGCTGAAGATGACATGCGTCGGGATCGGCGGTTTGCTCATCTGTTTGGAGACCGGAGCGACGATCACTGTCTTTGAGTATCGGTTTCCCTTATCATTCTGCACGATGACCACCGGACGGGTACCGCCCTGTTCGCTTCCGACCACCGGTGAGAGATTTGCGTAGAAGACATCGCCTCGTCTGACTATCACTTCATCACGACCACCTGCATGCTCTGCAGCACTGCGCTCATCTCTGCCTCACTGAGATCATCGCTGTAGATCGTAAAGCGCACCGAATTGATGACAGTGGTCATATGGTTGCCATCATAACGTCCGACCATATCGAGCCCGTCCACCAAAGACCCGCTCATGATGATGGTCTGTGTCGTCTCTTCGCTCTCGACGACTTCTTCTACGATGGTAAAATTCTTTTCGCCGGTGTATTCCAAGACATGCTGCACTTTTCCCTCATTTTCCACGACCGAGCTGTTGCTCAGCACCGCGCCAAATGTCTCCATCGGCATCAGCGGCAGATCATCATTCGTCACCTGATCAGCGGCCGTTTCTTTCTCCAGCTGCTGCGGCACCTGGAAATCTTCCGTGGTCAGACCAGGTTCATAATCTGCCTTAGAAAAGGTCATCTTCATCTGCAGCACATGGTCATCATCGAAGATCTGTACATCTTCGATCTTCATATCGCTGGAAAACACCATTTCCTGCTGGGTAAAATTGCGGTTGTTCGGATAAGATACTGAAGCGCTGACCTTGTAGCTGTCGCCTGCTTTCTCGATCTGCGCGTCCTCTTTCGCCGCAATCTCACACATCGATTGCAGCAGATAGGGTTTCAGTGAATTCGCAGGCCAGTTTCCCTGAAACTTAAAGATCTGATTGAGGGTAGGCGTCACCACGAACACGCCTTCCGCATTGCGGATGATCTCCTGTTCCTGATTCATCCCGCTGTCTTTCATCGCGACGCGGAAATAATCCTGATCATCTTGTTTCAGGTATTTCACGGTCACATCATATGACTTTGTATCTTCTCCGTCAGCGACTTCCATCACGCCTTCCAGAAGATAGCTGTTCAGGCTGCCAAGCGTCTGCTGAAGCCGGTCTTCAAAGGGCTTTTCACGCAGGATCAGAAACAGAAACGCAATGACCACAACAGCTGCGGCGGCAATAATCATGATTTTCTTTTTCATTTCCGTCTTCCTTTCTTCACCCTAATGTATGTGAAACCCTCTGGATTCATTCATAACAGCGCTCAACTTTCATAAGATGAGAACGGGTGAATCTGATGAAGAAGATCAAGACAGCTTCCCTGATCTTGCTGGTGCTTGCCATGCTCGACCATGCCTGTTTTATCTTGTTTGGCTTTCCTTCTCTCTATCACTATGCAACACTGCATGCGGCATTTGAGAAATGGTATATGCTGGGCTGTGCGTTATGCGCTTTTCTCTCCTTGTTCTGGCTGACACCGGATGATTAAAAAAGCTGCCGAGGCAGCTTTTTCTCACTATTTGACTGTAAATCCGATCTCATCGATCACGGCGCGTGCCTTCATCACATCGTCCTGGGTCCCATCTACGATGACTGCCTTGCGCGGCAGATCCACCGTATAGCGGATGCCCTTGTCTGAAAGGGCGTGATCGATCTTTGCAGCGCAGTGCTCGCACTGCATGTCATCGATCAAAATGATCGTCTGCATATCTCATCACCTCACCCTTTTATTATATCACGGACATTGAGGATTTGTCATATTCAGGAAATCAGTGTGCCTTGCGCATCTGAGAAAGTGCCGCGCAGATGGATGCGGATCTGGTGGGCCCGGGCATAGCGCACACAGCGCTCATGCAGCACCCGGCTGTGCAGCCGCAGCATCTCTTCATAGCTCAGCCGCTCATGACGGAAAGCTGTCGGATCGACTCGGGGATCCACACTGTAGACCGCATCGACGTCAGTATAGATATCCACTTCCGGCAATTGCAGCATTTGCGCGAACAAGACCGCGCTGAAGTCGCTTCCTCCTCTTCCCAGCGTGGTCACATTTCCTTGTTCATCATTAGCGATGAAGCCGCAGGCCACCACTGCTTCATGCTGCGCCAGCGCTTCCTGCACGCCCTGTGCATGCAGCGCGCATACGTGCGCATAATCATATCTGCTGTCAGTGATGATGCCGCTTTGATGGATCGGCAGCGCATAAGCGTCTATCCCTGCTTCCAGCAGCTCACCGCTCACGCGCAGGGAGGAAAGCAGTTCGCCAAGCGACAGCAGCCTTGCTTTCTCTTGCGGCGAGAGCAGCGGTGATCCCAGCTTCAGCAAAGTATCGGTCGCATATGGTTCAGGACAGCGTCCCATCGCTGAAACGACCACCAGCACTTTTCCGGCTTTCAGCTCCCGTTGCACATGGCGGTAAGCCGCCTGCCGCGCCTGCCTGTCGCTGAGGGAAGTCCCTCCGAATTTCATCACTTTCACATCCATACAGCCACCCCGCATTCCTTACAGGATATGCAGCTTGCGCAAAGACAGCTAGGCTTTTTTATATCGGTTCAGCGCCCGCTCACACAGGCGCTCATAGACAGGGATCATATGTTGCTCACGCACATGACTGCGGATATTGCGACACTCGATCCACATGGCGCCTTTGACCTCCCGCTCACAAGGATGAAGCGTTTCCCGTTCATCGGCAAAGCAAAGATAAGTAAAATTGAGATGCAGGTGCGTGCTGAGCTGCCGGCCATGCTTCATATGCCGGGGCGCCGCCAGGATATCAAGGCCCAGCAGCCGCTCATCGGCCTGCAGCCGTGTCAGCCCGCTTTCTTCCATCCCTTCCCGCAGCGCGACGGCGCACAGATCTTCATCGCCATCACAATGGCCTCCGCACCATCCCCATGAATCATAGAGCCGATGATAGACAAGCAGCACGCTTTTCATATCTCTGCTCATGATCCAAGGTGAGGCGCAAAGATGGATGATGGGATTATCCCTGGACAAGATATCCTCAAAGGTGCTTAAAGCGCGCAAGGCGCTCTCTCTGTCGGCGGCTTCCTGTGCATCCCATGGTGAAAAGTCTTGCACCAGCTTGATGAGCGCTTCATTTTTCATAGATCCGCCCCCTTTCGCTCAGCCAGCAGACCGTCTCTTGATAAAACGGACGAAATGCCGTGGGCAGCGCGAAATCCCGCTCGATCTCCGACTGGCTGTGGTAAGTTTCATCGCGCTCTTCGCTTTCGATGAGAAAGCCGTTCATATGCCATTCCACATGGGTGAACACATGCACATGCTGCTTCAATGAGATGACACGGCCGGACGCGTATGCGGCCTTGACCTCTGCCTCGCTCATCTTCCCATCGCGCATCGGGAAGCCATACAGATCGGCAAGCAGTCCTTTCGGCGGCCTTTTTTCCAGCTTGATCCGGCCTTGGCACACGAAGACGAGCACAGTATGCTCCTCGATCCGCCGTGGTTTCCTTGCCGAACGGACCGGCAGCTCATCCTGCATGCCGCGCATGCAGGCCATGCATTCTTTCTGCACCGGACAGCGCGTGCAGCGCGGTTCACCTTTAGGCAGACAGATCGTCGCGCCCAGGTCCATCAAAGCTTGATTGAAGGCGCTGATGCGCGTTTCATCCGGAAGATACGCCATCATGCGCTGCTCGATATGCTTGCGGGCGCGTGCTGACATAATATCTTCTGTGCTGCACAGCACCCGGGAAAAGACCCGCAGCACATTGCCGTCCACCGCGCAGACGCGCTCATGACAGGCGATCGACGCAATGGCGCCGGCCGTATATGGCCCGATGCCCGGCAGCTTCAGCAGTTCATCCCTGGTACGCGGCAATTCACCGTCATAGCGTTCCACGCAGACCTGGGCACATTTCTTCATGTTGCGCACACGGCTGTAGTACCCCAGCCCTTCCCAAAGCTTATGCAGCTGATCATCCTCTGCCTCAGCCAGCACGCTCAGTGTCGGATATGTATGGATAAATCGTTCAAAATAGGGGATCACTGCCTCCACACGCGTTTGCTGCAGCATGATCTCACTGACCCATGTCCGATACGGCGTGATCTGCTCGCGCCAGGGCAGATGACGGCCTTCCTGGGCATACCACGCAAGCAGATGAGCGGCAAAGCGCTCCTGTTGTCCTTCTTCATGTCTCATGTTCTCACTCATTTCCTGCCCATCATTATAAGGAAAACGAAAAGGAATGGCAAATAGACGGGATCTTCCCGTCTATTTCTTCATTCCATTCAGCTGTGCCTGCTGCAATACATTGGTATCATAGCTGCTCACCTGGCGCTGCCGTTCCCGATACGCATCCAGTCCGTCCTGAATGATCAGATCGAGCAGCTGTGTGAATGCCACGCCTTCCCATTCCCACAGATAACAGGAAAGCGATCCAGGAATGGTATTGATCTCATTGACATAAAGCTTGCCTTGCGGCTCATCATAGAGAAAATCGACACGCGCCACGCCTCTCACGCCCAGCAGCCTGCCAAAGCGCATGGTCAGACGCTGCACCTGCGCAACGAGCTGTTCTTCCTTCAGCCATATCCGCTTCGTGCTGATGATGCCTTTGCCGCCCATATATTTGTCGTCATAATCCAGGATATCCGCCTCATGGGTCACTTCTTCCACGGCGCTGACCCGATAACCATAAGGGGTATGCAGGATGGCGCAATTGAACTCACGCATGCCAGACAGCCATGTCTCCGCAATCGCTTCGCTGCCATACGCAAAGATGCGGGAAAGCGCCTGCATGCACGCTTCCTCATCATCGCATTTTTCGATGCCGATGCTTGAGCCAAGCAACGATGGCTTGAGGATCACGGGCATGTCCAGATCAGACAGCTGCGCGCGCCAGCGAGCACTGCCTGCTTCTTTCCTGAGCACTACATAAGGGCAAAGCGGCAATCCTGCCTGCTGCAGCAAGCGCTTCTGCATCGCCTTATCCTGACCGAGCGCGCCGCAAAGCACATCGCTTTCGCAAAAGGGCAGATGCAGCATGCGGCAGAGGCCGGCAGCGCTGCCATCCTCGCCATTGATGCCATGCAAAAGCGGAAAGACGATGTCAAAGGCAATGGTCCGAAAGCGCCAGCAGACATCATCCCGGACGAGCACTGGCTGTCCGCGGCGGCGTTCGATATGCACGCGGTGACAGCGGCGCGTAAGCTCGTCCAGATCACGATAATGCGCCAGTTCTTTCAGATGATCGCCGCTGTAAAAATCCCCCTGCTTGCTGATATAGCAAGGTATCGCTTCATAGCGCGCTTTATCCAGCGCATGCATCGCTTGCAGCGCGGTGATGACGCTGATCTCATGTTCTACGCTGTCTCCGCCATACAGAAACAAGACTCTGATCTTCATTTCATCCCTCACTGTCCCATACTATGCGCAAAATGGCTAATGGTTCAGCACTTCAGGCACATCATTCTCGATCAGCGCGACCTTGTCTTCATGCCCATCGTCTTCGATGCATGCAAACGCTTCTTTCGTCGTCATGACCTGGGTGATCATCTGCGCATCAAACCCGGCGTCGAGCAGTCCCTGGCGCAGCGGGGCTACTTGCTGTGCACCGACCAGGATCACACGGTCCGCGCATGAAGCCGCATGCATGCCCAGCGCATGATTGAGCGTTTCCTGCTGCGTTCCCAGATCGATCATGCCAGGGGTGACCAGCATGCGCCAGCCCGGCATCTGCGCCAGCACATCACAGGCAGCCGCCGCACCGCTGGGGTTGGCATTGAACGCGTCATCGATGAGCACCATCCCTTTATAAAGCTTCATCTCCAGCCGGTGCTCCACATAGCCAAGCTCACTGACCGAGCGCTGCAGCGAAGTGGTCTGGATGCCAAGCTTGCGGGCCAGAGCCACGGCCGCCGCAATGTTGTAAATGTTGCATTCGCCCAGCAGCTTTGTCGCAAACGGCACTTTTTCTCCCTCGATATTCAAGATGAAATGCGAACCGTTCAGGTCATAGCGCACTGCCTCAATGCGCACATCTGCTTCCTCCCTTTTGCCATAGGTGATGAGCTGACAATGATTCTGCCGCTGCCATTGCCGGATATGCGGATCATCGATATTCACGATGGCACATCCATCTTCCCGCAGATCCTCGACCATCCGCATCTTCTCATGAACGATGTTCTCCATGGATCCAAAGGTCTGCAGATGCTGCGGACCGATCGCCGTCAATATCGTGATGTCCGGCTGGATGAAGCGCATCAGCTCATGCAGTTCACCACAATGGTCCGCGCCCATCTCACACAGAAACACCTCATGCAGCGGATCGAGCCGTGAGCGCACCGTGCGGCAGATGCCCATGCGGTTATTATACGAATGCGGTGTCTTCAGCGTATAGCGTTCTTTGCGCAGCAGCGCATGGGCGATCGTCTTGACGCTCGTCTTGCCATAGCTGCCGCCGATGCCGACGATGCATAAATTACGGCAGCCATCCAGCCTGACCCTGGCATCTTTCATATACATATATTGAATCAGATGTTCCAGCGGGAAGACGATGCATGCCGCGGCCGGCAGCAAGACCCATGGCAATGCCCACATCAACGGGATCAGACAGACATACAGCTCTGCCGACAGCTGCACGCGGATGAACACGGTCACAGCGGCGTCAGCCGCCAGCAGTGCGGCGATGAGACGGCAGGCCCGTGAAGTGAGACGCAGAAAAGACGTGGTCCCCTTGACCGCGCGCAGCTTTACCGAAAGATAGATCAGGATGATGCAGATGATCGAGCCGCTGCGCGCCTCTTCATTGCGCACCAGCAGAAACAATAAAAACGGCAGATAATGCATGATGCGGCGCGCTGCCGCCGCGATGGATATGCGTTCGATGATCCAGTCACGATAACGGTCGATATGATAGTGGCATTGCTGAAACACCTTCAATGCCCGGTATCCATCCTGGATCTGCAGCGCGATCAGCGCCAGTACCTCAATCCAGATCATCATCACACCCCAGAAAAGCACAGACATCCTTCATGAATCGAAATCCCTGATGATAGTACGCGAAATGATCTTCTCCCCGATAAACGATCATACGGGCGTTGGGGATATCATGTTCCATCTTCCTTCCCATCCACAGCGGTGTCTCCCGGTCTTCGCTTCCCCATACGAGCAAGACCGGGCACTTGATCTGTCTCAGGTATGGACTGAGATCCTCATTGACCACGCGCACCAGCACTTGCTTCATGCGCGGGCTGGCTTTCTGATAATCCACGCTGCCTGCAGAGCCGCGCATGCCCAGTTTCTTTTTCAGCTTATGCCAGCCCTGGCTCGCCCGCCGCTGCCAGGAAAGCGGCGCGCGGATGCCGGCCGCGCCGCTGAGCACCATCTTCTTCACCGGATACATCGCGGCATAGCGGATGGCGATGCGCGCACCGAAGGAATGCGCGATCAATATTGGCGCTTCCATCTGCTCATGCGCAGCAAGCGCATGGATGAATTGCGCATATTGCTCGATCCCCCATGGCTGATCAGGCTCTTCGCTCTGTCCGAAGCCGGGCAGATCCAGATTGATCACGCGATAATGGCTCTTCAGTTCATTCTGGATCAAGCGCATCATCCGCATATCTTGTCCCCAGCCATGCAGCAGGATCACGCCATCTCCCTGTCCCGCACGCTGCAAATGACAGCTGACCTCACAAAATGTTTCCATCTGACTCCTCCCAGAGAGAGTTTATGCCAGATGGTGTCAGAAGATGACGATGAGCGAGACTTTGTGACACGGCAAACACGACCATACGCAGTCTCTGAATGTCCGAAATCAGGAATCCGTTTGATAAGAAAGCACGCAACAATCATCAACTGTGGGTTCTATTTGTAGCATATATCTAATCATGCAATAAAGGCCCAAGCAGACATGCGCGATATAATTCACGCAGCGGCCATTTCCTAAAAAATGCTTTAATGATCGTAATTTAAGGGTCAGCACTTCTTCCTTCAGATCCTGTACCAGCGTCTGACGGCCGTGATAAACGCCAACACAGCAATCATTCCCCACTTGCTTGCAGCCAATGTCGCTCAAATAAAAGACCAGGATAAAAATCCCGGTCTCTGACATCCTGCATAGAAAGTCTCTTTTCGTGATCACAACTTCTCAGGACATCCCATCATTCTACGATATGATTTTCCTTCAGCCACTCCTCATAGCTTTCCAAGCTGACTTCCTGTTCACTTGATAACAAAGTATCTTGCGTCGTGCCTTCCCCTATATAATAAAGAGATGGCGTTGAAGTGAAATCACCGAAATGCTCATGGACCAACTTCAGATTTTGCTGCTCGCTGTAGTCCTCCTCATCTAATATGATGCACCACAACGTGATTCCTTTTTCCTTTATATAGTCATCTGACTGTGCAAAAAAATCCATGCAATATAAGCAATTGCTTTGTGTGACGATCAACAAAAAGTTTTCTCCATTATCTTTCTTGGCAATCGCATCATCCATGGAGATGGACTTGGCTTCCCCATTTCCTGGATCCAGTTTGATCTCAGGATATGTCTTACCACCCATGCATCCCGTCAGGATCAGCAGACAAAGACTGAGGCATATCATTATTTTTTTCTTCATTCCTGCACTCCATTCCATAATACGAAGAGCAGGATCTATATCAGATCCCGCTCTATGCGTGGAAGCCCAGCTCTCCTTTCAGTCCTTGCGCAATTACATGATAATTGCTGGTTTATTCAGACAGCAGGCCATTCAGTTGTATTTATGCGTCGCGTCTTTTTTTCAATGTGAGGAATGCTCCCGCAGACAATACGAGCAATGCTGCGCTCATGCCAATAGGCATAGCAGCCGCCGTATCTGAATCATCCGGTTTTTCCTCCGGCTTCTGCGGTTCTTCCGGCTTTGCAGGCTGAGTTGCCTCTATTGCCGCAATCAGTGCATCTGCAGCCGCATCCACTTCTTCCTGTGTAGCATTTGCATCAGCTGCGACAGCCTCTGCCTTTGCAAGAGCTTCCTGCAGGGCCTTATAGTTCTCTGCAGTATAGTCTTTCTCATCAGCAGCCTTAGCCGCATCGATCGCAGCGTTCAGCTCGCTCTTGTTCGCACTTGGCTCGCTCGGCACTTTTTCACTCAGCGCATCCATCGCTGACTGCAATGCCGCAGCTGCCGCGTCTACTTCTTCCTGTGACGCGTTTACATCATCTGCAACTGCTGCTGCAGCGCGCAATGCTTCTTCCAGCGCCGCAACCGTTTCTTCCGTGTACTGTGACTTGTCGATCGCGTTAGCTTCCGTGATCGCTCTGTTCAGCTCACTCTTGTCTGCACGCTCGATCAATCCGGCCTT
>ERZ1643246.4471-NODE-4471-length-11005-cov-8.211872_pt1 | contig 11005 bp, 10 predicted proteins | sample MGYA00579265_ERZ1643246 | MGnify/ENA primary metagenome ERZ1643246 (study PRJEB29033, sample SAMEA4952261) | chicken gut metagenome | biome: Broiler Chicken; feature: Gastrointestinal Tract; material: Caecum | place: Ireland | collected 2018 | study: Broiler...
CCCCCATCAACTTCAACACCGACTACTTCGGCGACCACCGCGGCGAGGCCGTTATCCCCGGCCCCTTTGCCTGCAAGTGCGGCGCGGAGAAGGAGCTCTTCTAAGATAAAAAAGCAAAAGACCCAAAGGGGCTGCCGCGGCTGCGGCGGCCCCTTTTTTGCGCCCCCTCTGGACGGCGGGGGAAAACCGTGCTACAATGCGGGAAACGGTATCTTTTGAGAGGAGTTGCTTATAGTGGAAACAAAGGATTTGGCCGGACTGCTCCACCGCCTGGAGCGGCCCACCGGCCCGGTGGACGTGGTGCTGGACACCGACACCTACAACGAGGTGGACGACCAGTTCGCCCTGTCCTACCTGCTGGCCTCCCAAGACCAGCTGCGGGTAAAGGCGCTGTACGCCGCGCCCTTTTTCAACGAGAACTCCACCGGCCCAGCGGACGGCATGGAGAAAAGCTACCAGGAAATCCTAAAGCTGCTGGGGCTGGCCGGCTGCCAAGAGCTGCGGGACGTGGTGTTCCGGGGCTCTGCCAGCTACCTGCCCGACGAGGGGACCCCGGTGCCCTCCCCGGCGGCGGAGGATTTGGCCCGGCGGGCCATGGGCTACTCCCCGGAAGCGCCCCTGTATGTGGTTGCCATCGGCGCCCTGACCAACATAGCCTCCGCCTTGCTATTGGAGCCCACCATCGCCCAGCGCATCACTTTGGTATGGCTGGGGGGCAACGCCTGGGATTGGCCGGACAACCAGGAGTTCAACGCCTTCCAGGACGTGGCCGCGGACCGGGTGGTCTTCGGCAGCGGGGCGGCGGTGGTGCAGCTGCCCTGCCAGGGGGTGGTGTCCGCCTTCCGGGTCAGCGGGCCGGAGCTGCGCCAGTACCTCCAGGGCAAGAGCCCCCTGTGCGACTACCTGGTGGAGCTGGTGGAGGAATCCCAGCGCCACTGGAACGCGGGCCCCTGCTGGACGCGGCCCATCTGGGACGTCACCGCCGTGGGCTGGCTGCTGGGGGAGCGCTTTATGCTGGATAGGCTGGAGCCCAGCCCCATCTTCCAGTACGACCACCACTACAGTTTTGATAAGAGCCGCCACCCCATGCGGTACGTGTACCACATCCAGCGGGACGAGCTCTTCGCGGATTTGTTCGAAAAGCTGCCCAAGCTGGGGCAGTAACAGAAACGCCCTCCGGCACAAGGCTGGAGGGCTTTTTGCTGGGATACATTCCCCGCTTTGGGGCACACTAGGGACAAAACCATGTGGAAGCGAGGAATCTGCCATGATACAAGAGGATACAGTCAAGCTGCTGCGGGAGTGCAACGCCGGCATCAAAATGGGGGTGAGCTCCCTGGACGAGGTGCTGCCCAAGGTGCAGTCGGCCAGCCTGCGGAGCTCCCTGGAGAAGTGCCGCCAAGCCCACGGCAAGCTGGGGGACGAGACCCACGCCTTGCTGGCCCGCTACGGGGACGCCGGCAAAGAGCCCAGCCCCGTGGCCAAGGGCATGTCCTGGATGAAGACAAACGTCAAGCTGGCCCTGGAGGAGAGCGACGAAACCGTGGCCGACCTGATTACCGAGGGGTGCAACATGGGGGTGAAGTCCCTAAGCCGCTACCTAAACCAGTATGAGGCCGCCGAGGAGCAGGCCAAGGACATTGCCAAACGGCTGATTCACCTGGAAAGCGGCCTGGCCCAGGAGATGCAGCCCTATCTGTAACAGCGAAAAGGACACCCAAGCAGCCGCTTGGATGTCCTTTTTTTGGGTATATTCTGAAAGGGGGATTAGGCCCGCTGGGGCAGGCGGCGCTCCAGCTGGTCCAGGGCTTTGCGCAGGGGGTGGTACAACAGCAGCGCCAGCAAAAAGTTCCCACCCGCGTGGACCACGTCGAAGCTCAACCCGCTGATAATCCAGGCGATGACCATCTGCACCCCGCCCACGGGGAAGTACGTCAAAGAGCACAGCGTCCCAAAGGCCAAGCCGAACAGCCCGGACAAAATGGCCCACTGCCAGGCGCGCTTCATCCAGCGGAACAGCCAGGTAATCCCCGCCAGCAGCGGCCAAATGTACAGGTACATCACCCACCAGGTGCCAAAGCCGTAGAGCACGCCCTCCAGCAGCAGGAACACCGCCAGGGCCCCTATCACCCGCCGGCGGAACACCAGCGTAAACAGGATGGTGAGCAGGCTGACCAGCTCCACATTGGGCAGGAAGGCCAGGGCTTCTTTGGAAACCACCATCACCGTGCCCATCATGGCCATCAGGCACAGGTCGGTGAGACGGCGTTTCATCAGTAGCCCACGGTGAAGGTCAGCTCGTAGGTGTCGCCGTCACTGAGCTCCGTGGCGTCGGCGCCGTAGTTCCACATCTCGCCGCCCTTGGTCAGGCACCACCACTCCTGGTTGGCGTCGTCCACCGTCTCGCCGTCCACAGTGGTGATGAACAGCCCGTAGCTGCTCTCCTCGCCCTCCACCAGGCCCTCAGCCACCAAGGCGTCGCCCAGCGTGGCGGCGGTGGTGGTGATGGGGAACTCCTTCTCGGTGCCGTCGCCGTGGACCACCTTCAGGGTGATGTCCTTGGTCTCGGCGTCCTCGGCGGAGGAGAGGCTGCTTTCCGAGGTGGCCTGGCTGCTCTCCACGGCGGAGGAACTTGTCTCTGTCTGGGAAGAGCTCTCCTCTACCTGGGAGGAGGTGCTGGCGGGGGTACTGCTCTCCTGGGAAGCGGAGGAGCCGCTGGCGTCGCCGCAGCCGGCGAGGACGGTCAACAGCAGGGCAAGGCTCAGCAGGAGCGCGGCGCCCCGGCGGAAAAGATTGGTGTGTTTCATGTGTGTTACCTCATTTCTAAAAAGATTAGATTTGAGGGACGGCGCCCGCCTTCCACAGCCCTGGCGCAAGCTGTGGAAAAAGCGGGCAGGAAAACGAGGCCGGGGATAGGCCCGGCCCTTCCTGTACCATGCGCCAAGAACCCGTGGCTTTGGTACGGCCTTTCCGGGCAAGTCTTCCGGCTTAGGCATCAAACAGGGCGCCCCGCCTTCCCAGCCCAAAGGGCCAGTGGCACACTGGGGCGCCCCTCTGCCATTACGGCGACGGGTTCGCCGGGGATTCGCACCCCTGTTCCTATGTTCGGCCGCGGGAAAAGGCCCGCGGGCACCCGGAGTCCCAACGGGCCTTATCATACCCCATACCGGGGATTTTGTCAATTTCCTTCTACAAAAGCCACCAGCCCAGCAGGCGGGCGGCGGAGGAAATCAAAAAGCACAGCAGCAGGCCGCAGGCCGTGGGCAAAGCCATGGACAGGGCCGTCCACTTCAGGCTTTTTGTCTCCCTCCAGATGGTCCAGCAGGCGGTGGAGCAGGGCCAGTGGAACAGGGTGAACACCAGCACGCACAAAGCCGTCACCCAGGTCCAGCCGTTCTCCAGCAGCAGGCCGTGCAGGGCGGAGAGCTCCCCCACCTCCACCAAGGCGCCCTGGGACAGGTAGCCCATCAGCAGCAAGGGCAGCACCAGCTCGTTGGCGGGCAGCGCCAGGAGGAAGGCCAGCAGAATCACCCCATCCAGGCCAAAGAGGCGGGCAAAGGGCTCTAAAAGCCGGGCGCAGTGGGTGAGAAGGCTCTCCCCGGCCCAGGTGACATTCCCCAAACACCAGATGAGCACCCCCGCCGGGGCCGCCACCGCCGCCGCCCGCCCCAGCACCCGCAACGTCCTGTCCAGCACGGAGCGCACCAGCACCTGCCCCACCTGGGGCCGCCGGTACGGAGGCAGCTCCAGGGCAAAGAAGGAGGGCAGGCCTTTCAGCGCCGTTTTGGACAGCAGGAAAGAAACGCCCAGGGTCATGGCCAAGGAGAGGCCCAGCAGCGCCGCCATGCCCACCGCGCCCCCCAAAGCCCCCGCCCCTGCGAAAAACAGGGACAGCAAAGCGGCCAGCAAAGGCAGCCTGCCGTTGCAGGGGGTGAAGGCGTTGGTGGCGATGGCCATAAGGCGCTCCCGGGGGGAGTGGATGATCCGGCAGCCCACCACTCCCGCGGCGTTGCAGCCCAGGCCCATGGAGAGCGTCAGCGCCTGCTTGCCGCAGGCCCCGCACCTGGCAAAGCATCTGTCCAAGTTGTAGGCCATGCGGGGCAGGTAGCCCAAATCCTCCAGCAAGGTGAACAGGGGGAAAAAGATGGCCATGGGCGGCAGCATCACCGCCACCACCCAGGAGAGGGTGGTGTAGGCGCCGTCCACCAGCACCCCGGAGAGCCACGGGGGCGCGGGCGCCAGCCAGCGGCGGAGCCACTCCCCCAGCTGGGAGAAGCCCTGGCTTAACAGCTGGGAGGGGGCGTTGGCCCCCACCATGGTCAGCCAGAGGATGGCCAGCAGCAGCAGCGCCATCACCGGGAAGGCCGTCCACCGGCCGGTGAACAGCCGGTCCAGCTTCCTGTCCCGGGGGCTGTAGCCCTTGCCCAGGCCTGCCACCACCTGCCGGGCCAAGTCCTCCGCGGCCTGGGCTTGGGCGGCGGAAAGGGCGTCGGCAAACCACTGGGGGCTGTGGGATTTCCAGGCGTCCTCCACCAAGGCCCGCTCTTGGGGGGTGGCGGGCTGCTCCCCGGCCTCTAAAAGGCGCAGGGCGTGCCAGCGGGGATTCTCCCGGCCTTGGCGGCGGAGCAGCGGCGCCAGGCGGTCCACAGCGGCCTCCACCGCCTGGGGATAGCGCACCGGCTGTGGGACGCTGCCGCCGCGCCCTGCGGCAGCCTGGGCCACGGCCTCTTTCAGCTGGGGCAGGCCCCGGCCGCCCCGGGCGGCGCAGCCCACCACCGGCACCCCCAGCTTTTGAGAGAGCCGCTCCAAATCCACGCGGATGCCCTTGCGCTGCGCCTCATCTAAAAGATTGACGCACACCACAGCCCGGGCGGTGATTTCCAGCACCTGGAGCACCAGAGAGAGGCCCCGCTCCAAGCAGGTGGCGTCGCAGACCACCACCACGGCCTGGGCCTGGCCCGAGAGCAAGTACTCCCGGGCGGCACGCTCCTCCCCCGCCTGGGAGAGCAAGGAGACGCACCCGGGCAAATCCACCAGCTGGTACGCCCGGCCTTGGAACTCCCACCGGCCCTGGGCGCTGCCCACAGTCTTCCCGGCCCAGTTGCCCGTGTGCTGGCGCAGCCCTGTCAAGGCGTTGAACACGGTGCTCTTTCCCACATTGGGGTTGCCCGCCAGGGCGATGGCAGGCGTTTCGGCTTCTCCCACGGTATCACTCCTCTCCCCTTCCCAAGGCTATCAACTGGGCGTCCCGGCGGCGCAGGGCCACCACCGCGCCCCGCACCCGGTAGGCGGCTGGGTCCCCCAGAGGGCTTCTTCCCAGGCACTCCACCTGGGCCCCGGGGACAAAGCCCAAATCCCGCAGCTGCCGGCGCAGCTCCCCTTGGGCGGAAAGCTCCCCCACCCAAGCCCGGTGTCCCGGGGCCAGCTGCCACAGGCTTCTGGCGTCCTCCATGTTCTCCCCTCCCCGCTCTGGCTGCAAAAACCTTTGTATGCCACTTTATTCCCGGAGCGGCAGATGTGTGCGCCCCTCCCAGATTTTTGTTGACATATGTTCAAAACCAGGGTATGATAGAGCCAAGGACCGATGGAAAGGAGGGAGCTGTTTGGCCAGGCCCAGCAAATGCCGCTGCATCTGCTCCATGCCCCAGGTGACAGAGTTCCTGCCCCGGGGCGCTGTCCCCGAAGCCGGGGAAAGCGTGGTGCTGCAGGTGGATGAATTGGAGGCCATCCGCCTGCTGGACTACCGGGGGTTTACCCAGGAGCAGTGCGCGGCACGGATGAACATTTCCCGCGCCACGGTCGCGCGCATCTACGAGGAGGGCCGCCGCAAGGTGGCCCAGGCCCTGGTGGAGGGACGCGGGCTCCGCATAGAGGGCGGGGATGTGATGATATGTACCAGCCCCCGGCCAGAGTGCGCCGGGGAACCTCATTGCTGCCACAGGCAGGGAAAGGAAGGGTAACATGAAGATTTTAGTCATCGGCGGCGTTGCCGCCGGCACCAAGGCTGCCGCCAAATGGAAGCGGGAGAACCGCGCCGACCAGGTGGTGCTGCTCACCAAAAGCGCGGACATCTCCTACGCGGGGTGCGGGCTGCCCTATTATGTGGGCGGCTCCATTGAGAACCGGGAGGAGCTCATTGTCAACACCCCCCAGAAGTACCGGGGCCTTACCGGCGTGGAGGTGCTCACCCTGCGGGAGGCCACCCATGTGGACCCTGCCGCCAAGGTGGTGACCGTCCAGAACCTGGAAAACGGCCAGGAGGAAACCTACGGCTATGACAAGCTGATTGTGGCCACCGGCGCCTCCGCGGTGAAGCTGCCCCTCCCCGGGGTGGACTTAAACGGCGTGTTCCCCATGCGGGCCCCCGAGGACGCCATCACCATGCGGGACTACCTGGAGGCCAACGGCGTGAAGAAGGCCGTGGTCATCGGCGGCGGCTTCATCGGCCTGGAGCTGGCGGAGAACCTCTTTGACCGGGGCATTTCCGTCACCGTGGTGGAAGTGGCCTCCCAAATCCTCTCCGGCGTGCTGGATGGGGAGATGGCCGGCTACGTCCAGCGCCACCTACAGCAGAAGGGTATCCGGGTGCTCACCGGCACCAAGGCCACGGCCCTTGTGGGCGATGGCAAGGTGGAGGGCGTACAGACAGACGCCGGCCTGCTGCCCTGCGGCGCTGTGGTGGTGTCCGCGGGCATCCGGCCCAACACCGCCTTTTTGGAGGGCACCGGCATCCAGATGGAAAAGGGCGCCATTGTGGTGGACGAATGTCTCGCCACCAGCGTGGCGGACATCTACGCCGCCGGGGACTGCGCTTTGGTGAAGAACCGCCTCACCGGCAAGGCACAGTACTCCCCCATGGGCTCCTCCGCCAACCTGGAGGGCCGCACCTTGGCCCAGAACCTCAACGGGGAGAACAAGACGTACCCCGGCGTGCTGGGCACCGGCGTGGTGAAGCTGCCCGGCTTGAACGTGGGCCGCACGGGCCTGACGGAATCCGCCGCCAAGGAGGCCGGCTACGACGTGGAGACCGTGGTGGCTGTCACCGACGACAAGGCCCACTACTATCCCGGCGCGGCGTTCTTCATCACCAAGCTGTTGGCGGATAGGAACACCCACCAACTGCTGGGCGTCCAGGTGCTGGGCCCCGGCGCGGTGGACAAGATGGTGGACATCGCCGTGGTGGGCATCTCCATGGGCTTGAAGCTGGAGGACTTTGAAAACCTGGATCTGGCCTACGCGCCGCCCTTCTCCACGGCCATCCACCCCTTTGTGCAGGCGGTGTATGTGCTGGAGAACAAGCTCTCCGGCGCCATGCAGAGCATGACCCCCGCCCAGTACGCCGCCGGGGCAGCCGAGGGCTACACCGTCATCGACGTGAACCCCCAGCCCACCATCCGGGGCGCCAAGTTCGTGGACCTCTCCCAAGTGGAGGGCCCCATCGAAGGCATCGGCAAGGAGGAGAAGCTGCTGCTGGTGTGCGGCCGGGGCAAGCGGGCCTACTTCCTGCAGAACCGGCTGAAGTTCTACGGCTATGAGAACACCTTGGTGCTGGAGGGCGCCACCACCTTCAACCAGGTGCGGGTGGCCGCTCCCGGCGCCACGGTGCCCCCCGAGGAAATCACCCGGGTGAAGGGCCTGGGCTTCCTGCGGGACAAGAACACCCCCGACTGCTTCAACGGCCGGGTCATCACCCGCAACGGCAAAATCACCGCCGACGAGATGCGGGCCATCACCGAGGCGGCGGAGCGGTTCGGCAACGGCCAGGTGGCCATGACCACCCGGCTGACCATTGAGATTCAGCACATCCCCTTTGACAACATCGAGCCCCTGCGGGAGTTCCTGGCCCAGCACGGCCTGGAGACCGGCGGCACCGGCTCCAAGGTGCGGCCTGTGGTCAGCTGCAAGGGCACCACGTGCCAGTACGGCCTCATCGACACCTTCGCCCTCAGCGAGGAGATTCACGAGCGGTTCTACCACGGCTACAACGACGTGAAGCTGCCCCACAAGTTCAAGATCGCCGTGGGCGGCTGCCCCAACAACTGCGTGAAGCCCGACCTGAACGATTTGGGCATCATCGGCCAGAAGGTGCCCCGCATCGACCTGGACAAGTGCCGGGGCTGCAAGGTGTGCCAGGTGGAGAAGGCCTGCCCCATCCAGGTGCCTGTGGTGCAGGACGGCAAGGTGGTCATCGACGACAGCGCCTGCAACCACTGCGGCCGCTGCGTGGGCAAGTGCCCTTTCAAGGCTGTGGAGGGCTTTACCAGCGGCTACCGCGTCTACATTGGCGGGCGCTGGGGCAAAAAGGTGGCCCACGGCCGGTACCTGGAGAAGGTCTTTACCGACAAGGACGAGGTGCTGGGCATTGTGGAAAAGGCCATCCTCCTGTTCCGGGAGCAGGGCCTGACCGGCGAGCGCTTTGCTGACACCGTGGAGCGCATCGGCTTTGAGAACGTCCAGGAGCAGCTGCTGTCTGACGGCCTGCTCCAGCGGAAAGAGGAAAACCTGAAGCTGAACGTAAAGGGCGGCGCCACCTGCTAAGCCGCGAAGCGGCGCAGAGGCTTCGCCAGCCAAACGCACAACAAACAAAGAGAGGACCGGGAGACCGGTCCTCTTTTCTTTGCGTTTGCCGCAGCACACCCCAGCCCGTTTGCAAGACGGTCCCGTTGAATCCTGCATGGCCATGGGGTATAATAGAAGCCTGAGATACGGGAACAACTTGAAAGAAAGGAGAGGCAAAATGGAAAAATATGTGCGGGACTCCTACACCGAGCACGTGCAGATTTTGTCCCAGTCCAGCTTAAACGGCTACAAGCGTCTTTTTGGCGGGCGGCTGATGGAGTGGATTGACGTGGTGGCCGGGGTAGTGGCCCGGCGGCACTCCAACCGGAACGTGACCACCGCCGCCGTGGACAACCTGCGCTTTGAGGGCCCTGCCTACGGCAACGAGACCATTGTGCTGTGCGGGTACATCACCTACACCGGCCGCACCTCCATGGAGGTGTGTGTGCGCACCTATGTGGAGGAGCTCAACGGCCACAAGCGGCTTATCAACGTGGCCTACCTGGTGATGGTGGCCCTGGACGAAAACGAGCGCCCGGTGGAAGTGCCCCGTCTGGTGCTGGCCACCGAGGAGGAGCGCCGGGAATGGGAAGCCGCCGTGGAGCGCACCCGCCTGCGGAAAGAGCGCCGGCGCCTGGAGAAGGAAGCGGGAATCTACTGACAAAAAAAGGAGCTGCTGCAATGAGCAACAGCTCCTTTTTCATGCGCGCAAAGCTTGGAAGAACGCCCGCAGCAGCGCTTTGGCCTCGGCCTCGAAGAAGCCGCGGTACAGCTCTGGGCGGTGGCTGTAGGGCAAGGCGAACAGGTCGGCGGCCGTGCCGCAGCAGCCAGCCCTCTCGTCGTCGGCGCCGTAGACCACCCTATCCACGTGGGCGTTGATAATGGCCCCCGTGCACATGGGGCAGGGCTCCAAGGTGACGTACAAGTCGCAGCCGGTGAGGCGCCAGGTGCCCAGGGTTTGGCAGGCCTGGTGGATGGCCTCCAGCTCGGCGTGGGCCAAAGCGGTTTTGCCCGCCTCCCGGCGGTTGCGGCCCTCGCCGATGACGCGGCCCGCTTTGACCACCACCGCGCCCACGGGGACTTCCCCAGCGTCGGCGGCCTCTTGGGCCAGCTCCAGGGCCCGGAGCATAAACCGCTTTTCCGGCAAAAAGGCAAGGGGCAGCATCATAGCACGAAAAACAGGCTGAGGGTGTACAGGGCCATCAGGCCCACCACCACCCAGAACATGGGCGCCCGCACAATGGACGCCGCGCTCTCCCCCGCGCCCAAAGGCTGGGCGGGGCCGTCGTACCGGGGGGAGCGGGGGCCGATGAACATGCCCCGCTTGAAAACCAGCAGGAGCACCAACGCCACCAGGCCCACGCCCAGGGGCACCAGCATCAGCAGGTTGTTGACGAAATAGGCCATGTCCCCAAAGAGGAACTCCCCGTGGCTGCCCAGCACGGCGATGAGGTTGTTCAGGCTGTGGATCATCACCGGCAGCCACAGGTTGTTGGTCTTGGCGTAGAGGAAGCCGAACACCAGCCCGGCCACAAAGGCGAACACCACCGTGGAGAAGTCCATGTGGGCCATGCCGAAAATCAAGGCGGAGGCCACAATGGAGAACCCGATGCCGTACTTCCGCAGGGCAGAGAGCACCACGCCCCGGAAGGCGAACTCCTCCATAAAGGGCACCAGCACGGCGGTGATGGCAATGTCCAGCAGCACCACCTGGAGGGATTCCCCGCCCCCCACATAGCTGGAGGCGGACTCATACCCAAAGCTGCCAAAGAAATTGCTGACAAAGGTGGCGGGGTAGTTGCCCAGCAGCGTCACGGCCAGGCCGCCCAGCACACAGAGGAGGCCGCCGCTGAAGCCCACCTTCTCAAACTTTAAGTAGTCCGCGGGGTCGTCCTTGCGGAAGGCCAAATAGGCCACAAAGGGCAGCGCCGTGGCAAGGGGCACCAGCACCCCGGAAAGCCACTGGTAGCCCAGGCTGTTCTGGAAGATGTCCACACCCACCAAGGCCAGCAGCATCTGCAAGGGGAACTGCCAGAACAGGGACAGGGCGAACTGGGCCAGCAGCAGCAGGCACATGCGGTTCATGGTGCGGGTGGCGCCTTTCTGCCGGGGGTCCCGCAGGGGCTTTTCCCCTGGCACGTAAGGGGGGGCGTACACCGGGGCGGCGTACCAGCCAGGCTGGGCCGGCATTGGATAGGCCCCGTAAGGCGCCGGATAGCCTTGGCCCATCCCAGGGTAGGGCGGATACCCGGGAGGCGGCCCCATAGGGGGCACACCTGGCACCACCGCCTGGGGATAGCCTTGGGGCGGGACGCTGGCCGCCGGGGCCTGCTGGGGCTCCACCGCGGGGGGAACGTTCCCGCCGTAGCCCACGGGAGGGGCGCTGGGCGGCACCGCCTGGGGATAGCCTTGGGGCGGGACGCTGGCCGCCGGGGCCTGCTGGGGC
>ERZ1643246.4472-NODE-4472-length-11001-cov-34.052439_pt1 | contig 11001 bp, 24 predicted proteins | sample MGYA00579265_ERZ1643246 | MGnify/ENA primary metagenome ERZ1643246 (study PRJEB29033, sample SAMEA4952261) | chicken gut metagenome | biome: Broiler Chicken; feature: Gastrointestinal Tract; material: Caecum | place: Ireland | collected 2018 | study: Broiler...
CAGAGTGATAGTGTTTCTTATTTTCCTTGCGGCGGTCGGATTAACGGTTGCAAGCATTATCTGGTTTTTATTCTTTTCCGGGATAATTTAATAACATCCCCGGCGGCTGAAAGTTTTGCCAGCAAGTGAACGTGCTTTAGATATGGTTCTGCCGGGATTGAAAGGAGTAAGTGAATGAGTCAGACAATTATATTTGCCTTTGACAAAGAGGGAAATTCAGAGGAATACGGATATACAAAAAATGCATGGCGCGGTTGCATGGCTGTTTGGGATATTATGGGAAAACGATATCTTGGGATAGGGGCTTCGCTTTTTGATGAATCAGCTATGAAACGGATTTGGAATTTGATGGATGATAATAGAGTTCCTATGAATGAACGTATTGTGATGGCAACTACATTAGACAGATGTCTTGTAAGAAATGATGAAATTCCAAAAGTCATTGAAGCGTTCAGAAATTTTGATGGAGAAACATCGCTCAAAGAACAGGCTGACATCCTGCAAGAAATTTACGATTCTGGAGATTATACAGCAGTTGGGTGGCACCAGAATAGTATCAGTTGCGAGATGTGGGATGAATACAACTATATGACCGAAGAAAATCATTGGTGGTTATTTGACGAATTGGAGAAAAAAGAATGAAAACCATAGCAGAAATCAAAGAAAATCCAAAACTGGAAATCCAGAAACAGACTATTGACGGCGTAGCAGGTATTCTACACATGACAGGGTTGCGGAAATGTACGTTCGTTGCAAGCTGGGGCGGTGGTTGGGAACACGTTTCCGTCTGCCCGGAGAACAGGTGCCCGGACTGGGATGAAATGTGTCGGATTAAGGATATGTTCTGGAATGATGATGAAGTAGTTATGCAGCTTCATCCGGCGAAAAGCAACTATGTAAACCTTATGTCGAACTGCTTGCATTTGTGGAGACCAATAGGGCAGGAAATTCCGGTTCCGCCAACTTTATATGTGCGAGGTGAGAAAATGCAAGGGATGATGACATTAACTAAGAAAGACTTGATTGAATTTGTGAATGAAAAGTTTGCAGACAAAAGAGATGATGACCCAGTGGCTTCTTTCTTTTACTGTTCAGATGGACATAACGCTACACAGCAGCAGTGTATTTTGTTCAGAGAGGCGGTTGAGAATAAATGAACAAAGATTTGCTTTGTTGCCCTTATTGTGGAGCAGCGCAGGAAACGCATGAACCAGACCAGATAAGCGCAGATATGTGTTGGACGGAATGTGAGAGTTGTGGAAAGCATTTCTGGTATTCGGTCAGTGTGACAAGGGATTATGACAGTTGGGAGGATGATGAAGAATGAGCGAAACAGTAACTAATTATCACGAGTGTAAAGCCCTAAGCAATATTGACAATATTTCTATCCAGAAAATCAAAGGGAAATGGTACTGGATTTACTGGAAAGAAAAAGGGAATCCAATAGGAAATGGACTGAAATTTTGTCCATACTGCGGAAAATGCTTAGACGTAAATGAGGGTACTAAATCATGATCGGCACAATCGAACAGATGATAAAGGACATGGAGCATGGAGTTTATGACTTCACAAAGGACGGGAAGTGTAGTCAGTGCGGGGCGTGCTGCAGTGATTACCTGCCATTATCATCAAAGGAATTAAAGGAAATCAAGCGGTACGTGAAAAAGCATCATATTAAGCCGAAACAGCATATCTTCCCGACCACAGAGCCGATGCTTGATATGGTTTGCCCGTTTCGGGACGAGGAAAATAAGATATGCACAATTTACAGTTTTCGCCCGAGAATTTGTAGGAGTTTCCTGTGTTCTAATCCCAGAAATGGAATATGGGCGACAAAACAGGAGTTCCACGCAAAGTATCGTGTGGTGGATTTGAGAAAAGAAATATTTGAACAATAAAAATATAACAGGAGGAATTTTATATGTCAGACATTCAGAGAGAAAGAGATTTAGTATTAAGCCCAAATGAGTATGCTTATGTACTCGATAAAACAAAAGGACTTATTTCGTGCGTGGTAGGCTCTTATAAAATGAGTCTTTCAAATTCGGATTCGCTTGTGGTTTTTAATGAAAGAACAAAGAGATTTGAAGAAGCGGGATTTTCAGAAGCAATCACAACGTTTGTGACAGCACCGGAGAATTGGTATATCGTACTGAAGAATCCGGCTATTGACAATAAACATCCGACTCCGGGAACGTCAAATTCCCTTCCAGATTTACAGATTGGAAAGAAAGTAAACATTAAAGGAAATACTTCTTTTGCACTGTATCCGGGACAGATGGCAAAGGTGATTCAGGGACATATGCTTCATTGCAATCAGTATCTGCTGGCTAGAGTGTATGATGCAGATGTACTTGGGAAAGAGAATATTCTGGATGATAAAGGAAATCCGACGGGAGAACAGAAAAACAAATATGAAAACGGACAGCTAATCGTTGTGAAGGGAACCGATGTTTCATTCTATATTCCACCAACCGGAATTGAAGTAATACCGATTCACGATAAAGGAAACGATTATGTGCGCGATGCGGTAACTCTTGAAAAGTTGGAATACTGCATTTTGAAGAATGAAGAAGGAGAGAAGAAATACATTCACGGATCAGCAGTAGTATTCCCAGAACCGGACGAAGAATTTGTTGAAAACGATAATGGAGGATACAAATTTAGGGCAATCGAGCTTTCCGATATTAGCGGAATCTATGTGAAGGTTGTATCTGATTACGATGATGAAAATGGAGTTACACATAAAGCCGGTGAGGAATTATTTATTACTGGTAAAGACCAGATGATTTATTACCCACGTCCAGAACATGCAATCATTGATTATAACGGTAAAATCATGCATCATGCTATTGCAATACCGGAGGGAGAAGGGAGATACGTTCTTGAGCGTAAAACCGGAAAAATCAAAATGATAAAAGGTTCTGCAATGTATCTCGTGAATCCCATCAATGAGGTTGTTGTGAAGAGGAAACTCACAAGAAACCAGTGCGAATTATGGTATCCAGGAAATGATGAAGTAATGAGGTATAACGGGAATATATCTCAGGATAACGAGATGAAACGCGGGATCTGCTCTTTTGATGCGATTAACACCATGTATTCGGCATCTAATAATGCAATGCTTTGTAATGGTTTTTACGGGCAAGAAAATGTTGAAACGGATGATTCTGGATTTTCCAGAGGAAGCACATATACCAAACCGAGGACAATCACTATTGACAATAAATATGATGGCGTTGTCAGTATCAATGTTTGGACTGGATATGCGGTAAATGTTGTTTCAAAATCCGGTAACAGAAAGGTTATTATTGGGCCGCAGACATACCTCATGGAATATGATGAAACACTTGAATCAATGGAGCTGTCTACCGGAAAGCCTAAAACAACAGATCGTCTTATCCGTACGGTATATTTGAGGGTTGATAACAATAAAATCAGCGACATCATCAATGTAAGAACAAAAGATTTTGTTAATGTTTCGATTAAAGTTTCATACTGCGTAGACTTCCTGAAAGAACACAAAGACAAGTGGTTCGATGTTGAGAATTACGTGAAATATCTGTGCGACAGAATGCGGTCACTATTAAAGAAAGAAGCAACAAATTATTCTATTGAGGAATTTTATGCAAAGGCGAATGATATTGTAAGAACCGTTGTTCTTGGAGTTCAACCCGAGGTAGAAGAAAAAAATAAAATCGGCAGGATTGGAAGGCTTTTTGAAGAAAACGGAATGTTCATTCACGATGTTGAAGTTCTATCCGTGAAGGCTGATCCATGTGTGCAGGAAATTATCGACAGAAACCAGATGGAAACGGTTGAGAAGTCGTTGCGCCTTACCTTAACTGAAAAAGATCTGGAAGTGGAGAAAGAACTTTCGAGGGCGGAAAAAGAGAAAGCAAAACTCAAGTACGACACAGAGTCATATGAAAATGAACTGAGAAGCAAGATTACACTGGAACGTATTGACAACGAAGAAAAAGAGAAGAGAGCAAATGAAGCTGCCGAATTGGCATCAAGAAAAGCAACAGAAGCATTACAGCCGATTATTGACTCTATTGAGAAGCAGAAAAACGAAAGAGTTCGCGCTGCATATGATCTTGAAGAGTATCACGTTAAGAAGATGAATGATCTTGAGATTGCGAAACAGAAGGCTTACACGGATGCGATAAAGAAAGTGATCGACTCTATCAGCCCAGAACTTATTGCATCCATGACATCAAAGGCAAATGCCGAACTGATGCAGACTGTATCTCAGGCTATGAGTCCGTATGCTATGGCAACTGGCGAGTCCGTATCTGAGGTTACGAATAGACTTCTCAGAGGAACATCCTTAGAAGGATTAATTGAGAATTTTTCAAAGGATGAATAATTAAATATGGAGGGGATTTTCCCCTCCAATATGGGAGGAATAATGAACGCAGTAAAAGAAGATGTAGAAAAATTGATTAAGAAAGAACTGGAATCTGCAAACCAGAAATTCCCCGTATTCCATTCAGATTATGAGGGAGCGGCGGTGATTTTTGAGGAGACTGAAGAAGCCGAAAGCGAAATGAGGGGAGTCAATAGACATTTTGCTAGCACATGGTATTCGGTAAAAAATAATGAACGCATTAAAGCGTATTCATACATAAATAAATTAAAAAACAGTGCAGTCAATCTTGCCTGCGAAGCAATCCAAATAGCAGCTATGGCGCAGAAGTTCATCGACAGCCAGAAAGAGAGGGAGAAGAGTGAGTAGTTGGCAGTTAATTATTGTTTTGGTAATTGCTGTAATAGGTGCAATTTTTATTCCAAAAGACAATGAAACCTATAAAAACTATAACTGCCATGACAAATCCATTTATAAGTGCGGAAAATGCCGGAAGCGGTGTAAATGGCATGATGTAGCAAAGAAAGCAGAGCGGTTAATTGATGATATGGAGGGTGAAGAGTGAGGGTAATTAGTCAAAAAGGAATGCCAGTTATGACCGATATTCCATATGAAAAAGTGGTGATTTCTCAGTCGATGATAGAGCCGAATAAAATTGTTGCATGGGATTTTTTTGGCGGCGAAGACACCATCATCTTGATGGCAGAATATTCCACACCAGAGAAAGCCGAAAAAGCTATGCAGATGCTTCACGAAGCGTACACCGGAGCGCCGTTAATTATTAAGAATATCGAAGTACCGGATGACTTCGCAGAGAAGCTAAAAGACTTGAGAAACGGAATCATCACTATTACTGACCGTGAAGATAACGTGAAGATTGAGCAGATGAACATCGTGTTCCGGTTTCCAAGTGAGGACGATATATGACAGATTACAAACCGCTTACGCCAAAATTTAGAAGCGAAATTCTTGACAGTATCAATTCACAGGTCAATGAGTTAAATACATGCCAGACAAACGCTTTTGTATCTGTGCAGAAAGCTGGATTGAACGCATTGGAGAATTTGATTAAGGCATTGCCGGACGGATATCCTATACCGATTGAAAGGAATGATAAGTAATGGCAACAAGAAACATTTTACATGTCAGCAAATTACAGGAATTTGAGGATTTTCTGGAATCCAAAGGCTACATGATTATAGCAACAAGTAAGAACCCCTATGAGGTTTTGAGGGCGCAAAAAGATGGCGATACAGTTATTGCCTATCAGAAGAAAGATGCTAAAGAACATTTGTCTACAATGGATAAGGATTATCACCTTGTTCGGGAGTTTATCAAGAGCCAGAGAAAACAGAGTAATGCGCAACGGATTAGAAATATGACGGATGAAGAACTGGCGAAGCTTCTTTCAGAATTTAGCGCTTGTAATATCTGCGAACAGTTTGATAAAAGGCTCGACAGGTGCGGCGCAGATAACCATTTTGTTTGCGTGAAAGAGTACGCTCAAGCAATTATCGGAGATTGGCTGAAACAGCCGGTGGGGGAATGAAATGCAGAAAAGTCTTACAGTGCCAGAGTTAGTGAAATTATTGAATACAGAGTCAAATAAATATGGCGCAAGTGGCAAGCCAAGAGAATTAAGTTTAAAAGTAAATGGAGAGTATATTGGATATGTTTCAAGCGCCAAACTTGATGGGTGGGGCGATGGACTTATCACAGACGTTTGTCTTGAATTAGAGACGGAATAGGAATGGGATTTGCGAAAGGCAGGTGGTTTTAAATGCTCTTGAAAGTGATTTCGACAGGCTCACAAGCTGGAAACTGCTATGCGCTGATTGCGGATAATGGCGAGATACTTCTGCTGGACGCAGGTGCTACCTACAAAACAGCGCTGAAAGCGATAGACTACAGAGTTTCCGATGTAAAAGCCTTGCTACTTTCTCATGAGCACTCTTAGTCTGACCACATAAAAAGTTTTCGGGATTTTATGAAATCTGGTGTGCAGTGTTATGGGAGTGACGAATTGCAAGAAAAGTTAGAAACAGTGTACGGCGAGAAGATTATCGGGCTTTTGGCGAAACAGTCAATAAGGATTTCGGAATGGGTGGTGACACCATTTTATCTACCGCACGACAACACGCCAAACTTCGGTTATCTGATTGACTTACCCAGTAATGCCGGACGATTACTTTATTGTACTGATTTTGAGTATCTTCCGTATACATTCAAGTCACAGAAAATCAACTATTTCCTTTTGGAGTGCAATCATCAAGCCGACCTTGTAGACAGATCAGAAGCTAAGTATGAACACAGTCTGAGGGGGCACAGCGAACTTGAAACCGTTAAGGAAATAATCAGGGTCAACAAAACGCCGGATATGAGGAACGTCATTCTGTGCCACTTGTCGGACGGCTGGAGCGACCCGGAAACCATGAAGAAAGAAGTTCAATCGGTTGCCGGGAAGTGGGTAAACGTGGAGGTAGCAAAAGCCGGAGATGAATATGTTTTGAGTAAATATCCGTGGGAGGTGTAAAAGTGGAGTTGGTTTTTCCAAGTAATGAATATGAACATTACGAAAAAGACGGTAAGCGAATAACGGTATGCACTATGAGACAGAAAGCATTACATACAATAGGTCTTAATTCTTCACATACAGGAAGAAGACTATATACACGGCATGGCAAGAAATTCTATAAACCATATCGCAATTATTTCTGCGGGAAAGATAAAGATTTGGACACTTTGGTAGAAGCCGGGTATATGGAGCGAATGGAAGAAATCGCACATGGCGAAAAGACTTTTACATATTGGTTTACTCGAGATGGGTTAGATTGGCTGGGAGAACAAATTGGAATTTATATCTATGATGAAGAAAATTAAGGAGTATCTTATGAAAGTCTGGATTACAAAATATGCGCTGAGGTAAAGGGATGGACTATTTCAAGAAATGCCCGAAATGCGGACGGTATATGATATCCGAAATTGTATCAACAAGACACATTAAATGGGTATGCATTTGCGGAAATGTAGTACACACAGGATTTACGGATATTTCGTATGATAACAAAACAACTTATACGGGAGGTGGAGCGAATGACAGAACGGTTATCAAACAAGAATCCATGTAATGATTGTAAGGTTGACCGGCAGATAGGAAACCCAAACAGATGGGAATGTGAGTGTAGTCGGTGTGATAAGCCTAATGATTGGAAGAATGAATGCGTAAAGAAGCTGGCAGAATACGAAACCGCCGAGGAAGAGGGAAGATTGGTGGTGTTGCCGTGTAAGGTTCGAGATACAGTTTGGGTAATAACTCATCCGTTTAATGTGTTTGATGATTTTGGCTTTTACGAAGATGCACACGATGAAATATATGAATCATATATTTCCAGTGTAACTTTTTATGAAGATAGTAATCAGTACAGAATATACGCCAAGGAAACAAAACAGTTTATCAAGGCATATTTTATGGAAAATGATTTTGGAAAAACAGTCTTTCTTACTAGAGAAGAAGCTGAGAAAGCATTGAAAGAAATGGAGGAGAAATCATGAATGAATTTGCTATTGAATGGACAAAAGACCGGGATTACGCCGGGGTGACTGTTCCGTCTGGGACAGCATTAAAAAGTAAACTGATGAGGTATGCAGAAAGCAAGCCTGATGAAGTAAAAGTAATGGCGGTAAATAAGGATGGTTCAGCCTTCTTCCACGTTCCGGTTTCTTACATAAAAGTCAGTCCGCCGAGGAAGGTATCTGAAGCGCAGCGGGAAGCTGCCGGAGAACGTTTTAGAAAAATGTGGGAAGAAAAGAGAGAAATGGAGGAAGATCAGTGAGCAATACGATTTTATATGGGCGAGTAGTCCGGGATATTGAAGTCAGATACACAAATCAGAATATGGCGGTGGCGAGATTCAGCATTGCTGTAAACCGCAGATATCAGAAGGATGATAAGAAAGCAGATTTCTTCAATGTTACAGCTTTTGGAAAGAAAGCCGAAACACTTTCACAGTATTTTCATCAAGGAAGCCGGATTGTGGTTTACTGTCATCCGCAGCAGGAACAGTACACGAAACAGGACGGCACTAAGGTTGATACAGTTAGCTTCATTCTGGATGAATTTGATTTTGTTGATACCAGAGCAGAGGGCGGTATCACGGCAAACCAGAATACACAGCCTGCACCGGAACCGACACCGGTGGGATATGATGACGGGTTTATGGATGTGGATTTGAGTTCGGATGAATTACCTTTTAGCTGATAAATTTGAAATTGGAGGGACAAACACAATGAACATAATTCTTGACAACGGCGCATTTAAACCTGAATTTGCGCACAAAACAGACGTAGGAGCAGACCTGAGAAGTCCGGTTGAAGCGGTCGTTCCGGCACACGGTTCAGTTGTGATTGATACCGGAGTGCATGTAGAAATCCCGGAAGGATATGTTGGAATGCTGAAATCCAAATCTGGACTGAATGTGAAGCATAATCTAATCGGAGAAGGTGTAATAGATTGCGGTTTTATGGGCAGTATCCGAGTAAAGCTCTACAATCTCGGAGACACGGATTATCAGATACAGCGTGGCGATAAAATCATCCAGCTTGTGATTATGCCGTGTGTATACTGCGAATTTACCGAGGTTGAACAGTTTGCGGATTCAGAACGAGGAACCGGCGGTTTTGGAAGCACAGGGAGGTAGGTATGAAGGAAAACCCGGCAAACGCCATAAAGGATACCATGTGGACATTCCTTATGGACAAAGGACAGAAATCCAATATACCGGCGCTGAAAGAATATGTATATGACTTAATTCAAATGACTACGCAGAAAACAGCAGGTCAGAGGAAAACAAAAGACCACATAAGTTGGGATGAACTCGATATGACCATGATGAGTATTGTGATCGAAGCGACTGCTCTCGTGTTATCTGGTGATTTGGATGAAATAAAGGAGAAAACGTGATATGGAGAAAGGAATTATTGTTTTGGATGAAATACCAAAAAGATGCGCCGATTGCCCCGTTGAAGTATATGAGCAAAATTCCTATGGCGACAGATATAGTTTTGAATGCCCTTTTGAGTATAAAGGTTATACAGCGGATGTGAGAGAAACTAAAAGGCTTGGCTCTTGCCCTATAAGACCAATTCCAGAAAGAAAGATGTGTTCTAAATCAATTTGTATTGTAGAAGAAGAATACAATCAGAGAAAAGGTTGGAACGCCTGCTTAAATGAAATAGAAGGGAAGATGTGATATGGAACAATGTTGCGGAACATGCAAATTCCACCGTACAGACGATAACGGAGAGTGGGTATGCGCGAATGATATTAGCGAGTATTACGCACTGGAAACGGATTATTCGGATGGGTGCGTGGATTGGACGGAGAGAGATGAATGATAGTGCATTGTTTATTCGAGCAGTCTGGAACATTTAAGAATGAGTTCAAAAAGTTAGGTTACGAAGCCTATGATTACGACATTCAAAATGCCTTCGGACAGACGGATTATGTGATAGACTTATTCGCTGAAATAGAAACAGCATATGGAGGGAAAGAGAGTATCTTTGACCGGATAACGAAAGATGATTTGATACTGGCGTTTTTCCCATGCGTAAGATTTGAAAATCAGATAATGTTATCGTTTAGAGGGCAGAAACACGGAATGGAAAGCTGGAGCATTCGGCAGAAGATGGAGCATGACATGAAATTGTTAAGCGAAGTCAAGCACATGTATGACCTTGTAAACAAGATGTTTATTGTCTGCATGGATAAGGGATTGAAACTTGTCATGGAAAATCCATATTCGGAAGAGCATTTTTTAAGGCGATATTGGTGTTTTCCGCCGTCGATTATAGACAGAGATAGGAGAATAAACGGCGATTATTTTAAGAAGCCAACTCAATATTGGTTCTTGAATATTGAGCCAAAAAACAACCTTGTATTTGAACCTTTGGAACACTTTGATTTTGACTCAAGCGATAGGATTAGGCTTATGACAAAAGAAGATGCGGATAAAATCGGGGCAAAGACCATAAAACAAGCCAGGTCAATGATGCATCCGCAATACGCAAACAGGTTTATCCGGCAGTATTTGATTGATGAGGTACAGAATGGCACGAAATAACCAATACCCAATAATCCTCGGAATGACACCACCGAACAAGCAGGGCATAGGCATAAAGAGCAAACTCGGTTCGGGATATGACCTGTACATACTGGACGAGGATATGACACATCAATACGCACAGCTTCACTTCTGCAATAAAGAAGCGATTGACAGGATGATTGACCTGTTGCAGAGGATGAAAGAATTGTGGGAGAGGGAGGAAAGAAATGAATAAAACAAAAATAGATTGGTGCGACAGCACATGGAACCCCGTAACAGGATGCTTGCATGGGTGTGAATACTGTTACGCCAGAAGAATAGCAGAAAGATTTAAGCCATTTGATATGCCACATTTAACAGAAAAAGGAGTGTTTGAGGGGCTGAACGAATTGGAAACACCAATTATGACAGCTTGCAAAGATGAAAAAGACAGGGTATGCGCTTATCCATATGGATTTGAACCGACATTCCATAAATACCGACTAAATGAATATCAAAACAAGAAAGGCAGAAATATTTTTGTGTGTA
>ERZ1643246.4477-NODE-4477-length-10992-cov-12.345250_pt1 | contig 10992 bp, 11 predicted proteins | sample MGYA00579265_ERZ1643246 | MGnify/ENA primary metagenome ERZ1643246 (study PRJEB29033, sample SAMEA4952261) | chicken gut metagenome | biome: Broiler Chicken; feature: Gastrointestinal Tract; material: Caecum | place: Ireland | collected 2018 | study: Broiler...
ACGTGAGTCGATCATTCCGTATCTAACTACTTTTCAGATGATTTTCTACTCCTGAGGCGGTACGAAAAATCGGAATTTTTCACATATATGTTGCTTTTTTCTTTTCTATATGCTATCCTCACTTTACTGATATCGACGGTGTTCTTACCGCTGTATCTTCATCGCCCCAGGGCGTCTCATTTTCGGCTGGTTCCATATCGGAACACGTACCCGACAATGAATGTAGTTTTAGTGAATTTTGCAACCTGTTGACGCATTTCAAAAGAAGCAGGGAGGTGCTGTGTATGGAAGATGGACCGCCATTTTTTGTAATCCGGAAGAATAAAATTTAGTTGACATTTCACAATGAGTGTAATAGTATAGTAACAGATGCGAACAACTGTTCGATGCAGAAAAGGAGAATTTGATTTATGGCAGTAAATGATGAAAAGAAAAAAGCTTTGGATGCGGCTATTGCGAAGCTGGAGAAAGATTTTGGAAAAGGCACTGTGATGAGACTGGGAGATTCCAGCGCGCACGTGGCTGTGGAAACTGTGCCCACAGGATGTCTGAGCCTTGATCTTGCGCTTGGACTGGGGGGCGTGCCGAAAGGTCGTGTCATTGAGATATACGGACCAGAATCAAGTGGTAAAACCACGGTGGCGCTTCATATGATTGCAGAAGTACAGAAGCGAGGCGGAATTGCAGGATTTATTGATGCGGAGCACGCGCTTGATCCCGTGTATGCGAAGAATATCGGCGTGGATATTGATGAACTTTACATATCACAGCCGGACAGCGGGGATCAGGCACTGGAGATTGCAGAGACGATGGTAAGGTCAGGAGCGATTGATATTATTGTTATCGACTCAGTTGCCGCGTTGGTTCCCAAGCAGGAAATTGAGGGGGATATGGGGGACAGCCATGTGGGACTGCAGGCCCGGTTGATGTCCCAGGCTCTTCGTAAGCTGACGCCTGTGATCAGTAAATCAAACTGTGTTGTTATCTTTATTAATCAGCTCCGTGAGAAAGTTGGCGTAATGTTCGGAAATCCGGAGACAACGACCGGAGGACGTGCCCTTAAGTTCTATGCTTCTGTCCGTATGGATGTGAGAAGAATCGAGACACTCAAGCAGAGCGGTGAGATGGTTGGAAACAGAACACGTATCAAGATTGTAAAGAATAAGATTGCTCCGCCGTTTAAAGAGGCAGAGTTCGATATTATGTTTGGAAAGGGTATCTCACGGGCGGGTGATATACTTGATCTTGCCACAGGAATTGATCTGGTTAAGAAAAGCGGCGCATGGTATGCATACGAAGGAGAAAAGATCGGTCAGGGCAGGGAGAATGCAAAAAGCTATCTGGAAAGTCATCCGGAAGTGATGGAAGAGCTGGATCGGAAAGTACGTGCACATTATCATCTGGCCGGAGCTGACGGAGAAGAAAACGGTCTGGATGCAGCTGCAGAGCAGAAGAACGCGGAAAAGAAGACTGAGACGAAAAAAGCCGGTACAGAAAGTGATCTTTCACTCAAAAGCGGTAAGTAAAGGCGGTAAAATAATATGACAGTTACCGGGATCGAACCGTGTACGAAAACAAAATTCAAGATTTATATAGAAGGAAAGTTTGCTTTTGTGCTGTATAAAGGTGAGCTTTCCCGTTACGGGCTCCGTAAAAGTGGGGAAATATCAGAAGAGACGGTTCAGAAGATCCGGATGGAAGTGATCCTGAAAAGAGCAAAACTGCGGGCAATGCACCTGCTTGAGGATATGGACCGCACGGAGGCGTCATTGAGAGAGAAGCTGCGCCAGGGATTATATCCCCAGGATATGATTGATATGGCAATAGAGTATGTGAAATCTTTCGGATATCTTAATGATGCGCGCTATGCAGAGAATTTTATCAGAAGCCGCCAGAATTCAAAAAGCCGGAAAGAAATACAGGCAGCGCTTTTACAGAAGGGAGTGTCCTCGGAACTGATCGGGCAGGCCATGGAGCTCTGCTATGAGGACGGCGATGAAGAGGCGGCAATCCGCAGCATACTAAGAAAAAAGAAGTTTGATCCCTGTACTTCTGAAGAGCGGGAAAAACAGCGGATCTACGCGTATTTGGCGCGAAAAGGATTTCGTTATGAGACTGTCCGTCAAGTAATACAAAATTATGAGGACGATGCTTGACATTGTTGTGAAAACAGTATAAAATTTAACTGTTGTATTTAAGTAATATGTACAATGAAAATTGAATAAGGAGGTGCTCCTGTGCAATTAAGTTTAGGCTTATGTATAGTAATTGCCGTGGCCCTCGCGTTGATAGTTGGGATTATTTCTCATTTTGCAACGGTTTCAAATCTGAAGAAGAATGCTGAGAGCAAGATAGGAAATGCAGAAGCAAAAGCGAGAGAAATCATTGACGATGCTGTGAAAACTGCTGAAACAACGAAAAAAGAGGCTCTTCTCGAGGTGAAAGAGGAATCGATCAAGACTAAGAATGATCTTGAAAAAGAGACGAAGGAAAGAAGAGCTGAACTGCAGCGCTATGAGAAACGAGTGCTCGCAAAGGAAGAGGCGGTCGAGAAGCGCTCTGATGCTCTGGAACACAGGGAATCAAAGCTTTCGTCAAAAGAAGAACAACTGCGTCAGCGCGAAACCAAGGTAGACGAACTGAGTCAGAAACGTGTGCAGGAACTGGAACGAATCTCAGGACTTACCTCCGAACAGGCAAAAGAATATCTGTTGAAAACTGTTGAAGAAGATGTCAAGCATGACACTGCGAAGATGGTCAGAGAGCTGGAAGCTCAGGCAAAAGAGGAAGCTGACAAGAAAGCAAAAGAATATGTTGTCAATGCAATCCAGAGATGTGCAGCAGACCATGTCGCAGAAACGACGATTTCTGTCGTCCAGCTGCCAAGCGATGAAATGAAAGGCCGTATTATCGGACGTGAAGGAAGAAATATTCGTACGCTCGAGACTCTTACGGGTGTTGAACTGATTATCGATGATACACCGGAAGCTGTCGTATTGTCGGGATTTGATCCGATACGCCGTGAGGTTGCAAGAATCGCCCTTGAGAAGCTGATTGTGGACGGACGTATTCATCCGGCCAGAATCGAGGAAATGGTAGAGAAAGCGCAGAAGGAAGTCGATGCAATGATCCGTGAAGAAGGAGAGGCGGCGGCTCTGGAAGTCGGAGTGCCGGGAATCCATCCGGAACTGATCCGGCTTCTCGGTCGTATGAAGTTCAGAACAAGTTACGGGCAGAATGCGTTGAAACATTCTATCGAGGTCGCTCAGCTTGCGGGACTGCTTGCAGGTGAGATCGGTATCGATGTGAGAATGGCGAAGCGTGCCGGACTTCTTCATGATATAGGAAAATCGATTGACCATGATGTTGAAGGATCACATATCCAGATCGGTGTGGATTTATGCAGAAAGTATAAAGAATCCCCAACGGTTATTAATGCTGTGGAAGCACATCACGGAGATGTGGAGCCGCAGAGTTTAGTCGCGTGCGTTGTTCAGGCTGCCGATACGATTTCAGCGGCAAGACCGGGTGCGAGACGCGAGACCATCGAAACATATACAAACAGATTAAAACAGTTAGAAGATATTACCAACCAGTTTAAAGGTGTGGAAAAATCTTTTGCCATTCAGGCAGGTAGAGAGATTCGTGTTATGGTAGTTCCGGAGCAGGTATCTGATGATGATATGGTGCTTCTGGCAAGGGATATAGCAAAACAGATTGAGTTTGAGCTTGAATACCCCGGACAGATCAAAGTAAATGTTATCCGTGAATCACGGGCAACAGAGTACGCAAAATAGTCAGAGATCATAACAGAGTATGAAAGACCAGCCCTTGTCGAAAGACGAGGGCTTTCTTTATATCCGAATATCAGGGGGAGACTGTGCTGCATATCCGGCCGGCATCCGGGCAGACGCATGAAGATAACAGGGAATAGCAGAAGGAGGAAAAACATATGGGCGAACATATTAAACGGCTGAACAGAGAATTGAAATTTAAAGGGAAAATCATTGATTTTTACCAGGATACCATTGAGGTGGACGGAGACCACACAGTTGTGTGGGATTTTATCAAGCATAAAGGTGCGGCAGCGGTTGTTCCGGTAACGGAGGACGGCAGGATACTTATGGTAAGGCAGTACCGCAATGCACTGGACCGCTATACATTGGAGATCCCGGCGGGAGCACTGGATGCTGAGGACGAACCGGGACTTACCTGTGCTTCACGTGAACTTGAGGAAGAGACAGGATACAGAAGTGATAATCTTGAATGGCTGATTACTCTGCGGACGACCGTTGCTTTCTGCAATGAGCGGATTGAGGTATATGTGGCAAAGGATTTGATTCCTTCAAAGCAGCATCTCGATGAAGATGAGTTTATCGATCTGAAAGCATATTCGATAGATGAATTAAAGCAAAAGATATTTACGGGCGAGATTGAGGATGCAAAGACAGTGGCTTCTTTGATGGCCTATGCCGTAAAGTATCAGGCATAAACGTATAGCCCCGGCATATAATGAAATATCAACAATGTATACAAGCACTTCCTGAGGAATAGTCTTCGGGAGGGGCTGTGGGAGGCAGCATGAAGATATTTCATACGAGGAAACAGTTCCTTGCTTTTTTTATGCCGGGGTTTTTAGCTGGCATTATTTATGTTAATTTTATTGCGAAAAAATATATGGCAGAACCGGGAATTTTTAACGATTATTTCCTGAATCAGTTTGTGAATGTAAAGATTGATGTGCGCGATTATCTGTGGTATCTTATTCGACTGCGGGCAGTACCGTTTCTTGTTCTGGGTATTTTTTCTTTTACCAGACTGAGAAAAGCGGCAGCTGTCTTCTTCCTTATATGGACCGGAATATCCGGAGGAATTTTGATTTCTGCTGCTGCCGCGGAACTGGGAATCAAGGGCTGTCTCCTGTGTGTGACTGCCCTGTTTCCACAGTTCCTCTTTTATATTCCGGCATTTTTAATACTTCTCTGGTACTGCTGCAGCGCGCCTCAGACCCGCTGGAACAGACAGAAAACAATTTTTGTTGTGTTGATGATGTCTCTGGGACTTATACTGGAACTGTATGTAAATCCGATTATTGTAAAATGTTTTCTGTCTGTCCTTTAGAGACACAGGAGCTAAGAAAACAAAAGGCCATAACAAATACACAAAGCTGGCTTATAAGAAGTCCCCATAGATACCCCTGTATTCCGAAACGGGGAATGACAAGAAATACACTTCCGATCCGCACGAGAAGTCCGCAGGCATTGATCAGAAAAGTGGATGTTGTTCTGCCGTAACCATTGATTGCACTGATCAGAGCACTGTTTGTGTAGAGAAACGGGCATATCCATGCAAGTGTAAGGATGAATTTGCCGGCATCACTGCTGTGAAATAACAGTGTTCCGATAAATCTTCCGAAGAGAAGAAAGAAGAGACAACAGACAAGCCCGAGTATAAAACAACTGCCCACTGCCTTTTTAAGCAGGTGCGTAACGGCTGTACGATTTCCGGTAGTGCTCGTGGCGCTGACAGCCGGCATGAGCACTGTGCCGACCGAATTGGTGACTGCCGACGGAAACAGGATGCAGGGCAGAGCCATACCCGTCAGAACTCCATACAGGCTGAGAGCATCCGCGCTGTTCAGGCCGTAAAGTTTGAGGCAGGCGGGAATGGAAGCGGCCTCTACACTTTGAAGCAGAGTGACTACAGTCCGGTTCGCAGTCAGCGGGAGGGATAAGCCCAGCAGTTCCCGAAGGTTCCGGACGATCGCGCCGGCGGGAAATGACCGGGGCAGACTTTGGCGGCGGGAGAGTGTGTGGGCAGAAAAAAGGGCAGAGACAAACTCACCTGCCGTAATTCCTGCTGCAGCAAGATGAATGGACGGTATACCGCCGTTTTCAAGAGTGACAGCAAAAAGCAGTACAACGGACAAAATGCGGACTGACTGTTCGAGCAGCTGACTGATGGCAGGCATCCCTGTGTTTTGCAGTCCGAAATAGTATCCGCATATACAGCTGTGGACAGCGGCGCAGGGAAGTGCATATGAAATGATCATCAGTAAGTCGGTGCATCGCTTATCTCCGAGAAAGGAGACGGCGATAAAGCCGGCATTTTTTTGTATCAGAAGGATCTCGGCAAAAGAGACAAGAAGAGTGAGGACGAGGGCGATACAGAGTGTGTTTTTTGCTTCGTCTGTTTTTCCGAGAGAAACCTTTTTGGCCGTTATACGGGAGAGAGCTGTCTGAATACCTGCTGTGCTCAGAGAAAGGCAGAGAGCATATACCGGAAATACAAGCTGATACAGACCGACACTTTCCTCGCCGAATGCGTGGCTTAGGAAGATTCGAAAGAAAAAGCCCATGATGCGGCTGATAAAACCGGCTGCCGTGAGAATAACGGCACCCTGGAGAAGTTTGTGCTTTGCTGACATATGGAATACCTGAATTATATGGACTTTCTACAACATATGTTCATTTGCGGGTTGACAGAACCGGCATAGAATGATATTCTACAGAAAGAAATCCTAGTAAAAAAATAGGATATAAAACACCGGGAATTAAACACCGGGAAATACAGTACAGGGAAGGTGAGAACTTGAAACTGTCAACGAAAGGAAGATACGGGCTGCGCGCGCTGATTGACCTTGCCCAGTACAGCGGCGAGGCTCCGGTTTCGATCACGAGCATATCTTCACGGCAGGATATCTCGGAACGCTACCTGGAACAGCTTATGGCCATGCTGAAAAAGGCAGGAATTGTAAGCAGTGTCAGGGGAGCCGGCGGCGGTTATATTCTGGCGAAAGATATGAAAGACATTTCTGTAGGAGATATTTTAAGAGCTCTTGAGGGAAGCCTGGAACCGGTGGACTGTCCGGGACTGGAACCGGACGGTGAATGCAAAGCTGCAGACAGCTGTGTGACAAAATATGTCTGGAAACGGATTAACGACAGCATTAACCGGACAGTGGATGAAATCATGCTGGATCAGCTCGTGGAAGAAAGCAGGAAAAAGTGCTGCACGGATAAGGGACAGCGGGTGTGCAAAAACTGAGAAATATAGTAACCAGCACGTCAGACAGCCGGTCTGTCAGATGGCTGAACTGTTAAAATTATGGAGGTAACATATGGAAAAACTGATTTATCTGGACAATGCGGCTACGACTAAGACATCCCCGGAGGTTGTCAATGCGATGCTGCCATATTTTACAGAACACTTCGGAAATCCGTCCAGTGTATACGGATTTGCCGCGGCAAACAAAGAGGTTATTACAAAGCAGCGTGAGATCATCGCCGGAGTACTCGGGGCAAAAGCAAACGAGATCTATTTTACAGCCGGAGGAACAGAATCTGATAACTGGGCGCTGACAGCGACAGCAGAGGCTTATGCGGCAAAGGGAAAACACATTATCACAAGCAGGATCGAACATCATGCAATTCTGCATACGTGTGAGTATCTTGAAAAAAGAGGATACGAAGTGACATATCTTGACGTAGATGAAAACGGACTTGTCGATCCGAAAGCAGTGGAGAGCGCTATCCGTCCCGATACGATCCTGATCTCCATTATGTTTGCGAACAATGAGATCGGAACAATTGAACCTATCGCCGAGATCGGGCGTATTGCCCGGGAACACGGTGTTTTGTTCCACACAGATGCGGTGCAGGCTTTCGCCCACGTACCGATCAATGTAGATGAGTGCAATATCGATATGCTCAGTGCCAGCGGGCACAAGCTGAACGGCCCGAAAGGAATCGGATTCCTCTATATCAGGAAAGGTGTGAAGATTCGTTCCTTTATCCACGGAGGAGCCCAGGAGAGAAAGCGCCGCGCAGGTACGGAGAATGTCCCGGGGATCGTGGGCCTTGGCAAAGCAGTGGAGCTTGCGTCTGCATCTATGGAAGAGCGTATGAGCTATGAGACAGAGCTCAGAGATTACCTGATCAGCCGGATCGAGAAAGAAATCCCATACTGCAGACTGAACGGAGACCGTGTAAAGCGTCTCCCGAATAATGTGAACTTCAGCTTCCGGTTCATCGAGGGAGAATCACTTCTGATCATGCTGGATATGAAAGGAATCTGTGCTTCCAGCGGATCAGCCTGCACGTCCGGCTCGCTGGATCCATCCCATGTGCTTCTCGCCATCGGGCTGCCCCATGAGATCGCGCACGGGTCACTTCGCATAACACTGGACGAGGAGACAACAAAAGAGGATCTGGATTATGTTGTGGACAACTTAAAAGAAATCGTTGCACAGCTTCGGAGTATGTCACCGCTGTATGAGGATTTTGTAAAGAAACAGGCAAAAAATACGTCTGAAGTATAAAAACGCAGCTGTGAACAGAAGAAAATATTACAAGAAAATCTGACAGGATTATCAGGAGGAATTATATCATGTATACAGAGAAAGTAATGGATCATTTTCAGCACCCCAGAAATGTAGGAGAGATCGAAAATGCCAGCGGAGTCGGTACAGTCGGCAATGCAAAGTGTGGCGATATAATGAGGATCTATCTCGATATTGATGAGAACCAGATCATTCGTGATGTAAAGTTTAAGACGTTCGGATGCGGCGCCGCTGTTGCTACCAGCAGTATGGCTACAGAGCTTGTCAAAGGGAAAAATATTCAGGAGGCAATGCAGGTGACAAACAAGGCCGTTATGGAAGCATTGGACGGGCTTCCGCCGGTAAAAGTACACTGTTCCCTTCTTGCAGAAGAGGCTATTCATGCAGCGTTATGGGATTATGCAGAGAAGAACGGTATTAAGATCGAGGGCTTGGAAAAGCCGAAGTCTGATATCCATGAAGGCGAGGAAGAGGAAGAAGAGGAATATTGATGAGCAAAGTAGTTGTCGGGATGTCAGGGGGAGTAGATTCTTCTGTGGCGGCATATCTTCTGAAGGAGCAGGGGTATGACGTGATCGGCATCACTATGCAGATCTGGCAGGAGGAAGACGCCTGTTCCGTAGAGGAGAACGGCGGATGCTGCGGTCTGAGTGCCGTGGAGGATGCCAGGAGAGTTGCTTCTGCTCTCGGGATCCCTTACTATGTAATGAATTTCAGGAAAGAATTTAAAAGGAATGTGATCGACTATTTTACGGAGGAATATCTGAACGGGCGCACGCCGAATCCGTGTATCGCCTGCAACAGGTATGTGAAATGGGAGGCGCTTTTAAACCGCAGTATGTCCATCGGGGCAGACTATATTGCTACCGGTCACTATGCAAGGATAGACAAGCTGCCAAACGGGCGGTATGCACTCCGCCGTTCTGCAACACTCGCAAAAGACCAGACCTATGCCCTTTATAATCTTACCCAGGAGCAGCTCAAGAGGACTCTGATGCCGGTAGGAGCGTACTCAAAAGAGGAGATACGCTCCATCGCAGAGAAGATCGGACTTATTGTGGCGGACAAGCCGGACAGCCAGGATATCTGCTTTGTTCCGGATGGAGATTATGCTTCCTTTATTGAGGATTCGGTAAGAGAAAAGACAGGGAAAGAGCTTCCCACAGGAAATTTTGTGACCCCGGACGGGCGTGTCCTTGGACAGCATAAAGGAATTGTCCATTATACGGTCGGACAGCGCAAAGGGCTGGGACTGGCGCTGGGGTATCCTGCATTTGTTCTTGAAATCCGGCCGGAGACTAATGAGGTGGTTATCGGTACTTATGAAGAATCCCTGACTCATACTGTGAGTGCGAACTGTGTGAATTTTATGTCGGTGGAAGATCTGGCAGAACCGAAACGGGTATTTGCCAAAATCAGGTACAATCATAAAGGTGCATGGTGCACGGTGGAAAAATCGGGAGAAGATAAGATTGTCTGTCATTTTGATGAGCCTCAGAGGGCAGTTACTCCCGGGCAGGCGATTGTGTTATACGATGGCGAGTATGTGCTCGGAGGAGGAACCATTCTATGACCGGAGATTTTGTAAAAAGGGATGACTCAATGATCCGCGGGGATTTTCATATGCACACGGAATTTTCTACAGACAGCGAAGCCTCTGTACGGAGTATGCTGGAGGCGTCTCTGGAAAGAGGCCTTACGTCAGTGTGCATTACAGACCATCTGGATCTTGATTATCCTGAAGACGAAGAACTGGGGCCTGATCCGTTCCAGCTCGATCTCAAAAGATATACTGCGATGCTGACCCGGATGCGGGAAGAATACAGAGGAAAGCTCGATGTGTGCATCGGAGTGGAACTTGGTCTGCAGCCCCACCTCGGAAAAGCGTATGAGAAACTGGTCAGAGAATATCCTTTTGATTTTGTGATCGGTTCTCTTCACCTGGTGCATGGAATGGACCCCTATTATGGCAAAATTTTTGAGGGCAGGACTGACGCTGACGTGTACAGAGAAGCATTCCGGGAGACAATCCGCTGTCTGGACAGCGTCTCTTCTTTTGATGTGCTGGGGCATCTGGACTATGTGGTGCGATACGGGAGAAATAAAGCTCAGGAGTATTCCTACAGACAATTCTCCGATGAGATCGATGAGATCCTGAAAAAAGTAATCTCCGGGGGAAAAGGACTGGAGATGAATATGGGCGGCATGAAATACGGCCTGGGCTTCGCCAATCCTCATCCGGATGTATTGAAGCGGTACCGGGAGCTTGGCGGAGAGATTGTGACCGTGGGTGCTGATGCCCACAAACCGGAACACGTGGCATATGATTTCGAGGAGGCGGGAGAGATCCTGAAGTCCTGTGGATTTCATTATTATACAGAATTTGAGGCGCGTAAGCCGGTATTTATGCGGATCCCGTGATATATGCGCTGGTTTGCAACAGTTCAGCCGTGCCAATACCAAATCTGCACTGACGTGCTCATTGCAGCTGCGCCGCTTCTTTGCTTATTTACTGAATAAAAATACATTTAGGTCTTGAATTTTTGTTCGCGGTTTAGTACAATTATTCTAGTTGATGAATCCTTAACAATCATGATTTGTAAGGATTCATTGCCATGACTGGGTTACAGTCAAATATTTTTTAAACTTTT
>ERZ1643246.4478-NODE-4478-length-10990-cov-4.665569_pt1 | contig 10990 bp, 12 predicted proteins | sample MGYA00579265_ERZ1643246 | MGnify/ENA primary metagenome ERZ1643246 (study PRJEB29033, sample SAMEA4952261) | chicken gut metagenome | biome: Broiler Chicken; feature: Gastrointestinal Tract; material: Caecum | place: Ireland | collected 2018 | study: Broiler...
TGCAGGATTATCAGAAGACGATGCTGTTCCTGTACCCGCGTCTGAAGCGGTTTGCGGAGGACATAGGGCAGTATGCCCGCGCGAAGGCGATCGCTTCGTCGCTGGGGCGGGAGGATACGGAGGCGACCGTACAGGCGCTCATCGACTGCGCGCATGCGCAGCGGTGCTGCGGGCAGCTCAAGGCGCTGCTGGACGGCGTGCTCGGCGAACTGACGGAGGAGGAGCGGCTGCTCCTCGAATACAAATATTTCCGCCGCCGTACGAAGGCGTGCGGCGTGCCGTTCGGGTTTTCGCCGCGCACCTATTACCGCAGGCAGCTGCGGCTGGAACGCAGGCTGAACGCAAAATTTTTGCAGCGCGGCATGGACGAGGGGTGGTTTTTGCGCACCTTCGGCGGCATCCCCGCCGTGCGGCAGGTGCTCGGACATGTGCGCGAACGGCGGGAACGGGCTGGAGTGCAGGGCGCGCTTTAGCAGGGCGGGGATGCGTGCGGCAAAGGCGGAACCGCCCGTACGCGCCGAGAAAGCGGAGCTGCCCGCGCGCGCCGCTCAGAAGTAGACGTCTTCGCGCTCGTCGCGTTCCGCCCGTTTGCTCCTGCGCCCTGCGCGGGCGGCGGGGCGGAACAAAAAGTACGCGATGCCCAGCGCCGCCGCGGCGAGCACGCAGGCGAGCACCACGCTCACGGCGCCCGCGGCGCTGCCCGCGGGGCTGCCGTCGGGGTCGGGGGCGGGCGTTTCGGTTTCGGTGTGCTCGGTGTTTTCGGGCAGGTCGAGCGGGGGGCAGGCGGAGGCGGGCACGTACCCGAACCGCCCTTCGAGCTCCACGTAATAATAGGTCGCCGACCCGTACGAAAAGCTGCCGTAATAGGCGGCGCTGACCGTATAGGTCGTAAGGAACCCGTCGGGGAGGGAAGGATCGCCCGCGGAGAAGGTCACGTCCACCGTATAGGAGAGGAAGGGCGTTTCGGGCGTATAGCCGACGAAGGTCAGCTCTTCCTCCTTGCAGTAGCCGTATACGGCGGTGCGTTCGGGCGTGTCCGAAAGGTAGGCGACGGCGCAGTATCCGCCGAGGCGGGCGGTCACGCGCACGAACCAGCTCTGCGGGAGTTCGAACAGCCCCGCGTCCTCGTCCGGCTCGGAATACAGGTATACGCCCTCGCGCGTGATGCGCGCGAATGCAGCATCGCCTTCCGCCGCGTATGCGGCAAGGGGCGCGGCGAACGGAGCAGACAGGGCGGCAAGCAGGACGGCGGCAAGAAGGAGCGCGGAAAGTTTTTTGCACATAGGCGGCCTCTTCGCCCGTAAGTTTGCGCGGCGGGGAGCCGCCGCGGGCGGGCGTGTGCAGCCATTATAGTATACATGCCTGCGGGAAAAGTTGAAAAAGAGGGAGGATCGGCACGGGATTTGTCATATGCGTGAGGAAACGATCGTGCGCCGCCTGCTCGCGATCGAGGGCGAGGAAAAGCGGCGGCAGGCGGGGAACGCCCTGCAAAACTACAACGCGGGCAGGGTGAAGCATAAAAAACAGCTCGCCTTCCACAAATGCAAAAAGCGCAACCGCTGGGTGTTCGGCGGCAACCGCAGCGGCAAAACGGAGTGCGGCGCCGTCGAGTGCGTGTACATGGCGCGCGGCGTGCACCCGTACCGCAAGAACAAGGACGGCGTGTTCGGCTGGGTGGTGTCGCTCTCGCAGCAGGTGCAGCGCGACGTGGCGCAGAAAAAGATCCTGCACTATCTCGACCCCGCATGGATAGAAGAAGTGACCATGCTTTCGGGGAAGAAGGGGTCGCCCTCGGGCGTCATCGACCAGATACGGGTGCGCAACGTGTTCGGCGGCATTTCCGTGATCGGCTTCAAGAGCTGCGACCAGGGCAGGGAAAAATTTCAGGGCGCTTCGCTGGATTTCGTGTGGTTCGACGAAGAGCCGCCCGAGGACGTCTATGCGGAATGCCGCATGCGCGTGCTCGACCGCGGCGGCGACATCTTCGGCACCATGACCCCGCTCAAGGGGCTGACCTTCGTGTTCGACGAGATCTATATGAATGCGCGCGGCGACCCCGAGGTGTGGTACGAGTTCATGGAGTGGGCAGACAATCCCTTTCTCGACAGGCGCGCCGCGGAAAAGATGGCGGCGGGCATGGGGGAAAAGGAGCTGGAAAGCCGCCGCTACGGCAGGTTCTGCGTCAACGAGGGGCTGGTCTATCCCGAGTTCGACGAGCGCGTGCACGTCATCCCGCCCTTCCCCGTCCCGCGCGAATGGCAGGATACGGTGTCCATCGACCCCGGGCTGAACAATCCGCTCTCCGCGCATTGGTACTGTGTCGATTATGACGGCAACGTCTACGTCGTTGCGGAACACTACGAGGCGAAGCGGGATATCGGCTACCACGCGGAGCGCATCCTCGCCGTCAGCGACCGCATCGGCTGGCACCGCGATTTCGGCGGCAGGGTGAGCGCGCTCATCGACTCGGCGGCGAACCAGCGCACGCTGGCAAGCTCCAAGAGCGTGAGCGAACTCTTTTTTGAGCGCGGCATCGGCGTCAACGCGCGGGTGAACAAAGACCTCTTTGCGGGCATCGCGCGCGTCAAGAGCTATCTGAAAGGGGAAAACGGCGTGCCGAAGCTGTACATCTTCGAGGGCTGCGTCAACCTCATCCGCGAGCTGAAAGGGTACTTCTGGGGCGAGGGCGACGTGCCGAAAAAGCGCGACGACCACGCGCTGGACGAGCTGCGCTATTATCTGATGAGCAGGCCGCACGCCGACCCGCCCGCAAAGCCGCTCTCCGCCATTCAGAAAGACAAGGCAAAACTTGCGAGGAGGAAAAAACCGTATTGAGGGGGAGGTATGCGACGCGAAGAGGTAACGGAGGCGCTCCGCCGCCGCGCGCTCGGCTACGAGGCGGACGAGGTGGTGGAGGAGTACGGCTTTACCGAGGGGGAGGCCGTGCTCTTGAAGAGGAAGGTGACGAAAAAGGACGTGCCGCCCGACATTCAGGCGGCAAAGCTGCTGCTCGAGGCGGAGGAACCGCTCGCGGCTCTCACAGACGAGCAGCTGGAACAGGAAAAGGCGCGGCTGCTTCTGCGGCTGCGCGAGGAGGAGGAAGGTGAAAAGAGAGGCTCGCCGCCGTGAGGCGGCGGAAGAGAGGGAGCGCGCGCTCGTGCGCGAGGTGACGGAAAAGTTCGCCGAACGGCAGAAGCAGCGCCGCATGCTCGAGCGCGGGTGGGAGCTGAACATGAATTTCCTTTCGGGGAACCAGTACGTCGGCATCACGCCCGCGGGAGAGCTGGAAGAAGAGCAGCCGCGCTATTACTGGCAGTGCAGGGAGGTGTTCAACCACATCGCTCCCGCCATAGACACGCGCTGCGCAAAGCTGGCGCAGGTGCGGCCCGTCATGTCGGTGCGGGCGGCGACGGGCGAGGAAGGGGATATGCGCACGGCAAAGATCTCGTCGAACGTGCTGCGCTCGGTATTGGAGGAATGTTCCTTCGACGAAACGATGGCGCGCGCGGCGGTCTGGAGCGAAACGTGCGGAACGTCTTTCTATAAAGTGCTGTGGGACGCCTCCGCGCGGGGAGGGGAAGGCGGCGTCTGCATCGCGGCGGTGCCGCCCTTCGAGATCTATCCCGAAGACCTTTCCTGCGAACGTGTGGAAGACCAGCCCAGCATCATCCACGCGCGGGCGATGCCCGTCGCGGAGATCTCCGAGCGGTACGGCATAAAAGCCGCGCCGGAAAAGGCGGAGTTCCCGCTCGCGCCCTATGCGGCGGCGTCGAACTTCGCTGGCGGGCTGGGCAGGGGCGCGCTCCCCGTGCGGGAAGACTGCGCGCTGGTCATCGAATATTACGAAAAGCCGACGCGCGCATACCCGAAGGGGCGCTTTCTCGCCGTGGCGGGCGGCAGGCTCGCCTACGAGGGGGAGCTTCCCTATTGCAACGGGGAGGCGGGCGAGCGCGGCTACCCCTTCGCGAAGCAGTGCGCCCTCGAGTTTTCGGGCGCCTTCTTCGGCGGCAGCATCATCGACCGCATGATCCCCGTGCAGCGCGCGTTCAACGCGGTCAAAAACCGCAAGCACGAATTTCTGAACAGGCTCACGGCGGGCGTGCTCGCCGTCGAGGACGGCTCCGTCGACACGGAAGAGCTCATCGAAGAGGGCCTGCCGCCCGGCAAGGTGCTCGTTTACAGGCAGGGCGCGCCCGCGCCGAAGATGCTCGCGCCCGATTCGCTGCCCTCCGAATTTCAGCAGGAAGAGGAGCGCCTGCTCGACGAGTTCATCCTCGTCAGCGGCGTCAGCGAGCTTTCGTCCACGACGCAGAACCGCACGCACGTCACGAGCGCGACGGGTCTGCAGCTGCTCATCGAGCTGGACGACACCCGCCTCGCCGTCACGACGGACAGCATCCGCCGCGCGGTGAAAAAGGTGGGCAGGCAGGTGCTGCGCCTCATGCGGCAGTTTGCGGGGAAAAGGCGGCTCATGCGCATGACGGGCGAGGGGAAAAAGGTGGAAATGTATTACTTTTCTTCCGCAGACATCTCCTCCGACGACGTGGTGTTCGAAACGGAAAACGAGGGCGCGGTCAGCCCTTCCCGCCGCCGTTCGCTCATCTACGAGATGTACGACAAGGGGCTGTTCGCGGGCGAAGACGGCAGCGTCCCCGAAGAGACGAGGGAGCGCGTGCTCGACGCCCTCGGCTTCGGCGGGCTGGACAGCGCGCGGGGGTTAAAGCCGCTGCACCGCAACAAGGCCGCGGAGGAAAATCTGCGCCTTGCAGAGGGGGAAGAGGTGCGCGCGGACTTTTATGACGACGACGATGCGCACATTTCCGAGCACACGCGCTTTCTGCTTTCCGACGAGTTTGCGGCGGGGGAAGAAACGAAGGCGCGCATAGAGGCGCATCTGAAGGAACACGCGCGGCGCAAAGAAGCCGCGCGGCAGCAATAATAAAAAGGGAGGAACAGGTTATGGAGAAGGAAAACACGGCGCAGGCGGAGCCCGCGGGGAACGGAGCGGAGGCTCGGAAAGAAGAGGCCCGCGGCGGGTTCGGCAAGTTCAAGAGCGCGGATGCCCTTCTGAACGCGTACAATTCGCTGGAGGCAGAGTTCACCCGCCGCAGTCAGCGCCTGCGCGAATTGGAGGGGCGGGAGAACTGTGCGCAGCCCCGCGGGGAAAGTGCGCCTGCCGCGGAGGGCGACGCCGCCATCGAGGAAAGGATCGAACGGGCGGTGGAGCGCGCGATCGCGGCGAGGGCGCCGTACGTCATGGCGGAGGGCGGCGGATACGCCGCCGCGCCGCCGCAGCGGGCAAAGACCGTCGAAGAGGCGGGCGCGCTCGCGAGAGAGCTGTTCCGCAAGGGGCGGCAGCAATAAAAGAGGAGGAATAAAAGAACAATGGTAACCATGACGAGCGCCGACAGCGCGCTGAAGGAATTTTATCTCGGGGCGGTCTCCGAACAGCTGAACACGTCGGTCAACCCGCTCCTGGCAAAGATCCGTCAAAGCACGGCGGACGTATGGGGCAAAGAGGTGCGCAGGCTGGCGCAGTACGGCGTGAACGGCGGCGTGGGCGCGGGCACGGAGGAGGGCGACCTCCCCGCATCCGGCGGCAACAATTACGAGCAGTGCGTGACCACCCTCAAAAACCTCTACGGCACCGTCGAGATCAGCGACAAGGCAGTGCGCGCCTCCGAAAACAGCGCGGGCGCCTTCGTCGACCTGCTCAACGCGGAGATGGAAGGGCTGGTGCGCGCGTCCGCCTTCAATTTCGGGCGCATGCTGTTCGGCGACGGCAGCGGCGTGCTCTGCAAGGTGAGCGCGATCAGCGGCAACACCGTGACGGCAGACTCCGTTCAGAACCTCATCGAGGGCATGACGGTGGACATCCGCGGGGCGGACGGCACGGCGATCCCGACAGCCGCCGCGCGCCGCATCCTCACCCTCGACCGCAGCACGAAGCAGATCACGCTTTCGGGCGCGGCGATCACGGGCGTCGAGGAGGGCGACCTCATCTGCGTGCAGGGCTCCTACAACCTCGAACTGACGGGGCTGGGCGCCATCTTCAAGTCGACGGGCACCCTCTACGGGCTCGACCGCGCCACGCACAAGTGGATGGTGCCGCACATGGAAGAAGAGGTCGGCTCCATCACGGAGGCGAAGCTGCAGGCCGCGCTCGACAAGCTGGAAGAAACGGCGGGCAGCCGCATCAACTTTATCGTTTGCAGCTGGGGCGTGAAGCGCGCCCTGCAGGCGGCGCTCTCGTCCTCGCGCATCCCCATCGACACGGAGGTTCTCGCGGGCGGGTATAAGGCGATCACCTACAACGGCATCCCCGTGGTGGCGGACAGGTTCTGCCCTTCGGGCACGATGTACCTGCTCAACACCGACGACTTCTGCCTGCACCAGCTGTGCGACTGGAAGTGGCTGGAAGGGGACGACGGGCGCGTCCTGCGGCAGGTGCCGGGCAAGCCGCTGTATACGGCGACGCTCGTGAAGTACGCAGACCTCGTCTGCACCCGTCCCTGCGGGCAGGCGAAGCTTTCGGGCATCACCGAGGGCTGACGCCGCGCAGGCCGGAACGGAACGGGGGCGCCCGCCGCGGGCGGGCGCCCCTTTTATGCGCCGTGCGGCGCAAAGGAGGGGAAAATGAAGGTAAAAGAAGTGCTCGCCGCGGCGGCGGAGCTGTGCGGGCGGAAAGACCTCGCGGATCACCTCGCGGGCAAGAGCGGCGAACGCGCCGCGGAGGCAGAGCGCGAGTGCGAAACGCTGCTGCTGTGCTACAACATGACGGAGAACGAGATCGCGCTCGATTATCTGCCCCTGAAAAGGGAGGAGAACTTTGAAAGCGGCGGCGAGATCCCGTACGCGGCGTTCTCGGAGCCGCCGCTGGAAATTCTGGCGGTGTACGGGGAGGCGGGGCAGCGGCTGCGCTTCTGCGTATCGGAAAGCGGCGTGCGCGTGCGGGCGGGGAAGGCGAAAGTCGTATATTCCTTCCGCCCCGCCGTCAAAAAGGCGGGCGACGACGCCGAATACGACAAGCGGGGGGACGCCCGCCTGCTGGCGCTGGGCACCGCGTGCGAGTTTTCCCTGCTCGGCGGCATGACGGACGCGGCCGCCCTGCTCGACAGGAAGTACCGCGACGCCCTCGCCTGCGCCTGCCGCAGCCGCGGCGGACGGCTGAAAGTGCGGAGGTGGGTGTGATGCGGTTCGTACAAAAGCAGCCGCTCGCCCTTTCCGTGCAGCGGAGGCGGGAAGAGGCAGACCTTTCCGCCGGCGTCGCCTTCGGCTTTACCCGTGCGGGCGGGTCGCTGCGCGGCGATATCGGCGTGCGCAGGCTGCCGCTCCCCGCGCTGCCCGCGGGCGTGCGCGCGGAAGCGGCGTTCTTCGGCGGGGGAAAGTGCGCCGTATACAGCGGCGGGCAGATGTATGTGCAGGGAGAGGAGGGCTTTTCGCTCTCTTCCGTCGCCTTCTCCCGCCTGCCCGTTCACGCCTCCGTATACGACGGGGAAGACGCCCTGCTGCTCTCCGACGGGCAGAAGTGCGCCCTGCTCTCTTCGTCCGGGCTTGCGGAAGAGGAGGGGATCCCCGCCTTTGCCGCGGCGGCCTATTTCGGAGACAGGCTGTGGCTGGCCTCGGGCATCCGCCTCACCTACGGCGCGCCCGACGACATCCGCGACTTTTCGCAGGCGCACGGCGCGGGCGGGTATATCGACGCGCCCTCGCCGATGGGGGAGATCGTCGCCCTCGCCGCGGGCAGCGACGGGCTGTTCGTATTCCGCGAGCGCGGGCTGCAGCTGCTCGCGGGGCGAGGCGAGGAGCGCGGGTTTTCGCTGCGCGACCTGCTCTCCTGCGCGCCCGTATACGGGGCGACCGCCGCCTGCGACGGGGAGCGCGCCTTCTGGCTGGCGCAGGACGGGCTGCACGTCTACGGGGGAGATCAGCCTGCATCCGCACCGCTCTTTGCGGGCGCCGCGCAGGCGTCGCCGCGCGGTTCGGTGTACTGCGGGCGGTACCTTTTGCAGGCGGACGTGCGCGCGGAATGCGGAACGCGCAGCGTTCTCGCCGTGTTCGGCGAGGAGGAAGAGTGCGTCCTGCCGCTGGCGGCGGAAGGGCTGTGCGGCAGCGCCTTCTGCGCGGGCGGCGAGGTGTTCTCCCTCTCTGCGGGCGGCGGAGGCGTGCGGCGCAGCTGGGAGAGCGGTGTGTCCGTTCCCTTCGGCGACAGATGCACGCTCGAGCAGGTGCGCATACGCGCAAAGGGCAATATCGAACTGCGCGCGAAAAGCGACGAAGGGGAGCGCATCTTCCGCATTTCCTGCGACGGCCGTGTCCGCCCGCTGCGCGCCGCCCTTGCGGGCCGGGAGTTCAGCTTTCTCGTCCGCGCGGATACGCCCGCGGAGGTCGGCGCGCTCGAAGCATTCTATGAAAGGGGGAAAACGGTATGACGCAGGAAGAGCTCGACAAGGCGGTGAACAAACTCATCTCGGAGGCGAACGAAGAGAGCGCCGCCGCCAAAGCGGAATACGAAAAGCAGTGCCTCGATGCGAAGAACGGCGCCATCGAACGCCGTGTGCTGCGCTCGGGCATCCTGCAGGACGCCCTCGCCGAACTGAAGGAGGCGTACGACGCGCTCGTGCTGAAATTGCAGAAGGAGCTCGACGAGAGCCTCGAAGCGCTGTATGCCGAGGGCGCGTCCGGCCCGCCCGGCGAAGACACGGGCGACGCGCCGTACGAAGTGGATTACACCCTTCCCATGCGCGACCGCTACGTCGCCGTCAAAAACTACTATCTCGGTTACGACGACATTGCGCAGGCGCTGGAAGACTATCTCGAAGACGAAACCGCGCAGGCCTATCTCGGCGACTATTACGATTATCTCTTGCAGCTTCTCCTGCTGATGCAGGAATGACGGCCCGCCGCGCGGAAGTTCCTTCCGCGCGGCTTTTTGCGTGTTCGTGCCGCCCGCGCTTTCCCCCGCGCATGAGGGGCAAAAAAATGGCATAAAATAAAAACAAAGGCTTTACAACCGCCCGTTTTTATTATATAATAAATAAGGAATTGTAAAAAAATCGGCAAAATTTCGTGAAATCCGGGCGGTTTTGCGCGGATGCGGGGCGGGGAATGAAGTACATCGGCAGCGCGCTGCGCTATATGTTCAAAAATTTCATATTCGTTTTCCTGTTCGCCTTGATACCGTCGTACTTTTTTGCGATGACCGTGGATACCGACAACGCGCGCGTCCTTACGCAGGAACTCATCTCCGCGGACGGAGGCGTCACCTTTTCCGGTCTGTTCACGTTTTTCTCCCCCGTGAACGCGGGCGGCTGGCCGTATGCGCTCGTCTGCCTTGCCGCGCTGGCAGTCAGCCTGCCTTTCCTGTTCGGGTTTATCGAAAAGCATATGCGCATCGGTTCGCGCTCCTTCAAGGGGCTTGCCGGCAGGTTCAACACGAATTTCATCACGACGCTCGTGCTCACGCTGCTCGGCACGGCGGTCTACGAGCTGTGGGCGCTGCTCGCCGCGGGGCTGATCTTTGCAGAATCTCTCATCCTGACGGGCATCGCCTATGCGGCGGTCGCCATCGCCACATATGCCGCGATGGTCGCGCTCGTGTGCTACCTTCTCTCCGCCTTCCTCACCTGGCTTCCCTGTCTGCTCGTCACGGGTTACAGGTTTTTTGACGCCCTCGATTATTCCAACCAGATCTGCACGGGGCACAAGGGCGGGCTGTTTCTCGCCTGTTTCCTGCCCGCGGCGGCGGGGCTGGTGCTCGAAGTCGCGGCGGTGGCATTGAGCGGGTTTACCGAACTGCCGCTCTTTCTCATCACGGAACTCCTGTTCCTGTTCTTCATGCTGTATTACGCTTCGCTCATGTTCGTTGCATACTTCCGCCTCACGGGCGAAGAGCGCATGGATCTGAAAAAGAAATTCGGTTAAGGAGGCGCCCGCTTGCTTTTCAAAAACGCGTTCCATCTGATGGTGGACAACTTTTCGCTCAATTATAAGATGCTGCTGTACAAGATCGTGGTCGGCATCGTCACCGTCGCGCTGTGCGCGGCGCTGCTGTACCCCACGCTGCGCATGCTCGCCACGAGCGAACCGCTGAAAGAGCTGCTCGACCTCATCCGCGAGTTTTTGCGCGCGGTCGTGAGCGGCAATACCGAATTTTTGCAGACCTTTCCCGACGGATTGCAGGAGTCGCTCTCCGCGCTCGTCGCGTATATCGGGGAAAAGACGCCCAACCTCGTCTTTTTCTGCGTTTCCCTGGTGCTCATCGTCCTCATCTCCCGCTTTCTGAGCGGCATGGGCGATTTTGCGTTCGGCGTCCTCATCGACGACCGTATGTCCAGCCATGCGAACACGGCATTTTCCTCCGCCTTTATCGGCAACCTCGGCAAGGCGGCGCTCTGGCAGGTCGTCTATGTGCCGCTCACCTTCGTCTACGACGTGCTCTCGCTCGCGCTGTGCTATGTGTTTTTCCTCATCCTGCTCAACGTCATTTCCGTCGGCTTTCTCGCCACGGTGGTCGCGCTGCTCTTTTCCGTCGCCCTCCTTCTCGCGGCGGCGGCAGTGAAAATGACGCTGTTCAGCGCCGTCATCCCCGCGCTGGTAAGCGACAAAATGAAGCTCGGCGCCGCGATGAAGGGCAGCTTCACCTTCACGAAGAGCCGCTTTTCCACGCTGTTCTCCACCTATCTCGTCACCTGCCTGCTCATCCTCTGCATCAACGCGCTGTTCGCGCTCGTTACCTTCGGCGCGGCGCTGCTGATCACGGTACCCATGTCCATACTCATGCTGCTGTGCATCCGTTTCGTCAGCTATTACACCTGCGGGCAGAAGAAGTATTTCCTCGCGGAGGATAAGATCGTGCAGCCAAAAGAGCGCACGAACGAAAATTTTTACGACGATTTTGAACTGTGAACGGGCGCGGCGTTTCTGCCGCCGCAAAAATATTTTGTTTTGTCTTTGAAAAGGGAGGTTTTTTATGGATTATATGTCGGCA
>ERZ1643246.4480-NODE-4480-length-10985-cov-10.535499_pt1 | contig 10985 bp, 13 predicted proteins | sample MGYA00579265_ERZ1643246 | MGnify/ENA primary metagenome ERZ1643246 (study PRJEB29033, sample SAMEA4952261) | chicken gut metagenome | biome: Broiler Chicken; feature: Gastrointestinal Tract; material: Caecum | place: Ireland | collected 2018 | study: Broiler...
GCCATGATTGCTATTACAGCTAAAAGTTCAATTAATGTAAATCCCTTTTTCATATGATCTATCCTTTTATATACTATAACACAATATTTTTCAAAACGTCAAAAAAAGCATATATAAATTATATACACTTTACTTTTGGCTTTTCATAAAATAAAGTAGGTGATCCAACATGAAAAGAAACTGTCCAAATGGCTTTTTTTCCGTACTTGCCATTTTTGTTTTAGGAATTTTAATTTTTTATCAATTAATCATTACTTTTATTTTACCTTTACGTTTTAATATTTTTATTTTACTAATTGAAATTTGTCTTTTACTTTTCTTTTTGTACCGAATAGTATGGCCTTATTAAAACTTCTGTTTTATAAACATAATCCAAAACTTCACGAATTTTTTTTACCCGATCAAATTCTGTCCCTCGATCTTCAAATTTAAAAGGCAAAGAAATAACTAAGAAAAACAAACTTTTCTCTTCTTCACTCCAAGGACAGATTCTTAAATATTCTTGAAGCAAAACTTCAAAATTCAAATCAAAATAAGAGGTTTGATAAAACTTTATAATATCTAAAACCGGACTATCTTGCCGAGACTGTTCCCAACTTAAAAGACAATCCTCATGACATTTCCGATAATGATCCAAACTTAAATGATTATGAATCTGACATACCCGGTATTTATGTAAATCTTTAACTTGACTATACCACTTTTCAAGTTCATTTGAAGAAAAATCTAAAGCTGCTAAAATTTTAGAACAATTTCTTAACAAAAGATACTCACTAGGAGAAGGATAAATACTTTGAAAATATTCTTGATATAAATGCGTATAAAAATATTTTAAATACTCAATTTGTGAAAAAACAGTATCATAAATTTGTTTAAAATCGTCTTCTGTAACATCTTTAAAATAAGTTGTTTTTTGATGCAATAAAGCAACCGTTTTCATAAAATCCATAGCCCGTTGTTCCTTTGGCATTGGAGTGTCTTCAACATATTTAAAAATATTTATTCCCTCTCGTGAATCATCAAGTAAAGGAGCAAAAGAAGTAAATCCACGACTTTGCAAATATTGATAAAGATGACGAATATCCTTTTCTTTTTCTTTTATGACAATTCGCCCACTAGTCGATTCTAAAATATGAGCTTTTCCAGAAATCGTATATTTATATGGTTTATATAATTCTTTGACAACCGCGATACTTCGACTATTCATTATCACTTGGAATAATCAATTTTTCACCTGGTGTAATATTTGTTAAATCATTGTACTCGCCTAATAAAGCTAAATTAGAATTATACATGGTACAAATTGTTTCAACAGTTTCTCCTTCCTTAATCATATGAATATGATAAGTCGTATATTCATCATCTTGTTTAGGACTTGTTAGAATCATTTCCTCGCTCTCCTTTAAATTTTCTTCTTGTGTTTCATCTCTCACTGATTCTTCTTCGACGAAAGGCTCTTCACTTTCTGTTTCAGTACCTTCTTCATCATTTCTTTCCTCTTTATCTTCTATAACCAGTTCATCATTTTTTTGATTAGATTCTTCTAACATCTTCAAAATTTCCTCAGAATCCACTTCATTTTTCTCTTCTGGTTCTTCTTCCACTTCTTGCTCTGTTCCTTCTAATTCCAACTCAATATTTACTTTAATTTTACTATCCTCGACCATATCATAAGCAAAATCACTAATTTCAATAGAAATAGAATCTTTATCTAAATGATCTGGAATTTCAATAGTAAAAGGTATTTTAAAGGAAAAAGGCAAAACATTCACACTAACTTCATGACTCTTGTATTCTCCAGAAACATATAAATTTCCTTGAATGCTATCATTTTCGACTTCAAAATCTCTTTCTAACGAAATACTCGTAATTTCACGCACTTTAGTTTTAAAATCTAATTCCTTAGTAAAAGGTATTACACTCTTCATTTAATCATCCTCTCTAAAAAAGAATATGTTTTACCAAGAAAAAAAATCACTACGAAAGTGATTCTTCTAAAAGTTCAGGATGTTTTTGAAAAAATAAAGAAAAAGCCAACCGAATTTCTTGTAAATCATCAAGTTGTTCTAAAACAGCAGATCCATCTACAACAATTCTTTTACGCAATAAAATATCCTCATGATCTTCTTTAGCTAAATAAACATAAGTAGCCTTGGAAGAAGGAATCTTATCCAAAACCAAATAATTTTCTCCATTATCCAAGGTAATTTCATTCATCGTAACAACATCATTCATCTATGCATTCCTCCCAATGAATCGTATTTTTCTCGAACCTCATTTTTTTCTTGCTCTTCATAAATTTCTTGCTTCATGGCTTCTAAATAATCTTTTTCATTTTCAAAACCTTGAGCATGAACGTAATCAATAACAGTTGTAGGTTCCCCATTCGTTCGATTTAACGCAGCAAGAATACGATCATCATTTTGATAAGCTGTATCCGTTGTCCGATCAATCACCGCGGCTAGTAAGGCATCTCCTTTTAACTCGCCATATTGAGAAGTAAAATTCCTTATATCTTGAGCAATTTTTAAATGATTATATTGAGACTCAGGCTTATTAGGTTCTTTAAAAGAAATAGAAGCATTACTTGATACAATTTGTTGAGCTGCCTCTTCAATAGGTTCAAAAGCCTCTTCTACCGCGATATTTTGTTGAACATCTTCAATAGCATTTTTAGCATTCATTCCTAAAACAATTGCAAAAGCTCCAACTAAAGTATATTTTTTAATCATTTTTTGCACTTTATTTTTACTTACCTTTTTAGGTCTTTCTTTTACTACTTTATTAGAATCTCTTGGCCAATTTCTAGACATAATATCTATTTGTTTTTCTTCCATATGCTTCACCTATTAAAAAGGTAAAATATTTTAAAGAAACTGTCAACGTTTTCTCATAGCTTATTTACACATTCTGGACTTTTTTCTAAAACTTTGCTAAAATGAATATACTAAAAATAGAGGTGAACGAGAAATGAATGAAACAATTTTTAAAGCATACGATATTCGAGGACGTTATCCAGAAGAAATAAATGAAAAAATCGCTTACATAATTGGTAAAAGTTATGGAAGTTATTTAAAAGAAAACTTTGCCAAAAACAAATGTGTGATTGGAAGAGACAATCGTCTTTCTTCTTTAAGTATTGCCACAGCCTTAAAATCCGGTCTACTAGATTCAGGCATAAATGTAATTGATTATGGAGAAATTACTACACCTATGCACTACTACACAAGATACATAAACAACACCTATGGCATTATGGTTACTGCAAGTCATAATCCTAAAGACGACAATGGCTTCAAATTTTCTTTTGATCCCCTAGCAAATGCTAGAGGAAAAATGATCGAAGATTTCAAAAACTTCACTTTAAAAGAAGACTTTTTAGATGGACATGGAATGTATGAAAAGCGAGAGATCAAAGAAGAATATTTAACTTATTTAAAAGAAAATATTTCTATGGGAAATAAAAAAATTAAAGCTGTATTTGATCCAGGAAATGGTGTAACAACAACGATTATTAAAGATGCAATCAAATTATTTCCAAATATTGAAGCTTATTATATCTGTGATGAAAACGACGGAACCTTCCCTAATCATCATCCAGATCCTGCGATTGAAGAAAATATGACTATGTTAAAACAAAAAGTTTTAGAAGTTCAAGCCGACATAGGAATTGCCTTTGATGGCGATGGAGACCGTCTAGGAATCATTAATGAGCAAGGAAAATTTGTCATGGCCGATCAATACTTAATAGTCGCGGTACGTGATTTAATAAATAAAGTAAAAAATAAAACATTCTTATGTGATGTAAAATGTTCAAAAAGCTTAATAGATGAAATTGAAAAACTAGGCGGAAAAGTATTTATGAGTCGAACTGGAACAAGTTTCACAGAAGCAAATACGAAAGAAAATAACATTCCATTAGGTGGAGAATTATCGGGACACATTTTCTTTAACGATCGCGGGCCAGAAATTTGTAGTGCAATTTATGCTGGATTAAGATTTATCGAAATATTATCCAAAACAGAAAAAACTTTTAGTCAATTATTAGAAGGAGTTACTCCATATATTTCTACTCCCGAAATAAAAATTCCTTGTTCTAATGAAACAAAATTCTCTATAGTAGATCAAGTAAAAGATTATGTTAAAGAAAAACGTTACTCATTCATTGATATCGATGGAGTACGTGTAAACTTTCCAAATTCTTGGGTATTAGTAAGAGCAAGCAATACTGGGCCAAACTTAACTTTACGTTTTGAAGCAACTACAAAAGAAGAATTAGAAGCAAAACAAAAAGAATTTACTGAATTAGTAAATAATCTAATCAAGTAAATTCTTTTTTATTTTCGTTAAAAATTTCTAAACAAATAGATTAATCAACACTATCTAAAGCTAATTTAATCATTTTATCTAGAGATCTTTCTCGTTCTTCAATGCTTAAAAATGTTTTTTCAAATTTGCTATCCACTACAGTTAAAATAGCCGCGGCTTCTTTATTAAAACTGTCAGCAATATGAAATAAAGCAAAAGTTTCCATTTCTTCTCCATACAAATCAATATACTCTGGAACTCTCTTTAAAACATTTTCATTATCCGAATAAAATCCAAATTGTTCAGTACACATCACTGCACCTTCATGCATAAAAATTCCTTGTTCCTTTGCTGTTTTTCGAATCTTTTCAGTTAATTTTTTACTAGGAAAAGCTCGATGTGTAGGATCTCCATTATACGAATAAGCAAAATTAGATTCCGTATAACTTTCTGTTGCTAAAATTAAATCTGGAACTTTGGCCTCTTCTTTTAAACCACCACAAGTACCTATTCGAATAATTCTTTGAACATCAAAAAAGTAATACAATTCAAATGCATAAATGCTTACACTAGGCATTCCCATTCCATGTCCCATAACCGTTACTCTTTTGCCATTATAATAACCTGTATATCCAAACATATTGCGAGCTCGATTAATCATTTTAACATCCGTCAAAAATTTCTCAGCAATATATTTAGCTCTTAAAGGATCTCCTGGCATAATAACCGTTGGTGCAACATCTTCCTTAGTACATTCAATATGAGCAGGCTTGATATGCTCCATCACCTTTGGTGCTTTCACTTTGTTTCCCTCTTTCTATTCTAAAATTACTATACCAATTTTTTTTAAAAGAGAAAAGAAAAAAGTTCTTTACATTGTAAAATTATGACAAATGCATTATTTTATAAATTCTATATGCAAAAACTCAATTTGATCGGCCATTAAATTCCTTTCTTTTACTTCTTGAACCAAAGAAGTTGTTAAATATTTTTTTTGATCATCTGCAAAAACTGTCGCGGTGGGCAAATTTGTCTTAACACCTAATAAGACACTTCCTAAAAAATTTGCTCCACTTGAAATTCCAACACCAAGTCCTAATTCTTTAGCTAAACGTTTACTCATTTTTAAAGCTTCTTCATCACGAATTAAAAAGATTTCATCAATCATTTTCTCATCGATCAATTCTGGAATAAAATCATCACCAATTCCTTCGATTTGATGGGCTCCAAGAATTTCCTTTTTCGAAAGAAGGGGCATATTAGCAGGTTCAATGGCACAAATTTTAATCGTAGAATCTTTTTCTTTTAAATATTTTCCTATTCCCATTAAAGTTCCACCTGTACCAACTCCACTTACAAATCCTCCCAAGTTCTGATCTACTTGTGAAAAAATCTCTGGTCCAGTTGTCTTGTAATGAGCCAAGAAATTTGCTTCACTACTAAATTGATCGGGATAAAAAGCCGAATTTTCTTGAGCAAACTTAGAAGCTTTTTCTAAACAAGCTTTAAAACCTCCCTCCTCTTTCGTAACTAAAGATAGAGTAGCTCCATAACTTTGCATAATCTTCTTTCGTTCTTCACTAGCCCAAATAGGCATGAAAATATGAACTTTATGATGCATTAAAGCTCCCAAGGCTGCTAAAGATATTCCTGTATTTCCACTTGTTGCTTCCACGATAGCTTGATTTTCCTTTAAAAGTCCTTGATTTTTTCCTTCCTTTATCATAAAATAAGCTACTCGATCTTTAATGCTTCCAGTTAAATTAAAACTTTCCAACTTAGCATAAATCACATTGATTTTCCCTTGATACCGATACTCTATTTTTACCATTGGCGTATGACCAATAACATTTTCTAACATAAATGAAACTCCTTTTCATTAATATTTTATACCTTTTTAAAATTTTTGTACAAAAAAAGAATTTTTTTTACGAGTTTATGATACAATGGTTGAGGTGATGAGTTATATGAAAAAAATCTATGAAATCCATAATAAGGAAATTATTCCAACAGATGAAAAAAAGAAAAACTTTTGGATTCATTTAACAAATCCGACAGATGAAGAAATTAAAAAGATAAGTGAAGAATTACAAATAGAAGAAAGTGTTTTAAGAAAAACATTAGATAAATCGGAACTTCCTCATATTGAGATCGAAGAAAATTCAATTCTATATGTAATCAATATTCCTTATGTAATCATATCAAAAAACAAAAAGAAATATCGGGCTTTTCCTTTTGGAATTTTTCTCTTTGAAGATGGTGTATTAACAGTTTCCATCAATAATCATCCAATTATCAACGATATTCTCACAAACAAAATTTCAAATTTAGATTTTTCAAATCACGATACTTTCCCTATTTACATAATTGGAAAAAGTATGGAATATTATTTAAGACACTTAAATGAAATTCAAGAAGACATCCGTTTAAAAGAAAAAGATTTAATTAAAGCCTCAAGCAATAAAGATCTCGAACATTTATTAACCTTACAAAAAAGTTTGCTATATTTTACAACCTCCTTACAAGGAAACCGAGCTGTTCTAGAAAAAATTGAAAACAACAACCATTTAACAAGTAAAGAAATTGATACATTAAGAGATGTTCAAATTGAAATTAAACAAGGAATCGAAATGGCAAATATATGTCGTGAAATTTTGGAAAACACTATGAATACTTACAGTTCAATTATTTCCAATAACTTAAATGACATCATGAAATTTTTAACTTCAATCACATTAGTAATTTCTATCCCAACAATGATTGCTTCATTTTTAGGCATGAACGTTTCTCTAGGAAGTTTTGGAACAGATCCATATTCCTTTATTATCATTATTGGTATCTCCTTTATCATTGCAATTATTCTAATCATTATTTTAAGAAAGAAAAACTTATTATAAAAGACTGAGTTTTTAAAAATTCAGTCTTTTTTACTTGTGCATCCATCCAACTTAAAAATTCTTTTCTTTCCAAAATCCCATAATAAGATATCTCAGCTACTTCACAATCATGAATTTTTTTATTTCTATTTCTATTTCAAAAAATAGACTTTTCTTGGAACACATTTCAATCATATATTCTTTACTCGTTTCTATTTTATCTTGCCACCACCAAGCAGAATCTTTCTCTGAAATTTGACAACTGTCAACCAACTTTTTTGCAAACAATCTTTCTTGAATTTTTAAAGCAATTTCTTTTTTATCACAAAACTAACTACCCAAACATATGAATCCATATTACCACCATCCACAATTCAAATGATATTCTTCACAAATTTCCTCCGTTAAAATTTCCGCTCCACTTACAGCATCCCCACATGGCCCTGTATGTAAGTATGCTCCTTCTTGAATAAAGATTGTATCAATATTATTTTCAAAATCTTCAATACTCTCTTCTAATTTTCCATTTAACTCCGAATATTTTTCTGGTTCTTCTAATACAATTGTATAATAAGTATATCCAAATTCATGATTTGTAAAAGTTGATTCAAATTTGCCAACTCCAAAATAGGATTCGTTGCTCCAAATTTCAAATTTTTCTAATGCCTTATTTTCTTTTTCTTCATCAAAAGTTAATTGTAGGTATATTTCATCCCATTCATGAGGTGCAATTTCAATACTTCCAACATTAATTCTAGGATAACCTGCATCTGTCATTTCAATTTTATTTCCTAAAATTTCTTCAGCATTTAAAGGAAACATCCACCCGCCACATAATGTAGAATGATAAGTTTGATACACAGAAATATTTTCGTTTAAATTGATTTGATAAGTTGACTCTTGTTCAGGAATATCATTATCGACAGTTTCCTCATTTTTACATCCTGTAATTCCTAATAGAAAAAAACAAATCAAAATGCCTATAACATATTTTCTCATAATCTCACCTTCATTGATACTATATCACATCTTTTATTTTTTTCCTAGAGAATAGCTTTCTTTTATTTTTTCAATTATTTCTTCATCTTTTAAAGTATCATTTAAAAGAATAGATATCCAATTTCTTTTATTCATATGATAAGCAGGATAAATGCCATCTTTTTTTAACAATTTTCCAATTTCATCTTTAGAAACTTTTACATTCAAAATTTCTATTTCTTCTTCATTTGAATCATAAAGCTGATTAGACTTGATATTCATAAAAATTGCATACCACTTATGAGTATCGCGGTTCCGAAATACAGCATATCTAGGATATTTTTTCCAAAGAAATTCAGGCTCAGTATGAAATTCTTCTTGAATTTTTTTATAAATACGAGTCGTTTGTTCATATAAAAAAAGTTGTTTATGACCACAAGTTTCTAAAATATCTTGAAGAACTTCTTCTAAAGCAACCCGAACTTTTTGAACAAAAGACCCATTCTGACTTTTTACTTTATAATTTGTATATTCTAAACCTGTTTCTAAATCGATCAATTTAGTTGTTAAAACCCCTTTTTGATCAATAAAAATAAAAGCCCGAAAAGTATTATCTAAAAGATTTACTTCATATACATATTGATCTTTCTTTTTTACAAAACCATATTGCAAGATTTTTTTAAAATCAAAAGTTACATTTTTTAATATCTCTTCCGTCATATAAAACATTCCTTTAACTTTTTATGAAAAAAGATCGTAAATTTTTTTACAATCTTATTTTTTTAATTCAAGGCCATCTTTAAAGGCTTCACCAACTCGTTCACCTATTTTATAATAACCATGTGTATATGGATCAAAAGCAATGGCATCTACTTTTGAAATATCTACATTGTCCCCATTCATAACTTTTTCATCCGCGGTTACTTTTACAATTTTACCAACAACCCCGCATCCTGTCTCATCATCTTGATATTCAATAAACTCACATTCCATACAAATTGGAAATTCATTAATAATTGGTGCATCAACAACACTAGACTTTGTCGCGGTTAAACCACTTTTCTCAAATTTATCTTTTGTGTTATTTCCAGAAACGACACCAAAATAATCTGCTTCCACAACATGAGAAGCATCGGCAATACTTACCGTAAAAGCTTTTCTTTCTTTCATATTTTTTACCGTTTTACGTGTTTCATCCAAATTCAAAATAACTTTATTTCTGTCTAGCATAGTTCCCCAAGCAGCATTCATGACATCAATGGTCCCATCTTCATTATAAGTTGCAATCATAAGTACAGGCATTGGAAAAATTGCCTCAGTTGTTTTAATTTCTTTTCTCATATCTATTCCACCTTTCAAAAATATTGTATCACATTTTAAAGCAAAAATTAAAACAAAAAGATTTTCAAATAAAAGATATGAATTTTTTAAAGTTCCCCTTTATAAAAATAAATTTTCAAAGCATTTTCTGAATATTTTGGCTTTGACACATCTATATCCAATCTTTTTCCGATAAAATAAATAACATACTGTGATGCAATCAAAAGATCAAACTCTGCAAGAATTCCGTCATATCTACTTTCAATAAGAACAATATTTTCGCCCAAATATTTTAAAAGTTCCTCTTCATATTTACTGGTAGATTTTTGCTTGAAATAAATAGAATAAGCATTTTTCAAATTTTCATAATGAATAAATCGACCATGTGAAAAATTCTTTTTCTCGTGCATAATACAAGTAAAAATTCCGGACTCTATCATCTTACTTTCTAAATCATAAACAGCCGTATCACTATAATCACCACGAAAAAGATGTATAAGACCTGACTCTTTTAATTTTTTTACAATTTCTTTATTAAATAAAATATCTAAATAAGTTTTCCAATAACTTATGGATGTCCTTATAAAGTCATTTAAATCAAAAGAAGGTTGAATAAAACGATAATAATATTTTAAAAATATAGAGGCCGGAGCAACCGAACCTTCAAAAGATAAAAATCCTCTTTCTTTTCCTTTATTCGATGCCGTTCTATAACAAAGGATATTCTTCTTTAACAATCCGGTTTTCAATACCACTGTTTTTAATTCACCCTTCGTTACAATATAAACATTTTTCTTTTCAAAACCTTGAATACTACGAATAATATCATTAGTAGTTCCAGAATAAGAAAACAAAATCACCTTATGAATATTTTTATTATTTCGATACAAAACATCTCTTGGATACAATGGATAAGTATTAGCACCAAATAGAAAATTAATAACTTTAGAAGCAAAATAAGCTCCGGCATAAGAGCCACCTGTTCCAATAAACAAACAATTATCCCTTTCATTAAAATCAATATCCTGTATTTTCTTGCTTGCTCCAGAATTCATCGCGTGTAAAATTCGAGTTTCTAAATTATTGATATTAATATTACATCGCTTTATTTTTTTTCTATCAACAGCTTCAAAAGTATCACAAGTACAAAGATTCTCCACCTTTTTTATTTTAAAAAGCGGATAAATATGTCCACGTGCCCCCATTTTAGAAACAACTTTTTTAGTAAGTCGATTAGAATTTTCATACCATTTTGAAAAAAGATCACTATTGTATTGAAAATTATTTTTTAAACAATCTTTAATAATACTAGAAATAAATGCATCTCCAGCTCCAGTAAAATCAACAACTTTTCCTTTAAAAAATAAATCAAAAGAATAAATCTTATCTTCAAAAAGAAAGGTTGCTCCTCCCTCACCTCTTGTTATAGTCATAAATTTAGGTTTGATTTTGCAGTGATAAACTAAAAGTAGACAATAATAGGGTTATGTAGACAATATACTT
>ERZ1643246.4481-NODE-4481-length-10985-cov-5.216285_pt1 | contig 10985 bp, 10 predicted proteins | sample MGYA00579265_ERZ1643246 | MGnify/ENA primary metagenome ERZ1643246 (study PRJEB29033, sample SAMEA4952261) | chicken gut metagenome | biome: Broiler Chicken; feature: Gastrointestinal Tract; material: Caecum | place: Ireland | collected 2018 | study: Broiler...
TAGAGCACTTGACTTTTAATCAAGTTGTCCGGGGTTCGAATCCCCGATGCTTCAGTGGCAGAGAATATTGCTTAGCCGCAATGTTCTCTGTTTTTTTATATATTTTTATAGTATAATGAGCAGAGCAAGCATAAGGAGGCAAAAGATGAGTTCAAAAAATACACGCAGAGCGGCAAGAAGACGGAGAAGAAACCGTATTCTCGTGACATGTTTTGTTTTGGTTGTTGTTTTGATTGTGGCCATCATCTGGATCCTTGTATCCGGAGATTTCGGAAAAAATGAGAAGAGAGAGACGGAAGGAATTTCTGTGGAGAGTGTCCGGCCAGGTTCGGACTCTTCAGAGAGCGGGGAGAAAGATCCGGGGACGGTTCCCACGGAAACTGTTACGCCTACGCCGGAGCCTGTCCAGATTTCCACGGAAGGACTGCACAGCGATTACGCGCTGCTGCTGAGGCTTCGCGATGACGCGGTGCTTATGAGCAAGGCAGGCACGGAGCAGATGTATCCCGCTTCTATGACGAAGATCATGACGGCTCTGGTGGCCATTGAAAATCTTCCGGATCTGGATGAGACGATCACTGTAACTGCTGAGGAGATCAATCCCGTATATGAACTGGGAGCTTCCCTGGCCGGTTTTGACGCAGGAGAAACAGTGACGGTCAGAGATTTGCTGTACGGAGTGCTTCTCCCTTCCGGGGCCGACGCCTGCATGGCTCTGGCAGACAGAGTCGCGGGATCGGAGGCGGCTTTTGTGGATCTGATGAATCAGAAGGCGCAGGAGCTGGGCATGGAGAATACACATTTTGTTACTTCGACAGGCCTGCATGACCCGAATCACTACACGACCTGTTACGATATCGCAAAACTCCTGGAATACGCGATCCAGAACGAAACATTCCGGACAATTTTTACTACGCATACTTACACAACCTCTTCCACAGAATACCATCCGGAGGGAATCTCTCTGACGAGTTCCACCTTTGCCCAGCTGGCCAGCGATCAGCTGGATAACGGGGGAGTGATCGAGGGCGGAAAAACGGGAACTGAGGACGCGGCGGGCCGCTGCCTGGCTAGTCTGGCAAAAATAGACGGAGAGGAATATATTCTGGTAACGGGGCATGCGCCGGAAAATCCGGATGGAGGGGCGCTCAATATCGCAGACGCAGTTTACATTTATAACCAAATTTAGAAAGGTAGCGGGAAATATGGCAATTGAGAAAGTCAGAGAATATCTGAAACAGTACGGAAGAGAGAAAGATATCAGGGAATTTGAAGCATCCAGCGCGACGGTCGAACTGGCCGCGAAGGCAGTAGGCGTTGAACCGGCCAGGATCGCCAAGACGCTTTCCTTCTGCGGAAAGGAGGAGGGCAGCTGTATTCTGGTGGTAACAGCCGGTGACAGGAAGGTAGATAACAGCAAATTTAAACATTTTTTCGGACTGAAGGCCAAAATGCCAAAGGGAGAAGAGGTGGAGATGCTGACGGGACATGCCGTCGGAGGCGTCTGTCCGTTTGCAAATCCTGAGGGAGCAAAGGTTTATCTGGATGAATCGCTGAAAAGATTTTCCACTGTTTTTCCCGCGGCGGGCAGTGCAAATTCGGCGATTGAGCTTACCTGTCAGAAATTATTTGAACTTTCACGTGCAGAGGAATGGGTGGACGTCTGTAAGGAGATGTAAAGAGAAAGGGGTTACCAGGTGGAACAACAGGCAAATCAGAAGGCTCTGATGACCATACAGGAAATCAGGAAGGCAGTGATCGGAAAAGATGAGTGTATTTTTAAGGTGATGACAGCAATCCTGGCCGGAGGGCATATTTTGCTGGAAGATATCCCGGGAGTGGGAAAAACTACCATGGCCATGGCGTTTTCCAGGGCTATGGATCTCCAGCAGAAACGGGTGCAGTTTACGCCGGATGTGCTGCCTGCGGATATTACCGGTTTTTCCATGTATCAGAAGGAGACAGGCCAATTTGTATATCAGCCGGGAGCCGCCATGTGCAACCTTCTTCTGGCGGACGAGATTAACCGGACTTCGCCCAAGACGCAGTCGGCGCTTCTGGAGGTTATGGAGGAGGGGAGGGTTTCCGTGGACGGAGTCAGCCGCCCGGTACCGGATCCCTTTATTGTCATAGCTACAGAAAATCCTTTTGGCAGCGCCGGAACACAGCTGCTTCCGGAATCTCAGGTGGACCGGTTTATGATCTGTATCAGTATGGGATATCCGGACATCCGGTCAGAAATTCAGATCGCAAAGGAAAATGTCAGCCACAGTGCCGGACGGGATGTGCAGCCGGTCATGCGTGCAGCCGAGCTCCTGGAAATGAGAAAGCTTGTTGAAGGCCTGTTTGTCCATGATGTTCTCTATCAATATATCGCCAAGCTGGTCCAGGCCACAAGAAATCATCCGCTGATCGATCTGGGGCTCAGTCCCAGAGGAACGATTTCTATCACAAGAATGGCAAAGGCCAGGGCGTTTCTTATGGGAAGAACTTATGTGATTCCGGAAGATATCACGGAGGTTTATCTGGATGTGAGCTGCCACAGGATTCGTCTGAATTCGAGAGCCAGGATGAATCATGCGGATGCGGAGAGCGTACTCAGAGAAATCCTGACACAGACGCCGCGGCCTACGGTTCGAAGAAAGAAGGAATTATGAAAAAAATGGTGTTCTATGCGGCCGGCGTCCTTCTGACCGGATATATGGCGGTGATTTACCGGAGCCAGATTTTATCCGGACTGATGGCGGCCGAAATTCTCATCCTCTTTCCGACGATCCTTCCTGCGGTATTTTTATCCAGAAAATTGTTGGCAGGGCTGTCCGCGCAGACGCCGGTGGTGGAGCGGGGACAGAAAGGAAGCGTTCTGCTGGTGGTAGAAAATCCAACGCTTTTTCCGGCTTTCAGGGCGGAGGCAGAAATTGTATACTGGAACCAGTTTCGAAAAAAGAAACATTCGGCTTGGGTGCAGATACAGATATCCGGGAAAGGAAGAGAGGAAATCCTCTGCGAATGGAGAGGAGAACACTGCGGAAATCTGATTTTTCAGGTCAGAAGGATAAAAATCTGGGATTATCTGAGAATCACTTCCTTCCGCAGAGCCTGCGGCGAGACCTGCACGGCCTCTATTCTTCCGGTGCCGCGGGTACTGTCACTTCCTCCGGCGGACAGAGAAAAAATCCCGGAAGAGGGAGAAACATATGACCCGCACCGGGGAGGAGACGATCCATCGGAAATTTTTCAGGTCCGGGAATTCAGGCCGGGAGACCGTGTCTCCGGAATCCATTGGAAACTGTCCGCCCGCTCCGGAACGCTGATGACAAAAGAATACAGCCGTCCTCTGCAGGAAGGCGGCCTTTTGTTCCTGGATCTTTATTCCCCGGAGGCCTCCGGGAACTGGGCGGAGGCGGATGACTATCTGGATCTGGTCTTTTCTTTCTGTCTGGCTCTCCTGGAGGAAGAGAGAAACTGCCGGGTTGTCTGGAGGACAGAGGAGCAGGGTCTTTCGAAAATGGAACTAAAAGATCAGGAATCGGTATACGAGCTGCTCGGCTTTCTGTTTCGGACGGTTCCCTACGGGACAAAGACGGATCTGGAGGAGGAGTACAGGGAACAGTTTCCATCAGACAGGCCTGCTTTTTTGTATCGGCTGGATCTGCAGTGCAGATTATGGGAAGGAGGAAAACTTCTGTGGGAAAGCGGGAAAAAGGAGCCGGCTGGATGACGGCGGTCCGGATGCAGGAGAGAAGGAGAAGAGCGTTTTCGGCTGTTTTCCTGAAGCTTCTGCGATGCGCGCTGTATATGACAGGCTCCTTTGCGCTCTCCGCCTGGTTTTCTTCCCTGTTTGAGCTGGGGATTGCTGCAGAATTTCTGGCGGTGAGCACTCTGCTTTTGGGATGCTGGTATTTCTTCGTATTTCTCACCAGAAAGACACGTCTCATCGGTATTCCTGTCTCTGCAGCGGTACTTGCCGCTGCCGCCTTTGTCCTGCGGCAGCCCCTTTCTCAGGGAATCTGCGAAATCCTAAATACGGCGTCTCAGTATATTCTGGATTATTACAACAGACCGCTGGGATTTCTGCCTGCGGCGGAGGATCCGGATGCCATATGGATTACCGTGCTTCTGCTGCAGGCACTCCTGATGCTTCTGCTTGGCCGTTCCGCGTTTAAAGGAAAATCACTCGGCCTTTTTCTGGCCGGGCTTCTGCTGCTGTCGACGGGACTGATGGTCAACCGTTTTCCCTCGGAAGAGCCGGTTTTTCTCTGGCTGTTTGCCTGTTTTTCCATGCGGGCGGCGGGAGAAGGAAGGGAAGCCTCCGGGGCCTCTTCGGCCGGCTTTCGCATCGGCATCATAGCGGCGGCGGCGGCCGTCGTCCTGATAAGCTGGCGGGTCATTGCCCCGCGCCTGAATCCGGTCATAGAGAGCCGGTATTCGGCGTTTCGGGAATTTCAAAACGAACTGGAGAGTGGAATCCGGGATCTATTGGGAGGCAGAAATTCCGGAGGCTGGCAGGGAATGGTGCAGAACGGAGTGCTCACCAATCAAAGTCCCTCCGGAGAAGACGACACCGCCCTTTCTCTCACCGTGGAGAGAAAACCGGAGCAGACAATCTACCTGAAGGGATTCATCGGCCAGCTGTATCAGGGAAGCTACTGGGAAGAAATTTCAGATGAAACCTTTCAGTCGGAAATGCAGGAGCTGACTGCCGGGGCACAGATGCAGGAGACAGCCGAATACTGGGGATACGAAGAATTGACCTATGCGGATCTGCAGACTTTTTTGGCCGAGAGGCCTTATGAGCTGCAGACCGCGAAAAATGAGGAGACGGCGGAGCAGTTTTCCATCGCTTATGAGGATACTCCGGGAGACTATGTGTACGCGCCCTACCTGTCCCGGGTGGAGGAGGATTCTGTTCAGATGTCCGCGGATGTGGAACTCTTAAGAAACGGCGGGGAAAATATCCAGGGAAGCTTTTATCCGGATCTTCCGGAGATTTCCGCGGATACAGGATACACAGGCAGCCTGTATGTTCCGGAAACGATTGCCTATTTCCAGTACCTCTCAGACCAGTATCTCTATATTCCAAGTTCCGGGCTGGAGCAGCTGCAGGCGTACTGGAACCGTGTTCTGGAAGAATTTCGTTCGGAGAACGGGCATGATCCGTCGATTACGGAAACGACCCATCTGATCCGGTCAGTCCTTTCTTTCTGCAGCTACAGCCAGGATCTGGAAGCGCTTCCGGAGGGAGAAGATTTCGTACAGTATTTTCTGTTTGAACAGAAGAAAGGGTTCTGTACGCATTTTGCCAGCACAGCGGTGCTGCTCTACCGGATGACCGGCTACCCGGCGCGGTATGCTGCCGGCTATATTGCCCGGCCGGGAGAATTTCAGGAGGATGAGAGCGGAAGCTGGACGGCGGAGATCCCGGAGAAAAATGCCCATGCCTGGGTGGAAATTTATCAGAGCGACGGTTCCGGCTGGATACCGGTAGAGATGACTCCCGGCTATGAGGATATGGAAGATTCTGCAGGAGCGACGGCAGAGCAGCAGAGTACGCCCTCGCCGGCTCCCATGTCCGGGGAAGTCTCTGACAGCAGCCAGGGAGAAAACGGAGGCGCCGACAACAGTCAAATAAAGGTTTCCGTGGTCCGGATGCCAAAGCCTCTCTGGTATGGGCTGACCATTTTTCTTGTGATCTGCCTGTTTCTGCTGCTCCTGATGATCCGCCGTCTGGGAATCCTCTGGTCAAGAAACCGCAGATTTCAAAATCCTAATGCAAGGCAGGCGCTCAGAGAAATTGTGAGGGAGGCAGACCGAATGTTGGCGGACAGCGGATTTCAGGCGGAGGAGGGAATTTCTGACCAGGAATACGCCCGCAGAGTGCAGGAACGCTATCCTGCTTTGCAGAAAAACAGGTTCGTCTGGCTGATCACCCAGGGAGAAAAAGCTTCTTATGGAAGGGAGAAGGTGCCGGACGGCACGGCAGAGGAAGGCATCCGGATCTATCATCTGTTGGAGAGAGAAATCCGAAAGGGCAGAGGAAGGTGGTGGAAGCTCTGGTGGTATTTCATAAAATGCTACCGATGACCATTTAATAAACAAAACACGGGGGCTAGAAAGCCCCCTTCTTTTCAGCAGGTTTTATGAAAGAGTATCTGAAATATCTGGCGGCCGCCGCGCTGCTTCTTTTGTTCCTTCCCTTTTTGCTGACGGTTCTTCTGTCCGGAAAAGAGTCTGTGGAGATACGCCGGGAGCCGGATGCGGAGATGCTTCTTCCGGTGACAGTCTGCCGGGAAGTTCCGGAGGAAGCTCCGGAAGCGCTTCTGCAGGCGCAGGCGATCCTGGCGCGCAGCCGTCTGCTGGCGGAAGATCAGAAAAAGAATTTTTCCCGGTTTCTGGAGGAGAATATGGAGTATGAACAGCAGTATCGGATGTCTCCGGAGTTTCTGGAACGATGCCGGCAGGCGGTGGCGGATACGGCGGGACTGGTGCTGACAGTCGGCGGAAAAGCAGTGGAAGCTCCTTATTTTTCATCGGGAAGCGGAAAGACCCGGGACGGCGGGGAGGCGATGGGAACCGAGACGTACGCCTGGATCGTCAGTGTGGACAGCAGCGCGGATACCGGGAGCCCGGATTACAGCCGGGAAATACGGATGTCAGAAAAAAAGGCCGCGGAGCTCCTGGGAGGGCAGCTTTATGACGACTCCTCCGGGCAGAAGGAAATTTTTTCGCAGCTTGCGGTGCTCTCCACGGACAGTGCCGGGTATGTGACGGAAATGGAGGTGGGAGGCAGCCGCCTTTCCGGAGAAAAATTCCGGCAGATTCTGGGGCTTCCCTCTTCCTGCTTTACGGTGCAGGAGGAAGAGGGAGAACTTATATTTCTGTGCCGGGGAAGAGGACACGGGCTGGGAATGAGCCAATACGGAGCAGCGGCCATGGCCAGGGAGGGAAAAACGGCGGAGGAGATCCTGATGCATTATTTTCCGCAGGCTTCCGTTACGCAGATACAGGATTAAAAAATGCGGGCATTTGTATAGATTTCATATTTTCGGAAACCATACTAAAGGAAAGATAACGAACCAAACGAGGTGACGAGTATGAGATCTAAACAGAAAAAAATACGCCTGACAGTGTCCGGTCTGCTGCTGGCTGCCGTGGTGGGGACCGGAATCTATGCCTACAGCCTGGACAGCGGAAGCCAGGACGAGGAGGAACTGGCGCTGGTTTCCGGAGAAACAGAGACAGAGGATGTCAACAGCAGCCAGGCGGAAGCGGAAATGCCGGAAAAAGAGGAAGAACAGCCGGAGATACCGGTCTCCCCGGTACCTGAGACAACGCCGGAACCGGAGACGGAGGAGACAGGGACAGCTGCGGAAACGCCGCTTCAGTTCAGCGAGAACACAGTGCTGACATCCCCTGTATCCGGGACATCGGGGGAGATCCTGATTCCTTATAATATGGAAAATACAGTGTATTTTCCTACGCTGGATGTCTATAAATGCAGCCCTGCGCTGGTGATGGCAGCAGAAACGGGAACGCCTGTGACAGCAGTCGCAGAAAGCCAGGTGCTGCTGGTGGAGCAGAATGAGGAGACCGGATGGACCGTAACGATGGATATGGGAAACGGATACCAGGCAGTTTACGGACAGCTGGCGGATATTGCGGTTGAGCCCGGACAGAGGGTGGAGGCTTCTGCTGTAATAGGAACCGTTGGGGAGCCGACAAAATATTACGTAGACGAGGGAAGCAATCTGTATTTCGCTATGACAAAGGATGGAGAACCCGTCGATCCCACGCTGTATCTGCCTCCTGCCGCAGAGTAGCAGAAAGAGTATTTCCGCGTATAATAGGAAAGAGGGAAAATACCATAACGAAAATACGCAATCGAAATTTTCACAGGCAGTATTTTCCTATGGGTAAGGTACAGGATATCGATTGCTTTCTATAAAAACGGAGCTGCTGCGGGCAGCTCCTGTACATACAGGTGCAGAAGATGAATTATACATATATGGTAAAATGTAAAGATCACACGTATTACACAGGATGGACCACGGATCTCAATAAGCGGATGGCGGCGCACAATAACGGAACGGGAGCAAAATATACCCGCGGGAGGGGACCGGTGGCGCTGGTTTATTATGAGACCTTTGAGACGAAGGAGGAGGCCATGCGCCGGGAGTGGGAGATCAAGCAGCTTTCAAGAAAGGAAAAAGAAAAACTGGAGGCAGCCTTCCAACAGGCGGCGTCGGAATAACCGGCTGTTGAAAGGCTGCCTCCGGCAGAATTTCTGCGCGTATAAAAATTACAGCTTGATATTTTTAAACAGTTCGCCCAGAGAAGTGGTCAGTTCTTCCGATTTGGGAAGCTTTACGTTCCGCAGCTCTTCCTCCTCCCGGGCAGCCTGATCTTCCTCCAGCGCTTTCATGGACAGGCTCAGCTTGCCGTCCTTGACAGCGATCACTTTTACCTTGACGGCGTCGCCCACTTTCAGAACGACAGAGGGATCTTTGATCCGGGTGTGGGAGATCTGGGAAACGTGAACCAGGCCGGAGAGGCCGTTTTCCAGTTTGACAAAGGCGCCGTAGGGCTGAAGCGTTTCCACGGTTCCGTCCATCACGGTTCCGATAGCCACGGCGGCGATCCGGGCTTTCTTTTCCTCGTCGGCTTTTTCTCTGAGAATCTCTCTGGCGGAGAGGATCACGCGGCCCTTTTCCGGATCAACCTCTGTTACCCGGACCTGGATTTCTTTTCCGAGATATTCATTCAGATCCGCCACATGTCCGAGAGCCAGGCGGGAGGCGGGGATAAAGCAGCGGATCCCGCCCTGGTTGGAGATCACGCCCTTATTGACAACTCCGTCTACCGTTACGGTGAGGACCGTCTTCTCGTCGCGGTACTGCTTCATTTTTTCCCAGATTTCCTGATCTTCATCCTTAAAGGTATCAAAGGACTCGTCCACGGCCTTTGAAAAATCATCCATGCTCATGTTTTCGTCTGACATAGTATCACCTCATCTGATTATTTTCTGCCGTGATCCGGCTGCGGAGGGCAGCGGACGCACAACGATTTTCCTACAGTATACCACAGAAAACTATTTACCGAAAGAAAAATCAATGCTATATTACTATAAAAGCACGTACGGCGGCTCAGAAATGCCGCAGAAGCTTGGAAAAATCCGAATCCTGGAGAGCAGGGGAAAGGATGGGCATGAAGAGAGAAAATAAGATTTATATTATCGGCCATAAGAATCCGGATACGGACTCCATCTGTTCCGCCATCGCCTATGCGGACATAAAAAACCGGACAGAAAAGGGGACGTTCGTGGCGAAGCGCGCCGGACAGATTAACGAAGAGACAGAATACGTCTTAAAGCGGTTCGGCATGCGAGCTCCCGGCTACCTGTCGGACGCCGGAACACAGGTAAGAGAAATAGAAATCCATGAAGTGACAGGCGTACAGGGCACTATCTCCGTAAAAAAAGCATGGGAGACGATGCGGGAGCAGAATGTGGTCACGCTTCCGATTACTACGGCAGAGAATGATCTGGAGGGAGTCATCACCGTCAGCGATATTGCGGAATCTTATATGGATGCCTACGACAGCAGCGTAATGTCCCAGGCCAGAACCCAGTACCGCAGTATTGCGGAAACGCTGGACGGTTCTGTGATCGTCGGAAACGAGCACGGATATTTTGTCAAGGGACGCGTGGTCATAGGGGCGTTTCATCCGGATACGATGGAGAACTATATCCATGAGGATGACCTGGTGATCCTGGGGAACCGGGCGGAGGATCAGCTCTGCGCCATTGAAATGAAGGCCAGCTGCATCGTGGTAGGGCTGGGAGCCAAAATTTCCCGGACGATCCAGAAGCTGGCGGAGGACATGAGCTGTGTGATCATCAGCACCCCTCATGATACCTATACCATTGCCAGGCTGATCAATCAGTCGATTCCCATCAAGCATCTGATGACAAAGGACAACATTATCTGCTTTCACACCAGCGATATGGTCGATACGATCAAGGAGATCATGCGGAAGAGCCGGCACAGAGATTACCCGGTGCTGAACAAAAAGGGAAAGTACATCGGTACGATCTCCAGACGGAACCTGATCGGAAACCGCCGGAAACAGCTGATCCTGGTGGATCACAACGAAAAATCCCAGGCGGTGGACAATGTGGATGAGGCAGAGATTCTGGAGATCATCGACCACCACAGGCTGGGAAATCTGGAGACAGTTTCACCGGTGCTTTTCCGGAATCAGCCGGTCGGCTGCACGGGCACCATCATGTATCAGATTTACCGGGAACGGTCGCTGGAAATTCCGAAAAATATCGCCGGGCTTCTCTGCGCGGCAATCATTTCCGACACGCTGATGTTCCGCTCGCCTACCTGCACGCCCATGGATCAGGCGGCTGCGGAGGCCCTTTCCGAAATCGCGGAGATCGACATTGAAACATTTGCGGCGGAAATGTTCCAGGCCGGAAGCAATCTTCGGGACAAGTCCGCAGAGGAAATCTTTTATCAGGATTTCAAGAAGTTTATTATGGAGGACGTCACCTTCGGAGTGGGCCAGATCAATTCCATGGACGCGGAGGAGCTGAAGGCGATCCGCCAGAACCTTGCTCCTCATCTGAAGAGCGAGTGCGGCAAACATGGGATTCAGATGGTATTTTTTATGCTTACCAATATTATTGAGGAGTCCACGGAACTTCTTTATTACGGGCAGGGTGCAAAGGAGCTCATCGAGGGGGCGTTTCCGGTTCAGGCCGGAGAAAAAAGCTGTATCCTGCCGGGAGTGGTTTCCAGAAAGAAACAGCTGATCCCAGCATTTATGACAGCGCTGCAGCAGAGGTAGAAAAATGGCAAAGCAAAAATGGAAAGCGGGCAATATGCTGTATCCGCTGCCGGCCGTTCTGGTAACTGTCACAGACGGGCAGGGGAGAGACAATGTTTTTACGGTGGCCTGGGCAGGAACGGTATGTACCA
>ERZ1643246.4482-NODE-4482-length-10979-cov-8.326620_pt1 | contig 10979 bp, 9 predicted proteins | sample MGYA00579265_ERZ1643246 | MGnify/ENA primary metagenome ERZ1643246 (study PRJEB29033, sample SAMEA4952261) | chicken gut metagenome | biome: Broiler Chicken; feature: Gastrointestinal Tract; material: Caecum | place: Ireland | collected 2018 | study: Broiler...
TAAAGGGTGTTCTAGCCGCCGAAGTGCAGCTTAGGATACCTGGAGAACCAGGCAGCTTTGAATTTCCTAGCAGACTGAATGCTGCTGATGAGGTTATTGTATCAGATCAGGAGGGGGGATTCAAGGATTATTTCCGAAAACTTTTCCGAAATAGTATCCAGGCAGTCATCAACATGAATGATGCCAAAACCGCGGAGTAATGGGTTCCCTTCGTTCCATCGGACCAGGCCGGCAGATGAAATGCGTTTAAAATAACATCCCCCGGACAAAATCCGTTTTTCTTATAGGTGAATCCAAACAGGATTGAACATACGGCCTATTGCCGCAGATATTTTCGATAAACCGCAGTCTTATACTGAATCAATTCCTTTGCTAATTGCTCCGGCTATTCATAAAGCTACGCTCATAAAACAAAAATCCGGTCATTGAAGCCCCAGGACAAACAGGAGAAGAGCCAGGACCGGCAGCACCGTCCAGGCGCTATAACGTCCCATTATTTCCCAGTCCGAAGGCTGGGCGCCGTCTGCATTCTGAATCAGAAAGGACAATTTCCACCGGAACAGCTCGTCCGCAAACAAAATGGTAAAACCTGTAACAGCGCAGGCAAATACGCCAAGGAGCCACATGCTCCAATTTCCCTGATTGGTCAATTCCGGCCCTGTCAGCAAATCCAGCAGAACAGATACCGGCGGTTCCATGGGGTCTATGATATTCCCATTTTCATCCGTCATGATCCCCGTATTGGTGACGGTCAGAAAACCGCTTCCTTCCGGACTCCCGTCTTCGTTGTACAGCCAGCGGGAATCCCCTTCCAGCATGCCGCCGCGAAAGAGGATCCTGTCTCCCCGCCGGAGCTCTACGCCGATCATGGAATCTTTCAGCTCGCTGTCTTCCGGGACAGCGGCGGGATCCTCCTGATAGATATAGGGACCGTAAATTTTGTCCCCATATTGAAACTCTACGGTCTTACCCCCAGACACCGTAAAGCTGGCCCGATTTCCCCGGATCTTGCCGGAATATACGGTGCTGCCGTTTTCTTCGCGGGGAATCAAGATAGCGTCTCCATATGCAAAGCCCTTCCTGGAGGTGATGACAAAATAGGCCGCGGTAAAGACCAGGACCATGACAATCATGAAGAGAAGGACTCCCTTTTGGTATCGGTCCAGACTTTTAAGCTTCTTCAAAACTGCACCTCCGTTCTCTGTTCCCACCCTGCCTATCATTCTGAAACAACATTAGGAAAGAAAAGCGGTATCGTATATTCATATAAGGCGCCATTTTCATTGTCTGAAAACCGCACCTTAATGGTATCTTCCCTTTCGTCCTCACGTTCAGGAACCGTATACACAAATGAATTTTCTTTCACATTGGATATTGTTCCGTTCTCAGCTGAAACCGTATAATCCCAATCCTCTGTCTCTGCCGCTATCACAACGGTAGCTTCTTCCTCGTTTCCGCTCTCCAGGGAAGCTTTATCGAACAATACTTCAAAGGGAATCCTGTCTGACGCCCCTTCGGAAACCTCTCGTATCTCCGGCTGAACAGTCTCCTTTACCGTTTCACCGGAAGAAATTTCCGTACCCGCAGAAGCACTGCCGCAGCCCCAGAGAATCAGCGAAATTGGCAGCGCGGTCATTAGAAAGCCGTGTCTCATATTATCCCCCTCTCTCAACACAAATAACTCCCCTATACATTCCCTGCAATACCTGTTTTCTCTTCGGTCTCAAATTCTTCTATTTAGACTATACCACATTCCGCCCTCTCAGGTGTTACTTATTTCTTACCTTTCTTTTAATTCCCGGCAGGGTAATCCCTACCGGTTCTTCTCCATCCCCGTCAGCTCGGCCAGCTGTTCCAGCACGCCCTTTCCGCCGTTCAGGGAAATGGTCCCTACTTTTTCACAGATCCTCTCCAGGTACTCCAGCTCCTTGAGCTTAAACAGGGTCCCGTTCTCCTCCATCATCCGCGCCGTGTTCAGCAGGCTTCTGGTGGACGCCACCTCCTCCCGCCGCATGATTACGTTGGCCTGGGCCTTTTTCTCCGCCACCAGGACGGTGTTCATGATGTCCCGGATTTCCCCGGGCAGGATAATATCCTTGATGCCCACGTCCGCCAGCTCTACGCAGTAGAAGTCTTCCTTCTCCTTCAGCTTCTCCCGGACCAGGGCAGCGGCAGCTTCCTTCTGGGCCAGAAGCTCATCCAGCCGGTATCTTCCGATGTATTCCCTGAGAATCAGCTGGACGCAGGTGTAAAGCTGAGAGGAAACCTGATCCACCAGACCTACCAGCCGCTCCGGGTCCTTGATCCGGTAGGTGCAGACCACATTCAGCCGCACTCCCACCTTATCTGCCGTCAGGATCTCCTGCCCGGAAATCTCCAGCTGCTTAAACTTCAGGTCGAAGATCTTGCCGCTTACCTCCCGGCCATAGTTCCAGAAGAAATAGGTGCCGGGAGAAAGCTTTCTCTCCAGCCGGTTGTCAAAGTAGAGCAGGCAGACCTCCCCGTCCTTTACCACGATTTTCTTGTAAAATTTCGAGGGCATCAGCTCCCGGTACATCCGGGGCAGGGTTTCCTCCATCGAGGAGGCGGTGATATCGATGATCTGGAATTCATTCTTCTCAAACACGTTCCAGAACAAGGTCTCCGGCCTGGTCAGCACCTCCCGGAAGGCCTGGTTCACAAAGCGCAGGGCAATAGAGGTATCCGGCAGGACCGCCTTGACCACCCGGGAGGAAAATGCCGGATCTTTCAGCAAGACCTCCTGCGGGATGCCGCAGGTATTGACCTCCCCGGTCATGGCAGTCTTCAGTACCTCGTAACCTAAAAAGGCCGGATATGTATAGCGCCCTGCTGTCAGAAGCTTCTCATATTTTCCATTTTTCATCAGGTATCCGCATTCCTGCTCTTTGATGATATACGTTTGAAACATATCGTTCCCACCTTTCCAATACAATTTTTCAAACGGAAAAGTCCATGCCCCGCTCCGTCCTGGCTCCGGGGGCCCTGCCGGGGGATCCGGGTTTTCCGCCCCGGAGTGGAAGCAGTCTTTCCTTCCGGCATCTGCCGCCTTCGGGATATCCGGCCTCCGTTCCGGAACGTAAGCGCCGGTCCGCACTGCAGGGCGCAGGCCGGGCCAGGACTGCCTCAGCCGCCTGAGAATGCCGAAACCGCCTGTGACAGAAACCCTGGGAATCCGCCCCGGGCGTTCAATCGTCCTTCTCTTCGGGCTTTGGCTGGAGACTGGGGCATTTTCTTTCCCTTCCTGGTAGACATTTGACAGATGTCTCATTTCGTGAACCAATCACGGTCAGATGACTGCTATAACCACTTAGCTACGTCTTCGGGATGTCCGAAGCGGCAGGATTCGAACCTGCGGAAAGTCATAAATATACAGACGGCCGGTACACCATTCCGGCAGGGCCGGCGGCGCCAGGAAGCCCAGGAAGACGCTTCTCTCTCAGGGCAGTCTGCCAGTATTTGTATCCCATTCGGCGCTGTCCGGATTCTATCCCTTCACAACGCCGATGGTCTTTAACCGTTTCAGGGGGATCACCAGATCCTTCTGGTTTTCCATCACCTCTTCAATATCCTTGTAGGCGAAACGGCTCTCCTCCGCCACATCCGCCTTGCCCTTCTTTCCAAGGACCACTCCCTGCCGCTCCAGATCCAGGATCACCTCTTCACAGCTGAAGGCCGCCATAGCTCCCTTGCGGGAATAGCGCCTTCCTGCTCCGTGGGAGGAGGAACAGAAGCTCTCCTCATTTCCCAGTCCCATGACCACATAGCTGTAGGAACCCATGGCGCCGGGGATCACCGCCCTCTGGCCGTTTTTCGCCTCCACCGCCCCTTTCCGATGGACCCAAAGTTCCTTTCCCCTGTGGCTCTCCAGGGCCGCGTAGTTGTGGTGGCAGTTAATCTCCCCGGAAAAGTCCAGGGTGAGGTCCGTGTATGTTCCGATCCATTTTTCCAGAATGGCCTTCACCGTCAGCATCATCTTCTCCCGGTTCTCTGCCGCGAAGTCCATGGAAAGCTGCATCCAGTTCCGATACTGCCTCCCCTCAGGACTGTCCGCCGGCAGAAAGGCCAGCCGGAAGGCATCCGGCACCTGGCTGTACCATTTCTGGTTCAGCGCCCTGGCCTTCTGATGGAAATAGTCGCAGACAGATTTTCCAAAATGGCGGCTTCCGGAATGAATCATCACCGCCAAATATCCTTCCTCATCCTCCTGGAGCTCGATAAAATGATTCCCCCCTCCCAGGGTTCCAATCTGAAAATATCCCGCGTCCAGCTGTCCCAGAAGTTCCCCGTCCGTCTCGTATTTGTCCATCTCCTCCAGAGCCCGGTCCAGCACATAGGAGGGCATGGGATTTTTGTGGTGGGCAAAGCCCACGGGCACATTGCGCATGATGTCGCCGATGATGGCCTGGACCAGGTTCCCGTTTCCCGTCATTACATTTTTCAGTTCCTCTGTCCGGACACCTGTTTCCGTGTAGGCCATGCCGCAGCCGATATCCACGCCCACGGCGTTTGGGATCAGCACATCCTCAGCGGCAATCACTCCGCCGATGGGCATCCCCATACCAGCGTGGGTATCCGGCATCAGGCAGACCCATCCGTTCAGGAACGGGAGTTTGGACAGGTTCATGGCCTGTTCCCTGCAGGAGTCCTCCAGAGCCGTTTCATCCGGCAGCCACACCTTAACGGGCACGTTCATCGTTTCTTTATCGTACAGAACAAACATTTCATCACTTTCTTTTTGTTTCCTGCTGTTTTTCTTTCTGATACCAGGATAATGGTTTTTCAGAGGAAAATCATTTAAAAAACGTTGCGAACTCTCCTGGAAGGATTCTATAATGGAGGAAAATGGGCCCAAACGGCAGGGACGGGACAAAAGAAGGTGGAAAAATGGCAGAATTTCAGGAGCTGATTAAAAATTTTGACCGCATCCGGGATTATATGCGGCAGTTTTATATTTACGGCTTTAAGGTTCGGGGAGATTACGATGATAAGAGCGGCCGCACCTACGACAATGAGCGCAGGCGGATTGAGGGCTGGATGGCCGGATACATGAAGTCGGACTACGGTTCCAAAGGGAAACAGGTCTATATCGATGTGGACAGCAAGCGGATTTCCCAGAATCCCCTGTACAAAGCCTGGAAATCCAAAAGTGTCACAGACAATGACATTCTGCTTCATTTTTTTCTGGCGGATTTGCTCTTAGAGTACCCGGAAGGCATGACTGCCGGTGAGATGAGCGACCGGATTTCCGAGGCCTACGGTGTGGTATTTGACAGTCAGACCGTGCGCAATAAGCTGAAAGAATATGAGGCCTTGGGAATGTTCCGGTCCAGAAAGGACGGAAAACGTCTGATTTATCAGATGGCGCCTTCCCTTCCCGCAGAAGGAACGCCTTTGTGGCCCCGGATTTTGGAAGCAGTGTCCTTCTTTCAGGGGGAAGCTCCCCTGGGCGTTGTGGGAAGCACCATCCTGGACCGGGAGGACGAAGAGAACCGCTTCTTCCAGTTTAAGCATCTGTTTCTGGTCCACACCCTGGAGGATGGGATTCTCCTTAAGCTGCTGGAGGCAATCCGCGACCAGGTATCCATCCGCGCAGAAAATAAGAGCAGCCGCACCGGACGGGTCAGCCAGATACAGGGAGTTCCCCTTAAAATCCTGGTCAGCAGCCGAACCGGGCGGCGGTATCTGTGCCTGTATCTGCCTGAGCTTCATCGTTTCAATACCATGCGTCTGGACAATGTCCGATGGGTGGAGACTCTGGAAGTCTGTGAGGAGTACGGCCATCTGGCCCAAAAGCTGGAACGGAATCTGGACCGCTGCTGGGGTGTCTCCTTCGGAAGCCGTACCAGCCGCCAGGAGGAGCTCTGTTTAAAACTGTGGATTGATGAGGAGCGGGAGCCTTATGTGCTGGGCCGCCTGTACCGAGAAGGCCGGGGCGGCCAGGTCATCCGCATCCGCCCCAATGAATTTCTCTATACCGGAGTATTTTTCGACACCAATGAGATGCTCTCCTGGGTGAAATCCTTCACCGGGCGGATTCTGGACATCCAGGGCTCCAATCAGTCCGCCGTGGCCAAGGTGGTCCGGGACTGGGAAACCATGTATGAAATGTACTGCTCCGGGGAAAACGCTCATGAGGAAGGGAGTAGAAATGGAACTGTTTGACAAGGTATACGGCTGCTATTATCAGGTAGTAAGGCACATCCTGCAGCAGGCAGCCTTAAATCCGGTGAACCGGCAGGAAGTGGTTAAGCTATGCCGGACCTATGGCTTTGAGGAGAGCGCTCTGGCCCTTGCCCCCAAGCTTTTAGGCGGAAGCCTCCCCCTTTTGGATGAAAATGGAGGAAGCCGCTTAAAGCATCTTCCGCCCAAGCTTCCCCTGACCGCTCTGCAGAAAGCCTGGCTGAAAGCCCTGACCGCCGACCCCCGGTTTGCCTTATTTTTTGCGGAGCCGGAGTTAAGGGAAATCCGGAAGGAACTGGAAGAGATCGAGCCCCTGTACCGCCAGGAAGATTTTTATTACTATGACCAGTACGGCGACGGGGACCCCTATCAGGATCCTGCCTACGGCGAAAATTTCCGCCAGATCCTGCGGGCTCTGGAGGAAAACCGCATCCTTCTGGTGGCATATGAGGGAAAGAAGGGACGCATGCGCCGCTTTGAGACGCTCCCTCTGAAGCTTCAGTATTCCTCCAGGGAGGACAAGTTCCGTCTCCTCTGCCTGGAGAAAAACCGGGGGCAGTGGACCAAGCGCACGATATTAAATCTGGGGAGAATGAAAAACTGCCATGTGTCATCTGAAAAATGGACTCCTGCCGTACAGCCGCCTGCTCCCCCCAAATGTCAGGAGCCGGTCCTTCTGGAAATCAGCGGGGAGCGCAATTCCCTGGAACGATGCATGCTGCATTTTGCCCACTATGAGAAGCGGACGGAGTACGACGAGGAAAAAGAGAAATGGCTCTGCTCCATCTACTATGACCGCGAAGATGAAACAGAGCTCTTAATTGATGTGCTCTCCTTCGGTCCGGTGGTCCGGGTGCTGGGGCCGGAAGATTTTCTGCGCCAGGTCCGGGAGAGAGCAGCGCGCCAGCATCAGCTGTTTTACGAGCCGATGGGGGACATGCCGTCCGGAATCTAAAATGTATGCAAAAATACCGGGCCCCAACCGGAGCCCGGCACCATTTTTCAGATTCTTTTTCCGTTTCAGCCAGCCTATGCCAGATGTCCTCTCTCCTCAATCACCTTCACTACCTGGTCCACACAGGACTGACAGGTCTCCAGGTCCTTGGCTTCCACCATCACCCGCACAAGGGGCTCCGTTCCGGACTGGCGAAGCAGGATCCTGCCCTCATTTCCCAGACTCTCCGCCACCTTCTTCGCCGCTTCCTGGACAGCCGCATCGTCCTGGGCCGCCTGTTTATCCTTCACCCGCACATTTTTCAGTACCTGGGGATAAACGGTCAGGGGAGCCGCCAGCTTGGAGAGAGATTCCTTCTTCTCCAGCATGACCTCCATCACCTTCAGGGAGGTGAGGATTCCATCGCCGGTCGTAGCATGCTTGCTGAAAATAATGTGTCCCGACTGCTCGCCGCCCAGGCAATGGCCGGTAGCCGCCATGTTTTCATAGACGTACTTGTCACCTACCGCCGTCTGCACATAGGAAATTCCTTCTTTTTCCAGTGCCTTGTACAGTCCCAGGTTGGACATCACCGTGGTGACCACCGTATTGTGGAACAGGCTGCCCTGCTCCTTCATGTATGTTCCGCAGATATACAAAATGGCGTCTCCATCGATTACCCGGCCCGTTTCATCTACCGCGATGCACCGGTCCGCATCGCCGTCGTAGGCAAAGCCCACATCGCAGCCTTCCTCCACCACATACTTCTGCAGCTCTTCAATGTGGGTGGAACCGCAGTTTAAGTTGATGTTCAGACCGTTTGGCTCATTGTGGATCACATGGGTTTCCGCCCCAAGGGCATCGAATACATTCTTTGCAATGGCGGAAGCGCTTCCGTTGGCGCAGTCCAACGCTACCTTTTTGTTCTTGAAGGAGCGGGTGGCAATGGAAATCAGATAGCCGATGTAGCGGTTCCGCCCTGCGGCAAAGTCCACGGTCCTTCCGATCTTCTCCTTAACCGCCAGAGGCAGGGGGCCGGTCTTTCCGTCCAGATAGTCCTCAATCTGGCTGATGACATCTTCCTCCAGCTTCTCCCCTTTCTCATTGATTACCTTGATGCCGTTGTCGTAGAAGGGGTTGTGGCTGGCGGAAATCATGATTCCGCAGTGAAATCCTTCCGTCCGCACCACATAGGACACGCTGGGAGTTGTGGTCACATGGAGCAGATACACATCCGCCCCGGAGGCAGTCAGTCCCGCCACCAGGGAATATTCAAACATATAGCTGCTTCTCCTGGTATCCTTGCCGATCACTACCCGGCAGCGCTCCGGCTTATTTTTCTCTCCGTAATACCATCCCAAAAAACGTCCTACCTGAAAGGCGTGCTCCACTGTCAGGGTTACGTTTGCCTCGCCCCGAAATCCATCCGTTCCAAAATATTTTCCCATTGCTCTTCTATCCTTCCTTCTTTTTTCGCCGCGGGGAGGCAAAGTTACTCCGCCTCTCTCAAGACCTTCAGATAACGTCCCAGGGCATCCTGCCAGGAAGGCAGACGCTCAAACCCATTTTCCGTCAGCTTTTCCTTACTCATCCGGCTGTTAAAGGGACGTTTTGCCTTGGCCGGGTAGGAAGCGGAGTCCACCGGCGTCACCTTCACCTCATCCATGCCCGCCTGCCGGAAGATCTCGCAGGCAAATTCATACCAGCTGCAAAGTCCCTCGTTGGTGGCATGGTAACGTCCGTACCGGTCCGTCTGGATCATATCCACCAAAAGCCTTGCCAGGTCGTAGGTATAGGTGGGGGAGCCAATCTGGTCATCCACCACGCTGACCGCTCCCCGCTCTTTTCCCAGCCGGAGCATGGTCTTGATAAAATTCTTGCCGTTCAGGCCAAATACCCAGGCGATGCGCACGATGAAATACTTCTTCAAGAGCTGTTCCACCGCAATCTCTCCCTCGTACTTGGTCAGACCGTAGACATTCAAAGGCTCCCTGTGGTCATCCGGCTCCCAGGGGCGCTCCCCCTGGCCGTTGAACACATAGTCGGTGCTGATATACATCATGGGAATGTCCAGTTCGCTGCAGACCCTGGCAATATGTTTCGTGCCTTCCCCGTTGACCATATGGCACAGGTCCCTGTTATCCTCCGCCGCGTCTACTGCAGTATATGCAGCGCAATGGATCACTGCGTCAGGGGCAGCCCCCTTGATCACCCGCTCACAGGCCTCAGCGTCCGTGATATCCATCTCCTCCACGTCCACGCCGATTCCCTCCAGGCCTCTCTTTGCCAGCTCGTTCATCACGTCATAACCCAGCTGGCCTTTTACGCCGGTCACAAAAACTTTCATTGGAATTTCCTCCTTACAGCCTGTCTCCATACATCTTGTCAAAATACTTGCTGTACTCTCCGCTCAATATATTCTTCCACCACTCCTGGTTGTCCAGATACCACTGGATGGTCTGCTGGATTCCCGTGTCAAAGTTGTACTTCGGCTTCCACCCAAGCTCCGTCTCGATCTTGGTCGGGTCGATGGCGTAGCGCATATCGTGGCCCGGACGGTCCTTCACGAAACGGATCAGGCTCTCCGGCTTATTCAATGCCTTTAAGATGGTCTTTACTACCTGAAGGTTGGTCCGCTCATTGTGGCCTCCGATGTTGTACACCTCTCCCTCACGGCCTTTGTGGATCACCAGGTCGATGGCCTCGCAGTGGTCCGACACATGGAGCCAGTCCCGCACATTCTCACCTGTTCCATATACCGGCAGCTCCTCGTCCGCCAGGGCGCGGCTGATCATCAGAGGGATCAGCTTCTCCGGGAAATGATAGGGGCCGTAGTTATTGGAACACCGGGACACCGTCACCGGCAGCCCGTAGGTCCTGTGGTAAGCCAGTACAAACAGGTCCGCGCTGGCCTTGGAGGAGGAATAGGGGCTGGAGGTGTGAAGGGGCGTCTCCTCCGTAAAGAACAGGTCCGGACGGTCCAGGGGCAGGTCCCCGTAGACCTCATCGGTGGATACCTGGTGGTAACGCTTGATCCCGTAGGTCCGGCAGGCGTCCAGCAGCGTGGTGGTCCCCATCACATTGGTCCGCACAAAGGCCTCCGGGTCCGTAATGGAGCGGTCCACATGGCTCTCCGCCGCAAAGTTTACCACCACATCCGGTTTCTCCTCCTCAAACAGCTTGAAGATGAAGGCCCGGTCCGCAATATCCCCCTTGATAAAGCGGTAGTTGGGTTTGTCCTCCACTGGCTTTAAATTCTCCAGATTGCCCGCATAGGTCAAAAGATCCAGATTGATAATCTCATAATCCGGGTACTTGTTCACCATATGCTGCACAAAGTTGCTTCCGATAAATCCGGCTCCGCCGGTGACGATCATTTTCATTTTCCCTTTTCTCCTTGTTCTGTCTGTCTATTCCGGACGGCGCTCTTCTTGTCCGGCCAAAGGCCGAACAAGAAGCATCGGATGTCCATCCGATGTGAAAGCAGGTGGAAAAGCATTCTTATAAGCAAGCTTAACGCCTGCTTTTCCACCTGCTTTCCCGCCGTCCTGAACTGTTACGTTCTACTGGTTCAGGCTGTGAAGCTTGTCCACATATTTTCCATCCAGCACATCCTTCAGATATTTTCCGTACTGGTTCTTTTTCAGTACCTCGTAGGACTCCAGAACCTGCTCCTTGGTAATCCAGCCGTTTAGGTAGGCGATCTCCTCCAGGCAGGCAATCTTGCGGTGCTGGTGGGTCTCCACCGTCTTGACAAAGTTGGTGGCCTCCACTAAGGACTCATGGGTCCCCGTATCCAGCCAGGTAAAGCCCTGTCCCAGAAGGGCCACATCCAGCTCTCCCT
>ERZ1643246.4483-NODE-4483-length-10974-cov-10.866013_pt1 | contig 10974 bp, 13 predicted proteins | sample MGYA00579265_ERZ1643246 | MGnify/ENA primary metagenome ERZ1643246 (study PRJEB29033, sample SAMEA4952261) | chicken gut metagenome | biome: Broiler Chicken; feature: Gastrointestinal Tract; material: Caecum | place: Ireland | collected 2018 | study: Broiler...
CAAATAAAAATATAGCATAATGCTTATATTACTTATTTTTAACCTTTTTCTTTTCGATAAGGTGAGAAACTTTTTGCTTCTTCTTGTAACGTAAACATTATACTATATTTTTACTGCTTTTGTCAAGCATTTTTTATATCACTTTCTTGTTTTTTTTGTTTTAATTTCTTTTCCCAATTGCAAATTAGGCCTGTTGCCGTTAACATATAGACTGCAATTACTAAAATCATTGTTGTCCTTCCTATAGGCAATCTTATTATAGCAATAATACTTGCTAATACGCCTTGTGTTAATATTAAGAAAAATATTGTTTTTATTGCCGTTTTTATTGCTCCTAGTTTGTGGAATCTTATTGCAGCATAAATAACTATTATTACTGTTGCAATAGCAAAAGGCAATATATAAGGTTTTACTAAATCACGTAATCTAGCATGAGGAACTAGTTGAACCTGTACATCATCTGCATTTATCTCTGTTCCATATTTTTCATTTATCTTACTAACCAAATTTGTTTTTTGTTCATCTGTTATTTCTTTTGCCATAATTGTTACATCATTTTGGTTTAATTGTGATTTTTGTATTATAGTTGGTTGATTTGACAATACTTCATTTGTTATTTTCTTTATGTCTGAGTTTTCAAAATCTTTGCCAATTTCTATTTCTACCTTTTTAGTTTCATTATATTTTAATCCAACGTTAAATCCTTTTGTTGCAACTACCGCTATTCCAGCGATTAATAATATTATTATTACAATTATTAGTACTTTTATTTTATTGCTTATCTTTTTCATCTTTTTTGTTGCCTCCTTTCTTAGTATCTGCATTAATTTTTATTAGACTATATGTTACAATGTAGTTATATGCAGCTATTAAGATTATTCCCCAGAACATTGTCATTCCAAAGCTACTGATAGGAACCCAATCCATAAGAATGAAGGTTATAACTATTATTATTACTGGTATTAATTTTATAAAGAAATCTTTATATACTTCACGATTTGCTTTTGAAATATTTATAGAGATATTCTTTTTGTCTGTTTTATCAATCTTATTTAACCTAGCTAATAGTTTATTTGTAAAAATGTAATTTATAATTAATACTGCTATAATTCCAAATATTCCTTCTAATGAAAGTGCAACATTTGCATATCTAATTATTATTAAAAGTAATGATATTAAGCCAATATATCCAATTGCCCCAATTGCTCCATTTGCTTTATATCTAATTATTAATACTAACAATGCAACTACTGTTATTGCTAATACAACATATATTAAAATTTGTATTTCATTATCTGTTATATCTGTATACACATACTCATTGTCTGTAACTTCATATCTTATTGGAATTTCTCCTGTATCTAATACTAATGCTGTGCTCGAAGCCTCTTGAATATAATTTTGTAATGTATCGTTATCAGTTGTTGGTTGTCCAATTGATAATTGTAATCTTCCATTTTCTATGACTTCATCAAAGCTTGTAGTCATTATGTTTTCATCATCTATTTTCATAGTTATCTCTTTTTGCGTTGCATCTGAAGTATCTTCTGATGTAGTATTCTCTGTTGTGTTTTCTGTTGTATTTTCAGTTGTAGTGTTTTGAGTTGTTTTATATGTTTCACTTATATTTTTAAATTTTTCTTTTCCTTCTTTATTAAATTCAATATCTAAGTATACTGCAGTTCCACTTGCAGTACCTGTTCCACTATATCCATAAAGTACTCTTGCAGTTTTGATATCTGCATTAGTCATTAAAACTTCTTGAGTATCTTTATCTACAATTTCAAATTTTCCTGATGTTCCAATAGTACGTATTATACTGTCTGTATTGCTACTTTCTGGCAATTCTAAAACAATATCCCCATTACTTTCATCCAATTTTATTATGTAATTATTTATTCCAAGTTGATTCATTCTTTTTTCAATTATTGATTTTGATTTTTTATAATTATCAACTGTTTTTACATCATCTGAATTATATGGTTGTTCTTCTTTTGTATATCCTTTTTCTTGTAACTCTTCATCGCTTAAACTCGTAGCGCTTGAATCGGTTACCTCATTTCCATTTGAATCTTTTATTATTGTTTGTTTCTCATCACTTACTTTAATTCTAACCACTCTGCTACCGTCTAAATCCATTGCAAGCGAATAGTCTTTCATTATATTTTCCATTCTATTTTGTTTTTTTACATAGATTCCCCCAAAGGCAATCATCGTAATTAATATAATTATCAATGTTATAGTTATTATTTTTACTCTTTTCATTTATACTTTCATTCCTTCCATCCGTACATCATTTTTTTGCTAACTTTTATAATAGTTTAGTCCCATTAATTACTAACTCAAACCAGATTTTCAAATATTTCGCTGCATATTTGCTCATCATAGTTCTTTGCATAAATATTTCAAAATAATCTAATACTGGGCATAACTTCGTATCAATTGTTAAGTCTAATGTAACAATTCTTTTTTCACTATCAATATTTAGCTTGGCTTCTGTTACTGCATAATTTACCCTATCATGAATATCAAATGTTGATAAATTTTTATTTGTTACCCTATCTCTATGAACATCAGACTTATCTGCTAAAATTAGTGCAGCCGATATATCGCTTACAGCTGTTCCTGTATTTTCGTCATGATTTCCAATTGCCATCATTATTTCAGTTCGCTCATTTACTGGCATTCCCATATCTTTTAAAATATCATAGGCCAGAATTGCACCACTATGAGCATGATCTGTTCTATTTACGCAATTACCTATATCATGTAAATACCCAGCTATTTTAGCTAATTCTACAGTTCTTTCTGCATAACCTAATTTTTCTAATATTTCTCCCGCTCTTTTCGAAACTATAGAAATATGCCTGTGACTATGCTCGGTATAGCCGAAGTCCATCCAGTTGTTTTTGCGCCCCATTAATTAAGGCTTCAACTTCTTCATTTGAAATTACATCTTGTAAAGTTACCATTTTAAGCCTCCTTAATTTAGTCTTTTTAAATTTTATATTAAAATTTAAAAAATATCAACTGTTTTTATAAAAATTCTTTACTTTATGATGATTATGCTATAACAAAACTATTATATAATTACTTGAATGTACGTGTGGTGACTAAGCTGCGATGTCTATATCAAAATTATATTCCTTTATTTTCATTCCATCTGCTGTGTCTTGTTTATTTCCTTCATTACTATTATTATACTCCCATTTCCAATTTATTATTATTTCTTTTTGCTTTTTGTTATTTAATTTTTGTTCTATTACATTTTGCATTTCTTCTAAAGTCGCATATTTTTCATCTTCATTATCATTGAGATAAAAATAAAGATTTTGTGGCTTTGCATTTTTACTTTTAAATGTAATATTATAATTTTTTGCTTCCTCATATTTTTCATTATCAACAATTTTTATTGAAAAATTTCCTTCACTTCCTGGCGCAATTTTTTCTTGTACTAGAAATTGTGTGTTTACTGTTTCTAATAAGTTTATGTTTTTTGTATCTTTATTTTTATTTGACATATCAAAAACTATTTCGTTATTCACATTGCTTGTCGATGTGCTTGAACTTCCAAATAACTTAAAAAATAAAATATCATCTTGCTGTGAATTTGCATCAACTTTTTTTAACAGCAGCCCAAAAATAATTAACATTATGATTAATATGATTGTGCAAATTATTTTTTTATATTTTTTCACTTTTTACCACATCCTTTCTTAAAGCACAAAGTCGCTTGGAAAAGAATTAAATTTTTGTTTGTTCAGAGTGTACTTTTATTTGTATGTTATCAATAATATTTCCTATATTGGCTTGATTTTTACAATGTATCTCTAGTCTATAGTTATGCTCTGCTTTAGTATCTTTAGAGAAAAACATATCATTTGTTTTATTGTTTATTAATTGTATTTCTTCATCGTCTTGATATAATTTAAAATCTATGTTTTTAGCTTCTTTTGAAATTATTTCTATGTAATATTTTAAGTCACTTTGTGTTATCTTATCTCCATCAAAATCTTTTACTTTAAATGTATATATTCCATTGCTATTTTCATTATTGATATCTATTGCAGGATTATTTTCTACAACAATTACTGGTTCTGCTATCTGCGCATTAGCAGCTATTGTTGTTTTATATACGGTTTTTCCTATGCTATATCCTGATAAAAACAGAAGAATTACCATCATAAAAATAAGTATTAGAGTTATTTCTCTTTTAGTTATATGCATTTTTAATATATTTTTTATTTTTTTCATAATGTTTTCATTCCTTTATATATATTTAGGTTTTTAATAAAGGATTAACCTATAAACCTATACTTTTTTATATATTATCTAATAGAAAACTTTTTGGGTTTCCTATCAGATAATTACAAATTAATACTTAGTTTATCATTAAGATATATTCATTTTGAAATTTCACATAATTTTTTTAGGTTTATTTTTTATATTTTGGAATAAAATTCAAAGTTTATTTGGGTTCAACTTGCGTTCCAGAAACTATTACATTGAATGTATATTCTGAAATATTTTGTGCATCTTGTGTATCTATTTTGTCATTCTGTATAATTTCTTCTTCTGTACTGCCAGTCTCATATTTCCATTCCCAATCAATCTTTAGTGTTCTTGATTTGTTTTCATCATTAGCATTAATCCTACCTGATAGGCTATTTTCTAATTCACTAATAGAATTATATTCGTTATCTAAGTATTTGAATTTTAAATTTTGAGGCTTTGCACTTTCATCTAAAAATTCTATTTTATAGTCTATTGCAACATCAGAGCCTGTTCCATCTACTATGATATCAAAACTTCCTTTAGTCCCTGGAGCTATTTTATTGTTTATTAAAGTATCTGGTTGTGCAGTTGATGCTAGGTTAATTGTTTGTACATCTTGTTGCTGTCCATTTACTTTAAAACTCCATGTTGCTACTTGAGCAAGTCCATTTCCTCTTACTTCAGATACATACTTAGAATATACATTTCCGCCTATAAATGCCACTATTATAATTGCTAATATTGCGCTTACAAGTAAGACTTTTTTTCTTTTAGTCAATAAACATTCCTCCTTTTCTATTAATATAATTCGGGATTATTTAAGATAAAATTTGAATTTATCCTTCCGGATTAAGATTAAAATTTTTGAAAAAATTATGTTAAAATTTCAAAATGTAAACTCATTATAATTTGGTCAACGTTTTTTGTCAACCTTTTTTTGTTAAAAAAATTGCTTTTTCATCGCATTTTTCGACAAAACTTCTCAAAAAATTCTGTTGACTTTTACGTAAATTGCATATATAATGACTATGGTTTATTTTTTATATTCAGTTTTTTATTTCTAATTTTCCAAAATTTTTAATTAAAAAGGAGGTTTATTATTGAAGAAGAAAATATTTACTTTTTGTTTTATTCTTATAGCTTTTATTTATTTTTTACCATCTACAAATAATTTTAGTTTAGGTAAATATTTGTTTGAAGATGAATTTGATGTTGCAAATGTAAATGTTATAAATGAAAAAGCACCAGAATTTGAACTTTTAGAAATTAATAATTATAATACAAATTATGAAAAATATGCAAACAGTACTCATAGAATTCATTTTAAAATAAGATTAATTAAAAATAATATGAAAACTTGCAATTTTAATGAGAGTACTTTCAAAGTAAAAGTAGGAGACGAATATGTAGATCCAAGTTTCAAAACTTTTTCTGTAAGTTCTGATTCTCCGATTGAAAGAATTTATAATATTAATATCTACAATATAACTGGAAATGGCCCCTTAAGTGTTATAATTCCAGAAGGTGTGGCTGAAAGCACTCTAAAAAGCCAAGAATATGTATTTGATTCAGGAATTCAAATTGATAACATTGCCCCTGTATTAAGCTCAATCGAAGAACTTCAGTCTGACAAATCCTCTAAAATTACTATTATTTCTAATGAAGCTGTAAGGCCTTTAGATGGTTGGTCCCAATCAGATGATAAAATGCAGTTGTCAAAAAACTTTCCTAGCAAAATTTTTTACTCTATTAAATTAACAGATTTAGCACAAAATTCGTCTACTATTAATATAGATGTAAAACAGGCAAGCCAAATTTCACTTTCATATACTAGTTTAAATAGCGATGATAAACATATTACTTCTACTGGTTCTGATGGTGACACTATTAGCACTGATGGCAAAATTGAATCCATACTTATTCATGAATCATCTCTCATAGATGACTTAAAATTGCAAGGAAAATGTTTTTTATATACGCCAAACTACAGCTCTGGAGTGTGCATTTTTTCTGAATTGAAGTATAATTATGGCTACAATCCAAACAACAAAGAATGGTTTGATATTAATACTGATAATTTATTAAATTGGCCTACCCAGTCTACTACTCAATTGGGAGGTAGTGGATTAAATGCTAGTTTTGACACCGCAACATTTGGAATTTCTTCTGTAGCTTTTAGAATAGCAAATAATAGCAATTATTCTGTAGTTTATCAAACTTATGTAGATGGCTATGGATGGTTAAAGGCCTGTGCTGACGGAAAAGAATCGGTAAAAGATGTTCGTTTGCCAATATCTAAATTTAGAATTAGCATAGTGCCAAAAAGCGAAAAAGATAATTTAATTAATTATTGGAATTCATTTTAATATTATCTTTTGTTTACCCCTATAATGCCACCTAAAATTCCAAATACAATACCTACTGCAATCATTATTATACTTTGTAAGTTTAGTGTAAAACGCCAATTTAAGATGCTAGAGATTAAATAAATTATTAATATATATGATGCACCTATTATTGCACCATTTAATAATCCATTTTTCTTAATTTTTAGATTTACAAGTGAACTTCCTAGTAATATGCTGATTGCAGTTACTATTATTATTACTGTACTTATTGTACTTTCACTTACATCTGTATATGTTAGAAGTATAGCAAAAATTAGTAGCATTATTGTAGTAAATATTAATGAAATTATTACACCTTTAAATATATTTAGTGCTATATTATTTTTGCTTCCTTGATTAAGCTCCATAATTTTATCATCCTTTCACAATGAATTTATTGTTATTAAATTTATATTATATAAAATAAAAAATAGAACCTTTACAGTTCTATTTCTAAATTTTCGATAATCTCTTTTATTATTTCTTCTCTGATAAAATCTTTGTTATATTCTTTTTTTAACGAGGTTGCTATATCTTTAGTTTCTTCTGGAAATTTGTCTTCATTTACATTAAAACCAAAGCTAATAAGAAGATAATTTACCTTTTCTCCTGAAGTATTTATCTCTGTTAATATCCCACAAATTTTTTTCTCGTTTAACATTAGGTCATTTGGCTCTTTTATTTTCAAATCAAATCCATATAATTTGAAAATAGATTTTTTAATAATTTTTGCTATCTTTAAACTAATCCCATCTAATTTTCTTACACTACAATTGGGATGTAAAATTATTGTTATTGCTATGTTTTTTCCATCTCCTGTATACCAATTTCTGCCCTTTGTACCAATTCCCGCTGTTTGTATTTCTGCTAAAATTATCTTTCCATTGTTTTTAGGATTTTTAGCTATTTGCTTTGCATATAAATGTGTAGATTCTATTGTTTTATAGTACTCAATTTTTTTTCCAATTAATTTTGTATTTGCTCTTTCAATTTTTGTTAAATCCATCTTTGCTCCTCCGTAATTATTTTAGCGAAATTCATTCACTCTCTACTGTATCTACAACCCTTTTTCCTATATCTTCTATTAAAGCTTTTGCATTAGGCACGCCACTAGTAAACACTCCAATTAAATATGTATTTTTCCCATATATAATTCCATAATCGTGAATATTTCCTTCATAATCTCCATATTTATGTGCTACTTCATAATCAGGTATTTGTGCCTTTAAATATTCTCCATTAGATGATTTTTTCATATCTTCTATTAGCTTTGCATAGTCTGACTGATGTTCAGCCAAATATCTTATAACATCATCTGCATATCCTGCCGAAGTTATATTAGAATTAAAAAATTCATCTGGCAAAGTTCTATTAGAATATTTTGCAATTTGTCTTCTATATTCTTCCTTGCCTATTCCATCAATTAATATATTAGTTGCAGTATTATCGCTATTTATGATTGCTTGCTCCATTAAAAAGCTAATTGGAATGGAGTCACCTACAGAATAGGTATAATCAGTTGTTCCACTACCTGCTTCGTAATCGTCTTTACCATAAATTAATGTGCTTTCTTCAGTTAGTTCGCCGTTTCTAATTTTGTCATAATATAGCATAGAAAGTGGAACTTTTACAGTACTTGCAGCTGTAAAGAATTTATTTTCATTAAATAAATAATTAGCACCTGTGTCAATGTTTCGGTAAAAAAACGCAAAATTATCTTCATTTAAATTATTTGTTTGTTTTATTGAATCAATTAAAGTTTGTACTTTATTTTCTTCCTCTGTATTGTCAATTGCTCTTACTCCATTAGAAGTAACTTCTTGAGTTATATTTTCAGATTTATTTTGAGGCATGCTCTCAGCTACTTTTTCTTCTTCCGTTGTTCCCGTTACTTTATTTACTACTGATGTTATTAACGCAATTATTGCAATAAGTATTATTAGTAGCACTGTTATACTTCTAACAAACTTGAATTTATTTACGACCTTATATCTTTTTCCCAAATGAGCACTTCTTCTGGGCATTATATTTAAACTTACAATTTTGTATCTTTTACCTCTCCCTCTTTTTCTCAATCGACCTCAACTCCCGATTTTCTTTCCCCTTGATTAAAATTCTATCACAAAAAGAAAAATTACTCCATACTTTTGTATGAAATAATTTTCTACTTTATTTTATAATATGAATTTATACTTTCTGCTATCGCTTTTGCATATAAATCTTCATTATTTAATATATTTTCCAAATCTTCATCAACATTTATATAGCCAAGCTCAATTAAATATCCTTCTATACCTACATTAGTATTACGATATTTATTTGCGGCATAACTTGGATTAGTTCCATCAACAAATGCTCCTGTAGCAATTCCGCCGACTTCTCTAATAATGAACAAATATGGTACTGAATCAAAAATTCCTTTATAATTTCTTATGCTGCTATCAACTTCAATCGTTCTTACATATACCCCTTCAGCTTCTTTATATGTTTCCATCTGTGAATATGTTGTATGCGCAGTATTCACAATATTGTCAGCAAACGACTTTGCTAGACTTAGATTGCTATTTGTTGGAGCATAAACTTCTACACCACCGCTAGGAATATCTTCATCATTACTATTCAAATGTAATGAAACAAGTAGCTTCGCACCAGATTCATTTGCCATAGTTACTCTTCCATCATCATCATATATATTATATGTAGAATATTCGTCAGTTTCGCTGCCATCTCGAGTAAGAAGAACTTTCAGTCCTAAATCTTCTAACTGTGACTTTAGCTTTAATGCACAATCAAGTGCAATGTCTGCTTCTTGGTACCTTCCAGAAACAGCACCTACATCACTTCCTCCATGCCCCGGATCAACAACTACATCATAAACATTCTCCGGTAATTTAGATACCTTTGTAATATCAAGTGTCAATGCTGAAACATTCTCATGAGAAGCAAAACTTATATAAATTTTATTATTAGTACCATTTCTAGTTAAAGTATAATAATCTATAGAATCTTTATATTCCGTATCATTTTTCAAAGAATAATACTTAACCTCATCATCTTCATATTGCACCTTTAATAAAATACAATAATCTGCTACATCTAAGCTTTCAAGATTTAGCCCTGTATTTATCTTATCCAAAGTTGAAAAAGATAGCTTTCCATTTTCCTGTGTATATGTAGTTTTAATTGCCACTTCATCACCAGAAACATTTCTCGCCACAACCTCAGCATTTCTTATATTTTCTGCTTCTTCGCCTTCTGTGTGAGCTTCAGAGCCTTCAGAAAAATTTATATTTCCTTCTACATTCAAATGAGTACCATAAACTATATACCTAGAAACATTCGCACAAGCAGACTCATCAATAATATCTGCCATCTTATTAATTGTCGCTGTTGCAACCGCTTCTTCGCTTACAGCATCTTCCTTTTGTACAATAATAAATATAAAAAACACAATTAATATCAATACCAAAAGAGCAATAACTCTTCTCTTTAAGTATAACGTACTTTTCTTTTTCTTATGTTTTACTCTTCTTTTCATAAACTTCTCCTTATGAACTTTGGGGACGTTCCTTAAAGTTCACTTTTTTCTCTATATATTTATATCATCGACACATATCCCAGTCAAGAGTTATTTTTAACTTCGTAGGCAATTTAATATTTTGCCTACATTAATTTTACACTAATTCACTCTTCTAAATGTTCTGCATAATAAACTCATATTTTTATTGACTCCAAAAAAAATAAATAGAATTTGAACATGAGAAAGAAGATAAACTGAAAATGTTTAAAAGGAGCATCCGGAAAATGCCAAATGGTCCTTTGAGTTTAATCAGTTTAATATCAATTTTATTTCACCATTTGACCTCATCCTTTATTTTTTTTATTAAATCTTTTATTAAATAATCTAAATAATCATATATCGCATAGTAAAAGAACAAATAGAGCCAAAAGAATATCACGTTAAGGATTATCATGTCAGCCGTGATTTCGTCAAATAATCCACATGGATTAATCACATTTAATACAACATTGAATACAATAACTGAAAAGACAGCCAAAAGTACTATTATGAAGAACTTCCATAACTTTGATATAAACCGTTCCTTTCTTCTCATGAATATTCCTCCTTCAATACTTATTGTGTTGCTTTCTTGTCATATATGTTAGCTCCCAAAGGAGATTACCAAATTTAATTCGCTTATATTATATCACACATTAATGTAAAATACAAACATTTAGCAAATAATCTCAAATGTCTGTATGATTAATTTATGATAATGTCTCAAGTAATAACCTTTGAAAATGTCCCAAA
>ERZ1643246.4484-NODE-4484-length-10973-cov-4.586280_pt1 | contig 10973 bp, 7 predicted proteins | sample MGYA00579265_ERZ1643246 | MGnify/ENA primary metagenome ERZ1643246 (study PRJEB29033, sample SAMEA4952261) | chicken gut metagenome | biome: Broiler Chicken; feature: Gastrointestinal Tract; material: Caecum | place: Ireland | collected 2018 | study: Broiler...
GCGGCAACCTGACCCAGTGCAGCGCCATCAGCCGGATGTTCGGCCGCCGCCGCTGCCTGGCCCATCTGCACGGACAGACCGCCTGCAGCCCCGTGATGGACACCATCTACGGCGGCATTCTGGCGTTGAGCGAGTTCATCCGGGCCGACTATCTCAAGACCAGCACGCTGGATCCCCGGCGCGCTTACATCTGGTACAACTGTGTGGATACCAAGCGCTTCTGCCCCGGTCCCCCGCCGCTGGCCCTGCGCACCCGCTTGGGCTTCGGCGCCCAGGATTTTGTGGTGCTGTTCTGCGGACGGCTGGACCCCGACAAGGGCATCCATAAATTGATGGAGGCGTTGGCTCTGCTGCCGGTGCCCCGTATCAAGCTGCTCATCGTGGGCAGCCCCTTCTTCGGACGCACCCAACAAAGCAGCTTTTTGCGCAAGCTGGAGCAGCAGGCCCGGGCTCTGGGCAACCGTGTCCAGTTCACCGGCTACATTCCCAACGAGGATCTGCCCGATTACTATCGACTGGCCGACCTGGTGTGCGTGCCCACCCTGGTGGAGGAAGCCGCCGGTTTGGTGGCGGTGGAAGCCATGGCCTGCGGGCGTCCCGTACTGGCCACCCGCAGCGGCGGTATGCCCGAATACCTGGAAGGCAGCCAGGCGGTGCTGGTGGAACGGGGCGAAAACATCGCCGATCAGTTGGCCTGGAGTATCCGCATGCTGTATGAACATCCGGCCCTCTGCGCCGAGATGGGGGCCGCCGGCGCCAAACGGGCCAAGGATTTTTCTGTGGAGCGTTATTATACCGAGTTTGTACGCATCGTACAGGATATGCTGCAGAATGGAGGTGCCGTATGAGCAAACCGACTTTCTGTGTGGTGGTTCCGGTCTACCGCTCGCAGGCCACGCTGGATCGCTGTGTGCAGAGTATTCTATCCCAGACGGTGTCGGGCGGCGTGCAGTGCATTCTGGTGGATGACGGCGGCCCCGACGACAGCGGTGCGCTGTGCGACGCCTGGGCGGCCCGGGATGCCCGGGTCCGGGTGATTCACCAACAGGGCCGCGGCGTTTCCAGCGCCCGCAATGCCGGGATGCAGGCCGCCGACAGCCATTTTCTCGTCTTCCTGGACTCCGATGACGCCCTGCGCCCCGGCGCCCTGCAGGCGGCGCTGGAAGTCCAGCAGGCGCACCCGGAAGATTTTGTACTATGGCACTACACCACTCGCCCCGAGGATTCCGCTCCGGTAACCACCGCCGTGGAATCCCGTCCCCGGAACGGGCTGGCCAAGCTGTGGCTGGACTGCCTGCTGGCCATGCCCTGGAACAAACTTTACCGCACCGACTGGGCACAGCAGATCAAATTCAACACACAGTACACTTTAGGCGAAGATTTACAATTTGTATTGGACTATCTGGCCCTGCTGGCGGTACAGACCCCGGGGTTCTGCTACCGGGTGCTGCAAAGCCCGCTGACCTTTTACGATTGCAGCCGCACCGGCACCCTTTCCACCAAATACCATGCCAACTACTGTGAAATCTGGCCGGAGCATTTTGCCAAGCTGAATGCCGCCTGCCTGACCGTACAGTGTCCCCCGGCGGACCTGCGTCAGCTGCACCGGGCGGAACTGACCGTCTTTGCGGAAGGCGTGGCAGACATCCTGCGCCGTGACCCGGCCCCTCTGTCCGGCATACGGCGGGATAAGGCAACCGCAGCTTTGCGAAGCCCCTGGCTGCGCGCCCTGCTGGACCAGATGCGCACCGAGCGCTGCTACAGCGCCTACTACCTGCCCTGCCGCTGGCGCAACACCCAGCTGGTGTACACCCTGGCGGAAGCCAAGCGCACCAATTCCCCCTTGTATGGGAAATTGGACTGGGCAGGATACTACCTGCTGGGCGGTCGACTGCGCCGCGAATAATTACAAAACGAACCGGCTGCCGCACTATGCGGCAGCCGGTTCTTCGTTGGATACAAAAAGCCCCACCGTCCGGAGCATGAAACGGTGGGGTGACATGGCAATAGCCGGACTGCTGAAAAAGGCGCAGAGCAAACGCCAAAACGGAGGCGCAGCCGGATATTGGCAGGGTCCGCAGCCGGAGAGGCTCGCCGGGTGCGGTTCCAGGTTGGTTATGGTTAGTGTTCGCTAACCACGTATATACTGTACCATATCGGGGCAGGGTCTGTCAAGTATTTCCCAGTATTTTTGTTAGGATTTTTCTTTGGGGGCGTCGGGGTACTCCCGCACGTGAAGCAGTTCTTCAGCGGTCTGCACTTCCTCAGCGGTGGGCACCCGCACCCCTTCCAGCGGGTACGGAATCCCCAGATTCTGCCATTTGAACAGTCCCAGCGTGTGGTAGGGCAGCACCTCCACCCGGCGCACCGTGGGCAGCGTCCGGATGAAGGCATCCAGTTTGCGCAGACCTTCGGCATCGTCGGTCAGGTCCGGCACCAGCACATGACGGATCCAAAGGTCTACCCCTTTGTCCGCCACATAGCGGGCCATGGCTAGAATGTTGGCGTTGCCGTGCCCGGTGAGGGCACGGTGTTTTTCCTCGTCGATTTCCTTCAGATCCAGGATCACCAGGCTGGTGTTTTCCAGCAGGCGGTCAAAACGCGCCATCCAGTCGGCGTTGTCCGGTGCAAAAGGCTGGCCGCTGGTATCCAGGGCGGTCTGGATCCCCTTGGCGTGGGCCAGACGGAAGACCTCGCTGACAAAGTCCAGCTGCAGCAGCGGTTCACCGCCGCTGATGGTCAGGCCACCGTTGTTGCGCCAGTAGTTGCGGTAGCGGTAGGCCGCGTCGAAAGCCTCCTGGGGCGTTTTGGCGGTGTCCCGGGTAAAGGCCCAGGTTTCGGGGTTGTGGCAGTACTGGCAGCGCATGGCGCAGCCCTGCAGAAACAGGACGTAGCGGACCCCCGGCCCGTCCACCAGGCCAAAGGTTTCAACGGAATGGATATATCCCAGCGTTGCAGAGGGTTGTGACATAAAAAGCTCCTTTTTTGTGACAAAAATCCGCGGCCACCCGAGGGGCCGCGGATCTTACCGAATCAAAGGTGGACGATTACAGCACCTTGTGGCAGGTACGGGCAATGACATCCAGCTGCTGTTCGCGGGTCAGGTCGATGAACTTGACCGCATAACCGGAGACACGGATGGTGAAGTTGGCGTACTCCTCCTTCTCGGGGTGCTCCATGGCGTCAATCAGCTTTTCAGTGCCGAAGACGTTGACGTTCAGGTGGTGGGCCCCCTGGTCGAAGTAGCCGTCCATGACCTGCACCAGGTTCTCCACGCGCTCCTGCTCGCTGTGGCCCAGGGCATCGGGGTTGATGGTCTGGGTGTTGGAGATGCCGTCCAGCGCCCAGTGGTAGGGCAGCTTGGCCACCGAGTTCAGGCTGGCCAGCAGGCCGTGGGTTTCGGCACCGTAGCTGGGGTTGCCGCCGGGGGCAAAGGGCGTGTATGCCTTGCGGCCGTCCGGCATGGCACCGGTAGCCTTGCCGTACACCACGTTGGAGGTGATGGTCAGGATGGAGGTGGTGGGCTCGGAGTTGCGGTAGGTGTGGCGGCGCTTGATCTTCTCCAGGAAGCTGCGCAGCAGGTTCACCGCAATGTCGTCGGCGCGGTCGTCGTCGTTGCCGTACTTGGGGAAGTCCCCTTCGATCTCGTAGTCGGTGACCAGGCCCTGCTCGTTGCGGATGCACTTGACCTTGGCGTACTTGATGGCGCTCAGGGAGTCCACCACATGGCTGAAGCCCGCAATGCCGGTGGCAAAGGTACGGCGCACGTCGGTATCAATGAGGGCCATCTCGGCGGCCTCATAGTAGTACTTGTCGTGCATATACTGAATGAGGTTGAGGATGTTCACGTAGAGGCCAGCCAGCCAGTCCATCATGACATCATACTTCTTGGCAACCTCGTCGTAGTCCAGATACTCGCTGGTGATGGGGGCATAAGCGGGGCCCACCTGCTCGCCCAGCTTTTCGTCCACGCCGCCGTTGATGGCGTAGAGCAGGCACTTGGCCAGGTTGGCACGGGCACCGAAGAACTGCATCTCCTTGCCGGTCTGGGTGGCAGACACGCAGCAGCAGATGGAGTAATCGTCGCCCCAGACCGGCTTCATCACATCATCGTTCTCATACTGGACCGAGGAAGTCTTGATGGAGATGCGGGAAGCATAGTCCTTGAAGGTTTTGGGCAGGGCGGAGGAATACAGCACCGTCATGTTGGGTTCCGGCGCGGGGCCCATGTTCTCCAGGGTATGCAGGAAGCGGAAATCGGTCTTGGTGACCATGGAACGGCCGTCCATACCGATACCGGCCACTTCCAGGGTAGCCCACACGGGGTCGCCGCTGAACAGCTGGTTGTAGCTGGGGATGCGGGCGAACTTGACCATACGGAACTTCATGACCAGATGGTCGATGAGTTCCTGGGCCTGGCTCTCGGTGAGGATGCCGCGGTCCAGGTCACGCTGGATATAGATATCCAGGAAGGTGGACACACGGCCCACGCTCATGGCGGCGCCGTTCTGGGTCTTGATGGCGGCCAGGTAGCCGAAGTACAGCCACTGGACGGCCTCCTTGGCATTGGCAGCCGGCTGGGAGATGTCGTAACCGTAGGTGGCAGCCATCTCCTTCATGCCCTTCAGGGCCTGGATCTGCAGCGAAATTTCTTCCCGCTGGCGGATCACATCATCCAGCATGGTGCCGTCGCCGCAGTTGGCGAAGTCATTCTGCTTTTCCTTGATCAGGAAGTCGATGCCGTACAGCGCCACACGGCGGTAATCACCCACAATGCGGCCGCGGCCGTAGGTGTCGGGCAGGCCGGTGATGATGTGGCTGTGGCGGGCCTTGCGCATCTCCGGCGTGTAGGCGTCGAACACAGCCTGGTTGTGGGTGCGGGCGTATTTGGTGAAGATCTCATGCAGCTTGGGGCTGGGGGTATACCCGTAGGTGGTGCAGGCCTGTTCCGCCATCTTGATGCCGCCGTAGGGCATGAAGGCGCGCTTGAGCGGCTTGTCGGTCTGCAGGCCGACGATCTGCTCCAGATCCTTGAGTTCGGGGTCGATATAGCCGGGGCCGTATGCCGTCAGACCGGAAACCACCTCGGTCTCCATGTCCAGAACGCCGCCCTTGGCGCGCTCCTCTTTCTGCAGCTTCTGCAGGGCACCCCACAGCTTGTTGGTGGCTTCGGTAGGACCGGCCAGGAAACTTTCGTCGCCGTCGTACGGTTTATAGTTTTTCTGGATGAAGTCACGGGTGTTGACTTCTTCCTTCCAGATGCGGCCTTCAAAGCCTTCCCACTGTTTGAAGTCTGTCATAAACGCACTCCTTCTGTTCGTGTATCTTCCCATATGTGGTGTTGAAGCAGATACTATAATACCATATCTGCAAAAAAACGCAAGGGGCAAATGGGTGTTTTCCCTTGTTTTTCCCACCGCTTTTTCAGAATACCAAAAAAGCCGGCGGTTGTATGTTGTCTTTGCAACAAAGCAACGGCTTTCCCCGCGCCCCGAATTCCGCCGGATGGGAAGTCCTGCCGGCGGCTAGGTTAGGTATATCTAACCTAGCGTTACCATACCATAAGGCGCCGTATTTGTCAAGCTTTTATCAATGCAAAAAGCGGCAGCCAAAGGCTGCCGCACGCTTTCCGTCAAAACCACAGAAAATGATAGGTGGCAATGGGAATGTTGTAGGACTGCCCCTGCATCAGCAGGACCAGGAAGCAAACACCGCTGACAATATGCCAGACCAGCGCCACCCCGCAGACCCACAGTCGGAGCCCCAGCGCCCGGCCCTGCTCCCCTGCCCGCCACCGGGTGCAGGATTCCAGCCAGACCGAAAGGGATTCCAACAGAAAGAGCCAGAAGCAGATAAACGGGCCCCACCAGAGGTTGGCATGGTAGAGGCGTTCTCCGCTTTCCACCAGCAGCAGGGCCTCGGCCAAGGATACCGCAAACACCAGCAGGCTGAACCGATACCGGAAATGCTGCCAGGCCCGCCGCCCCAGCAGCAGCCCCACCGCCGCCACAAACACCAGGGAACGCAGCAGCCCCAGCACACCGGCCTCGTTGAAAGGCCCCCACAGCATGCGGTGTCGGTCAAAGGCCACGGTAAAAATCAAATGCATACCGCTGTCGGCTTCGGCAAACAGCACATTGGCCTGTACCAGACACAGGGCAATGCTGGGCAGCACGCTGCATCCCATCACCGCTTCCCGGCCGATGCGGCTGCCGCGGCTCCTCACCAAATCCGCGATGAGCAGCAACAGCAACGCCGGCGCAAAGGCAAACACCAGGCTTGCCTTGAAACTGGTGGCCACGGTCAGCAACAGGGTATAAACCGCCCACACCCGCAGGTTCAGCTTTCCGGTCTGCAGACTGTGCCAGGCACGGTAAAACCACAGCATTGCCAGCAGCGCAAAGGGGGCCAGCATGATATAGGTGGTGTTGTGATACACCGTGCCGATGATGGTACCCTGGTACCAGTAACCGCCCCGGGGCATCCAGACCGCCTGAGAAAACGAGACCGCCAGACTGATCAGCAACCGTCCCGGGAGGGAGCTGCGGGGCAGCGCCGGACGCAGCCCCCAGGCAAAGACCGCCACCGCCCCCAGATGAAAGCAGGCCAGCAAGACGGCAATGCCCCACCGGCCGGCCAGGGCATAAGCAGGACCGATCAGCAGTGACGCGGTGGAATAGATCATTCCCTTACGGGCAAAGGCCAGATGCTGGCCCAAGTCGGAGGTATAGGGGTCTGTTCCCCCGCCGGGGGAGCACAGTTGCTGGTAATGCAGCCAGGCCATGGCCACGGCAAAAAGTATCAATGCCGCCACAGCAGCCACCTGCAGGGCCCGTTGTCTGATAGTTTTGGACAAGGAAAAAATCCTCACTTTCCGACGGGTGAACCGCCGTGTTTGTAGAATCTGCCAGGATTCCTCTATGCCATAATGATACCATACCCACCGCAAAACACAAGGTCCCACCGGCTTTTTGGGCACCCCTACCAAAAACAACCGATGCAGCAGCGCTGTTTTTTGCTTGCCAAACGGGAAAGAATCCTGTATAATATAGCTTGTTCTGTACAAATACGATACACACTGTGAGGTTTCACGATGCTGACGAACTATCTGTATGTGTTTTTCATCGCCATGGTACCGTTGATCGAGTTGCGCGGCGCAATTCCGGTGGGCGTAGGCTTGGGCCTGCCCCTGTGGACCGCCTATGTGATCGCCATCATTGGCAACATGCTGCCGGTTCCCTTCATCTTCTTCTTTGCCCGCAAGGTTCTAGAATGGGGCGCCGACAAGCCGGTGATCGGCAAGTTTTTCCGGTTCTGCCTGGAGAAGGGCCACAAGGGCGGTGAAAAGCTGAAAGCCACCGCCGGGCGTGGTCTGCCCTGGGCGCTGCTGCTCTTCGTGGGTATTCCCCTGCCGGGCACCGGTGCCTGGACCGGCACCCTGGCTGCCAGTCTTCTGGATATGGATTTTAAATCCAGCGTGTTGGCCTGCATGGGCGGCGTGCTGCTGGCGGGGTGCATCATGGGTGCGCTGAGCGTGGCAGGCTTCTCGGCTCTGGGCGCCGTGGTGGCGTAAAAGCGATTTCCTGCACATTGTAACAATCGAACAGGCGAGGTTCCGCAAATGCGGAACCTCGCCTGTTTTTTACTTTGCCCAGACTGAGAACAGGATCACGTTTTTATTGCAAATAAAAAGCAAAAGTAGAACTTTCTTTATCTGCCACCTCCCATTTTACTTTTCTCTCTTACAAATCAGCTATATCATTCATATATAACACAACTATCAAAACACATCAGTTTTTTATATTCCAACAGCTTTTTCTCACACGGGGCCCCGCCACCTGGATGAGGATGACGAGGATGAGGATAACCCCCTTGATGGCATCGTTGATGAGGGAGTCCATCTTGAGGGCGACGATGATCTTGTCGATGATGGTGTAGCTCATGGCGCCGAAGAGCACCCCCAGGCAGCGGCCTTTGCCGCCCGCCATGCTGATGCCGCCCAGCACCACGCTGGCGATGACGTACATCTCGTAGCTGCTGCCGGTGGTAGCGGGGTCGGCGCTGCCGTTCATGGCGATCCAGAGGAAGGCCCCCAGCCCCACCAGCAACCCGCAGAGCACAAAGACGGCGGTTTTCATCAGGCTGACATGGATGCCCGCCAGCCGGGCGCCCTTCTGGTTGCTGCCGATGGCGTAGACCTTTTTGCCGAACTTGGTGCTGGTGGAAAGGTAGACGAACACCACCGTCAGGGCCAGCAGCACCAGCCCCACCAGGGGCAGGGTAGCAATTTTGCCGTTGCCGAAGCCGTAGAAGGGCTGGTAGGCGGCCAGTTCGGTATCCATTTTATACACCGAGGACCCGCCCCCGATGAGCTCTTTGGGCAGGTGCTGGCAAAGGTACTGGGCCAGCGAGCGGTAGATGAGCATGGTGGCCAGGGTGACGATGAAGGCGGGCATTTCCACAATACCGACGAGCACCCCGTTGACAACCCCCAGCACGGCCCCTGCCGCCAGGGCAAAGACCAGCGTGAGCAGGATGCTGCCGGTGGCATTGAAGACTACCACCGAGAGCCCGGCGTCGATGGCCAGGATGGAGCCCACCGAGAGGTCGATCTCGCCGGTAAGGCAGACCAGGCCCATGCCGAGGGCCAGCACCCCGATGACCGCCGAGTGGCGGAAGATGTTCATGACGCCGCTCCAGGTCAGGCTGCTGCTGGTGAGCGCCCAGACCAGAAAAATGGCGACAAAGACCAGAATGTAGCTGTACTGCCCCGCCAGCCGGGACAGCGAGCGCTTTGCAGAGGTTTTCATGAAGGTTGTTCCTCCTTGGCAAGGGATGCCCCGGTGGACCAGAGCATCACGGTATGTTCGTTGATTTCGGCGTGGGGCAGCATCCGCACCAGCCGCCCCTCGTAAAAGACGGCGCAGCGGTCGGCCACCTTCTGCAGTTCGGGAATTTCCAGCGTGTTGAGGAGGATGGTCTTGCCCTGGGCAGCCAGTTCCAGAATCAGGGCGTAGATCTCCTCCTTGGCACCCACATCGATGCCCTGGGTGGGGTTGTCCAGCAAGAGAATCCCCGCGCCGGTGTTGAGCCACCGGGCCAGAAAGACCTTCTGCTGGTTGCCGCCCGACAATGAGGTAATGGCATCCTGCGGCCCCCGGGCCTTGATGTGCAGGATCTCTTTATAGTGGTTGAAGATTTTGCGCTCCGTCTTTTTGTGGATGGGAAAGTTCCGGGCCGAGAGGGTCTGTTCCGCCAGGCTCAGGTTGTCCATGAGATTGAGGTCGGGGATGACCGAGTTTTCCTTGCGGTTGCCCGGCAGCATGGCGATGCCTGCCGCCATGGCCCGGTGGATGGACCCCGGCTTGACCGCCTTGCCGAAAACTGTGACGGTACCGCACTGCACCGGCAGCGCCCCGAACACCGCCTGCATCCACTCGCTGCTGCCCGACCCCTGCAGGCCGGTGAGGCCGATGATCTCCCCTTTTTGGGCAGTCAGGCTCACGTCGGCAAAACCGGGGCCGGTGAGGTCTTTCACTTCCAGTACGGTGTCGCCGGTGGGCCGGGGGCTGTACTGCGCCCCCTGCCCTGCCGGATGGCCCACCATCTGCTCGGCGATTTTTTCCGGCGTGGTGTCGGCGATGGCCCCCGCGGCGATGAAGCGGCCGTTGCTGAGCACGGTGTACCGGTCGGCAAAGGCGAAGACCTCCGGCATCTTGTGGGAGATGAAGAGAAACGAGGTGCCGTTCTGTTCTTTCAGGCGGCGCAGGATCGCAAACAGGTGGTCCACCTCCCGGGTGTTGAGGGCGGTGGTGGGCTCGTCCAGGATGATGAGTTTTGCCTTGCCCCACAGAACTTTGGCGATTTCCAGTAGCTGTTTCTGGCTGGTCTTGAGGCGGCCCACCATCTCGGCGGGGTCCATCTCCACCCCCATGCTGTCAAACAGGGCGGCGGCTTCCCGGTGTATCCGCTTTTTATCGATGCGGCCCCAGCGGTTCACCGGTTCCCGGGTGAGGAAGAGGTTTTCCGCCACCGTCAGGTCGTTGAAAAGGTTCAGTTCCTGGTGCACGAAGGCGATGCCCGCGGCCTCGGATTCCTGCACCGTCATAAGTTTTGACGCGGCCTAAATACTTGTTTTATGCGGGGCCGCTTTTACGCACCAAAAGTTCAAACTTTTGGGCTATTTAGGTAGATTTGGACTTTGCGCCGTCATCCGGCGCAAATTGGGGAACGACGGGGGATTGTCCCAACCGCGCCCAGTATTATGGGCAACTCTCGCCTTTAGGCAAGGGGCTTTCGCGGCATATCCTCGCTCAGCTTCGGTATTCCACGTTTCCCTTGCCACAGTCTCTATTTGCCTCTCTTTTTGGTCGCCGGTTGGGGCCAATGATTCCCACCCCCGCCAAAGGCGATTAAAAGTGAACTTTGAAAGAGAGGTTTTCAAAATGAAAAAGACTGTAAAGACTAGCCGCGTTGCTGGGCAACTTGAAAAAATGTACCGCTTGCTAAACGATAGATTTTTCAACGGGGAGCTTCCCGAAGTGGTCATCAGCCTAAAAAAGACCGTGGGCACTTATGGGCATTTCATTTGCAATAGGGTTTGGCAGGAGGGTGATGAACGGCGGTACGAAATCAACATCAGCAGCGCCACCCTTAGCAGGCCAATAGAAGAAACCTGCTCCACACTTTTGCATGAGATGTGCCATTGCTTTGCAACTGAAAATGGAATCAAAGATACCAGCGGCTCCGGAAACTTCTACCACAATCGAAAGTTTAAGGAAATTGCCGAAAGCCACGGGCTTTGCGTTGAGAAACATCCGAAATATGGCTGGACAATTACCAGCCCCGGACTTCCTCTTCTGGACTTCATAGAAGAACAGGGCTGGCAAGACCTTCAGATGTGCGAGGCGGTCAGCCTGTGGGATGTAATCGGGACACTGCCCAAAGGGACAAGCAACGGAGCCGCCACCAAA
>ERZ1643246.4485-NODE-4485-length-10972-cov-9.106531_pt1 | contig 10972 bp, 10 predicted proteins | sample MGYA00579265_ERZ1643246 | MGnify/ENA primary metagenome ERZ1643246 (study PRJEB29033, sample SAMEA4952261) | chicken gut metagenome | biome: Broiler Chicken; feature: Gastrointestinal Tract; material: Caecum | place: Ireland | collected 2018 | study: Broiler...
GGCAACGGCGAGCGCACCGGCAACGTGGACATCATCACCCTGGCGATGAACATGTATTCCATGGGCGTGGATCCGCAGCTCGATTTCAGCGATATGCCGAGCATCGTTGATGTCTATGAACAAGTGACGCGCATGAAGGTCGGCTATCGTCAGCCGTATGCCGGACAGCTCGTATTCGCGGCCTTCAGCGGCTCCCATCAGGATGCCATTGCCAAAGGCATGCACTATCGTGAAGAACATGACGAGAAACAGTGGACCGTGCCATACTTGCCGATCGACCCGCGCGACGTCGGCAGAGTGTATGAGACCGACGTCATCCGCATCAATTCGCAGTCTGGCAAGGGCGGCGTCGCCTACATGCTGGAAGAATATTATGGCTATGAGCTTCCGATCGACATGCGTGAGGAGATCGGCTATTTCATGAAGGGCATCAGTGATGAACAGCACAAGGAGCTGCTCCCCAACGAAGTCAGAGATCTCTTCGAAAAAGAATACCGCAATGTGGAAGCGCCGTTTACCATGGAAGATTTCCACTTTGCCAGAGAAGGAGAGAACTTCATCTGTACGCTGCGCCTGGAGGCAGACGGCGAACGGATCAATGCGGTGGGTATTGGAAACGGCCGTCTGGACGCATTGAGCAACGCTTTGCGCAACAACACGAGCGTCAAATTCGACATCATGGATTATAAGGAACATTCACTGTCCAAAGGCTCGACATCCAAGGCGGTCTCTTATGTGAAGATCAAGGATTGCCGCAACCTGGATCAGTGGGGCGTGGGCATCCATGAAGATATCATCACATCGAGCGTACTGGCGCTCTTCTCCGCGCTGAACCGCGCGCTGAAGCAGCGCAGAGCGCAGGAAGGAAAGGGGTAAGACGACATGGGAATGACAATGACGCAGAAGATCTTGGCGGCACATGCCGGAATGGATCATGTAGAGGCCGGTCAGCTGATCGAGGCTGATCTCGATATGGTGCTGGGCAATGACATTACCTCGCCGGTCGCGATCCGCGAGTTTGAAAAATATGGATTCAAGCGCGTATTTGATCCGGGAAAGGTGGCGATGGTCATGGACCACTTCGCCCCCAATAAGGACATCAAGGCCGCGCAGCAATGCAAGGCCTGCCGCACTTTTGCATTTGCCAAGCACATCGAGCATTTTTATGATGTCGGCGAGATGGGCATCGAGCATGCCTTGCTTCCGGAAAAAGGCATCGTCGGTCCTGGCGAATGCATCATCGGCGCGGATTCCCACACTTGCACCTATGGCGCGCTGGGCGCCTTCTCCACCGGCGTAGGCAGCACCGACATGGCTGCCGGCATGGCGACGGGCAAATGCTGGTTCAAAGTGCCCGAGGCGATCCGCTTCAACCTGAGCGGCAGCCTGCAGCCCAATGTGTCTGGAAAGGATGTCATTCTGCACATCATCGGCATGATCGGCGTGGACGGCGCGTTGTATCGCTCCATGGAATTCACCGGTGAAGGGGTGAAGAACCTGACCATGGATGATCGTCTGTGCATCTGCAACATGGCCATCGAGGCCGGCGCGAAAAACGGCATCTTTGAAGTGGATGATGTGACCAGAGCGTATGTGAAGGACAGAGTGCACCGTCCGTATCAGGAATATCACGCGGATGCGGATGCCGAATATGTGAAGACATATGATATCGATCTCGGCGCGATCCGCCCGACCGTCGCTTTCCCGCATCTGCCGGAAAACACGCATACGGTCGATGAGATTGCAGAGCCGATCCGCATCGATCAGGTGGTCATCGGTTCCTGCACCAATGGCCGCATTTCCGATATGGCGGCTGCGGCTCGTATCCTGGAGGGCAAGCATGTCGCTAAAGGGGTGCGCTGCATCATCATCCCGGCGACTCAGAGCATTTACAAGGAATGTGTGCACCGCGGTTATATGGACATCTTCATCGATGCCGGCTGCGTCGTCTCTACGCCGACCTGCGGTCCATGCCTGGGCGGCTACATGGGAATCCTGGCAGAAGGAGAGCGCTGCGTCGCCACGACCAACCGCAATTTCGTCGGCCGCATGGGACATGTGGATTCTGAGGTCTATCTGGCCAGCCCGGCCGTCGCGGCTGCCAGCGCAATCGCCGGCGTGATCGCGCAGCCGCAGGAAGCATAAGGAGGAAATGAGATGAAAGCACAGGGACAGACACATATTTATCCGGATAATGTCGATACAGACGTCATCATTCCGGCGCGTTATCTGAACACCAGCGATCCCAAGGAACTCGCTTCACATTGCATGTGCGACATCGATGCGGACTTTGTGAATAAGGTGAAGCCGGGAGACATCATGGTGGCCGGATGGAACTTCGGGTGCGGATCATCCCGTGAGCATGCGCCGATCGCCATCAAGGAAAGCGGCATCAGCTGCGTCATCGCCAAGTCCTTTGCCCGTATCTTCTATCGCAACGCGATCAACATCGGTCTGCCGATCCTCGAATGTGAGCAGGCCAGTGATTCGATCCAGGCTGGCGATGAGATCGAGATCGACTTTGACAGCGGCGTGATCCATAACCTCACCAGGAATGAAAGCTATCAGGCGGCGCCATTCCCGCCGTTCATCCAGAATATCATGAAGAACAATGGCTTGATGAATGCCATCCGCAAGGGGGAAGATTAAATGAAAAAGAATATCGCGGTCATTGCCGGCGACGGCATCGGCCCGGAGATCATGGCCGAGGCGCTGAAAGCGCTGAACTGTGTACAAGAGCTGTATGGGCATCAGTTTGATATCGTTCCGGTATGTGCCGGAGGCTGCGCCATCGATCAGTATGGCACTTCGCTGCCGGAGGAGAGCCTGCAGAAATGCTTAGACAGTGATTCGGTGCTGCTCGGCGCGGTCGGCGGTCCAAAATGGGACGGCGTCGATCCGGCCATTCGTCCGGAAAAGGCGCTGCTCACGGTGCGCAAGGCGCTCGGCTTATACGCAAACCTGCGTCCGGCCAAGATCTTCCCGCAGCTGAAGGACGCTTCGCCTTTGAAGCCGGAACTGGTGGAAAACGGCATCGACTTCATGGTCGTGCGCGAGCTCATCAGCGGCGTGTATTTCGGCGAGAAGAAGACCGAGGAAAGAGATGGCGAACTGTATGCGAGCGACAACATGTGTTACTATGAGCACGAGATCCGCCGTATCGCGCATACGGCGTTCCAGACGGCCCGCAAGCGGCATGGCCGCGTGACCAGCGTGGACAAGGCCAATGTGCTCGATACCAGCCGCTTGTGGCGCAAGGTCGTGCATGAAGTCGCGCAGGAATATCCGGATGTGCAGCTGCAGGATATGCTCGTGGATAACGCCGCGATGCAGATTGTCAAAGACCCCGCGCAGTTCGATGTCATCGTGACCGAGAACATGTTCGGCGACATCCTGAGCGATGAGGCGAGCATGATCACCGGCAGCATCGGTCTGATCCCCAGCGCGTCATTAGGGGAAGGCACACGCGGCATGTATGAGCCGATCCATGGCTCAGCTCCAGACATCGCCGGCAAGAACATCGCCAATCCGACCGGCATGATCTTATCTGCCGCGATGATGCTTCGCTATGCCTTTGACCTGGATGAGGAAGCAGCGCTCATCGAAGCAGCGGTAGAGGATGTGCTCAATGCCGGATACCGTTGTGCCGATATCATGGAGGAGGGCATGACGAAGCTCTCCTGCAGCGAGATGGGCGATCAGATCGTCAGCGCCATGAAGGCAAGAAAGAAATAGACAGAAAACGGCAGGATCCCTGCCGTTTTCATATCTGATGATGCAGGACGCGCTGGCGCAGCTCCAGCACCTTTTCCCTGATGCGCAAGATCGTCTTGATGTATGCGTCTTTGCCTTGACCGCAGGGATCTTCCAATCCCCAGTCTTCCCGATGTCTGCAAGGGATGGATGGGCAGCTGACATTGCAGCCCATCGTGATGACGATATCCGGATCAGGAATGTCATCGATCAGCTTAGGATACTGATCTTTTTCCATGTCGATCTGCATCAGCTCTTTCATGTATCGCAGTGCGCCGGCATCGATGTGTTCACGCGGTGCGGTACCGGCTGAACAGCTGATGAAAGCATCCGCAGCCAGCTGCCTGCCAAGCGCTTCAGCGATCTGGCTTCGGCAGGAATTGTGCACACAGACAAAGGCGACGACAGGGCGAAGATACCGGGACAAAAAGCGATACAGGATCGCATCGGTCCTGGCGTTGATCCGCTCATCTTCCATGAGCTGCCACAGCGGTTCCTGAGGATCGCATCCGCCGCAGATGTCCGCGCCGATCACGCGCTGATGGGCAAAGACTTCCCGCATCAGCTTTTCCAGCGTGATAAGCGACATGTTTCCCTGATTCCAGTTGGTCCGGGCATTGCAGCGATCCAGGATATCCTTATCGATCGACAAGTAGACAGGAAGACGCATATCGATCTGTCCGATCTGCCGCGCGGCAGCGGCTTCTTCCTGATCGCTGACACTGATGAAGACCGTCTTTTCTTTCAGGTCATCATCGATGTCCGCAAACGCGCTTGCGTCCGGTCCGATCAGGATCAGCTGTTTCAGAAATGAGTCGTTGCGCGCCAGTTGTGCGGCCCAGCTGCCGCAGCTGGTCAGGTCATGGATGAGGGGCTGCTGCATATCGCTGTGATGATCGAACAGCACCAGCGCAAAAGGAGCGCGGATCTTCTCTGCAAACAGCTCTGTCATATAATGATAATTACCATTGTCCAGGAAATGGATGCCATGCGGACCATAGTCGTTCAGTCGTTCGCGCAGCTGTCGTTTCGCTTCATCGGCGCAGTACATGCAGGTGCCAGGGATGTCGCTGAGGTCGATCCGCTTCATGCCGGGCACACGCTGTTCGACATCAGGCGGACAGATATGGGTAAAATCAAGCAGCAGGTTCATTTTTCATCGTCCTTTCTGATTAAAGAGCTTAACATAAAAACAGGGATATTGTGAAGCAGAGCAGGCCGATGCCAGGATGGGCAAAGAGGAAAGAGGTGACATGAATGAACCGACCTGGCTTTTGCTGGTGTTGCAGACAGGCACGTCATCGCTTGTTCGCGGTGACAGATGGCGGAAAGGGAAATAAACACATAAGGCTTCTTGTATGCAGACACACAGGATAAAGCAGCAATCAGCATAAAAAAAGAGATTTCGAAACAGTGAAATCTCTTTTTTTTCGATCAGATGCGGAATGCCACGGCGGCAGCCTCTTCGGTCGCTTTGTTGGCCTGACCGGCTTGCGAAGCATCACCGATGACATAGACCTCACAATCCAGATCCTTGAGTTCTGCTTCCAACGGATTGTATGATCTGGAGCCCATCGCGATGATGATGCTGTCGAAGCCCTCGGCGGTCTTTTCGCTCTCGCCTTGGCGATATACGACGCCATGTTCCGTGAAACGGATGATGGACGCGTTGAGGATATATCGAGTATCATTGGCGTCCAGTCTTGCCTTCAAGTGTGTGCCGACACCGAGCACGCCATAGTTTATGGCAGGAACCATATCGATCAGAGTGCTCTTGCGCCCGGCGCGCTCTCTCAGAAAATCAGCGGTCTCCAGTCCGACCAGTCCAGCTCCGGCGATCAGCACATTGCGTCCGACGACTGCTCTGCCTTCCAGCACATCGTTGGCCATGAAGACATTTTTGCCGTCGATGCCTTCGATCGCGGGCTTGGTCTGCCGGGCGCCGGTAGCGAGGATGACGACATCAGGATGTTCCTGTTCGACCAGTTTCTTGGTGACTGCCGTGTTCGTGAGGTAGCGGACGCCCTGTTTCTTGCCTTCCTGGATCCAGAAGCGCAGCGGTCCGGTGAGCAGCGACTTCGCTGGTGGAAGCGCCGCGATCCGGAATTGTCCGCCCAGCTTGTCTTGCTCTTCATATACGCTCACTTCATGGCCCCGGGCAGAAGCTGCGTAAGCCGCGTAAAGACCAGCCGGGCCGGAACCGACGATCATGACCTTGCGGCGCTTTTCGGCCGGCGCAAAGGTGTATTCCTGTTCGTGCCCGACTCGCGGGTTGACCAGGCAGCAGGCCGTCAGATGCTTGGGATCGGTCATATAGCCCATGCATGACTGCAGACAGTTGATGCAAGGGGCGATCTCCGCAATCTTGCCGGCAGCCACCTTGGCTGGGAAATATGGCTCAGCCAGCGACTGCCGGGAAATGGAGACGAAATCGGCTTTTCCGGTCTCCAGGATGTCTTCCGCGATCTCCGGGGTGTTGATGCGGTCGATGGCAATGACCGGGATATGGACGCTTTCCCGGATCTCTTTGGCGTTATAGGCATTGAAGCCCATCGGCACATCTTCCGGCGCGCTCATCCAATCCAGCGACGCATAGGTGCAGATGGTCGTCTCGATGGCATCGTAGCCTGCTTCCTCCAGATATCGGGACAGGATCTTCGTATCAGAGATCGTCAGGCCGCCTGGCACTTTTTCTTCAGCGGAAAGCTTGATGATGACCGGGAAGTCTTTTCCGCAGCGCGCTTTGATCGCTTTGCAGATTTCAGTGGCAAAGCGGGCCCGGTTTTCGATGGAGCCGCCGAATTCATCAAAGCGGCGGTTCGTGAACGGAGACAGGAACTGCTGGACGAGATAGCCGTGCCCGGCATGGATCTCCACACCGTCAAAGCCGGCCGCTTGGGCGCGCACGGCCGCGTCGGCGAACATGCGGATATTGTCCCACACCTCTTCCTTTGTCATTTCATGGGGAACTTCATCAAAGGTCGGGCAGGCCAGCGGCGAGGGCGCAGAGACCTGGTGCCCCAGGATGGCGCTGGTGTACTGGCGGCCAGGCTGATGGAGCTGCGGGAAGATGTGCGCCCCATAGGCATGCACGGCATCGGTCACTTTTTTCCATTCAGGAATGAACTCATCTGAGCCGAGCGAAGGCTCATATGGCGTACAGAACTCGCTGTCCTGCACACGGGTCACTTCGGTGATGATCAGGCCATAGCCGCCTTTCGCGCGTTCTTCGTAATAAGCGACGGTCCTTTCGGTCGGGTGTCCGTTCAGCTTAGCGAAACCGACACCCATGGCGCCCATGACAAACCGGTTTTTCAGCTCGAGGCTGCCGATCTTTCCGGGCTGCAGCAGTTTTTCATAGTTCATGAGAATTCCTCCTTTGCTGGTTTCATTCTAGCGCTTTTCAGCAGAAAAAGCTTCGTGCACAGCGGCGAAGCGTGTTACGATAACTGTGCATGATGCACAAAGGAGGAAAGTATCGCGATGAAGAGCGTAAGCGATATCTTATTTGAATCGATGATCAGCGAGCCGACCATGAAAGAGCTTGTCGATACGCTGCGGACCAAGGTCTTCCGCAATCCGCTGATGATCACCAATGCGTATTTCCGCGTGATCGGCATGAGCGATGATCGCTTTGATGATGAAGTCTGGAAGTATGCCGCGGAATACCATTGCTGCTCAAGGACATCGATCGAGGTGTTCCGCCAGGATGACGCCTCGCGGCAGCTGTTTGAACAAGGAACGCCGTTTGTCTATGATACGAATCTGGCCCACGTGATCCCACGCATCCTGGGAAAGATCAGAAGCCGCGAGCGCACTTTGGGATACCTGGTCATCTTTGCCGTGGACCACGCATTTTCGAGCACCGATCTGGATGATGCCAGAATAGCTTGCCGCTGCCTGTCAGTATTGCTCAGAAGCGATCCGGAGCAGGCGGATCTGAATGAGTCTTTTCTCAGCGCGCTGCTCAAGGATCGTCCGGAAGAGCGCTATCGTCTGGAAAGTGAGATCAGCCAGTTCCGCCAAGGGTTCAAGGGCCGTTTCCGAGTATTGAACGCGCCATTGCCCGCTGATGAGAAGCTGCGGGAATACGCGCCCTATATCGTTTCGGAGATCTCTGCCATCCACAGCGATGTCCGCTGTCTGCTCAGCGGCCAGTGCATCGTCGTGCTGTGCAATTACGATGAGGAAAACGCATGTGCGTCACTGATCGCGCAGATCAAAGGGATACTGGGGCGCTACGGCCTGCGCTATGGAAAAAGCCGCTCATTTGGCTCGCTCATCCACATGTCGGCATATAACCGTCAGGCGATGATGGCGCGTGAGATCGGCATGCTGCTGGGGCATGAACAGATGGAGTATGCGTTCGCTGACTATCTGTATCATTATTTATTGCTCGGACATGACCGGCTGGAGCTCAATTCACTGTTATGCAAGGAGTATCGCCAGCTTTGCGCACATGATCGCCGGCATGGGAGCGAGTATGCGGATACGCTCATCACATATTTCCTGAATGGCTTCAATATCACAGAGACAGCCGCATCCCTGCATATTCATCGCAACAGCCTGCGGCACCGGCTGGAACGGATCGAGGAGATCATGGGCAGTCGCTGCGATGATGTGAAGCTGGCCGATGCCATCTATCACTCTCAAATGATCGATGAATGGCTGCGGATGAACAATGATCTGGAATGATGGGAAAAATGCGATTTTAGCTTGATTTCGCAAAGCAAACAAGATAAAATAAAAACGCTGTGCATATGGGCATGGCTGCGTGGGAGGACGAGCAACCGTTCGTAACCACTGCATAAGACATCATATTTATAGGAGGTGTGTCTTGTGAGTAAAAAAGTTGCAAAGGTCTGCAAACTGCAGTTCCCGGCCGGAGGTGCAAGACCGGGACCGGCTCTGGCTTCTGCCGGAATCAACATGCCGCAGTTCTGCAGCGCATTCAACGATGCGACCAAGGACCGTGCAGGTGACCTGGTACCGGTCATCATCACGGCTTATGAAGACAAGTCATTTGATTTTGTACTGAAGACGACTCCGGCTGCCATTCTGCTGAAGAAGGCCGCTAAGATCCAGAAGGCCAGCAGCAATCAGAAGGAAATTTCCGGAACGATCACTGTAGACCAGCTGAAGGAGATCGCTGAGTACAAGATGCCTGACCTGAATGCCAATGACGTGGAAGGCGCTATGCGCATCATCGCCGGAACCGCGCGCAACATGGGCATCAAGATCGATGGCTTCGAAGGGTAAAGAAAGGACGAGTGAACAGAAATGGCAAAAGTAGGAAAGAAGTACGCTGAAGCTGCTAAACTGGTCGATCGTTCCAAGAGTTACTCGATCGAAGAAGCAGTTGCACTGGCAAAGCAGACAAACTATGCGAAGTTTGACGCTTCCGTGGAAGTGTCATTCCGCCTGAACGTGGATCCGCGTCATGCTGACCAGCAGATCCGCGGTGCGATGGTCCTGCCGAATGGAACTGGTAAGTCTCAGAAGGTGCTGGTCATCACACAGGGAGCGAAGGAGCAGGAAGCAAAAGATGCAGGCGCCGATTTCGTCGGCGGCAAGGATATGCTCGATGAGATCCAGAAGGGCTGGTTCGGCTTCGATGTGATCGTTGCCACGCCGGACATGATGGGCCAGCTGGGAAGACTGGGCCGTGTGCTGGGACCGAAGGGGCTCATGCCTAACCCGAAGACGGGCACTGTGACGATGGATGTCGCGAAGGCCGTGGAAGACATCAAGAAAGGTAAGGTAGAGTACCGCGTAGATAAAGAAGGAAACATCAACCTGATGATCGGAAAGCTGAGCTTTGAGGATCAGGCTCTGGTTGAGAATTTCAAGGCAATCTACAGCACGATCGCCAAGGCACGTCCGGCTGCGGTCAAAGGCACTTACATCAAGAACCTGGTGCTGAGCACGACGATGGGCCCTGGCATTCACGTTTCCGTTGAAAAATAGTTTGACATTGTCAGAAACAATGATAAAATACTGATGTTATCAATATACCAAAGACAGTAACGGCAGAAATGCTTAATCATGTTACCGAGGTAGAAAGATGGTTATGAACTTTCAGCCCGCATACTGTCATGGTGGCGGGCTTTTTATAACTCTTGGTATATTGCGGACATATAAACAGGAGGTGTAGGAAATGAACCAGGCGATCATCGAAGCAAAGAAGGCGTATGTTGCTGAAATTGCGGAGAAGATGAAAAATTCCGAGTCGACCGTAGTCGTAGAGTACCGCGGTCTGACGGTGGCGGAAATGACGGAGCTGCGCCGTGAGCTGCGCAAAGAAGACGTAGAGTTCAAGGTGTACAAGAACGCGCTGGCTCAGCGTGCCGTAGAATCCATCGGCGCTGACGGCCTGAAAGAGGCTCTGGTCGGACCGAACGCCATCGCATTCGGTAAGGACGCTACAGCTCCGGCCCGCGTGCTCGCGAAGTTCGCGAAGAAGCACGAGAGTCTGGTGCTGAAGAGCGGTATCGTCGAAGGCAAGGTAGTGGACGTGGAAACGATCCAGAAACTGTCTGCCCTGCCGAACAAGGAAGGCATGATCTCCATGTTCCTGGGCTGCCTGCAGTCACCGATCATCAAGTTCGCGTGCGCTGTCAAGGCGGTTGCAGAGAGCAAGGAAGGAGCAGCAGAACCTGCTGCAGCTGAATAAGTATTTTTGATAGGAGGAAATGAACATGGCAAAGTTAACACATGAGGACATCCTGGCATACCTTGAGGAAGCCACAATTCTGGAACTGAACGACCTGGTAAGCGCGATCGAAGAGAAGTTCGGCGTTACCGCTGCTGCACCGGTTGCCGCTGCACCGGCTGCTGAGGCTGCTGAAGCTGCAGGACCGAGCGAAGTTACGGTTACCCTGACTGACATCGGCGGAACGAAGGTAGCTGTCATCAAGGCCGTACGTGAGATCACTGGTCTGGGCCTGGTTGACGCAAAGGGTCTGGTAGACAAGACGCCGAGCGTGATCAAGGAAAACATCAAGCCGGAAGAAGCCGAAGAAATCAAGAAGAAGCTGATGGATGCCGGCGCTACCGTAGAAATCAAGTAATCGGCACGCTCACATCAATATGCAGAAGGCCTTTGGGCTTTCTGCTTTCTAAAAAGGACGGTGATCTTTATGAATCATTATTTCACTGATAATCGTCATTTAGCACAGAACCGGAAAGAAATCACTTTCCGGTTTTCGTGTTTTACCTG
>ERZ1643246.4486-NODE-4486-length-10969-cov-12.630933_pt1 | contig 10969 bp, 10 predicted proteins | sample MGYA00579265_ERZ1643246 | MGnify/ENA primary metagenome ERZ1643246 (study PRJEB29033, sample SAMEA4952261) | chicken gut metagenome | biome: Broiler Chicken; feature: Gastrointestinal Tract; material: Caecum | place: Ireland | collected 2018 | study: Broiler...
GGGCGGGCCACAAGGGCCTGTTCCGGTTCCTCACCTACCTGACCCGGCTGCGGGAGAACGGCTCCAAGCTGGCCCTCCCCGGGGTGGGCCGCAGCGGCGGCGGGGTGCGGATCATGAGCATCCACAAGTCCAAGGGCCTGGAGTTTCCCGTGGTGCTGCTGTGCGGCCTGGCCCGGCAGCTCAACCGGGAGGACACCCGGCGGCCCATCCTGTTCCACCCCCAGCTGGGGGTGGGGCCCAAGGGCCTGGACCTGGAGCGGGGGGTGGAGTACCCCACCCTGGCCCGCACCGCCGTGGCCCGGCAGCTGGAAAAGGAGATGATGGCCGAGGAGCTGCGGCTGCTCTACGTGGCTATGACCCGGGCCAAGGAGAAGTTGATTTTGTCGGTGGCCCTCACCGGCGGCGGCAAGGATCTGGCCAAGCTGGCGGGGGACGGGGACTGCCCGGTGGACCCCCAGGTGCTGCTGGCCTGCCAGAGCGTGGGCCAGTGGGTGCTGCTGGCGGCCCTGTGCCGCCCCGGCGCCGGAGCCCTCCGCCGGGCGGCGGAAACCGATGTGCCCATCCCCCGGACAGACTTCGGCCCGGCCTGGGACGTGCGTTTTGTGGACGGCACCCCCTTTTTGGAGGGCCCGGAGCGGTTCCGATTTGCCCCAACCCAGGCCCAGGAGGCGGCGGAGCCGGAGCATGACCCGGCGGAGCTGGCGGAGCGGCTGGCCTGGCGGTACCCCCACGCCGCCAGCGTGGAGCTGCCCTCCAAGCTCACCGCCACCCAGCTGAAGGGCCGGGGGCTGGACGAGGAGGCGGCGGAGCAGGCCCCCAAGGCCCCCCGCACCCTCACCTTCGGCCGGCCCCGGTTCGCCGCCGAGGAGTGGGGTCTCACCCCCGCCCAGAAGGGCACCGCCCTTCATCTGGTGATGCAGTACATCGACTTTGAGAAGGCGGGCACCCCGGAGGGGGCGGCGGCTGAGATCAGCCGGCTGGTGGAGGGCCAGTTCCTCACCCCCCAACAGGGGGAGGCCGCCGATCCCGCCCGCATTGCCGCCTTCTTCCAGTCCCGGCTGGGCCGGGAGCTGATGGATTCCGTGTCCCTCCGCCGGGAGTTCAAGTTCTCCATCCTGGCGCCCGCCGGGCGGTACTACAAGGCCGCCGGGGAGGGGGAGCAGGTGCTCCTCCAGGGGGTGGTGGACTGCTACTTTGAGACCCTGGAGGGCATCACGGTGGTGGACTTCAAGACCGACCGGGTGACGGCCAGAACCGTGCATGACCGGGCGGAGAACTACCGGCCTCAGCTGGAGGCCTACAGCCAGGCCCTGGCCGAGATCACAGGAAAGCCGGTGGTCCGCCGGGCGCTGTGGTTCTTCGCCCTGGACCAGGCGGTGGAGGTATAAAAAATTTTTGAAAAAACCCTTGCAATACCCAGGCTGTTGTGCTATTATATTCTAGCGTTTATAAGGCGTGGAGGTTTGCTGCGCCGCTTCATCCGGAACGAGAAAGAGGTGAACACAACATGAAGGAAGGCATCCATCCCAACTATGAGCAGACTACGATCAAGTGCGCCTGCGGCAACGTGATCGAGACCGGCTCCACCAAGAAGGACATCCGCGTCGAAGTCTGCTCCAAGTGTCACCCCTTCTTTACTGGCAAGCAGAAGATGGTGGATACTGGCGGACGTGTCAGCCGCTTCAACAAGAAGTTCGGCCTGGACAAGAAGTAAGCTGGTCAAGAGAGCCCGTACCGGAGCCGGTACGGGCTCTTTTTCATCCGGCACGCATACAATAAGCCTGACAGGAGGGTAACGCCATGTTTGAACGAATCGACCCCAAGAGTCTGGACCAGAATGTGTTTTCCATGATCGGGGACCAGTGGATGCTGCTTACCGCCGGAACCAGGGAGAAGTGCAACACCATGACCGCCAGCTGGGGCGGCCTGGGAGTGCTGTGGGGCAAGCCGGTGGCTACGGTATATATCCGCCCCCAGCGGTATACCCTGGAATTTGTGGAGCGGGAGGAGTGGTTCACCCTGGCCTTCTTCGGGGAGGAATACCGGAAGGCCCTGGCCCTGTGCGGCTCCAAGAGCGGCCGGGACATCGACAAGGTGAAGGAGTGCGGCTTTACCGTGGAGACGGCGGACGGCGCACCCTATTTTGCCCAGGCCGACCTGGTGCTGGTGTGCAAAAAAGCCTACTGGCAGGACATGGACCCCACCCACTTCCTGGACGGGGAGATCGACGGCAAGTGGTATCCGGAGAAGGACTACCACCGGATCTTCATCGGCGAAATTGAGACGGTACTGAAAAAGAAATGACGCCGGGGCGGCACGCCCGGCGCGGAGGAACCAATGACAGAGAACCAAGAGAAAAAAGCAATCAACCGGGCGGTGCTGGTGGGTCTGAACGCCCACTGCCTGCCTGAGGCGGAAAACGCCGACGACTCCTCCATGGAGGAGCTGGCCGACCTGCTGGAGACCGCCGGGGGTATGTGCGTGGGCACCGTGTTCCAGAACAAGGACGCCCCCGACCCCCGCACCTTCATCGGCGAGGGCAAGGTGGCCGAGGTGAAGGAGCTGGTGGACGCCATGGGGGCGGATATGGTGATCGTGGACAATCCCCTGTCCCCCTCCCAGCAGCGGGCCCTGTCGGAGGATTTGAAGGTGCAGGTGCTGGACCGGGCGGCCCTGATCCTGGACATCTTCGCCCAGCGGGCCCGCACCAAGGAGGGCCGGCTCCAGGTGGAGCTGGCCCAGTACCAGTATCTGCTGCCCCGGCTGCTGGGCATGTGGACCCACCTGGAGCGGCAGGAGGGCGCCATCGGTACCCGTGGCCCCGGCGAGACCCAGCTGGAGACCGACCGGCGGCACATCCGCCGAAAGATCCAGAAGCTGCGGGAGGAGCTGGAGCAGGTGCGCCGGGTGCGCTCCACCCAGCGCGCCCGCCGGGAGAAAAACGAGGTGCCGGTGGTGGCCATCGTGGGCTACACCAACGCAGGCAAGTCCACTCTGCTCAACAAGCTCACCGGGTCGGATATCCCGGCCAACAACCGGCTGTTTGACACCCTGGATACCACCACCCGCACCCTGGAGATCAGTGATACCTGCACGGTGCTCCTCAGCGACACCGTGGGCTTTATCCGCAAGCTGCCCCACCATCTGGTGGAGGCCTTCAAGGCCACCCTGGAGGAGCTGAGCTACGCCGACCTGCTCCTCCACGTCATCGACACCTCCAACCCGGAGTGGCGGGCCCAGGCGGATGTGGTGGACCGGCTGATTGTGGAGCTGGGGGCGGAGCAGACCCCCCGACTGGAGGTATTCAACAAAATCGACCGCTGCCCGGGGGAGATCCTGCCCCACGGGGAAGATATCGTGTCCGTATCCGCCAGGACCGGCCAGGGCCTGGACGAGCTGCTGCAAAAGATCGGGGACCGGCTGGACACCGGGGCCCAGAAGGTGGTGCTCCGCATCCCCTATGACAAGGGGGGCATCGTGGACCTGCTTCACCGGGAGGCCAAGGTGGAGCGGGTGGACTACGGCGACGCCATCGAGGTGGAGGCGGTGTGTACCCCGGTGCAGCTGGGACGGCTGAAGGAGTATATCGTCTCCGGCTGGACGCCCCCCAAGGAGTTCTGGGAGGACTAAAGAAAGGAGCCGCATGATGTATCTGGAAACGGAACGCCTGATCCTGCGGCCCTTTACCGAGGAGGACGCCGACGGACTGTACGCCTATGCCAGCCACCCGGAGGTGGGGCCCCCGGCGGGGTGGAAGCCCCACGACAGCGCGGAGGAGAGTTTGCGGGTGATCCGGGAGATCTTTCAGCCCGCCAACTCCCTGGCGGTGGTCCGCAAGTCCGACGGGCGGCTTATCGGCTCGGCGGGCTTTGTGGACCGGCACCGCACTGAGCTGGGCACCCCCAGCGAGGAGATCGGCTACTCCCTGGCCCGGGAGTGCTGGGGTCAGGGCCTGATCCCCGAGGCGGTGGCTGCCATCATCCGCCATGCCTTTACGCAGATGGACTATCAGGCCCTGTGGGCGGCCTACTACGACGGAAACCGGAAGTCCAAGCGGGTGATGCAGAAGTGCGGTATGACCTACCGCCTGTCCCGGGTGGAGCCGGTGGCCCAGCTGGGGGAGACCCGGCTGGCCCATTACTTTGCCATCACCAGGAGGGAGTGGGAGCGGACATGACGGAATATTTTATCCCCACCGCCGCCGCCGAGACTGAGCTGGTGGAGAAGCGCTCCCGGTTCATCGGTCACGTCTGGCCGGTGGACAGCGAGGAGGAGGCCCGGGGCTGGATCGAGGCCATGAAGAAGAAATACTACGACGCCCGGCACAACTGCTGGTGCTACCGCATCAGGGAGGGGGGCGTGGAGCGCTACTCCGACGACGGGGAGCCCCAGGGCACCGCCGGTCAGCCCATGCTCAACGTGTTCCAGCGGGAGGAGGTCACCAACGTGTGCTGCGTGGTGACCCGGTACTTTGGCGGGGTACTGCTGGGTGCGGGAGGACTGGTGCGGGCCTATACCCAGAGCGCCAAGGACGCCCTGGACGCCGCCGGGATTTCGGTGGTCCGCCGGTGGGTGGAGGTGCTCGTCCCCTGTCCCTACTCCTTCCTGGAGCGGGTCCGCCAGGAGGTGGAGGCCCAGGACGGCGTGGTGGGGGACGTGGAGTACGCCGCCGAGGTCACCGTCCACGTCCTGCTTCCGGAGGGCAAGGTAGATGACTTTACGTCCCGCCTCACCGAACTCACCGCCGGGGGCCTGGCTCCCATTGTGGCAGGGGAGCAGTTCCGGGGCGTGCCCAGAAAAAATTATGAATAAATCGTAAACCTTTTGGAAGAAGGAAGGGTTTTTCCGGAGAAGGGAGTATATAAACGGATAGACGAACGCGAAAAAAGGGAAGGCGGTGACCCTTTTTGACATTGAGAGAGCGCACCGAGCAGCGGGAGCGGGAGACTCTGTCCCCCTACGCCTGCCTGTCCGCCCGATCCAAGGGGCGGCAGCGGCCTATGGAAGACTGCCCCGTCCGTACCTGCTTTCAGCGGGATATTGACCGCATCGTCCACTCCAAGGCCTTCCGGCGGCTCAAGCACAAGACCCAGGTTTTTCTGGAGCCGGAGGGGGACCACTACCGTACCCGGATGACCCACACTATTGAGGTCAGCCGCATTGCCCGCACCATCGCCCGGGGTCTGAGCCTTAACGAGGACCTGGCGGAGGCGGCGGCTTATGGCCATGACCTGGGCCACACCCCCTTCGGCCACGCCGGGGAGCGGGTGCTCAACGAGATCATGCCCGGCGGCTTTGCCCACAACGAGCAGTCCCTGCGGGTGGTGGACCGGCTGGAGAAGGACGGGGAGGGGCTCAACCTGACCTATGAAGTCCGGCGGGGCATCCTGTGCCACACCGGCTCCGACCGGGCGGAGACGCTGGAGGGTCAGCTGCTCCGTCTGGCGGACAAGATCGCCTACATCAACCACGACATTGACGACGCCATCCGGGGGAAAATCATCTATCCCATGGACCTCCCCCTGTCGGTATCCCAGGTGCTGGGCTTCACCCATTCGGAGCGGATCAACACCCTGACGGTGGATATCATTACCCAGTCCCAGGGAAAGGACCAGATTCTCCAGTCCCCCGCCTGCCGGGAGGCCATGCACCAGCTGCGGGAGTTCATGTTCGAGTACGTCTACCGCAGCCCGGTGGCCAAGGGGGAGGAGGGCAAGGCTCAGGATATGCTCCGCCGCCTGTTTGAGGCCTACGTGCGGGATCCGGACAAGCTGCCGCCGGAGTACCAGGCCATCCGGGTGGAGGAGGGCGTGGAACGGGCGGTGTGCGACTACCTCTCCGGCATGACCGACAAATATGCCGTGGAGCAGTTCGGAGAGCTGTTTATCCCCCATTCCTGGAGCGTCAAATAGCCCAAAACCGCCTTTTGGTATGAAGGTGGTATCTTTTGGAAAAGATAGTCGGAAGGAGGGTATGGCTTGGCCATCCCGGAACAATTCATTGACGAGCTGGTGGCCCGCAGCGACATTGCCGACGTGGTATCCTCCTATGTGCATCTCACCAAGAAGGGGAGCAACCTGTGGGGGCTGTGTCCCTTCCACAGCGAAAAGACCCCTTCCTTTTCCGTCTCGCCGGAGAAGCAGATCTATCACTGCTTCGGCTGCGGAAAGGGGGGCGGGGTGATCTCCTTTGTCATGGAGATGGAAAACCTGCCCTTTCCCGACGCGGTGCGGCTGCTGGCCCAGCGGGCGGGGCTGGAGGTGCCGGACACCGGCACCGACGAGGCAGGCCGGAAAAAGCGGGCCAGAGCGCTGGAGGCCAACAGGCAGGCGGCCCGGTTTTACTACGACTATCTCAACAGCCCCGGGGGGCAGCGGGTGCGGGACTATATCGCCCAGCGGCAGATCACCCACCGCTTCGCCGTCCGTTTCGGACTGGGGGCGGCCCCGGACAGCTGGGATGAGCTGACCCGGGCCCTCACTGCCCAGGGGTTCAGCAAGATGGAGCTTATCGACGCCGGCCTGGCGGTGGCCGGAAAAAACGGCGGCGTGTACGATAAATTCCGCTCCCGCCTCATGCTCCCCGTCATCGACGTGCGGGGGGAGGTGGTGGGCTTTACCAGCCGGATCCTGCCGGGGGAGGAGGGGGCCAAGTACCTGAATACCCCGGAGACCATCGTGTTCCACAAGGGCCGGCTGATCTACGCCCTCAACCTGGCCAAGAATACCAAGCGGCCCAATCTGGTGCTGGTGGAGGGCAACATCGACGTCATTACCCTGCACCAGGCGGGCTTTGACAATGTGGTGGCCACCATGGGCACCGCCCTCACCGAGGAGCACGCCCGGATCCTGGCCCGGTATACCAAGGAGCTGGTGCTGTGCTACGACAACGACGCGGCGGGGAAGCAGTCCACCCAGCGGGTGCTGAACATCCTGAAAAATGTCCAGCTCAACGTGCGGGTGCTCCAGCTGCCCAACGCCTATGACAGCGAGGGCAAGCCCCTGAAGCAGGACCCGGACGACTTTATCAAGCGGTTTGGTCCGGCGGCCTTTGAGAAGTGCCTCAATGACAGCGCGGGACAGAACGACTACCGGCTGGGGGATCTGATGAGCCGCCACGACCTGAGCCAGGAGGAGGGCCGTCTGGCCTATCTGAAAGAGGCGGTAGGGATCGTGGCCGCCCTCCAGAGCCCCATTGAGCGGGAGATCTATGGCAACAAGGCCGCCGCCACGGCGGGGATCTCCGGCCAGGCCTTCGCCCAGGAGGTGGAGCGGTTCCGCAAAAACCGGACCTGGCAGGCCAAGAAGCGGCAGGAGCGCCGGGACCTGACCCCCGCGGTCCGGATCCAGCCCAGGGAGCGGGAGCTGCGGTACGACAACGTGCGCTCCGCCCGGGCGGAGGAGGGGGTGCTGCGGCTGCTGCTGCTGGAGCCAGCCCTGTTCCCGTCGGTGGAGCGGCTGGAGCCGGAGCAGTTTTCCGCCCCGGCCCTGGCGAAGATCTACGGCCTGCTGCGCCAACGCCACCGGGAGGGGCGCAGCGTTCAGCTGGCCTCCCTGGCGGGGGAGCTGACGCCGGAGGAAATGAGCCGTCTGGTGGAAATTATGGAACAGCCCGAGCGCCTGTCCAGCAGCGGGCAGGCCCTGCGGGACTACATAGAGATCATAGAAACAGAAGCGCTGAAGCGGGGCGGGTCGGCAGAAGACCCTCTGCTGGCCGCGCGGGAGAAATTCAGAGAGAAAAAAGCGTATGATGGAGGATAGCCGCATGAGTGAGAAAAAGACCACCGGCAAGAAGGTACACACCCTGACGCTGGAGGATCAGAGCAAGCTGGCCCGGGAAAATGCCAAGAAGATGGAGCAGGGCAAGATCGAGGTCATGAAGGTGGTAGAGGGGGTCCAGGGGTCCGAGAAGCTGGCGGAGCTCATTGAGCGGGGCAAGAAGAACGGCAAGCTGTCGGCCAGCGAGCTGATGGACGTGCTGGAGAATCTGGACCTGGAAAGCGAGCAGATGGACAAGATCTACGATACCCTGGAGAACCTGGGTATCGACACGGTGGGCGACGACTATCTGCCCGAGCTGGCCGACGACGTAATGCCTCCTCTGGAGGAGCTCAACGAGATTGAGGAGCTGCCCGAGGAGGAGATGGTGGACCCCAACACCCTGGTGGACTCCTTCAGCATCGACGACCCGGTGCGCATGTACCTGAAGGAGATCGGCAAGGTCAATCTGCTCACTCCCGACGAGGAGGTGCAGCTGGCCCAGGACATGGGGGCCGGCGACGCCGCCAAGGAGCAGCTGGCCGAGCTGGAGGAGGATGACAGCATCACCCTCTTCGACAAGGAGCTGAAGGAGCTCCGCCGCCTGGTGAAGCGGGGCGAGGCCGCCAAGCAGCGTCTGGCGGAGGCAAACCTCCGTCTGGTGGTGTCCATTGCCAAGCGGTATGTGGGCCGTGGCATGCTGTTTTTGGACCTGATCCAGGAGGGCAACCTGGGCCTCATCAAGGCGGTGGAGAAGTTCGACTACACCAAGGGCTACAAGTTCTCCACCTACGCCACCTGGTGGATCCGGCAGGCCATTACCCGTGCCATCGCCGACCAGGCCCGCACCATCCGCATCCCGGTCCATATGGTGGAGACCATCAACAAGGTCATCCGGGTCTCCCGTCAGCTGCTCCAGGAGCTGGGCCACGACCCCACGCCGGAGGAGATCGCCGAGGAGATGAGCATGCCGGTGGACAAGGTGCGGGAGATTTTGAAGATCGCCCAGGAGCCGGTCTCTCTGGAGACCCCCATCGGTGAGGAGGAGGACTCCCACCTGGGAGACTTCATCCCCGACGAGGACGCCTCCGAGCCCTCTGAGGCCGCCTCCTTCACCCTGCTGAAGGAGCAGCTGGTGGATGTGCTGGGCACCCTGACCCCCAGGGAGGAGAAGGTGCTCAAGCTCCGCTTCGGTATTGAGGACGGCCGCACCCGCACCCTGGAGGAAGTGGGCAAGGAATTCAACGTCACCCGGGAGCGCATCCGTCAGATCGAGGCAAAGGCCCTGCGGAAGCTGCGCCACCCCTCCCGCTCCAAGAAGCTGAAGGACTTTTTGAACTGAGTACAGCAACGGCCCCGGCGGAAAAATCCGCCGGGGCCGTTTTTTTTTGAAACGATGGGCCATCCTCAGACGAATATAGGATAAGAAGGGCGGTGAGGCAGTGGAGGAGGAGCAAAAATGGATTCGGGAGATCCAGCGCCGGGGCTCCCGGCAGGCCGCCGACAGGCTGGTCCAGGCCTACTACGACGAGATCTACCGCTTTGCCTACCGGCAGACGGGGCATAAGGAGGACGCCATGGACCTGACCCAGACCATCTTCCTGGCGGTACTCCGGGCTCTGCCCAGCTTTGACAGCCAGAAAGCCTCCTTCCGCACCTGGCTGTACCGCATCGCCGCCCATAAGGTGGTGGACGGCCGGCGGAAGGTCCGGGGGGACATTGTGCCCCTGGAGGACGGGGAAACGCCGGATACTGCCGACTTTGCCGCCCAGATCCAGGACCGGGACCTGCTGGACCGGCTGGAGGAGTATGTCTCCCGCCTGGACCCGGATACCCAGGCGGTGTACCGCCTGCGGCTCTACGGAGAGCGCACCTTTCCCGAAATCGCCGCCGCCCTGGGCCAGCCGGAGGCGGCGGTAAAAACCCGATACTACCGGCTGATGGCCCGGCTGAGAAAGGAGTTTGGCTGATATGAGAGACTGGAAGGAAGAAATGCCCGCCCGGTGGGAGCGGGAGGCGGCCATCTCCGCCATTTTGGACCGGGGCCTGGTCCCCAGGCCGGGGCTGGCGGAGATTCTTCGCTCCGCCCTGGACGCCCGGGTGCTCTTTTTCGGGGTGGTTGACTGTATTTTTCTGAGCATCCTGGCGGCGGCGCTGCTGCTGATCCCGCTGCTGGCCGCCGCCCTTCAGCTGCTGTCCCCGGCTCCCGCCCTCTTTCTGGCCTCCCCGGCGCTGTACGCCCTGCTGCTGGGCCTCACCGCCTGGAAGGAGGCCCAGTCCGGCCTGCTGGACTGGAAGCGGAGCTGCCAGCTGTCCCTCCAGGCGGTGGCCGCCCTGCGGATGGTGGTGTTCGGCGGCGGCTCAGTGCTGGTGTGTGTGCCGGTGAATCTGTGGCTGTGGAGGGCCAGGGGGGGCGAGCTGCCCCTGAGCTGGATGCTGGGGGTGTCCCTGTCCAGCCTGTTCCTCTACGGCCTGCTGTCCCTGCTTTGCCTGGAACGACGGGGACGGGGGCGGCTGATTGCACCGCCGGCCATCTGGGCGGCTCTGGGGGGGCTGCTCCTGATATGGGACGGGGCCTCGGATTGGCTGGCCGCCCTGCCGGGGGCGGTGTTCCTGGCCCTGGCCGGAGCCGCCCTGGCGCTGTACCTGCTGGAATTGAGACGGTTCTGCCTGGGGCAGAGGAGAGGAGAAGGCTATGCTTTCAGTTGAACATGTGACCAAGCGCTATGGGACATTTACCGCTCTGGAGGACGTGAATCTGGCCTTTGAGCCGGGGGTGTACGGCCTGCTGGCCCCCAACGGGGCGGGCAAGACCACCCTCATCAAGCTGCTGGCCACCCTGCTCTTTCCCACGGAGGGGCGGATCCTGTGGGATGGGGAGGACATCCATACCCTGGGGGCGGAGTACCGGGGCCTGCTGGGCTATCTGCCCCAGGATTTCGGCTTTTACCCCCCCTACACCGCCCGGCAGTTCCTCCGCTACGCCGCCGCCCTCCAGTGTCTGCCCAAAGGGGAGGCGGAGGGGCGCATTATGGAGCTGCTGGACACTGTAGGCCTGGCCGACGCGGCGGACAAGAAGCTGAAAACCTTCTCCGGCGGCATGCGCCAGCGTGTGGGTATCGCCGTTGCCATGCTCACAGACCCCAGACTGCTGCTGCTGGACGAGCCCACCGCCGGGCTGGATCCCCGGGAGCGGGTGCGGTTCCGCAACC
>ERZ1643246.4487-NODE-4487-length-10966-cov-22.361653_pt1 | contig 10966 bp, 13 predicted proteins | sample MGYA00579265_ERZ1643246 | MGnify/ENA primary metagenome ERZ1643246 (study PRJEB29033, sample SAMEA4952261) | chicken gut metagenome | biome: Broiler Chicken; feature: Gastrointestinal Tract; material: Caecum | place: Ireland | collected 2018 | study: Broiler...
GGCCATCGCCCTGGCCCGGGCGGGGGTGGGCCATCTTCACCTGATCGACTTCGACCGGGTGGACCTGAGCAACCTGAACCGCCAGCAGTACACGGCGGGCCAGCTGGGACAGTACAAGACCGACGCCCTGCGGGACACCCTGGGACAGATCGCCCCCTATTGCGCCGTCCGGACCGACACCCTCCGGGTGACGGAGGAAAACCTGGCGGACCTGCTGGCGGAGGACGAGATCATCTGCGAGTGCTTCGACCGGGCGGAGGCCAAGGCCATGCTGGTCTCCGGCGTGCTGGAGCGGTTTCCGGAAAAGCCCCTGGTGGCCGCCTCCGGCATGGCGGGGCTGGGCAGCGCCAACACCATCCGCACCCGCCGGGCCTTCGGGCGGCTGTATTTGTGCGGGGACGAGACCTCCGACTCCGCCGGGGGGCTGGGCCTGGTGTCCGCCCGGGTGCTGGTGTGCGCCGCCCACCAGGCCCACATGGTCCTCCGGCTGCTGGCCGGGGAGACAGATCCATGACGCAGCGACAGCTGACGGCAGAATTCAGAAAGAAATGAGGAGATCACCATGCAGACAACACAGCAGACAAACGACCAGCTGGTCATCGGCGGGCACGCCTTTACGTCCCGCTTTATCCTGGGCTCCGGGAAATACTCCCTGAAGCTCATCGAGTCCGCCGTCCGGGACGCGGGGGCGGAGATCATCACCCTGGCGGTCCGCCGGGCCAACACCAAGGACCACGAGAACATCCTGGACTACATCCCCAAGGGCGTCACCCTGCTGCCCAACACCTCCGGGGCCCGGAACGCCGACGAGGCGGTGCGCATCGCCCGCCTGGCCCGGGAGCTGGGCTGCGGCGACTTCGTGAAGATCGAGATCATGCACGACTCCAAATACCTGCTGCCGGACAACTACGAGACCGTCAGGGCCACGGAGACCCTGGCCAAGGAGGGCTTCATCGTCCTGCCCTACATGTACCCGGATCTGAACGCGGCCCGGGACCTGGTGAACGCCGGCGCCGCGGCGGTGATGCCCCTGGCGTCCCCCATCGGCTCCAACAAGGGCCTGGCCACCCGGGACTTCATCCAGATTCTCATCGACGAGATCGACCTGCCCATCATCGTGGACGCGGGCATCGGCCGGCCCTCCCAGGCCTGCGAGGCCATGGAGATGGGGGCGGCGGCCATTATGGCCAACACCGCCCTGGCCACCGCCGGGGACCTGCCCCTGATGGCCTCCGCCTTCCGCAAGGCCATCGAGGCCGGCCGGCAGGCGTACCTCTCCGGCCTGGGCCGGGTGCTGGTCCGGGGCGCGGCGGCCTCCGACCCTCTCACCGGCTTCCTGCGGGACTAAGGGGGCGGACATCATGGAAAATCAGGAAAACCAGTTTTTTGTGGACTCCGAGTTCCTGAGCCCCAAGGCATTGGAGATCAAGCACCGGCTGGAGACGGACCCCTCCAGCCGCACGGACCACATGGCCTATCTCCCCGGCATGGAGCGCATCCAGTCGGACGTGATGGACAAGGTGATCTCCCAGATGAACGCCTACGACCCGGAGCGGTACACCGCCCGGGACGTGGAGGCGGCCCTGCACCACGAGACCTGCTCCATCGAGGACTTCAAAGCCCTGCTCTCCCCGGCGGCGGAGCCGTTTCTGGAGCAGATGGCCCAGCGGGCCCGGCTGGAGACCCGGAAGCACTTCGGCAACACGGTCTACCTCTTCACGCCCCTGTACATCGCCAACTACTGTGAGAACTACTGCATCTACTGCGGCTTCAACTGCTACAACCACATCAAGCGCATGAAGCTGAACCGGGAGCAGATCGAGCACGAGATGCGGGTCATCGCCGACTCCGGCATGGAGGAGATCCTGATCCTCACCGGCGAGAGCCGCTCCATGAGCGGCGTGGAGTACATCGGCGAGGCCTGCGCCCTGGCCCGGAAGTACTTCCGCATGGTGGGGCTGGAGATCTACCCCGTCAACAGCGACGAGTACCGCTATCTCCGGGCGTGCGGCGCCGACTATGTGACCGTGTTCCAGGAGACGTATGACGCCGCCAAGTACGAGACGCTGCACCTGATGGGCCACAAGCGGGTCTGGCCCTACCGGTTCGAGTCCCAGGAACGGGCCCTGATGGGCGGGATGCGGGGCGTTGGCTTCTCCGCCCTGCTGGGGCTGGCGGACTTCCGCAAGGACGCCCTGGCCACCGGCCTCCATGTCTATTACCTCCAGCGCAAGTACCCCCACGCAGAGATGAGTCTGTCCTGCCCCCGGCTGCGGCCCATCATCAACAACGACAAGATCAACCCCCGGGACGTCCACGAGCGGCAGCTGTGCCAGGTGCTGTGCGCCTACCGCATCTTCCTGCCCTTCGCCGGGATCACCGTCTCCTCCCGGGAGAGCGCCCAGTTCCGCAACGGCATCGTGAAGATCGCCGCCACCAAGGTGTCCGCCGGCGTCTCCACCGGCATCGGCGACCACGAGAGCAAGTACACCGGCAGGGACACCGGCGGCGCCGAGGGGGACGAGCAGTTCGAGATCAGCGACAGCCGCAGCTTCGCCAGGATGTACGACGACATCTCCGCCGAGGGCCTGCAGCCGGTGCTCAACGACTACCTCTATGTCTGACATTCTCTGTGTCACCAGCCGGCAGCTGTGCCGGGAGGACTTTCTCGCCCGGCTGGAGCGGATCGCGGCGGCACGGCCCGCCGGCATCGTCCTGCGGGAGAAGGACCTGTCCCCGGCGGCCTACCGCGCCCTGGCGGGGCAGGTCCTGGAGATCTGCCGCCGCCGCGGCGTGCCCTGCATCCTCCACGCCTTCCCGGACATCGCGGAGGAGCTGGGGGCGGACGGGCTCCACCTGCCCCTGCCGGCCCTCCGGCTGCTGTCCCCGGAGAGCCGAAAGCGGTTCCGCCGCCTGGGCGCCTCCTGCCACAGCGCGGCGGACGCCCGGGAGGCGGCGGCCCTGGGCTGCACGTATATCACCGCCGGCCACGTGTTCGACACCGCCTGCAAGGCCGGAACGCCCGGGCGGGGCCTGGCGTTTCTCCGGGAGGTCTGCCGGGCCGCGGACATCCCCGTGTGGGCCATCGGCGGCATCGCGCCGGGGAACTTTCCCGCCGTGCTGGCGGCGGGGGCCCGGGGCGGCTGCGTCATGAGCGGCCTGATGACCTGCGGCGACCCGGCGGCGCTGCTGGCGGACTTCTCCCGCCGCGGCGCCTGAGCCCCGGGCTCTCCCGGCAAAAACGCGCCCCCGGAGCATTTTGCTCCGGGGGCGCCTCTTTCGTGTCCGGGGTCACAGGCCCAGGGCTTCGCACAGGCCCGCCGCGAAGGCCCGGTGGCCCTGGGGGGCGAAGTGGACACCGTCATAGGCCAAGGCCACGCCCCACGCCCCGGCGTCGGCGAACCGGACCCCAAGCCCCGCCGCCAGGCGGCGGTACCGGGGCGCCAGGTCCCGGGAGGCCTCCACCAGCGCCGGGTCCGGCACCCAGGCCCCCAGGGCCATGGGCGGCGGCGCGATCAGCAGGAGCCTCCCCCGCTCCAGGTCCAGGGCGGAGAGGAACCGTTCCATCCGCTCCGCCGCCGTCTCCGGGCCGCGGCCCTGGAGCAGGTCGTTGGTGCCCAGCATGACGGTCAGCAGGTCCGTGTCCGCCGGGAAGGGCACCGGCCCGCCGGGGATGGTCCGGCCGTTCTGCCCCTGGTTGCGGACGTCCCAGCCGGTCCGCGCCGCCAGGAGGTCCACCCAGCGGCTGTCCGGGCCGTAGCGTCCCCCCAGATAGGACCGGGGGTCATAGCCATAGGTGTTGGAGTCGCCGAAGCAGATGACCGTTTTCATGCCGTTCCCTCCTCAAGTTGCTCCGCAGCACTTCCGCGCCTTCCACCCGGATGGCAGCCCGGCCCTCATGGTCGGCGCTTTTGCTGTAACTGGCGGCAAAATACTGGATGTGGCCCCGGAGCGCCGGGCACAGGTACTCATGCTCCATGCACCAGCGCAGGTAGATGGCCATGTGGTTGTAGGCGTTGATCTCATCCACCGGCAGACTCTTTTCCTGAATGGTCTCCAGATGGAAGGCTCCGTCATCCATTTCAACCACATCATCCTCACCGTCATCCGGGTCATCGCCGCCCTCGTCCGGGCCGTCTCCGCCGGATCTCCAGGAGATCTTCAGGGTCATCTGCTCCTCCGGCAGGCCGACGCCGGGGCTGCGGGTGATGGCGTGCTTGTCGTCCGCCGTGAAGCCGATGGTCTCCCCGTCGCGGAGCTCCACATCGTTCTCCAGCACATAGGAGGCGAGACTTGCCAGGAAGTCCCGCGGGTCATTGGGGTCGGCGTCGGTGCCCAGCACCGCCACCAGAAGATGGGCGCGGTGCTCCCTGGCTGCTTTGACCGCATCCTCCCACATATAGTTGTTTTCCGCGTTGGCCTCGCCGCCGGGGATAGGACAGTCGGCCAGGCTGACAGCGGCCAGCATATCGCCCACCTCGAACCCCAGCGCGTCGTCGGCCTTTTCCCCGCCGGCGTCGTATTCCTCCACGGGGATGTCCCACTTTTCCTGCATGTCCCGGATGAACTGCCCCTTGTCCTCCCCCTGGACAGCAGTACAAAGCCGGTGAAAACGCCGGTGAGGGTGAGGATCTCCGGGCCGTCCCCGGCGGCGAGGGCCTCCTCCAGCCAGATCTGCACATCCTCCCCGGAGATGTCCCAGCCGTCCTCGGTGCGCAGGCCGGTGTTCGGAGAGGGCTGACGGCCCACCAGGATGTTCCAGTGCTCCAGCACCTCCCCGGGTGCGTGCTTCTGGAAGTAGACCAGCTCAAACAGCTTGATCTTGTCTCCTTCCGGGGTGAGGATCAGCTCATGCTTCTCGCCATTGAAGCCCATCTCGAAGGAGATCTCATCAAAGACCAGGTTCAGCGCTTCCTCCATTTGGGCCACGAGTTCTGCGCCGCGGGTGTGGTCCTTGTCCTCGTCCATCATCCGGCGCAATTCTGCTTCCATCCCGGCAAAGGACAGCTGGGATAGGTCGGTTCCCGGAAAGAGCTCCGCCGCGATGTCAGGGGCACCTCATCCCGGTGGAACCGCATGAAGTAAGTCACGGTGCCGTGATAGGGGTTCCCCTCATCCGCCAGAGCCCCTTGGATGGCGGCCTTGGCCTTTTCCGCCAGTTCCTCCGCTGCATCGAAGAGAAAGGGCAGTCCCGATTCCTCGGGAAAGGTGAAGATCTCCTCGCCGGGCGTGTATGTAAAATCAATGCGTTTACAATTCAGCTTCATCCCTGTGCCTTCTTATCCCTCAATGTTGGCAGCTTTGAGGCCCTTTTTCAGGGAGCCGCGGGCCTTGATCCGGTAAATCTGACCCTTGGTAAACCGCTTGGAATAGTCGCCGGCTTCCCGTTCCTTGTCCGTCAGCGGCCAGCTCAGGCAGCACCGGCCGGAGCTCACCTGTCCCGTCTGGACATCCGCCATGGCGAGGGCATAGGTATGCGCCGCCCAGAAGGTATCCAGAAAGGTCTTGTCCGCGCTGATACCGGTCTGGATCAGCACCTGCTTTTCCTCATCTTCTGATGCGTAAAGAGCAGCAAAGTCTTTGATTTTTCTCATGGTGTCCTCCCGTAAGCACAGTTCAGACGATTTTCAGGTCTGCTGGTGCTGCATGGATACGATCTGGCAGTCCGGGCAGAACTCGATGTAGAGCGTGCCCTCCGCGCAGTCAAACACCGTATCCCACTGGATCTGAGCCAGGTATTTCATGGGCTTTCCGCAGTGGGGGCAGGCGGTGTATTCCGCGTCCTGCACCCAGTTGCCAAAGCCGCCGACGGTGTTCACATCCTCGCTGGCGCACCCGTAAAACAGGGGCACAGGCGCCCTGCCCAGCACAAAGGGATTTTCGGTGAGGGCCTTGTAGTCATCGGGACTGACATAGCAGTCCATCCGCTCCGAGCCGTCAAAGAGCTCGGAGGGAAGGATCTCCACGCCGCCGTCCAGAGAAAAGCTGTTGAGGGCGGGGCCTTTCAGAAATCCAACGCAGCTGGGGCAGCAGGCGGCGGTGAGGATTCCGTCCAGCCCCAGGAACCGGAGCCGCTCATCCCGGCCGTCCAGCACCAGCATGTCCGCCATCCGTCCGCCGCAGTGGGGGCAGGTGTCCTCCCGTGGCTGGCCGATGCGGACGGGAGATTTCTCACCGGAGGTTCCCTTGACCATGGGATAGCAGGTGTTGAAGTTGAGCTGCGTCCGGTGGCCCTCCTTGTCGAAGGTCCAGCCGCCGATCTGCGCATAGCTGGACGGGTCCGCATAGAGGCCCTTGCGCCAGGGCCGGGGATTCCGCTCCAGCTCCAGCAGAGTCTCCATTGCCTTGTCATCTCCCTGCATAGCAAGGCAGCTCATCAGGTTGGATGCCGCGCTGGAATCTTCCGTGGACAGCAGCGCATGGATCAGGCCATCCCGCACATCGGCGGGAGCGTGATAATAGATCTCACAGGGCCAGAACGCCTCTGCGGCCAGTGCCGCCCGCTGGATCTCCGGGGTGATGGCGTCCCGGTAGCTCAGCAGCTGCCAGAAGTCGGTGAACTCCGGGTCCTCCATATCACCCAGCCGCCGGATATTCTGAATCAGGTTCCTTTGCTTCTCCGCGATCTGCTGCGGCGTCCAGGCCAGGGCAGCAGTTCTCTCCTGCTCACACTTGCAGTTCCAGCACAATCCTTTGTAGCCCAAAGGGGTCCCACAGCCGGGGCAGGTGTATTTCAGACTCATATTCGTTGACTCCTCTCCAAAGATAGAAAAGCGCCCCGTGCCACCCTGTCACTTGGACAGGCTGACGCAGGGCGTGAAAAGGCCGCGAGAAAGAAGCCGCATCTCCCCCCCCAGATGTGGTCTTCTCCACAGGCAAAATCCATTTTTTATATAGGATCCAAGTGATCTCTAACTGATTCGTGTACATCTCCCAAAAACTTCCGCCTACACCACGCATGATTCCATGCGTACAGTGTAAGTTGCTTGTGATCCTTTTATATGGTTGGCTGCTTCTTTTCAAACCATAAGGTCGGATGATCCTCTTCCATCATACCGAATCACATGGAAATTATCAACTAAAACTTCCATCAATAAAATCCCAGAAGCCGCTCTCTGTCAGGGAAATACATAGACGATGGCTGACAACGGTCGCACCAATTGGGGGCACGCAATCAACAAAAACAGGCGCTATAAAGCATATTCAAAAAAGGCCTTTAAGCCAGCAGACCAAGAGATAAGGGACGCAAGCAAATCCTAACACTCGAAAAATTCGATTATTACAAGGAAAACAAGAATCTCAAACGCTGATTCTTCAAGTTTTTCGCACTTTTGCTCCTTCTTCAATGGAGTTTTCCGCCCTGCTTGTGATGGTCATCTTTTATAAAAATATATAACCATTTTTCGATCTTTGAGAGAGCTATCCGTATTTTGAAAGGTTTATGGTCATCTTTTTGCGGTTATTCGTTTCTGATTCCTGGAACTCCCAAACGCTTGAATCAAATTTTTTGTGGCGATTTGTAGTGCTTTCCAGCACTTTCCGCTCGGTATCAAATATTTTTTGACGCTCTTAAATCCGCTGTTTCCACGTGTTCCGGTCCTGACTGTGGTCAAATATGGGGTCAAAAACGCTTCCTGACCAGGGGCGGCAGGTGTCTGCCAACCCCGGCCCGGAAGCGTGTTTTTCGTGGATCTGGGTTTGGGGTATTGTACCTCTGCAGAGGCCGAGAAGCAAGAGGTTTTTTCGAGTCAGGCATATCAATTTTTAGCACGCCTATACAAAGAATAAGGGCCGAAGGCCATCCCCTATTTGCTCAACAGCCACTGAATGCCCGCAATGGTCCGTTCGATCCTCTGGACGAAGTGGTTTCCGGGATTCAGCTGGAACACCGTGTCGATGCCCTTGTTCTGGTAAAAGGTCTGAATCTTCTCTGTTTTTTCCTGAACTGTTTTCAGGACTGGATTGCGGGTCTTGGCCTCCTTGTCCCCCAAAGAGAAATAGATGCAGTCCGGCCGGCGCTTCGGCTCGTGGGAGAAAATGTACTCCTTGAAACCAGGAAACCACAGAGAACCGGACATACACCCTACCCTGGAGAACACATCCGTCCGATAGATGGCGTACAGAGCGAATAGCCCCGCCAAAGAGTACCCAGCAATTCCACGCCACGCTGGAGGCCCAGGCAGTTCTTTTTCTGCTCCGGGTATGATCTCCTCCACCAGCAGCCGCAGATAGTCGTCTGCCCCTCCGGTGAAAGGATCCCCCTTTTTGAAGGCAACCGGACTGTCCCAAGGGGCCATGTCGTGGTTCCAATCCAGATCACTGATAGCGACCAGTGTAAACGGCAGATAGCCAGCGGCCTGCGCCGCCTCAAATACTTTCTGTCCCTCACTGGAGAAGGTGTTGAGATAGATGATTGGGTATCCTGCTTTGACATCTGAGAAAACAGATATGCTCTTGCCAACTATTGCAAAGTTTTGCATTTGGGTTCATCCACTTTCTATTCCAGCAATTGCTATCTGCTGGAATTCAACTCGTTTTCCTCATTGTACAGCAAAGGAACTGCAGATACAACAGATGTAAGCCGTTGAAGTCGCATGGAGCTCTATCATAGGGAAACTAAGAATCGCGCTTGATGCGGCGATGAAGATGATAAGCGAGTTAAAAGCGAAGGTTGCCGCACTGACCGCAGAGCTGGCAGAGTACAAGTCTATTCGTGGTCAGCTTTACGCAGCAGAGCTGGAACAGGAAAATAGTGAACTTCGCAACAAGCTTCATATTTATGAAGATGTGATTTCTTGTAATAATTTATGGACGAACTTCTCATGTCACAGAAAAAATGAGATTGATAGAGAAGAGTTGCGATAATTAACGAACAGGGGATTAGGTTTTTGCCTGATCTCCTGTTTATTAAGCAAGGAGGAGAAATATCTTGTCTACAGCTAATAGGACAAAGGCTGAACCGGTCTAAGTTTGTTGATTTGTGTGCCATTTTGTGGTACACTATTACACAAGTACACAATTAAATGTGCATGCGAGGTAAACGATTATGGCAGAAAGAAACATGGTAAATCTGACAATCACGATGACACGGGAAGAGCGCAAGGCGCTCAAGCAGATTGCCTTGGATAAAGACATGACTGTTTCTGCCCTTCTGCGTGAATGGCTGAAAGAATATCAAGCAAAGGAGGCAGAGCAGTAATGGCTAAGAATGCTGATTTAGGTGCTGCCAAAACAGCTAAAAAAGATGAATTCTATACGCAGTTGACTGATATCGAGAAGGAAATGCGGTATTATCGCAAGCACTTCCAGGGAAAGACGGTGCTATGTAACTGCGATGATCCGTTTGAGAGCAACTTTTTTAAGTATTTTGCTCTGAACTTTAATCGTTTGGGGCTGAAAAAGTTGATTGCAACCTGCTATTATTCGTCTCCGATTGCGGGTCAGCAGTTACAATACGGTTGTGATGCAAACGGCCAGATGACTTTCTATTTTGAAGATAATGGCGTGGAAGAGAATAAAAGCAAGCGTCCTTATAAGGCTGTAGTTACTCAAGTATATGACAAGATGGGTGACGGCGGCGTGGACATGCTGGATGTAGCAGAGCTGTTCAGAACCGGCGAAAATGAGCTGGTAGAGCTGGAGGGCGATGGCGATTTCCGTTCGCCTGAATGTCTGGCCTTGCTGGATGAATCAGATATTGTGGTTACAAATCCACCGTTTTCATTGTTTCGTGAGTATGTAGCTACATTGGTGGAGCATCAAAAGCATTTTATCATTATTGGTAATGTTAATGCACTGAAGTATAAAGAAATATTTCCATATATAATATCAAATCAGATATGGCTTGGAGCAAGTATCCATTCGGGAGATAGAGCTTTTTTTGTTCCGGATGATTATTCACTTGATGCTTCGACTTGTGGCATTGACGAAGCTACAGGCCGAAAATATATCCGAGTAAAAGGCGTGCGGTGGTATACCAATCTTGACATGAAACAGCGCCATGAGGAACTGATTCTCGTAAAGCGATATAGCCCAGAAAATAATCCTTCGTATGATAATTATAATGCCGTTGAAGTTTCTAAAACTGCTGATATTCCATGTGACTACACAGGTATCATGGGAGTTCCGATTACATTCTTTGATAAGTTTAATCCGGATCAATTTGAGATTATTTGGCAAGCGTCAGGAAATACACGAGCATCTGCTCCGGTTGAGATATTAGAACAATTAGGATATAAACCGAGCAAAGAAGATCGTGGGGGATGTTGTTTGCTCAATGGCAAAAGAACTTATGACCGTGTGTTCATTCGTAACAAACATCCAGAACCACCGAAAGAGGTGAAATGATATGCAAATCAATGAACTGAAAGTGACTGTCGGTGAAGTCTGTGAGGGCTATTTCAATGATGCAGAGGAGGGTGTCGTTGGATACGACGAGCGTCTTGATATAAGACCGAAGTATCAGCGGGAGTTCGTCTATAAAGACGCTCAGCGTGATGAAGTCATTCGGACTGTCATGAAGGGCTTGCCGCTCAACGTGATGTACTGGTGCAAGGTAAAGAAAGAGGACGGGTCTGACGGATTTGAGGTGCTGGATGGTCAGCAGCGTACCATTTCCCTGTGCGAGTATGTAGACGGCACCTTCTCTGTAGATGACAAGTATTTTTATAATCTGCCGGCCGACAAGAAGCAGCAGATTCTTGACTATCCCCTGTTCGTATATGTGTGTGATGGTACGGACAGCGAAAAGCTGGAATGGTTCCGTATTATCAACATTGCAGGCGAAGAATTGACCGATCAGGAGCTGCGGAACGCCGTCTATGCCGGTAGCTGGACTTCTGATGCAAAGCGGTATTTCTCTAAGACCGGCTGCGCAGCAGGTACGCTGGCTGGTGATTATTTGAAAGGCGTTTCTATCCGTCAGGAATACCTTGAAACGGCTATTTTTTGGGCGGCCAGCGCTGAA
>ERZ1643246.4490-NODE-4490-length-10958-cov-12.713015_pt1 | contig 10958 bp, 8 predicted proteins | sample MGYA00579265_ERZ1643246 | MGnify/ENA primary metagenome ERZ1643246 (study PRJEB29033, sample SAMEA4952261) | chicken gut metagenome | biome: Broiler Chicken; feature: Gastrointestinal Tract; material: Caecum | place: Ireland | collected 2018 | study: Broiler...
CCATTAATTACAAATGATGGTGTTACAATAGCAAAAGAAATTGAATTAGAAGATAAATTTGAAAACATGGGAGCTAGACTAGTAAAAGAAGTATCAACAAAAACTAACGATGTAGCAGGAGATGGAACAACAACAGCTACAGTTTTAGCTCAAAGCATGATTAAAGAAGGAGTTAAAAATGTAGCAGCAGGTGCTGATCCAATGGCAATAAAAAGAGGTATGGATAAAGCTGTAAATGCAGCTGTTGAAGGACTAAAAGAAGTTAGCTCAAGTGTAAACGGAAAAGATGATATAGCAAGAGTTGCAAGCATATCAGCAAATAATGAAGAAATAGGAAACTTAATAGCTGATGCAATGGAAAAAGTTTCAAAAGATGGAGTTATCACAATTGAAGAGTCAAAAACTTCAAATACAGAACTAAATGTTGTTGAAGGTATGCAATTTGATAAAGGATATTTATCACCATATATGGTAACAGATACAGAAAAAATGGAAGCAGTATTAGATAACCCTTATATATTATTGACAGATAAAAAGATAAGCAATATTCAAGAAATCTTACCATTATTAGAGTCAATAATGCAAGAGTCAGGAAAATTATTGATTGTATGTGATGATATGGAAGGAGAAGCTTTATCAACACTAGTACTTAACAAACTAAGAGGAGTATTAAATGTTGTAGCTGTTAAAGCTCCAGGATTTGGTGACAAGAGAAAAGCAATGCTTCAAGATATTGCAACATTAACAGGAGCAGAAGTAATTACATCAGACTTAGGACTAGAATTAAAAGATACAACAATAGCTCAACTTGGTAGAGCAAAACAAGTTAAAGTTCAAAAGGAAAATACAATAATAGTTGACGGAGCAGGAGATAAACAACAAATTGCTGACAGAATAGCTCAAATAAAAGCTCAAATAAATGAAACAAAGAGCGATTATGATAAAGAACAATTACAAGAAAGACTAGCTAAATTAGCTGGAGGAGTTGCAGTAATAGGAGTTGGAGCAGCAACAGAAGTAGAAATGAAAGATAAAAAGCTAAGAATAGAAGATGCTTTATCTGCAACAAAAGCAGCTGTAGAAGAAGGAATCGTTGCAGGTGGTGGAACAGCTTTAATTAATGTAATTCCAAAGGTAGAAAAATTAACTGAAACATTAAAAGATGGAGAAAAATTAGGTGCACAAATAATTTTAAAGGCCCTAGAAGAACCAGTAAAGCAAATAGCAAGAAATGCAGGATTAGAGCCAGCTGTAATAGTTGACGAAGTTAAGAAAGCTAAAGTAGGAGTTGGATTTGATGCAGCTAAAGAGGAATATGTAGATATGAAAAAAGCTGGAATAGTAGACCCAACAAAAGTAACAAGAAGTGCTTTACAAAATGCAGCTTCAATAGCATCTATGGTATTAACAACAGAAAGTCTAGTAACAGATGTTCCAGAAAAGAAAGGTTGCGCACATCAAGATGGAGGAATGCAATCAGGAATGGACGGAATGTATTAATAAATAATAAAACAAAAATAGAGCTTTAGTCTAATACTAAAGCTCTGTTTTAATATATTATAGAGTGCAAAACTCTAAGATTCTTATGATAATTTTTTAGTTCTTACTTTCCTTATTATTAAATAAATAATATATGATATCATAGTTGCCATAGAAATTACAAAACAAATTTTATAAAGTGTTGTTGCATGATAAGCTACTTGAATGTGGCCATTCATAGAAGAGTCAATGTTTACTTGTACAAATCCATTTTCTGATTCAGTAACATCCAATTTTTTAGCTTCTGAGCCATCAGATGGGGTATAAGTAACTTGATATCCCTTATAAAATAGATAAGGTAATTCCAATGATGTATTATCTGAAACATTACTTATATCAAAGTCTAAAATTCCATTTACCTTAGATTCATTTTGAATGTCAGCACTTCCAGAAAGTATAGCAACTTTATCATCTCTATTTACAGAATAATCCCAATTATTTATAGCTTTTTGAGGCCAATATTCTAAGTATGAAGAATATCTACTTACTTGCCAAGAATAATCTATAACTTCTGGCTCTTCATAATAGCTGTTGTCAATCACCTTATAATCAGTACCTTTTAAGAAGCTTAATGCATATACACAAGATAAAATTGTAATCAAAGCAGAAGAACAATATTTGAATATTGCATTTGTCTTATTGTTTGATTGTATTACAGTTTTGGATTTTTTTGCTCTAAAATCATGTACTTTATCAATAACCATATTCATAAATAACACAAAATTAATTCCACAAACAACAGAGAAGAAGAAAATAATCATTTCTAACATTCTCCAAGGAAATTGAATCATTTGCAATGGGTCAGGCATTGCAAACCATGGCACAATAAATGTAGACATAATAGCAGAAACAAATCCAGCTATTAAGAAAAATCTGTAATTCTTAATTTGCTTAGCTTGTTTGTATACAAAAGGAGTCAAAATCAATCCAATTAATAAAGGTATGCCAATACAAAAATACATAGAATTGTCACAGCCAGGGACATCTTTAAAAATTAACTTTAAAGGGTTTAATGCAGAATTCATAACTGAGACATCTGTGTACATCTTCCTTGAAACTTCATACTTAGTTGTAGACATTTGCTCTAATAGTGGAAGTTCGAAGAAAATAACTGATAGCACAATAATTCCTGAAGAAATCAGAAATGTCTTTAATAATTGCTTATCTTTTAATTTCTTAATATTCATAAGCACATAAACTACACCAACTATAAATGTAAGCATAGTGCTTATATTGTGTGAAAGCACTAATCCAATTGCACCCCAGACATATAAATATGATTTATTGGGCTTACCATTGAACAATAAGTAAATTCCTCTAAGCACAATAGGAATAAATATAAAACTAGCCAATTCACCTACAGCCAGTCTAGTATAAGCATTTAGCATACGATATGGTGCAGTCATATAGAGAATAGCAGCCAAAAGCGCGGCTAAGTTACTTTTTGAAATAGTTTTAACTAATTGGTACATTGTAATTCCAGAAAATAGGAAAGTAATAAAAATAAAAATTTTCATAGCAAGTACGACATTATTAGTCAAAAATCCAAAAAAGACATTTATTATAGTAGATACTGGCGGATAGAATAAATTCCAAGCAAAGCCCAAATTGCGCGAAAAACGCGAAATAACAAGAGGACTATTGCCATGCTCTATTTCTTCCATTGTCCCAATAGTTCTGGAAATATGAAAATCGCCATCATGCCCAGTATGAATTCCTGCTTGAAATAAAGGAATAGACATAACTAAAGCTACTATTATAATAAATAAATAGCATAAAAATGTTTTAGATTTTAGTATTTCTTTTAACCTTTTCATATTATAACGATCCTTTCAATAGTTTTTTGATGCCTATAGTATACAATAAAACTAAAGATAATACAAGGTTAAAAATATGGTTGATTTTTGAAATTTGCAATTTTGAAAAAAGTATGCTATAATGCTAGAAGAAACAATATTACAATTGTATTACTTACATATTACGATTTTGTGAATAATTTGTAATATATATTGACAAAAAACAATAAGTATAATATAAGTATAATACAATAAAAAGATTAAGAGCCGAAGCCCTTAATCAATAGTGTTTAAATATGTTGAATTGGAGTTCTCTGCACGAACTTCAATTTTTTCGTCTGAATATTTGATATATGTATTGTAACCTAAACTTGCTAGGAAACAAATAACAATACCAAATATTAAGGCTATTAAAGCTCTGCCAAGATAGCGAACTGCCACAACATTGCTATCATTTGTTTTCACAAATTACACCTCCTTCAAATTAATATTGCAACTAACCATCTTGCGAAGGCTAGGTGCATAAATTAATAGTTGAAATGCAAAGATGTCAATTATTAATCTATGCACCCAACCCGAAGGAGTTTTCTTTAAACACTTTTTAAAACTATATCAAAAATAAAAATTAAAGTCAATACAAATTTCGACAAAATTGTGGATAGTTTTACCATTGAAAAGCATAAAAAGCATATAAAATGTAGTTGATTTTTCCTAAAAAATATATTATAATTATGACAACGTGTAATGCCAATATAGCTCAGTTGGTAGAGCAACGGATTCGTAACCCGTAGGTCAGCAGTTCGATTCTGCTTATTGGCTCCAATTTAATGTAATAAATGAAATGTGAAAAGAGGGAAAACTTCATAATGGGATTTTTTGATAAATTAAAACAAGGTCTAAATAAAACAAAAGAATCTTTCAACGAAAAAATAAATGGAGTGTTCAGCAATTTTAGAAAAGTTGATGAAGATTTCTTAGACGAATTAGAGGAAGCACTAATAATGTCAGATGTTGGAATGGATACTTCTGTAAAAATAATAAATAGCCTAAGAGATAGGATAAAAAAAGAAAATATAAAAGATGAAGAAGATGTAAAAAGAGTACTAAGAGAAGAAATGAAAAAAATCTTAGATGTAGCAGATGTTAGTTTGCACTTAAATACAAAACCATCAGTAATATTGGTTGTTGGAGTTAATGGAGTAGGAAAAACTACATCAATAGGAAAAATTGCAAATAGATTAGCTAAAGATGGGAAAAAAGTGGTCGTTGCAGCAGCAGATACATTTAGAGCAGCAGCAGTAGAACAACTAGAAATTTGGGCCCAAAGAGCTGGAGCAGATATTGTAAAAAGAGAAGAAGGTGTAGACCCAGCATCTGTAGTATATGATGCTATAAAGATTACTAGAGAAAAGGGGGCAGATGTATTAATTGTTGATACAGCAGGCAGATTGCATAATAAAAAATACTTAATGGATGAATTAAATAAAATTCAAAAAGTGATAAATAAAGAAATGCCAGAAGCAGACAAAGAAGTATTATTAGTAATAGATGGAACAACAGGTCAAAATGCTATTTCACAAGTAAAAGCTTTTAAAGAAGAAGCAGATATTACAGGCTTAGTGCTAACCAAACTTGATGGTACAGCTAAGGGAGGAGTTGTAATTGGAATAGTAGAAGAAAATAAAATACCAGTAAAATTTATAGGGGTTGGAGAACAAATTGATGATATGGAAGTATTCAATTCAGAAGATTTTGTAAAAGCCATTATATAGAGTTTAGAATTTATAGGAGGTTTGAAAATTTGAAAAGTAATAATTTTGAAGGAAAACAAGAAACAATAATGGATACAGCTAATACAAAAGAAACCAAGAAGAGAAACAAAAAGAAAAGTATTACTACTAGAATGGCATTAGTTATATTGTTTATAATAATTTTTGCAGTTATTACTTATGTACAATTAAGAGGAAGTTATTTGGAATATTTAGAATTGGGAGAGCAATATACAAGCGTTTTTTATACAAACTTAATCTATAAATATTCTATAGTAGCAATTAATTTTATAATATTATACATTGTCATATATTTTACAAACCGAGGAATAAAAAAGGGATTGAAACCATTTTTTGAAAAAGAGAATAAACAAATGCCTAAATTACTTAATAAGTCATTGGCATTAGTAATTTCAGCTATTGTCAGCATTGCAGTAGCTTCAGCATTTATGCAAAAATTGATGTTGTTTATAAATAGCACATCTTTTGGAATATCAGATCCAGTATTTGGACTAGACATATCATACTATATGTTTATTAAACCATTAATTGAATTAATTGTGTTATATTTTACAATTTTAGTAGCAGGACTAACAATATATATGGCTTTATACTATATAATTGCATTCAATATGTTTTTTGACGGCGTAGATGGTAAAATGCTAAAAGAAGGGCTTTTATTTAAAAAAATAATGAGAAATGTTGTATTAATAGCAATAGGAATAGGAATTTTAACGATATTAAATGTACAGAACATACTATTTGGAAAATTTCTAACAATTGACAATAATATAGAAATAATAGGTGCAGGATTAACAGAAGCTACAATAAAATTATGGGGATATGTAATTTTCGCATTTATTATAGTAATATTTGCAATTAGAGCGATACATTTCTTCAAGCACCAAAACACAACAAAAGTTTTAAAAAATTTAGCAGTAATACCAGGCTATTTAGTGGTGTTATTTGTAATTATGATGCTATTTGATTTATTATATGTAAAATCAAATGAGTTGGACAAGCAGAAAACATATCTTGCGTCAAATATAAATAACACAAAGCAGGCTTATAATATTAATATCGAAGAGGAAAATGTGGACTATTCTGGAACTATTACAGAAGAGGAGGTCACTAATAACCAAAATGTAATAGATAATATTCCTATAATAAGTCAAGATGCAGTATTAAAAACAGTACAAAGCAACCAAACTTCAACAGGGTATTTTTCTTACAATAATATCAGCTTAGCCAATTATGAAATAAATGGTGCAAGTCAGCTTGTTTATTTAGCACCAAGAGAAATTTTGAGCTCTGGCAGGACATATAGCAACAAAACTTATGAGTATACACATGGGATGGGAGAGATAATAGCATCAGCTACAGAAAGTGATTCTACGGGGAATGTACAATATATTCAAAAAGAAATTTCAGGCAGTGATGAGCAAATAAACATTTCAGAACCAAGAATTTATTTTGGATTAGACACTAAGGAGACAATAGCAACAAATGTAAAAAATAAACAAGAATATGATTATACAGACGAAAATGGAACAGACCACACATCAACATATCAGGGAAAAGCAGGACTAAAATTAGGCTTTTTAGATAGATTAATATTAGGTATAACTAAAGGTGACTTAAATTTAGCCTTCTCAAGCGAAATGACAAGCGATAGTAAAATATTAATAAACAGAGATGTAGTTACAAGAGCTAAAAAGGCATTACCATACTTAATATATGATGAAAATCCATATACTGTGATAACAGATGATGGAAAAATTATATGGGTAGTAGATGCGTACACAACATCATCAAACTATCCATACTCACAATATACTTCAATAGCACATGACGGAATAAGAGAAGATATAAATTATATAAGAAATTCAGTAAAGGTATTAATAGATGCTTATGATGGAACTGTTTCTTATTATATAACAGATAGAACTGACCCAATAGCAATGGCATATTCAAAGATATATCCAAATCTATTCGTAGACTTAGATAAGCAGATACCAGAAGACATTTCAAAACATTTTGTATATCCAGAATTCTTATATAATGTACAAGCAGAGGTATTAAAAACATATCATAATGTAAGGCCTGATGTATTATATAGAAGTGATGATTTATGGGATATTGCTAAATATAATAGTGTAAGATCTACAAAATCTACTGGAACTTATATGGAACCATATTATACTATGTTAAAAACAACAGATGGTGAAAAGTTTGGATTAGTTCAAATTTTTACGCCAGATGAGAAACAAAGCATAATTGCATATTTGGTAGGTAGTACAGATGGAACTACAAATCAGCTAAAATTATATAAATTTTCGGAAGACAGTAATATTGTTGGACCAATGCAATTAGATAAGCAAATGGAAGAAGACGAAGCAATTTCTAAAGAATTAGACGCACTAAATACAACAGGAACAAGGCTAACGAAACAAATGATGGCTGTGCCAATAGACAATACATTGCTATATGTTGAACCAATTTATCAAACCATGCTTAATGAGCAATCAGAAATTCCAGTTTTGAAAAAAGTAATAGTAGCTTCTGGAAATAAAGTTGCAATTGGTGATACTTTTGAAAGTGCTTTAGACAATTTGCTTTCAACTTATGCAGTTGATATTGAAGTAGAAAATACTGATGATGTAGATGGACTAATAGATGCCATAATTAAAGCAAATCAGAATTTAACTGAATCAAACGAAAATAATGATTGGGAAATGATGGGCAGAGACATAAAAAAATTGCAAGATTTAATTAATTCTTTAGAGCAGGCGCAAGAAGCGGAAGATAAAGAACAAGATAAAAATGAAGATACAAATAGTATAAATTCTGATGCTAATTTGATAGAGTCAACAAATGTTACAACTAATGAAATGTAATAAAAAAAGAATAAAATTCATATAAAAAATCCACTATAATAAAAGGTGGATTTTTTATGTGGTTAAAAAAGAAAGATTATTATTTTTTGGAAAAAGCTATAGAAAAATTAAATGAAATATTACAAAAGTCTAATATTACAGAATTAGCTTATATTTTGGAAAATAAAAAAGAATTAATAAAAAGAAATATACTAGCTGGCATAGCAAGAGGAATTGGCATAGGAATAGGTGTTACAGTAATTACTGCAATTTTAATAATTTTACTTCGAAAAATTGTTGCATTAAATATACCGGTAATAGGGGAGTATATTGCAGATATCGTAGAAATTGTACAAAATAGTAAATGATTTTGGAATACTGCTAAATTCCAAAATCATTTCTATTAACAATTATTTAATTAATCTATGAAAAACTTTTTTGCCCTTTTTTAAAATTGCATATCCATCTTTAAAATCATTATCTGACATAACATAATTAATATCAGTTATTTTGTTATCATTTAAAGAAATGCCACCTTGATTAATTAATGTTCGCGCTTGACCTTTTGAAGGAGCCATTTTACACAAAACAATTGCATCAACAATAGGAATAGTTGAACTTTCAAGCTTAGTAGTTGGCATATTTTCTAAATTACCTTTTCCATTAAACAATGCATTAGCAGCATCTTCAGCTTTTTTTGCTTCTTCTTCGCCATGAATAATTTTAGTAATTTCATAAGCAGCAATTTTCTTGGCCTCATTTATTTTTTCATCTTTTAATGAAGCTAATTCTTTAATTTTAGATAATGGCAAAAATGTAAGAATTTTTAAAACATTTTCTACAGAAGAATCATCAATATTTCTCCAGTATTGATAAAATTCATAAGGAGATGTTTTATCAGGATTTAACCACAAGGCTCCTTTTTCAGTTTTACCCATTTTTTTGCCGTCTTTAGTTGTTAAAAGCTTAAAGGTTAATCCATAAGAATCATCCTTGCCAATCTTTCTAATAAGCTCTACACCGCCTATTATATTTGACCATTGATCATTTCCACCTATTTCAAGTTTACAACCATATTCATTATATAAATGCCAGAAATCATAAGATTGCATTAGCATATAACCCATCTCAAAAAATGTTAAGCCAGTTTCAAGTCTTTGTTTATAGCATTCAGCAGCTAGCATTTTATTTACAGAGAACAAAGTACCAATTTCTCGCATAAAATCAACAAACTTTAAATCTAATAACCAATCAGCATTATTAACAATTATAGCTGCATTTGGTCCATCAAAACTAACAAATCTTTCAACTTGTTTTTTAATTGCAGCCACATTTTTATCAATTTCTTCGCGAGAAAGCATCTTACGCATATCAGTTTTACCAGATGGGTCACCAATAACAGCAGTACCGCCACCTACTAAAATAATAGGCTTGTGGCCAGCTTTTTGCAAATAGCTAGCAGCCATCAAACAAACAAAGTGACCAATATGCAAACTATCTGCAGTTGGATCAATCCCAACATAAAAAGGAACACACTTTCCGCTTGAAAAAAGTTCTTTCATCTCTTGTGGATGAGTCATCTGTTCAATATAACCACGTTCTTGTAAAATATCTAAAACATTTTCCATAAAATTACGTCCTTTCTTCTTTAAGTTTTATTTTTTACAGATTTATTTTATTTAAATCTAAACCAGTATTTTGAGCGTGTAGTTGTTCAGCATTAAGATCTTGTTGAAAATTCTTAAATTCAGAACATCCTAAAAAGCGAGTTAAATTCTTTTCAAGTATACCAGTCTGATTAGAGATGGAACCTAGTGAATTCGTTAGTCCATTTTGCTGTACATAACTTTTAAAAGTTTGAAATTCAACATTATCCTTTCTTTGACAATTTGGACAAACTTCAGGATTAGCTGACATATAAAAACAACCACATCTACTACATCTATTTAATTCCATATAACTCATTCCTTTCTTTTTTTCTTTTGATATAATTCATAATTCTTAAATTTAATAGGATTGTATCATAAAGTAAGAAAATAAACAAGGAAAAATCAAATATCGACAGATTTTTTATAAGCTTCATTAAGAACTCTAAACTTTTGGTCAAATTCAGGAATATGTTTCTTTAAATTAATGGGTCTTAAATTTCTATTTGTAAAGCAATGTTTAGTCTCTGCCATAATTACAGGCTGATTATTAGCTTTATTTACAACATCATAACCAATAGTGAACTTAATACCATCATATTCCTTAACAAAAACCTTAATTAAAATAGTGTCAGCGAAAGTTACATGATACTTATATTTACAATTTACCTCCAAAACAGGAATAGTAACCCCATTTCCCTCAAATTCAATAAAAGGCATTTCAGCCTTATCCAAAAGAAAACACCTAGCTTCCTCCAAATATCTAATATAATTAGAATGATGTACAACGCCCATTCTATCAGTTTCATAATAATTAATTGTTCTTTCATAAATTGCATCATCATTAAGATCCATAAAATACACGTCCTCCCATAAAAATATTTACAATTGCTAATATTATAAATAAAAAAAATTAAGTTGTCAAACTTGCACACCAATGATATAATTACAAAAAATGCTAAGAGGGACGTAGCAAAATGGCAAGAAATAGGAAGGAATGTAAATATGAAGAAGATAAATGGAATAATTATGCAATATTTTGAATGGTATATGGATTGCAAGCAAAATTTGTGGAATGATGTAGCTGCAAATGCAGAAAAGTTGGCAGATATAGGCATTACTGCTCTATGGTTGCCACCTGCATATAAAGGAATAGGTGGAAAGGATGAGGTTGGATATGGAGTTTATGATGTTTATGATTTAGGCGAATTTAATCAAAAGGGAACGGTCAAGACCAAGTATGGTTCAAAAGATGAGTATTTGAACTGCATTATGACTTTAAAGCAAAATGGAATAGAAGTATATGCAGATATTGTGTTAAATCACAAGATG
>ERZ1643246.4491-NODE-4491-length-10957-cov-3.508714_pt1 | contig 10957 bp, 7 predicted proteins | sample MGYA00579265_ERZ1643246 | MGnify/ENA primary metagenome ERZ1643246 (study PRJEB29033, sample SAMEA4952261) | chicken gut metagenome | biome: Broiler Chicken; feature: Gastrointestinal Tract; material: Caecum | place: Ireland | collected 2018 | study: Broiler...
ACCTCGAGATTTCGGACATCATCGGATTGGCCCAGGCCATGCAAGGGCTCGATCCGTCCACCGACATCTACTCGGCCATGGAGCCCACCACGTCCCAGTACATCAACAACATCTGGTACGAAATCAACGACGTCGACGAGTGGAAGAAGATGATGGCCCGCGTCGACCAGGGGTTGCCGCCCACCGAAGAGGATATCGTGGACGAAGGCTCGAACACCGTGCTGGCCACCACGGGCAACGGCGACGCGCCGGCCGTTGCGGACGCCGCGCAAGCCGCCAAGCAGCAGAACGCTGTGCTCGTGCTCAACGGCAACGGCACGCCGGGCGCGGGGTCGGTAGCCGCCAAGCGCATCGAGGCGCTCGGGTACGAGGTGACATCCGACAACGCGGATCATTTCGATTACGAGCAGACGCTTGTCGTATACGACGACGAGGGGCGCGCGGCCGACGCTCAGGCCGTGGCCGATGCGCTCGGCGCGGGAGAGCTCGTGCTCAACGACGGCACGTACGACACCGACGGCGGATTTGTGGTGATCCTCGGTTCCGATTGGTAGCGTCTGCGGCGCGGCAGGGCGGGCGGGGCAAGCGGCTGTGGCAAGAAATGACCGAAATCGGCAAGTTCCCCTTCTTGCGGGAGGATCCGGGGAGGAGTGCGCCAGCAAAAGGCCAGGTCGCCTCGAAGGGAACCTTGCGATGGTCGGGCGATCTTTCCGATTTCGGGCATTTTTCGCCACGGCGCGCCCGTTGCGCGTTGAAACGGAATGGGGCATCTGCCCTTGTCGTACGTCATCGGCCAAATGTTTCACGTGAAGCACCCAGCGCGACAAAGCGGCAGAAGGGCGGGGCGACTGCCACGCTCCCCGTCACAGTCCAGGCGACCAATCGCCGAGCAGCAGCCCTTTCGCCACGCCGAGCACGAGGATGTGCAGGGGATAGTACGCGTAGAAGAACCATTTCATCGGGCGCCCGCGCGATCCGTTGTACGCCAGCAGAAGCGGGATGGCGGCCGTGCAGCCCACGAGCGGATACAGCGCGAATGGCAGAAGCGCCAGATCGAACGAGACCAGGTAGTCGGAAAGCGCCGGTAGGCCGGTGCCCAAAATGGGCACGAGCAAGGGCAGGATGATACGCTGGCGGCGTTCGGGAATCGTCTGCATCATGAGGATCATGAGCGGCCCGACGATCCCCCAGTCGCACAGCGCGCTGACTGCCGTGAGAGCCGCTGCGGCGATCCAGAATTGCACGCGATCCTGCATGCGGTCGCGCGCATGCAGGATCATCAAGCCTATGAGCAGCGTGAACAGCACATTGAAGTTGCGGGCCAAGAACAGCCCGTACGGCACTTGCGCCACGAGCGCGAACGCGAGCAGCCGCCCTGCGTAACTTTCGATGCTTGAGGTGTGGCGATAGCCTTCCACCAGCAGAAACGCCATGATGGGGAAGGTCAGCCCCCCTACTCCGAACAACACGCATCGCGCTTCGACGGGCAGATAGGGGTAGAAGAGGTAGCATGCGTGGTTGAACGTCATCCCCACGATGGCCACAACTTTGAGCGCTAAGGAGGAGAGCCCTGCGCGGGAGGGGCCGAGGGAGGATGCCGAGGCGGCGGGCGTGTCCGTGCGGGCGCTCATCGCTTTCCAGTATACTGCCTTTGCAAGATGCTTGAGGCGAAAGGGGCGGCGAGGTCGCGCGGTGGGCACGAATTCTACAGCGGAGCGTGAAACGGAGCGGAATCCGGAAGACGGGGGCGCATCGTGGCGTGCCGTCGTCGCGTTCGTCGCGGCCCTCGCGGCGTCGACGGGATGCTATTCGCTTGTGCCGAGCGGGACGCTTCCGGAATCGCTTGCGCAGGGGGCGGTGTTGGCCGCGATCGCGCTTGTCGGCGTGGGGGTGTCCCATCCGGGCGCGTTGCGGGTGGCGACGCGGGCGCGGTCTGGTCGCGTCGTTCGTTGGGGTCGTGCCGTCCACGTGGGCCGATCGGGCCGCTGCGAGGGGTCGGGCGCGTCGGAGGCGTCGAGGGGGTCGGGGTCGCCGGGCGCGTGGGAAGTGCCGGAAGCGAGGGAGACTCCGGGTGCGCCGGATGCATTAGGCGCGCGAAGATCGGTTGTGTCAGATGCGCCGGGCACGTTGGATGCGCGGAGATCAGGCGCATCGGGCGTGTCGGAAACGCAGGAGCCAGACGCGCGCGTTGCGCCGGCTGCGCGCGAGGTGTCGGCCACGTCTCGCCCGCTGGGCGGTTGGGGAGCGTGGACGGTGTACGTGTTGGCGGTGGCGGCTGCCGCCGGCGTCGCGTCGGTCGTCGTGCTCGCGCATGAGGCGGGTGCCGCGTTCGGCCCGGCGTCAAACGCGCTGGGAGCGTCAGCCGATTCGGCGGGGGCGTCGGGCGTGCCGGCAGACGTGTTGGGAGCGGCATGGACGCTGGTGCTTGTCGCGCTGCTGTGCCTGTTCACCGGCGTGTTCGAAGAGGGCGTGTTCCGCGTGCTCGCGCTCGATGCGCTCTCGGCCGCATGCGGCGACGGCCCGCGCGGCAAGGCGAGGGCCGCGTTCGCCTCGGCGGCGCTGTTCGGCTTGCTGCACGTGTCGATCGGCGACGTCTCGTCGGTTTCGGATGCCGGCCTGTTCATGGCTGCGCTATACGACAGAACGCGCAGCCTGTGGCCGCTTGCCGGAATCCATGCGGCCTTCAACCTGCTTTCCGTCGGGCCGGCGCTTCTGGCGGGAGACGTCCGGCAAACCTACGTGACCGGAAGCCTTCCGGATCTGGCGTTGCTGGTTGCCATGACGGTGCTGCTCGTTCCCGTTGCCGTCGCGGCTGTGGCGAGCATCGTCGGTGCGACAAGGGGGCGGGGTGTGACAGGGGGACGGGGATAATGTCGCATTCCGCAAGGCAACGAAGCGTCGTAAGTCTCTCGGGAATGTGACATTATCCCCGTCACGGTCAGTCGGCGCGGGCGCGTCCGTCAGCGGTCGGCGGTGAGGTAGGCGGCGTACATGAGGCGGGTGCGCTTGGCGTCGGGCTCGCTGCCGTCGCGCACGTGCAGGATGGAGCGGGCGCGCGAGAGGCCGAGCACCACCGACGACGCCAGAACCGCCTCGTCGTCGACGGAGCGATCCGGCAGCATCCGCTTCTCGGGATGGGCGGGCAAGTGCGCTCGCAGCGCATCCGCGATGACGCGCTGCACCGTCAGGAAGTCGCGCTGCCCTCGAAAGAACAGCTGGGGCATGGACGCGAGCACTTCGCGCCGCAATCGCAAAACGTCGTCATCGACGCTGGGGGACGCGTCTATCCCCAAAGCCTCGACGATCACGTCGAGATAGCATTCCTCGGGGTGCGCTTCGAGCAGCGCGAGCATGTCGTCGGTGTTGGGGAACGGCTCGACCCGTCCCCTGATGACGGCGGCCTTCGACGGGAAGTAGTTGAAGAACGTCTTTTTGGATATCTCGGCGCGGGCGCAGATGGCTTCCACGGTGACCGCGTCATATCCGTGCTCGAGCACGAGTTCCAGCGCCGCGCGTTCAACCGCGAGGCGCGCCTTGAGCTTCTTGCGGTAGCGCAGCCCTTCCTGCGTCGGCTCTGCCATGCTGGATGCAACCTCCCATCGAATCAACCTGCGCGTCTGCGGACGCCGCATGCCGCATCCGCAGACGCGGCACCGTTCGCCAGGGCGGGGCGGCGGTTGCGTCTTGCGCTTGGCGAGGGGCCGCATGCCGCGCGGTCCGTTCGGCGTCCTTTATTGTGTCGTTTCCGCGCAGCGTACCACAGTTTCATCCGTTGTATATTTATACTGGGTGTAAATTACACGAACTGGACGCGAGATGCCTCGGCCTGACCTTTCCGCTTGGCGGTCGGGCCGCTTCGCACGGCCGGTTTCACGGAGAGAGAATTGAGGGAGCATTTGCACATGGGTCTTACACGCAAGCAGATCGTCATGCTGGCCGTGCTGCTGTTCGGCACGTTCGTCACGGTTCTGAACCAGACGGTGGTGTCTCCCGCCCTGCCCTCCATCATGGGGGAGATGGGCGTTGACGCCGCCACCGCGCAGTGGCTGACGACCGGGTTCACCCTGATGAACGCCATCATGATTCCCGTGACGGCGTTTTTGACGGACCGGTTCACCACGCGCCGGCTGTTTTTGGCGGCCATGATCGTGTTCACGGTGGGCACGGCGCTTGCCGGATGGGGGCCGAACTTCACGGTGCTGCTGGCGGGGCGTCTCGTGCAGGCCGCCGGTGCCGGCATTCTCATGCCGCTTGTGATGACCGTGCTCATGTGGACGTTCCCCGTCGACCGCCGCGGCACGGCCATGGGCGTGTTCGGCCTGGTCATAGCCTTCGCTCCCGCTGTCGGGCCGACGGTGGCGGGCATCGTCATCGACCAGGCGTCATGGCATGACATGTTCTTCATCATCACTGCTTTGTGCGTTGCGGTGGTGCTCGTCGCGTTCTTCGTGTTGGAGAAGGGAGGCGAGACGAACAGGGACGCCGTGCTCGACGTGCCCTCCGTCGCCCTCTCGACGGTGGGGTTCGGCGCGCTTTTGTACGGGTTGTCGGCCATCGGTTCCTATGGGCTGTCGATCGACGCCGTTGCGGGCGCGCTCGTCGGTGTGGTGGCGCTCGTGTTCTTCTTCCGTCGCCAACTGAGCATGGAGCATCCCATGCTGCAGGTGCGCGTGCTGGCGAACCGCAAGTTCCTCATGGCCACCGTCATCGTCATGCTCGTGCAGGGCGCGCTTCTGGCCGGCGGCATTCTGGTGCCCATCCTGCTGCAGTCGTACATGGGCTATTCGGCCACGACGTCCGGCCTGGTGCTGCTGCCCGGCGCCATCATCATGGGCGCGATGGGACCCATCGCCGGGCGCCTGTTCGACAAGCACGGCCCGCGCGTGCTGGCCATCATCGGCATGGGGGTGCTCACGCTCACGACGTTCGCGTTCGCGTTCGTGGGGACGGGGACGGGCCTGGTCATGCTTACCGTCATCTACACCGTGCGCCTGTTCTCGCTGTCGCTGGTGAACATGCCCATCTCCACCTGGGGCATGAACGCGCTGCCGAACGACCTTGTGAACCATGGGACGTCGGTGCAGAACACCTTTCGCCAGGTGGCGGGGTCGCTCGGCACGGCCATCATCGTCTCGGCCTCCACGATGGTCACGAACGCCTCTGCGCCCGCCATGGGCGCTGAGGCGGCGGGCGTGTTCGGCATCAACATGGCGTTCGTCGTCGCGGGTGCGCTGTGCCTCGCCGGGTTCGTGCTCGTGCTGATCTTCGTGCGCAACAAGCCCGGCGATGCCGCTCAGACGGATGCCGACGGCGCGCGCCGGACGCTTCTGGAATCCATCATGCAGAAAGACGCCTACACTCTGCCCGACACCGCGACGGTGGCCGAGGCCATGCAGTTTTTGGTGGACCGGCGCATCAGCGCGGCGCCGCTCGTGAACGCCGAGGGCAAGGCCGTCGGATTCGTGTCGGACGGCGACATCATGCGCTACCTGTCGCGACGCGGGCAAATGATCATGGATCCGGTCGTGATGATCGTGCAGACGGTGGACGCGTACGCCGACAACTCCGATTTCGCGCAGAAGCTGCACAAGCTCATGAGCATGCGCGCGGCCGACATCGGGGCGAAGGGCCTCATCGCCGTGGACGTGCATGCCGACCTGCCGGAAGTGTGCCGCATTTTGGGCGAGAACCACTTGAAGAAGGCGCCCGTGCTTGACGACGGGAAGCTGGTGGGCATCATCAACCGCTCGGACGTCACGCGCTGGTCGATGGAGAAATACCTTGACGATCGCAAGAGCGAGGGCGCTGTGCCGACCGCGCTCGAGGGCGGGGAGGCTCGCTAGCCGGCCTCGCGCGGGGCTCGCGACGCGCAGCGGGCGCGAGGGCGGTGGCGAAGGGCGGTGGCGCGGGGGCGGTGGCGAAGGGCCGCCGCTTCCGTTTCTGCGCGCTCCGGCTCCCGGCGCTTTCGCGTCTTCGCGCTTCCGCGCTTTGCTCTCTGCGAAAAGCGAAAAACGCGGTCGAGAATGGCCCTTGCGTCGGATGGGCGGCTGAGGTATCATATCATCCGCTGTCGGCCCTGCCGAGAGCGAAGAGTTGCGGGCGTGGCGGAATTGGCAGACGCGTACGGTTCAGGTCCGTATGGGGGCAACCCCATGGAGGTTCAAGTCCTCTCGCCCGCACCATCAGGATGATAGAAAGGCCTCGAGTTCATACTCGAGGCCTTTTGCGTATCTCGTCCGAATTGTGCGCTCAGAGCGCCTCTTCTTCCTTGCGCATTGTCGCCTACGCGATGTCCACGAACTCGGCGCGGAACGCCTCCCAATCGTCCGACGGCTTGCTGGGGACAAGGCCGCCCGTCAGGGCGTGGATGGTGGCGTAACGGCCCGAGGTCATGCACGATCCGCACGACATGCCGCCCAGATACAGCGACCAATCCACATCGCCGCAGATGTCTCCCGCGTTGAATCCAACCGAGTACAGCCCGGGGATCGGCGCACCGCCCTCGTCCACCACCTGGTAGTTCTCGTTCACTCTGATGCCGCCGCCCATCGCTGTGAGGCGAATCCACTGGTGAATGCCCCAAAACGGCGGCTCCGCAATGGGTGCCAAGTACTTGGATTGCTTGCCGAAGTCCTCGTCGATGCCCGTCTCGCACAGCTGATTGTACCGCTCGACGGTTTTCTTCAGCGCGTCGGCGGGGATGCCCAGTTCGTCTGCGAGTTCGTCAAGCGTGTCGCAGCGATGCGTGTCGATGAGGTCCTTGACTACGCCCTTCGGGTTCTCCACGGCGCCGGGGATGTAGTTCTCCATGAGCTCGACGGAGGAGGGAGAGTAGCCCCATGCTTTCGCCGTCTCGAAGTACGCGTTGTCGAAGATTCGGCAGAACTTCCCCGGATCCTCTGCGTTTTGGAAGCGCAGCGTCTCGTCCCAGTAGTGCATGGGGATTTCCTCGTTCATGAAGCGCTCCCCCTCTTCGTTCACTGCGAGGAAGGGAATCCCCGTCATAGCCATGGGCGCGGCATCCATGTCGTGCATCTGCTTGCTGTGGCCAACGGGGGTCATTGTGGCGCCCACGCCCATGGCCATAAGCATGCCGTCTCCGGTTTTGTTCATCTGCTTTTTCGTGAACCTAACGAGGTCGGGCGCGTATTTCGACAGCATGCTGTCGTTGTTTTGGTAGTCGCCCGTGGCCAAGATGACGGCTTTGGTCGCATTGAATTTGATGTAGCCTTCCTCTCCGTCGCCAATGACGGCCGTCACGCGCTCCCCGTCTTTCACCAGCTGCACGCCCGGGGTGCGGTAGAAGAACTCGGCGCCTTTCGAGGCGGCGTGCTCGGCCAGGGCCTTGACCAGGTTGCCGTTGTTCTCCGGCTTCACGCCGAAGGCGTTGCGCATGGTGGTGACGTGGCTGCCGTCTGCCGTCTCGGTGCGCGTGAGCTTCGACTCGTACGGTGGATACCCCGCCTCCTTGCCCATGCGCGCCATCCACATGGCCGTCTCGCCCGAGTGCTCCGCGAAGAACCGCACGAGATCAAGGTTGACGCGATAGCTGCACGCCTCGCGGTAGCCCTGTATCCAACGAAGCAGTCCCAGGTCGGTCGTCTCGTCGAGGATGACGCCCGACGATCCGTTGCCCTGCGAGATGGGGGTCGATTCTTTCTGCAGACACGCGACGGTGGCGCCCTCTTCAAGTGCGGTGAGAACCGCTGGAAGCCCCGAGGTTCCCGCGCCCACCACCACGATGTCGTACGTCTTCTCGTCCGCGAATTCGGTGATGGGCTCGGCGATGGCGCTCGATTGCTCGAAGTCGCTTGCCGTCGTTCCCGCAGGGTACGAGAAGCCCCCATTTCCCTCGGCGTGCTGCTCGGCGCCGTTGGGCGCGGCTGCGCATCCCGCCAGGCTCGTTCCGAGCGCGGCGACGGTGCCGGCGGCTCCCAAGACCAGGCTTCCCTTGATAAATCCCCGTCGATCCATGTTCGTGCTCATGTTCGTATCATGCCCCTTTCTTCTGACTGCCTTTGCATTGCGTCGCCTTTGAGGTGGAGGTGCCTGTCGGGGTGGTCGGCCGCTTCGCGTCGCGGCGTTGGGTCGACCGCCCTTTCGTCTGTCCCCTCTCTCTGCGCAGTGATCGCGTGGCGGCGGTGCGGGTTTCATCATCGTCGTGCGGTCGCTCTCCGTCCTCGCATAAAAGGAGCGAATCAGCCTGAGCGACGACCATAAAAGAGGGGATTTTCACGCAAAACGTCCAAGGGTCGGACTTCGCAGCGTCGCCTTGCGTGCGGTGTGAGGAGGCTGCTGTATAATCGCGGCAGCATGCCGGACGGCGAGAAGGAACGGGGAGGGGAGTGTGGCCAAAGGCGCGTTTCGCATACCGGGCTTGAACGAGTGGCTGTTCGTGATTGGGCTTGCCTGCTATTGGCCAACGTTTCGCAACAGCTTCTTCGGCTTGGTGTTCCAAGAGGGTAACGAGGGCTTCGGGTGCCTCGATGTGGAGTACCTGCTGTTCTTGGGCCTTGTCGCTCTGTGGTGCGGCGCATGCCTGGTTCGACCTCGCCTTGTCGACGGGATTCTTGGCGCGCGGCGTTTCGCGGTGTGCGGTCTTTGCGTGCTGGCCTCCGTTGGGATGTCGCTGATCTACTGCGCCGACGCGTTTGGTTTGCCCTGGTCGGTGTCGTGTGCGGGGGTGGTCTTATCGTCCGTGGGGTTTGTCGTCCTCACGTTCGCATGGTCGAACGAGGCTGCTCGGGCGAGGAGTCGCAACCTGTTCTTCAACATTGCGCTCTCGTTTCTGCTGAGTTTCGTCCTCTCGCTCACGAGCCTTCTTCCCGGCCCGTTCTCTCTTGTGCTGCCGTTTTTCTCTTGGACGGTTTCGGGACTGGCGTATGCGGCTTATCGCGCGCCGCGTGTCGACGGTCGGGCCGCGCCGGCGTCTGCCGCGCATGCGTGCGGCAATTTGGCCGCGCGCATCGGCTCTGCTCGCGTTGCGCTCAGCGGGCTCGTCGTGTTGCTCATTGCGTTTTTGGTGATCGGGGCGTTCGTGAGGGGCTTCCTCTATCTGGGAACCATCGCTTATTCGTCGGAGCAGACGACGTTGTCAAGGCGTGTCGTGTCGTTTGCGCTCGCGTTTTTGGTCGTGGTCATCGCATACCGGGCCGATTCGGGGAAGCCTCCCCTGTTCTGGCTCTGGACGCTTGTTTCCCTCGTTTTCTTCAGCGGGCTTTTCCTCATTGCGGCCGCGTATCCCCTCGTGCCTGATTTGGCGGGAGGCGTTGCCATCACGGGGCGCACGTTCGTGTCGTTCTTCCTTTGGGTGGCGCTTGTTCTGACCGTTCGCGAACGCGGCAGACACTTGCTCGTGCCGGTTGTCGGGACGCTGTTCATCATGGTCGAATGCGCCTCCGGCTTCTGCAGCTATTTCCTTGCGCCCGAGATCGCGCGGGCAATCGATCTCCCGATATCCGTGTATCTGCCGTTTTTCGCTCTGCTGATAGCGTTCATCCTCATTTCCAGCACCATCGTGTTTCTTGCATTGCTGGCGAATAGGAAGCTGTCCGAGCCAGCGGATGCGCCCCGCCTCACACGCGAGCAGGCGTGCGCCGTCTTGGGGGAAGAGCAGGGGCTGACTGCGCGCGAGGTTGAGGTGATGGAGCGGTTTTCCCAGGGCAACAGTCTGAGGAAGGTTGCCGAAACGATGTTCATCTCCACGAGCACGGCGCAGTCTCACGTCAAGAGCGTGTATCGCAAGTTGGGCATTCATTCAAAGCAAGAGCTGATAGATCTTGTGAGCGACCGCATGGGAGGGCGCGTGTGAGCGTTCGCGAAGGGCTGCGCACCGTCTTCGCGTTGGCCTCGCGCGCAGGGCTCGCTTCGCGTGTTGCTGACGCGCTGCTCGTTGGGGGTGCCGTGCGTTGCCGTTGCGCCGTGCGTTGCCGTTGCGCCGCTCGCTGGGGAGGGGTTGTCGCTCGCTGGTGTTGTGGAGCTGCGAACTGGAGGCTGCCGCCGCATCGCCCCTGCGCTGCCGCCGTGCGCTGAGGGGGGGGGTTCGCGCGTTGCCGTCGTGCCGCAGCCGCGTGTCGGAAAGGGAGCAGCTGCCCTTTTCGCACGCATCCCCACACGCTCGTGCTACACTTTCCTCATGACTTCCTACACCACCATAGCCGGTCGCGCCGTCGCCGAGATCGAAGAGAAGAAGAGCCGCTTCATCGCCAGCCTTGCGCATGTGGAGACGGAGGAGGAGGTGCTTGCCTTCCTGGACGAGGTGCGCGCAGCCAACCGCATGGCGCGCCACAACGTGTACGCTTACGTGCTGCGCGAAGGCGGCGCGGGCGCGACGGGACGCGTGCGGTACTCCGACGACGGCGAGCCGCAGAAGACCGCCGGGCTGCCCACGCTCGAGGTGCTGCAGCATGCGGGCCTCACCGACGTGGCGGCGGTGGTCACGCGCTACTTCGGCGGCGTGCTCCTGGGCACGGGCGGGCTTGTGCGCGCGTACACCCAGGCCACGCAGGCAGGCGTGGAAGCGGCCGAGCTCGTGGTGGTGTCGCGTTGCGTGGACCTGGAGGTCCGCACGTCCTATGCGCGCTACGAGCAGTTGACGCGCATCGCGGCCGATTGCGGGGCGAAGGTGCTCGACACGGGGTTTGCCGACGAGGTGACGCTGAGGCTGCGCATGCTCGACGGCACCCAGGCGCCGCTGCTCGCGAAGCTCACCGAGCTCGAGCGCGGCCAAGAGCGCGTGCGCGTGAGCGATCCTGTGGATGCGGCGTTCTGAGCCGCATGCCAGTTCCGGCGCGGCATTGCGTGGTGCGCTGCGGCGTGCGGCGGTGCAGCGTGCGGCGGGGGCGCGTGTGGCGGGGAATCGGTGTCGCATTGCGTGGCGCGGCGCAGCATGCGGCGGGGAGCGGCGCGTGCGCGAAAACGGCCCGATTTTGGCCACGAAACCGCGTTCTGGCACGGA
>ERZ1643246.4492-NODE-4492-length-10956-cov-4.634254_pt1 | contig 10956 bp, 9 predicted proteins | sample MGYA00579265_ERZ1643246 | MGnify/ENA primary metagenome ERZ1643246 (study PRJEB29033, sample SAMEA4952261) | chicken gut metagenome | biome: Broiler Chicken; feature: Gastrointestinal Tract; material: Caecum | place: Ireland | collected 2018 | study: Broiler...
CCATAATATCTAGAAAAGCTAGCCATAAAGTGTCCTCTTCAGTTGCAGAAACATTTAGCACAGAATTATGTGCTTCTTTATTTTCTAATCGTATACCATCTTCTAGTGATTGCAGATGTAAATCTTGATTTAGAGATAAATAACTTGTAGTAATAGCAGCCATTAAAAACTTGCTTGCTTTCTCATTCTTACTATCCATGGAAATTCTAGTACCTTCTAACACAGGCTGTCCTGTAGTAGTATTCATTAAATCTATTGAAAATAGATATTTAGATTTTTCTATCTCTATTTGTTCTTTAGAGATGGTAGTTATAATTTGTAAATCTTCTCTTTTTTCCTGTATTTTTCTAAAACTATCATAAGTTTCTAGATATTTATTAAACCAGTCTATACATTCATTTAATACAAAATTTCCATCATTTTGATATTCATCAATTTTTAATTCTTCTATTTGTTTCATATCTTACCACTCCTTACTATTTTTTTAAACTTACCATTAATAACGCTTTTTGGCCGTTATTTTATATTGTTTGGCTTTTTCTTTCTTTTCTTCTAAAATAGTCTTTAACTGATAATCGTCCCCTTTATAACCATATAAAATTGCATTTTCCGGATCATCCACTGTATCACCAGTAACCATAAAACCAGAATAATCATGCATATCGGATAAAACTTTCCATTTAGCTTTCATAATTGTATTTTCTACAATACTATTTAAAGAACGTGCACCATAACCTAGTTCTAAAGCCTTGGAAGCAACTTTTTCAACGTAATCATCAGTCCATTCAAAGAATACATTAGCATAATGTAGTGCTTCTTTATTTTTATATAACGGACTAATGTTTTTACGACATAAAATCTCTTTTAGACTATCTTTGGTATGAGCTTCTAACATGACAATTACAGGAATTCTTGCTACTAACTCTTTAGGAATACCGCCATACTCTATTAAATCTTCACTGGTTAATTCTACTGAAGGTGTGTTATTTTCAGTTTCTGTTGTAAAACCAACGCTGGTACTAGAATAGTTTTTATGTTGTTGCATTTGTATTGCTTCTGCAAAAGAACCAGTTGCCATAATTATTAATTTATCTGTCTTAAAAGGAATTTGCTTTTCATTTACTTGTAAATAATATGTTCTTCCATCTAAATAAGGAAACAAAGCATTTAAAGCTCCTTTTCCAGCAATATCTTTATTACTATCAGAACCTTTTTTATCAATCTCATCAAAAATGATAATACCTTGTTCTGCTTTTTTTACATCATGATTGGCTTCTGATAACAATCTTGTAAGAGAATCTGTAATAGAATCTCCTACATATCCTGTTGTTGTAAGCTGAGTAGTATCAAATATAATCGAAGGTATTTCCAAATACTCTGCAATTGTTTTTGCAAGTAAAGTTTTTCCTGAACCAGTTGGTCCTACTAATAGACAATAAGACGGTAAATCAACTTGAATTTCGTTAGCAATTTGCTTATTCCATACAGCAGATATGATACGTTGTTTAGCATTTTCTTGACCAATAATTCTCTCATCTAAATATTCTTTTGCTTCGGCAACATTGATAATAGAGGATTCTTTATTAACCGTATTTTTTTCCTCTTTTTTAACTGGAGAATTCTTTAATACTGCTTGATAATTTTTTTGAATAGCTTTTACATTATCCATTTCTTGTTTTTTTAACTTTTTGATTTTCTTATGGATAGTATCTACACCCTTATTTTCTTCTACTAATTTCTTATACTGCTCTGTTAATATTTCTAAATAATCACAAGAAGTTTCTACTTCTGGTTGTCCTTTTACAGAAATATTATCATGAAATTGACAATAAATTGTTGTAAAAAAATCAGATGTCTGATTAATAATTTCTATCATTTTTTTCTTATCATTTGTAGATAAAATTTGACTACAACTATTAGAAAAAACATCAGAAATAGTGATAGTTTTAAAAGATGTATCTTTCGCTTCTTGTATCATATTAGCAAGTGATAGAGATGACATAATTTTTTGTAAGTCCTCTTCTCCATCATATATTTTTTGAAGAACTTGGTGAATGATACCTACATCTTCTATTTTTAAGAGTTTCTCTAAAATATCATCTAAATAACCCTCCTCCGAAGTCATATCATCTAAAGACTCTCTCTCAGAAGTCATATCATACTGATAATTCATTTGCTCTAATTCATATGGTGATAGCGGATATCCATATTGATCTGCTGGCAAAGTGGAAAAATCAGAAAATAAATCCATTTCAATTTTTTGATCAGCATCTATTTGAATGTTATTTAATTTATTTATCATACCATGAATACGCAAAGGAATTATTCCTGTAGCATTTATATTTTGTAAATAAAAAGCAATATTTACTGCGCTATCGATTCTTTTAAAATAGTCTTTTTTAGCTTCTTCTATATCAACATTTGGATATTTTTGCAATAAATAATTTTCTGAAATGGTATAAGCTACTAATTCTTCTACTTGAGGATTAGTAATAGAACTGGATTCAGAAAAATCATAAAAAGTTTCTTTATCTTCTGCATAAAAATAATTTCCATTTGTAGTATCTAATGTTCCTTTAATTAGTTTCTGAGGAACTAAAATATAAAGCTCACCATTTATTTTTTTCTTTTTCATCACTACAGTATATTTTATATCTGTCATTTACATCACCTTACTGTCCTTCTTTAATTTCCTATTCTAAACCAAAACTAATATTTTCACAAGAAAAAATGTAAGATAATGTAAATTTGACTATAAGAATGAAAAAAAGCTTTTTTATTAATATTTGAAAGTGATAGACTAATAATAGGAGGTATTTTGATGAAAGATTATTTGGGATACAACCATAAAATATGTGTAGTTACAGGGGCAAGTTCTGGTATTGGTCTTGCTACTGCAAAGCTATTAGTTGAGTTAAATGCAGAAGTATATGCATTAGATATTATAAAAAAAGAAATTGAAGGAGTAGCAAAATTTATTGAAGTGGATTTAAGCGATAAAGACTCTATTGATAAAGCTATGGAGCAACTTCCAACTCATATTGATTCTTTCTTTGGAGTTGCTGGATTATCTGGTGCGAAAACAAATTATTATAAAACTTTTACTGTAAATTATATTGCTAATAAATATATTACGGAGGAATATCTAAAGAATAGAATGTCTTATGGCGGTACTATTTCTTATGTTACTTCTACTGGTGGATTATACTGGGATAAGTATGCGAATGAATTTGAAAAATTCACTAATGCAAAAACTTGGGATGAGATGATTACTGCTCTACATAGTCAAGCAAAAGAAGACACTCTTGGTATGATGGCCTATCCATTATCTAAACGAGCAATGAATTATTATATGGCAAGTCTTGCTATTGAGTTAGGCCCTAAAAAGATTAGAGTTAATGCCCTTCTTCCTGGTAGTACGGATACGGGAATGAAAAAAGAGTTTGAAGTTGAAGCTGGTGGCATGGATGCTTTAGTAGCAGAAGCAGGTACAGCTAAGCGCCTAGCAACACCTGAAGAGATGGCATGGCCTTTGATATTTTTAAATAGTGATTTAGCAAGTTTTATTACTGGACTACCTTTTATAGTCGATGCTGGAACTAGTGCCATGGTTGCTTTAAAACAAAAGAAAGATCGCATGGATATGAAAGTAGGTTCTAAATTATTTAACTTAGGCTTTATTCAAAAGCAGTTAGCAAAACAACTAGAGCCTTTAAAAGAAGAAAAAGATACTAAACTTGAGGATAAAACTACTAAAACGGATGAAACTATCGATAATTTTTCTCAAGAGAATAAAGATAAGAATAAAACAGAGCCAGAGCCATCTTTAGCAGATTTGGATAAGGAACAAAAAAATAAAGAAAGTCAGAACGAAACTGAAATATTATAACATAAGATAGTTGAACACTTTATTTAATCAATTTCAATTTCATTTATTAATCAAAAGAAAAGACTGTTTTCAAAAACAGTCTTTTTCGATAAAAAATCATTTCTAAATAGAATAGAAATGATTTTTTTATTTATTTTTACTTTTTTTTAGAAGATAAAACATCTCCCAATGATTTTTTATAACTTTTATTTTCCTAGCATATTTAACAAATTAATCTTAAACATGTCTTTTTCAGGGTTTGTCTTAGAAATCATAACACCCTTATATGTAGAAAGTTCTGCTCTATGTCCTTCATCCAAAATTCCTTCAGGGGTAATATTTGTTAAAAGGATAATATTTTTTTCTAAATATACAGTATAATGTAAAATAATTTCTCCATGAACTTTCGCAAATAATTCATCTGTTGGTAATTTTAGCTCATAAGAAACAGTTTTATCTTTTTCATTTTTACTTACTTCTTTTCCCAAAAACTTTCCCTTTCTTAATTCTGGATAATAAGTAAAAGTTAATTTTTTATAAGCAAGCATATTATACTTTCTAACAGAACGTTCTTTCTTTCTAAAATCATTTTCATCTAAATATTCAAATATAAAAGACTTTTCCATATATTCAACCTCCCTATGCATAATACTTGTGCTTCAGTTTCCCCCTCTATCCTTGAAGTAAACACATTATAACACAGAATACGAAATATGTCAAATTTTATGCTTTATAGCAGCAAAAATCTCAAATGAAAAAGTAAGTTCCACCCTGAAATGGAATTTAATTGTTCAAATAATTATAATATACCTCAGATGGTACTTATTTCGAAAGGGGTTTTAAAATGTCAAATAATAAGCATCTATCTTTTGATAATAGATTAACTATTGAATATAATCTCTCTTTATCTAAATCTTTTAAATATATTGCTAAACTTTTAGATAAGGACTGTACTACTATTTCTAAAGAAATCAGAAATCATTATAAAGTTATGAATACTGGTTCTGTTGGGAGAAGATTTAATAACTGTCTCTATAGACGTACTTGCCCTAATAAAGGTAAAAATTGTATTATTTCTAATTGTATAAACTTTAAAGAAGAAAAGTGTCCTCTTCTTAATAAACCTCCCTATGTGTGTAACGGCTGTAAAAACAAAACTAATTGTACTTTAACTAAACACTTTTATGATGCTGTATTTGCTTTTAAAGAATACAAAGATGTTTTGATTGAAAAAAGACAAGGTTTATTGATTAATCAGTCAGAAATTGATTATCTTAATTCTATTTTAGTTCCTTTAATTAAAATTCAAGGTCAATCTATTCACCAAGCCATACTAAATAATAAGAATAAAATTATGTTTAGTGATAAGACTATTTATAAATTAATTGATTTAGGCCAAGGAGAAAAGGAACTACTGTTTATAAAGTGGATAAAACTTGTTTAATAGGAAGAACTTATGAAGATTTTTTAGAGTATATGAAAAAAAACACCCAGACACTCCTATTGTTCAAATGGATACTGTTGAAGGTGTTAAAGGTGGTAAAGTCTTACTTACTATTCATTTTGTAAATTGTTCTTTCATACTTGCCTTTATCAGAGAACATAATGACGCTCAATCAGTTATAGATATATTTAATTATCTTCAAGAAATATTAGGAATAGATAAATTTAAAGAATTATTTATTTTAGTTTTAACTGATAATGGTAGTGAATTTTCTAATCCCAAAGAAATAGAATTTGACTCAAATACCGGAGAAAAAAGAACACAGATTTTTTACTGTCATCCATCAAGTCTTTATGAAAAAGGATCTTGTGAAGTAAATCATGAGTTGCTTAGAAGAATAGGAACATCTTTTAATGATTTAACTCAAGAAGATATTAATTTGATAATGTCACATATTAATTCTTATAAAAGAAAAAAACTGAATAATGAGTCACCCTACTCTACATTCAGTAAACTTTATGGTGAAGACACCATAAACAAATTAGGTCTTCAAGAAATTGAACCTAATAAAGTTAACTTATCTACCCATTTACTAAAAAAAGAAGTTAATTTAAATGATAAGCACCATCTACTATTAATTTCAAACTATAGGGTGGAATTCTAAAATTCAAATTTTTTATAGATATTCGACCTCTTTTAATAGTGACCAAATTTAGTCAATTTGGTGCTTTCATCAATATTTTATACAAAAAAAAATCCACTATTTTAGGAATGTTTATTAATTAAAATCTAATAAACATGGAAGTTAACCTTTCAAAGTGGAATTTACTTTTTCATTTCAGCTATAGATTCAAATTTAGTTAATTTTCATTCACTTTATAGAAAAAAGATGACAATTTCATCTATTTGTCATCTCAATTTCATCATTTTATCTTTGATATACAAACTCAGTAGTTTCCGAATTAGTAGCTTGATCTGTATAATTTTCTGGATTTTCAGCCATATCCTGTACCATTGCCTCTGCTTTTTCTTCATTTGTCATCTCTGGTGTTTCTGATACAGGTTCTTCATATTCTACAATAAATATATTACTATCTGGCATTTGTGTTACAGTATAATCTTCTGGCATTGCCTCTTCGGTAGTTTCCTCCGTAGTTACTTCGCTATTTGTATCACTTGTGGAAGAAGTTTCGTCTGTTGTTGCTTGAGATTGTTCTAGGGTATTTTGTTCTTCGCTTTCCTCATCATAAGAAATGATGGTTTGATCTCCAACCTCATCTACTTGAAAATTATTCAATTCCTCTGCAGGATTATAATTAACATCTACTCCTTCTGTATTTACAGATTCTTCTTCCGTATCTATTGGTTGTTCATTATTAGTAGCATAATCACTTGATGTATCATTATTATAAGGACTACCATAAACAGCATAATCATTACTTGTAGAATTATTACCATCAGCATTTCCTCCTGATGATACTTGTGGAGTTGGTGTACCCGTTAATACATTTTCTGCTGGCTTTGCTTGTGCTACTACTGTTTTTTGCTCTACAGGTTCTGCTTTTGCTTCTGGTTCTGGTTGAACAATACTTTCATCTAAGGTATTTCCAACTTTTAAATTACCATTATTATCAAATTTGAAATGCCATTCTACTACAGACTGAAATGATGATAATTGACTCAAATCACGACTTCTATCATTAATATAATAAACATTAGCCATTTGTTGTTCCTTTATTTTTTCATCCTTAAATTGCTGATAAGTTGGATTTTCTTCAGATTCTGCACCTGTCAAACCCTTAGATACATTTAAATTTTTCTCTGCTTGATCATATAATCCTAAATTATTAAAATATGTAGTAACTTTTTCTAAGTTTGTTTGATTTACTTCTAAATCTTGAAACATAGATACTGCTGCACCAACAATTGGAGCAACTGCTAATTTATAAGATTCAACATCTTTTTTCTCTTTAGCATTAACAGAAAAATCATCTATTACCTTTTGTAAGAATATATTTGCCGAATTAATCTTTGCATCTCCTATTAAATTTTTAACTTCATAGAAAGAACTTTCATATTTATCAACAAATTCTTTTCCTTCATCACTATCAATTAATTGACTTAACTGTACTGGATTTTTATCAGTCGCTAATACATAAGCTCCTAATAATTGCAAATATCCCTCTTTATAAGCATTAGTAAAATCTATTGCTTCTGCATCATTAAACATAGCATTGACTTGTTCTTGTGAATAATCATTATATGCTAAATTAAGTGCATTTACTTCATCCCAAGTAAGAGCTGTACGTATATCCATAGCACTAGCATCTAGACATTTGTCAGCAAAATCAATATTATATTTATCCATAAAGCTAGATATCTTTTGCATTCCATACTGCTGTGTATCATCAGTTGTAATATACGATAATTGTTCATAAGATAAACCGTTAAAATCATCATTAGAAATCTTACCAGCCTCTATTAAAGAAGCCACTTGATCTGAGGTAAGTTTATATTCTTTTATTAAATCAATAATTTCATTTTTAGTTAAATTATCTAAATCATTAGAAGTAGATTCTACTTTTGATTTAGAGTCTACTTGTGGATTATTTTTGTTTATGCATGAACTTATTCCTAAAGCTCCTGCAACAGTTATTACAATTGCTGCGACAGCTGCCTTAATAGTAGTAGAGATACGTTTTCTTTTCTTTGCCGACTTCTTCTTCTTTGATTTTTCTTTTTTCTTTTTAAACTTAGAGAAAAATCCCTTCTTTTCTTTATTATTTTCTTTTTCTTTTTTAAACCTTGAAAAAAATCCTTTCTTTTCTTTATTTCCTTCTTTTTCTTTCTTAAACCTTGAAAAGAAACCTTTCTTTTCTTCTTGTTCTTCTTCACTTTCTAATTCTTCTTGTAACTGTTTTAATTTATCTCTTTGTAAAATATGAAGTGTTGCATACTCGCAACCTCTTACAACAATATTTTCATAAAAAAGTGTAAATGGTTTTAAGATAAATTTTTTTACTGCATTTAGTCCATTCTTTATTTTTTGAAATAGAGTCTTTTTCTCTTTAGTAGTTACTTTTTTCTTCTTTGATGGAGTTGCAGTAAAATATTGCTGAAAGTTTTTTTCTAAATTATCAGGTGTAGTTTGCGTCATTTTTATTTTTTCATTTTTAGATAGTTCTATAGCATCCTCCATTGGAAGCATTTCTACACTACCATCATCATAAAAAACAGCTGCTTGAGTACGCGTTACAGTTGAATTACCTACAACATCATTTACCGAAAATTTTACGATATTTGTAATTTTTTTCTCATTATCCATAATTATCCCCCTAATTATATTACAATATATATTTTAATACATTATAATCACTATTATCACATTGAGTATTACATCTAGATGTAATAAAAGATAACTTTTTATCACCTTTTATATTTATTTTTAACAGATATTCTTTCCTATCTTATCTAATATTTTATATAGAATATTTTATCTGTTAATACCATAATTTAACTGTTTTTTATATTACTTTCATATTACAACTAAAAAACATTTTTCTTTACTTTCCATATTTGTAATTACCTTTGGCTTTACTATATTTGGTAGTACTCCTACGATAAAAAAGACAAGAAACATTAATATAATTAACCTGAATAAAAAAGGCTTACACGGAAAACCACGTTGTTCATTTTTTTTACTGTACATATAGCTTCCCTCTTTCCCTTTCTTGGCCCTTCTTTTTTATCGCTCTTATACTACCACTAAAGACAAAAAAAGTCAAGACTAACGTTTCTTTAACTCCACAATAGTCTCGCCTTCATTAAATATATCTATCTTTGCACTGACTACATATTTATTTTTACTTAATACTTCTTTGGTAGTCTTACGAAGAACTCCTGTTCCAATACCATGAATAATTACAGCTTTGTCACATCTCATTTGATAACAATCCATAATAAAATCATTAATCATAATTCTAGCATAATCACGATCAAATCCGTGTAGATCCAAAACTGGATAACGATTATATAAGTTCATCATATTCAAGTACTTCTTTTAAATCAGGGATAGAACATCTTGCTCCTACCCTAGTTACAGAAATTGCTGATGTAATAGATGCATAATGAACGGTATCTCGTAATGAATACCCATTTCCAATAAAATAAGTAAATGCTCCATGAAAAATATCTCCAGCACCAGTAGAATCAACAGCCTGCACTTTAACCGTTGGTAATATTTCATAATCATCTAGTTTTGTAAAACTACCCTTATCTTCTAACGTAATTATTATAGTATTTTGGAAAAATTCCTTCAATCTTTCGTAGCAAAATATCAAACTATCCATATCATTTACGTCTATTTTTTTATCTGCAAACTCTTCTGCAAAAGTCTTAGAACAAACCACATATGTTACCAGTTTTCCTAAACGTTTCGTATCATCTGTTAATCTTCCAGCATCTATTACACTAATGGCATTGGGATTTGCACGTAATACTGCCTCTGCTGTTTCGGGATGTTCTCCATCTATTAAAATTAAATCAGCATGAATATTACCATCATGATTTAATTTACGAATAGGTGGCTTTTTTGATGTAATAATTGTTCTACTACCATTAGAACGATTAGCAATAATGTAACTGCTTGAAGTCATAAAATCAGGATGGACTTCTATACAGTCTGTTGCGGCATGAACTCGCTCAAATTCATGAATTACTTGTTGACCATAATAATCATCCCCTACTGCACACATAATTGTAGTATCCATTCCCCATTTAGCAAGCAAATATGCTCCATTGGCTGCTGGACCTCCACCGCACTCCATATGTTCTTTTATTCTATATTTTAAATTTTCTGTTGGATAAAAATCCATTGGTAACGTTGTATCATAAGTAGCATGACCAACACAAACTACTTTCATTAAATCACCTCTTTATCTTCTATTTTTATTATAACAAAAATAAAAGGTAATTTCTACGTAAGAGATTATATTTTACGAATATTTACTTATAAACTTTATATCATATTTTAAAAGGATACGGTAGAAGAGCGAGTTACTACTTGACCTGAAGACTTCTCACCTACCATCGCATTTAATTCATTTTTGGATTTTCTCTTTTCTAAATAATTAGAAAGTTGCTGTTGCATTTTAGTATATCCCTCTTCGGTTAAATTAGAGATGAAATTATCATGTTTATATATTCCCTTTTCGTCAGCATAATGATTTTCTCCGAAATCCCAAATTTGATAAGTTTCTTTAAATTCTTCTAACGATTTTCCTTTGGATGCTTCCATAAATGATGTTGCTGCATCTTGGAATGATCCTCCATTTTGTAATATCCAATTTTCAATTCCAATACCACTAATTCCACCTTGCTGTTTTTTATAAACTTTCCCTTCTTTCAATGCTGTTTTTGCCTCTATAATATTAGCCAAGACAAATTTATAATCTTCAGGATGTTGTTCTCTAATGGATTGCAATCTATCTCTTAAGGCTTCATCAGAAGAGTAATCCATTTTATCTGTTTTTTGAATAAAGGAGATATCAATATCAACAGGCTCTACTAGTCCTGGTATTTTAACTTCTTTAAAACGGAAATTACCATTTACCATTTCACTTCTATGTTCTTCTCCTAGAGTTTG
>ERZ1643246.4494-NODE-4494-length-10948-cov-3.198201_pt1 | contig 10948 bp, 8 predicted proteins | sample MGYA00579265_ERZ1643246 | MGnify/ENA primary metagenome ERZ1643246 (study PRJEB29033, sample SAMEA4952261) | chicken gut metagenome | biome: Broiler Chicken; feature: Gastrointestinal Tract; material: Caecum | place: Ireland | collected 2018 | study: Broiler...
ATAGGAAAGTTTGTACGCGATTGTTGCTCCGACACTTCCGGCGCCGATGATAGTAATTTTACTGCTCATTTTTTCCACCTCTTACCTTTCTTTTTTTCTGAATTAAAAAAGAAACCATGATTAAACTGCCATTGTCTTTTACATAAACTGTTTTTCCCGTTTCATGCATTTATCCATTGGTCGTGACTCCTCACATGGTTTAATCAGATTTCGCTTTTTTTATAATAACACATTGTTAATAATTTGCCAAGCTATGATTTTGTTCATATTTACTATTTTTGACAATTCTTATTCAATCCGCAAGAAAGAGCTGCTTTCTTGACAAAGCCGGCCGAATGATTAATAATGAAATTACGTCTATAAAGGAGGCATTTTCTTATGAGACAATGTATGGATTCTGATAACCTTCACCGCCGACTGAAGAAGATCATCGGACAGGTTCAGGCGATCGACCGTATGATTGATGAGGATATTCCCTGCGAAGACATACTCTCTCAGATCAATGCGGCGAAATCCGCCCTTCACAAAGTCGGTCAGATTGTTCTTGAAGGACACATTAATCATTGTGTAAAAGACGGCATCGAACACGGCGATGTTGAACAGACACTTGCCAGCTTTACAAAAGCTGTAGAACGTTTTGCGAATATGAAATAATTTCTGCTTTATATTAATTTAATATCGGGCAAAAAAGGTATGCGCTTCAGGCGCGTACCTTTTTTTGCACTCTTGACAACCCATACCCCTATAGGTATACTATACATGTACCCGCATAGGTATATGCGAATAAAAAGAAATCGCTGTCAGACGACAGCAGAAATGGAGTCTGTCATTATGAAAAAACTGGAACAACTGTTGGAACTTGGCGGAACAAAGCGGGATATCCTGTTTCTTGTCATATCCGGTCTCTCTCTTCTGTCCAGCATTGCCGGCTTCCGACCTTTCCCTTTTGACATGGCGTGGATCGCCATCGTCCTCTGCGGTATCCCAATCATACTGGAGGCAGTCATCGGACTGGTCACCGCTTTTGACATCAAGGCGGATGTTCTCGTATCCATCGCCCTGATCGCCTCAGTCATCATCGGAGAAGACTTTGCGGCAGGCGAGGTCGCATTCATCATGCAGATCGGAGCGCTCTTGGAGGATCTGACCGTTGCACGGGCACGTGCGGGGATTGAGCGCCTTGTACATCTTACCCCCAGAACTGCCCGCCGGATCACAAAGGATAAAGAAGAGATCATTCCCTCCGAAGAGGTTCTTGTAGGAGACATACTCCGGGTGCTTCCCGGAGAATCCATCCCTGTGGACGGCGTCATCCTCTCCGGCATGACGTCCGTGGATCAGGCAGTCATGACCGGAGAATCCATGCCGGTGGATAAAGGTCCCGGGGACGACGTGTCCAGCGGAACCGTAAATCAGTTCGGCGCATTCGAGATGAAAGCCGTAAAAGTCGGAGAAGACAGTTCTATTCAGAGAATGATCCGGCTCGTACAGTCCGCGGACGCCGGAAAAGCAAAGATCGTCGGTATCGCTGACCGCTGGGCGACCTGGATCGTGGTCATCGCGCTGACCGCCGCCGCTCTCACCTGGCTGATCAGCGGTGAGATCATCCGTGCGGTGACCATCCTTGTCGTCTTCTGTCCCTGCGCCCTGGTTCTCGCCACTCCCACCGCTATCATGGCAGCCATCGGAAACGCGGCGAAACACGGATTTCTTGTCCGGGAGGGAGACGCCCTGGAGCGCCTTGCCAATGTGACACACATCGCATTTGACAAGACCGGAACACTTACTTTCGGCACACCGCAGGTGACTGCCGTGGTAAGCCTTCTTCCGGAGCTTTCCGACGATATGCTCTATGAGTATGCCGCAGTCTCGGAACTGAACTCGGAACATCCTCTCGGAAAGGCGATCGTCCGATGCCGCAGAAAAGAATCCTCTTCCGCCCTGCCTCAGCCGGACGACTTCCGTATGCTTCCCGGACGCGGTGTGTCTGCTCTGACGGAAGGAAGAGAGATCCTCGCGGGGAACCCGGAGCTCCTCGCAGAGCATGACGTCCGGATCCCCGAAAGTTTCTTCCAACGCGCCGGAAAATATGTAGACGACGGATGTACCGTCACCTGGCTTGCCGTTGACGGGAAAGCCGCCGGATTTATCGCTCTGTCCGACACACTTCGCCCGGACGCAGAGAAAACCGTTGCCGGTATCCGTGATGCCGGAGTTTCCCCGGTGCTTCTCACAGGAGACCACGAAAATGCGGCCAGATTTATCGCCGGACAGATCGGCATAACGGACGTTCATTCCGGATGCCTTCCTGAAGATAAGCTTCAATGGATCGATACCTGTCAGGAAAACAACAGCCATGTCTGCATGATCGGCGACGGGATCAATGACGCGCCGGCCCTCAAAAAGGCCTATGTGGGGATCGCCATGGGAAAAGTGGGAAGCGATATCGCGGTGGATGCTGCGGACATTGCCCTGGTGGACGACGAGATCAGAGAGCTTCCCCACCTGCTGAGACTTTCAAAAAGAATGATGACCACCATCAAACTGAATCTCACCTTTTCCATGACCCTGAATTTCATCGCCATCATCCTGGCGATCACAGGGATCCTGAATCCGGTGGTCGGCGCTCTGGTACATAACGCCGGTTCGGTGCTGGTCATCATCAACTCTGCCCTTCTGCTGAAGTGGAAGAAAAAATAAGTCAGATCCGGGAACAGGATCAGAAATAACTGTTATTGGTAAATGTTGTCCTCCCGCGATACTGCGCTGAACCGAAAGCCAGGATCATCGTAAAGATCGGTCCCGCGATCCAAAGTCCGATGCCAAAGAGTTTACTCTTCCCGAAACTTGACGCCAGGCAGATACAGTACAGGAAATTGATCACGGCATACGCAATATTGCAGAGGACAGCAAGCGCCCCAAAGAGGAAGAACAGATCTGCCATGGCCTCAAAAATCCCCGACGCCACAGCCAGGGCAAGCCACAGCCAGAAGACGCGGGTATCCCATGCGATCTTATAAAACGTGTAGCTGTCATAGAAGGGGATGAGGCTCTTCCATCCCGGTTCTCCCGCCTTATTCAGCACTCTCCAGTCCGCCACGATCATGAGGATCCACCAGATCAGTGAGAACAACATATAAAAGATTCCGCCGATCAGATCAAACAGTATGGTTATCAGTCCTCCAAGCATATCCATCTACCTCCCTAACTGAAGTTTTTCTTTCGTTTCGTCCATTCTTTTTCTGAACTCTGTATAAAACTGCTCTTCCTCCCCTTCGTAGGGAGTCTGGAAGAAGACCCTTAGCACATAGATCCTGAGAGTCCGGGCATTCTGTTCATCCAGTTCCGTCAGTCCCTCCTCACATTGCACAAGGAAATCATGCCACATCCTGATATAGCTTTCATATGCTTTTATATTGGGGATGCCAAGCCACTTCTTCACTTTGATCTTGCTTCGGTTCTTCTTCCTGCACTCATGGATCTGGAGAAAATAGCGAAACCCGCCGTCCTCCTCATAATATCTGCCCAGAGGGAAAAGCCTGCAGATCCCCGGTCGGTATATATGAATGGAACATCTGCCGTTCTCGTCAAGAAACCGGCATACTTCTTTTTCATCAGACATAGCAAGATGCGGCAGGATCATCCCGTCCGCGATTCCCAGTTCCACATATCCTTTCTCCACAAGTTCCGCGAACTCCATTCCGGTTCCGCTGTACAGCCTCCAGATATCCATAGGGTCCAGTATGACCGAATCGCCCATGTCACTGCAGCATGCCGAACATCCCTGACAGTCGTGGCAGTCGGCCCGGACCATGTCTTCTGCCGTATACAGTCTTCCATCCGAAATTTCTCTCATGTCAACATTTCGTTTCATAGACTCCCCCGTTCTCTCAGCATTCTTATCACCTCTTCCATTTCCGGGACCGCCTCCGCCGCTCCTTTTCTGGACACCGCAATTGAGGAAGCAGCGGATGCAATGCGAAGTGCAGAAGCAGCGTGAGCACGATCCGGGCATCCGGGTATCTGCGGCACATCTCCCGCAGGATTTTCTCCGGCTCCTGCGCCCCGGCCAACTGAGCACCTTCCACCTCGTTCAGGATAAAAAGCCAGACCTTTTCAAGATCACACTCTTTCAGACGCTCGTCCATCGGCGACGGATTCAGGATGATCTTCATCCCTCGCTCCCACGCCCTGACAATGATATACGGAAGACTGCTTATCTCATTCTGGAGAAGGATATGATCTTCCGCCCCGAAGGCTTCCAGGACCCGGTCAGCAAACTCCTCGTCCACTGCGCGGTTCGCTCCCGGAAAGAGGATGATGCAGTTCTGTCCGCCGTCATCCACCTGGATAATGGCATTGCCCGTTCTCACATCGGACACGCCGATAAACTTTGTGTCCACTCCGCTTTCCCTGCAGACCTCCTCGAGGATCCTGCCGTCCTCTCCGATCAGTCCCGCATGGCAGACCCGGGCTCCCGCCCGCGCGAGAGCGACAGACTGATTCAGTCCTTTCCCTCCCGGACGGATCTCCAGGCTGCGGGACGTCAGCGTTTCCCCCGGAGCTGCGATATGCGGTACCCGGTAAGTATAGTCTAGGTTCAGCGAACCAAAATTAAGTATGCTCATGCCCCCTCTCCCCCTACATCAAAATTTCCAATCACAGTGTAGCACATCCACGTCCAGGTGGCAATCACCGGATCATCCCGGATCGCCGGATATAACTGACGACCTGAACTTGGCAAAACGCATCTGCCGGTTTCGAAAACCTTTCGGGGATATCCTGTGGGTGGCGCAGGCGACTTTGGAGGGATCCGTAGAAATAGTTGGAACTCTGAAAACCGGCGTTAAGCCTTACAATGGTGATTGTCTGAGCCCAGGGCGAGTTGCACCATTGTAAGGCTTGTCATTAGCCGGTTTGCAGAGTTCCTAGTATTTCCAGGATACCGGAACGGAGCCTGCGCCGCCCACAGGATATCCCCGAATACGTTATTCTCAAATCTCATTCTGCGGTTTTCGGGTACCGCTTAATTCCGTCAGTCATCCGCCGATCCGGATCAGTCATTATACCCATTGGGGTTCTGGCTCTGCCATCTCCAGGAATCTTCACACATTTCGTCGAGACCTCTCTCGGCTACCCAGTGAAGTTCCTCTTTTGCCTTTGAAGCGTCGCAGTAGCATGTGGCAATATCCCCGGCACGGCGAGGTTTGATCTGATAAGGGATCTTTTTCCCGCATGCTTTCTCAAATGCCTTGACCATGTCAAGAACGGAGTATCCTTTTCCGGTTCCCAGATTGTAGACGGATACGCCTGCCTTTTCTTTAAGTTTTTCTACCGCGCGGACATGTCCGACAGCAAGATCCACCACGTGGATGTAATCACGCACGCCGGTTCCGTCCGGAGTATCATAGTCATCTCCGAATACTCCCAGGCACTCCAGTTTGCCGATAGCCACCTGTGTGATATACGGCATCAGATTGTTCGGGATTCCCTTTGGATCCTCTCCTATGAGTCCGCTCTTATGTGCGCCGATCGGATTGAAATAGCGGAGCAGGACTACATTCCACTCCGGATCTGCAGTGTGCAGGTCAGTGAGGATCTGCTCCAGCATCCATTTCGTCCATCCGTACGGATTGGTGCAGGTTCCTTTCGGGCATTCCTCCGTGATTGGAATGAATGCCGGGTCTCCATATACAGTAGCTGAAGAACTGAAAATGATATTCTTCACACCGTGGTTTCTCATCACATCACAGAGAGTTATTGTTCCGCCGATGTTGTTTTCATAGTACTCCAGCGGCTTCACTACAGATTCTCCCACAGCTTTCAGTCCGGCGAAATGGATCACAGACTCGATCTCCTCATTGTCAAACACTTTGTTCATGGCCTCTCTGTCACGGATATCAGCCTCATAGAACTTCAGGTCTTTCCCGGTGATCTCTTTTACTCTCTCCAGCGCTTTCGGGGAAGCATTGTACAGGTTATCGACCACAACCACGTCATATCCTGCATTGAGCAGTTCCACACACGTATGACTTCCAATGAATCCGGCTCCTCCGGTTACTAAAATAGACATATCATTTCCTCCTTCAACTTTTTGTCAGGTTTGGCTGTACGCAAGCTCTGAGACTCTGTTATGTATCTCTTCCGCTTACAGTTACAGTATAGCACAGCGCGCCCCGGACTTCTTTATACTTTTATCCCATCTTATGGTAAAAATGTTGCATATTCTCCTGTGCCGCACCACTTATAATGCTAGTCCTTCCAGAGATGCTGCGGATATATTCCCGCATCTTTCAACGCCTGGATCGCCGCGACGACAACCGGTTTATCTTCTTTGTAAGTCACTCCGTACCATTTGTCTTCTGATTCAAGCACGGTGACCGTTGCCTTTCCTTCCTCCAGCAGACCACTCACTACAGAAGGGAGATAATACTCGCATTTCATCGGATTCTCTGCCAGTCCTTTTTCAAGAAAAGCAGGGAAACCTGCCTTGATCTCATCCAGGATGCTGTGAGTGAATCCCCACATATTCATGGAAACCAGCGTATCAGGATCAAGTTTCGTCCATGTCGTTCCATCATCCTCGGAGTACGCGATCCCTCCGTCCCGTTTCTCGATCCTGGTTCTCTCATTGATCGCCACAAGCCGTTTTTCAGAATCCAGTTCACAGATCCCTCTAGAGACATGACCATTATCCGTCACAGTATTTTTCAGACGGTATCCTACCATCGTATAGCGGTATTTCTCGTCGTCCTCATGAGTCGTCAGGTAGTCATAGATCACCTGAAATGCATGGCGTCCGTAATAATCATCCGCGTTGATCACCGCGAACGGACCATCCACCTCATCCATTGCACTCAGGACCGCATGAGCTGTACCCCACGGTTTTACGCGGCCTTCCGGTACCTGAAACCCGTCCGGGATCTGATCGATATCCTGGAAAACATAAGCCACATCCATCACCTGCTCCATTCTGTGTCCCACGGCTTCTTTAAAATCTTTTTCATTTTCTCTCTTGATGATAAACACGACTTTCCCGAATCCCGCTCTCTTTGCGTCATAGATCGAGAAATCCATGATAATATGCCCCTCTTTATCCACCGGGTCTATCTGCTTGAGACCGCCATAACGGCTCCCCATCCCGGCTGCCATAATGACTAAAACTGGTTTTTTCATCACTGTTACCTCCGTTTACTTCAGACATTCCTTTCTCATTTTAAAATAAACTGCCATAAAAGTCTATATGCATACGCTAAAATAACCCAGGCCAGCCACCATTATAAAAGAGACAGCCCTCCCGAAAGAAAGCTGTCTCTGTAAAAATATTATCCCGGATCAAATTCCTTTGAACGAGAAGGAAAATTCCATCTTTTCCTCTGCATTGAGCAGATACTCCGGATGAGTCGGAGATCCCCAGCTGTCATCTCCGGAAACTCCCATCTGTCCCATTGCCGCCCGGATCACAGTGTAGTGCACCTCCGGCAGCTCATATGGATGCCTTGCATTTTCCATTTCGTGGGGTGTATACGGCAGTGCGGAGAACATCATCGGCCCACTCTTCTCATCCATTTCAAAGAGCATTCCTCTCCCCTTCCTGTCAGTTACTTTTGCATAGCGTACGCCAACCTTTGCTCCGCATTCCTGAGGAACAATATAGGACGCCATATTGTCCTTTACCAGATTTCTGTAGATTCCCAGCTTCGCTCCCTTGTGCCTGTCAGCATAAGTCTCTGCCGGTCCGAGTCCGTACCACTCCAGATGGTCGTAATCAGCATTGATCTTGAACATGACCCCGAACTCAGGCATATCTCCCAGCTCTTTCACCGGATCGTAGGCAAGCGTAGTTTTTACCTTTCCTTCTCCGTCTACTTCATAGGAAAGCTGACACTGGCTCTCCGGTGTTGTCGGAAGAATATAGGTAAATGTCACAGTTGCCGTATTGCCGTTCACCTTCAGCTCCGGCTTCAGTATCCTTGCGTAAGTGCTCTCGCGGTAATCCTTATGTGTCAGATAAAGGCTGGCGATCTTCCACTGCGCGTATCTTGCCGGCATGAAATTTCCATTGTCGTTGTCTGTTGGCGCCCTCCAGAAATTCGGTTTCGGAATGGCTTCTATCATTTCCTTTCCTGCATATTTATAGGAAACAAGTCCGCCGTTGAGCAGGGAGAACAGCACTTCAAAATGCTCGCCTCTCACTCCGATGTTGTGAATACTGCGGATCACTTCAACTTCTTTATCCACAGTCTTCTTCTCTTCTTCTATTTTGTAGACATACTGTCCGAACGCAACTTCATGGCCTGCCTGCGCCCAGATCCTGTCTTCCTTAAGGCGGAAGGAAACTGTAACGGCATACTCTCCTGCTTTCGTTTCTTCCGGAACCGGAAGAGCATAGGTCTTTTCGCTCAGAGGTTCAACATCCGTCTCAAGCGCTGCTTCCCGGATCAGCCTGCCGTTTCTTTCAACAGTTACAATGCAGTCAAACGTGTTCGTGTTGACAAAAAGATTCTTATTTACCACGCGGACGTTTTCTCTTCCGGGTTCTGCCGTTATATTCTGATAGTTAAATTTAACCTCCTGCATCTTCGGAGACGGGTTTCTCTCCCCGCCGTAAGCAATACCGTTGGCACTGAACTCATAGTCCGTCGGGCGCTCGCCGAAATCTCCCCCATATGCCTGGAACTCTTTTCCGTATCTGTCTTTCTTGTAAAGAGTCTGGTCAATATAGTCCCAGATAAATCCGCCCTGGTACATCGGCTCCGTATCAGTCAGGTCGGTGTATTTATGCATTGCGCCGCAGGAATTTCCCATCGCGTGCGTATACTCGCAGCAGATAAACGGTTTGCTCCTGTCCTTTGCCAGGAACGCTTTGATCGACTCCACTGACGGATACATCTGGCTTTCCATATCACTGGTATCATTATATCTGCGGTCATGGAAAATCCCTTCGTAGTGTACCAGGCGAGTCGGATCTTCCCTGCGGAAAAACTGTGACATCTCATAGATATCTTTTCCTCCGTAGGATTCATTTCCGCAGGACCAGATCAGGATCGCCGGATGGTTCTTGTCTCTCTGATACATGGAGTTCGCGCGGTCCAGCATCATATCAAGCCACTCCGGTCTGTCGTTTGGAACTATCATTGACGTATCCCCGGTCTCATGAACCGTATCCCATGATCCATGTGTCTCCAGGTTCGTCTCATCGATCAGATACAGACCATACTCGTCGCAGAGCCGGTACAGAGGAGATGAATCAGGATAATGGCAGGTGCGGATCGCATTGATATTATTCTGCTTCATGGTCTTAAGATCTTTGACCAGCTCTTCTTTCGACACATGGCGCCCTGTCACTGAACTGAACTCATGCCGGTTTGCTCCTTTGAACACGATCCGCTTTCCGTTCAGGGTCATAATATTATTTTTCATCTCAAATCTGCGGAAACCGACTTTCTCCGGAATAAACTCCTGAAATACTCCCTCCTCATCATATACACTGATGGCAAGGTCATACAGCTGAGGATCCTCCGCGCTCCAGAGGACCGGATTCTCAACTTCCATTGTAATTCCGCCGTCCCCGAGATCAAATTCACTTTCGAAAGATACATTGCTGTTGGACAGCCTGATCTTCGCTTTTCCTTTTCCCCAGGCCTCTGTCCTTATCTCCAGCGTGCCTTTTTGCAGAGACTCATCCGGCAGCGCCCGGATCCGGAGATCACGGATATGTACATCCGGTACTGTATAGAGGTATACATCCCGGTAGATTCCCGAAAATCTGTAGAAATCCTGATCCTCACACCAGCTGCTGCTGGTCCATTTGAATACCTGAGCCGCCAGTTTATTCACTCCGTCTTTTATATAATCTGTCAGTTCAAACTCGGAGGGAGTAAAAGTATCTTCACTGTATCCGACAAACTCTCCGTTCAGCCAGAGTGCCAGACCGCTCTCCGCACCCTGGAAAGAAACAAAGATCCGCTTTCCTTTCATGCGCTCCGGAACCTTAAAATATTTCACATAACTCGCCACCGGATTAAAGCGCTCCGGTATCTCCCCCGGAATGATTTCCTCATGTCCTTCCCAGGGATACTGTGTATTTGCATACTGAGGCACATCATAACCCTCAAGCTGGATGTGTGCCGGCACATGGATATCATCCCAGTCATGGCAGTCATAATCCTCTGACTCAAATCCCGGGATCGCCGACCTGTAATTCCGCGCATAATGAAATTTCCACAGACCGTTCAGAGTCTCTGTAAAGGTACTGTTCTCTTCCCTGCAGTCTTCCTCGCAGGCATAGTAAAGATGATCCGAATGAGCATCCAGTCTTCCGTCCCGGAAATATTGCGGATCCTTTACTTTTTCGTAATCAAATCTCTTCATAATGTTTTTCCTCCTTTGACTGTTTCATGATCAGACCGCTCCGCATCCGGAGCCGGATCCCGAAAAAGATCCGGACACAGCGGATTTAACGTAACTACAGTATAGTACAGATGGACATCCCTGTGTATGATATGTTAAACTAAACAATATAACATTTCGAAACAGGAGGATTTCACATGCCCATCATTTTCCGGAGTGCGCCATTCCATGAACCGTTCACCTTTGATTCTCTGGGCAACCACTGGCTTCAGGACCCTGTGTCCCGTCCGAACGGTTATCCTTTCTACCATTATCTTCAGACCGAAACCGGTGTCGGAAGAGTCGAAGCAGCCGGAAGGACTTATCTTCTCCGTGAAGGGGAAGGGATTCTGCTTGCCCCCTTCACCCGGCATTCCTATTCCCGGGAAAGCGAGAGCTGGTATACTCTTTTTGCTTCTTTCACCGGGACGGTGGAAAGCGTCCTTCCCAGGATCATGGGCAACCGGGCGGTGATACTTGCCGGAAAGGATCAGGGAGAACGGATCGCAGCCCTGATCGAAAACTGCATGTCGCTGTGCGGAAAGCGCCCTCTTGA
>ERZ1643246.4495-NODE-4495-length-10947-cov-10.568766_pt1 | contig 10947 bp, 6 predicted proteins | sample MGYA00579265_ERZ1643246 | MGnify/ENA primary metagenome ERZ1643246 (study PRJEB29033, sample SAMEA4952261) | chicken gut metagenome | biome: Broiler Chicken; feature: Gastrointestinal Tract; material: Caecum | place: Ireland | collected 2018 | study: Broiler...
GGCAATGGACAGCATTATCACAGAAATGCACGATGCCAAGGAGTACGGTTCTATCCTGAATATTACCCCTGTGGATTTTGCTGCCCTTTATGCCCGCTTTGACGAAGTACAGGATGACATCAACATGAGCCGTGAAGTGGTGCTAAACAGTCTGCTTCCGCTGGTGCAGGTGGCAGAAGCACTGGCACAAAAATATGATGTGGTGTGTACCAATCCGCCGTATATGGGTTCCTCAGGCATGGGTGCAAGACTAACAGATTTCGTGAAGAAAAATTATCCCGACAGCAAGAGCGATTTGTTTGCCGTGTTTATTGAATCCTGCGGACAGATGGCAAAGAAAAACGGTTATCAGGGCATGATTACAATGCACTCGTGGATGTTCTTGTCAAGTTATGAAATGTTAAGACAAAATTTTCTGAATGAGTTTGAATTGTTGAGCATGGCTCATTTAGGAGCAAGAGGTTTCGATGAAATAGGGGGAGAAATTGTTCAAACTACATCGTTTGTGGTTAGAAAAGGCGGTATAGATGGATACAAAGCGTGTTATTGCAGGCTGGTAGATAACATAGGTGAAGAAGAAAAAAGGAATCAATTCCTGTCAAAAAAAAATAGATATATAACAACAAAGCAAAGATATATGTCATTACCTTCTTCTCCTGTTGTATATTGGTTAAGTGAGAACATATCTAAAATATTTGAAAATAAAAAATTTATTAGCGATATAGGTGATCCGAGGCAGGGGTTAGCGACGGCTGATAATGAAAAATTTGTACGCTTTTGGTGGGAAGTGGAATTGACTAAAATCGGATTCGGATTTCCGAATCGAGAAGATGCTGCAAGATCGAGTTACAAATATTATCCGTATAACAAGGGTGGAGAGCAAAGGAGATGGTTTGGAAGTAATTTCTATGTAGTTGATTGGTATAATGACGGACAGAATATTAAAGCAGATAAGCTTTATAAATTATCTATAGGAAAATGTTTGGAAAGCAATTCAAAACCTAAAAATATGCAATACTATTTTAGAAAAGGCATTACTTGGTCTCTAATCAGTACAAATAGGTTTGGAGTCAGATGCTTTCCTGTTGGGATGATTTTCGATGTTGGTTCGCATTGTGTATTTACAGATGACAAATTTTATAATTATTTAGCGGCGTATTTAAATTCCGATTTGGCAGAAATGCTATTAAATATGTTGAATCCAACAATGAATTTTAGTTCAGGCGTAATTGGTAAATTACCAATTATAGTCAACAATCAGTACATGAATGAAATACAGGTAATAGTTGATGAGTGTATAGATATTGCTAAGTGCGATTGGGATAATTTCGAAAACTCCTGGGATTTTTATAAAGCACCTTTAGTACGGGATAAGCATTTTGGAAATATCTCTGATGCATATTATAATTTCGAAAAAAAATGTATAGGATTTAGTGAAAAAATAGCAATTTGTGAGGATGAATTAAATGAACTGATAAACAAATCGTTTGGGATAAGTAGAGAAGATTTATTTGGTTTTTCTGAAAAAAATTCTTTTATCCATAAGGCGAATAAAAGAGAAGAAATAACAAATTTGATTTCCTATGCAGTGGGCTGTATGTTTGGCAGATACTCTCTGGATGTGGACGGTCTTGTCTATGCCGGTGGCGAGTGGGATGCCAGTAAGTACACCACTTACCCTGCGGACAAGGACAACATTATCCCGATTTGCGACGATGAATACTTTGACGACGATATTGCCGGGCGCTTTGTGAAGTTCATTGAGATGGTTTATGGCAGAGATACACTGGAAGAAAACCTCAAGTTTATTGCTGATGCGCTGGGAGGAAAAGGACAGCCGAGAGAGGTTATCCGAAACTACTTCCTGAATGACTTCTATGCTGACCACTGCAAAATTTATCAGAAGCGCCCTATTTACTGGTTGTTCGACAGCGGCAAGAAGAACGGCTTCAAGGCACTCATCTATATGCACCGTTATCAGCCAGATACTATTGCCCGCATCCGCACCGATTATGTGCATGAGCAGCAGAGCCGTTACCGCACTGCTATTTCCGATATGGAAAACCGCATTGCCAATGCTGCTACCAGCGAGCGTGTGAAACTGAACAAAGCCTTGACGAAGCTGAAAGATCAGGATGCCGAGCTGAGAAGCTATGAGGAAAAAATTCATCATCTGGCAGACCAGATGATTGCCATTGATCTGGACGATGGTGTGAAGGTAAACTATGCAAAGTTTCAGGATGTTTTGGCAAGAATTAAATAAGTCCGGAGGCATTAAATGAAGCAAAATTTTTTAGAGTTAATAGATGAACTTGACGTAATAGAATCAAAATTTCATGGTATATCAGGAGGGCATAGATTTGTGAACTCATCGGTTGTTGAGATACATGATGTTCCTGAATTCCAAATCTGGATTCAAAAAATTCAGATGGAATTGCAAGAAATTATTGATACAACTTCGGATAAATTTGCAATAGATACATTAGAATCTGCTAAGGCAACTTATAATGGGTGGAATGATAAAGTAAATTTTAATAAACTTAAAGGCAGATTATTAGCGATGAAAACGTATATTGATAAGTATTACTCTATAGGGGGTGACTATATGGAAGAAAAAATAAGTAAACCTTCCAAGATTTTTATAAGTCATGCAAGTAAGGATAAAGAATATGTATCAAAATTAGTAGAGTTGCTTGATGACATGGGACTTGATCAGACTCAAGTGTTTTGTAGTTCTCTGCCAGGATACGATATTCCAGTGAGTGCTGATATTTTCGATTACTTACGTGAACAATTTCATGAATATAATTTGCATATGTTTTTTATACATTCAAAAAACTACTATAAAAGTGTTGTTTCTTTAAATGAAATGGGTGCTGCTTGGGTTCTTAAGAATAGTTATACATCGTTTCTTTTGCCAGGATTTGGATTTGAGGAAATGACTGGGGTTGTAGATAATAAATCTATTGCTGTCAAACTAGATAACGATGATGTGGAAGTGAAGGATAAATTGAATCAGTTATATGAGATTGTCATTTCTGAATTTGGTTTGTCTAAGAAATCAAATATTATTTGGGAACAAAAAAGGGATAGATTTATTAAAGAAATTAATGAGATTGTCATACCAGGTGCAGATGAATACCAAGAACAAAATGATGACATAGAATTACTTGAAAATGGACTTTTGGTTAAGAAATCCGAAGTGGCAGCAGGGAAAAAAATATACTACTGCCAGGCTTGCTATCAAAATACTGGAAAATTATTTACGATTGTTAAGGGAAGTCTTGCAAGGGATAGATTTTGCTCGAATTGCAAAATGCACTATAGTTTGCGATAAATGAAGATATGTATTTACAGGCAAGCGCATGAATTTAAAAAAGTTTTGTTCCATCAGGAAGATTGAGACACCAAGTTGTTGGTTTATGAGGAAAAAGTACACTAGCTGGAAAAGCAGATAAATTCTATAGATTTTGGCGATGGTATGAAAGTAAATTTTACAAAATTTTAGGATGTTTTGACAAAAAAGCAAGAGCAGCAAAAGCTGCCATAGAAAGAGAGGTGTATCCTATGACCATAGAAGAAATCCTTGCCGGGGAATCTAAAAATGTGGAATTTAAGGAAAACCTGCCAGAGAAAAGTATCAAATATATGAAGTCTGTGGTTGCCTTTGCAAACGGAACCGGAGGAAAGATTATTTTTGGAATTGCTGATAAAACCAGAGAAGTAATCGGCTTTGACAAGGAAGATGTGTTCAAAAAAATGGATGCCATTGCCAATGCAGTGTCAGATAGCTGTGAACCGGCAATTATTCCGGATATTACTTTACAGACAGTTGACGGTAAAACGATCATTGTAGTAGAGATTTCCGGGGGCAGACAGCGACCATATTATATCAAAGCTCTCGGCAAAGAGGGCGGCGTATATGTCCGTGTCGCCGGAACTACCCGCCTCGCCGATGAGTACATGATAAAAGAGTTGATGTTTGAGGGCAGCAACCGCTACTTCGATCAGGCTCTGTGTACCGGGCTGAATGTCACAGATGAAGATATTGACGCTCTTTGTAAAGCCATGAAGGAGCAGGCAATGAAGAACGCTCATAATGAGGAGCAGAAAGCTTCTGTCAAAGATGTTGGCAGACAGCAGCTCCGATCCTGGGGAATTCTGATTGAGCGTGATGGAAAAGATTATCCGTCCAATGCCTACGCCATTTTAACAGGGTGCGGAGGACTTCATGTTGCAACGCAATGCGGCGTGTTCAAGGGAACGACCAAAGAAGTTTTTGTTGACCGTCGGGAGTATACCGGTCCGATCTGGGAACAAATTGAGGAAGCATTTCAGTTTGTTCTGCGGAATATTCATCTGGGCGCTACCATTGTGGGTATCTATCGTCAGGATGTTTATGAAATTCCGCCGGACGCCATTCGTGAGTTGATCATCAATGCAGCGGTGCATCGCAGTTATCTGGATCATGGCAATATACAGGTTGCGGTGTATGACAACCGGCTAGAAATCACTTCCCCAGGAAAATTGCCAATGGGACAAACTTTGGAACGTATGAAAGAAGGATATTCCCAGATTCGTAACGAAGCTCTTGCGTATGCGTTTTCATATATGAATTTAATCGAGCATTGGGGAAGCGGTATTCCAAGAATCATTGGCAAGGTAAAAGCCGCTGGTCTGCGTGAACCGGAGTTCATCGGCGGTGAAGTCGATTTGCGTATCAATATCTATCGGGGACAGATTGACGATGCCAGTGGCGATAATAATATTGACAAAGTGCCGGATAGTGCTGGTACAGTGCCAGATAGTGCCAATATGATGCCGGATAGTGCCGGTAAATTGCCGGATACCAACAAAAAAGTGCCGGATACTATCGAAAGACTGCCGGATAATGAGCAGGAACGGAAGATTTATCAATATGTATTGGAAAATGGCTACATTACAACCTCTATGGTTGCAGAACTTTTAGAAGTAAAACAGCGTAGAGCAAGAGCTATTTTACAGGATATGGTTGAAGGCAATTATCTGAGAAAAGAAGGTGCGGCACGTAGTACAATTTATGTAAACAATATGGAAGGAAGGTAACGCAGCATGGACATAGAAAAAGTAATACAGGAATTAAACGGCAGGTTTGCGCTGCCGTTGCCGGAATATTATCACCGCCGCATTATCTTCTGGCATGACGAGGATCGGGAGTTTGAGGATAAGCTGGATGAGATTCAGCTGAATAATGCAAAAATCGTTGCTTTGACAGGAAGCAATACTTTCATGGTGAAAAAGCTGCTCTCCCATGACGACCTGACTTCCAATTATCTGGTTTATAATCCTCTGTCTTTTGACAGACCGGATGATGACTGGCTCATGGATATAAAACTGTACAGCGAGGAGTTCCGTGCCGACCTCATTTCCATCTGGATGGATGAAATGGGGCTGGTATCGAGCCTTGCGATGCGCAAACAGGTAAAACATTACCGCAAATTTTTTAATGCAAAAGACCGCCGTGCAAAGATCGTGGCACAGACCAAAGTGCCTTCCAATCCGGCGCAGCTGCATTTGGCAGTGATGGCGGCAATCTGCGGTTTGAAAGAAGCTCAGCCGAATCAGATTATACAGAGTATCTTCCGTTCCGGTTTCGATAAAAACAACAATGCGCTGTATCAAGAGTTCGTGAATTATGGAGCAAACGCTGCGTTTTGGGCAATGGTTCGCCAGGGAACCGGTTATTGCGAAGAGGACGGGGATATTGGTCAGCTTGCGATCCACTTGCTGCTGACTGCATCCACCCGCACGTTGTTCCAGGAGCATCTGGCAGGGTTGGACAAATTCCTCTCCCTTCCCCATCAGGCATACTGTTATGATTTTGTATCGGACTGGCTGAGAAGCGACGATGACCGCCAACTTTATGAAATCGCCCGTTATGTGGAAGAAGAAGCTCATCTTCCCCAACGTTTTGGACAGCTGCCATTAGAGGATTTGGTGGATACGGAATGTTTCCCTTGTATCAATGAAATCATCCTGACAAAGCTGATGACGGAAATCAGCAATCAGATCATTGATGCAGATTTGATTACGAAAGTAGTGGAAAAACGCCGTACTTGCGCCTGGTATGAAGGCTTTGCCAACTTCTATGATGGTATTTTGCAGGTGGCGAAGATGCAGGAGTTCTTCAAGGAACATTCTGCCGGGTTCCATCTAGCACAAGCTCATGAAATCTGGAAGAACTATACGGAAGATTATTATCAGATGGATCGTTATTACCGGCAGTTCCACCTTTGCTTCCAGAGAAGTCTGGAAACCTCTAATCTTCTGTTGGATGATCTGTTCAAGCACGTTGTAGACCAGGTGGAAGGGCTGTATTCCCACTGGTTCCTGGGTGAACTTGGGAATAACTGGTCGGATGTCTGTGCGGAGGAATTGGCTGAATATGGGAAAATCATGGAAATTCCTCATCAGGAAGATTTCTACCGTAGCCGTGTGAAAAATGCAGATTCCAGAGTGTTTGTGATTATTTCAGATGCGATGCGGTATGAAGTGGCGGCTACCCTTGCAGAAGAACTGCAAAGAGAAAACCAGAGCCAGGTAAAGCTCCAGAATATGCAGAGCATTTTCCCGTCTATCACCAAGTTCGGGATGGCTGCTTTGCTTCCGCACTCCAAGCTGTCTGCCGAAGTGAAAAACGAATTGCTTTCCGTACTGGCAGATGGGCAATCCACTGCCAGCACCAACCGTGACAAAGTTTTGAAAGCTGCCAACCCGGCAAGTGTGGCGTTGCAGTACAAAAATATCATCGGTATGAAACGAGCTGACAGAAGCGCTCTGGTAAAGGGCATGGAAGTGGTCTACATTTATCATGATACCATTGATGAAGCAAGCCATACCTCCGATACCGCTGTCTTTTCGGCTTGTGAAAAAGCAATTTCTGAGCTGAAAAATATGGTACGTATCATTGTGAATGAGTTCGGCGGAGCCAACATTCTGATTACTGCCGATCATGGATTCTTATATACATACAGTCCTTTGACAGAGGACAGCAAAGCAGACAAGACCAGCTTTAACAGCATGGACGTGGAATACGGCAGACGGTATGCTATCATGCAGAAAGGTGCGTCGCCGGATTATCTGATGCCGGTGAAGTTCCTGGATGGCGAAACGGATTTTGAGGGATTCACACCGAGAGGAAGTATTCGGATCAAGATGAATGGCGGTGGTTTGAACTTCGTTCATGGCGGTATCAGCTTGCAGGAAATGGTAGTTCCAGTGATTGACTATCACCATTTGAGAAATGACTCGATGGAATACAAGCGGAATAAGCAGAAATATGATACCAAGCCGGTTACAGTGAGCCTGCTGTCCGCAAGCAGGAAAATCAGTAATATGATTTTCAACCTGAACTTCTACCAGAAGGATGCGGTGGGAGCGAACCGGGAAGCCGCAACTTATCAGGCTTGCTTTGTGGATTCTAACGGCAAGCAGATCAGTGACATTCAGAAGATCATTGCGGATAAAACAAGCGAGAATGGAACAGAGCGTACATTCCGGTGTACCTTCAATTTGAAACCGTTAAAATACAGCAATACCGAAATCTACTATCTCGTGATTGCGGATGAACAGGGACTTCAGCTTCCGCAGCATGAGGAATTTCAGATTGATATTGCTTTTGCGGTGGATGAGTTCGACTTCTTCAGTTAAGCTGGCAGGAGGAATAGAGAATGGAACAGATGAATGAGTGTGAAAGCACCCGTGAAGAAATAAAAGAAAAACTCCGCCAATATTTTGACGGAAAGATCGTCCGCAAGGACTTGACGAAAAAAATAAAAGAAGGTGCAAATGTCCCGGTTTATGTTCTGGAGTTCTTGCTGGGACAGTATTGCAGCTCTGATGATGAAGAAGTGATCGAGGACGGCGTCCAAAAGGTCAAACGGATTCTTGCTGACAATTTCGTCCGTCCGGATGAAGCACAGAAAATTCTTTCCCAGCTGCGGAAGAAGGGAAGCCATACCATCATTGATATGGTGACGGTGCATTTGGACATCAAAAAGAACTGCTATTTTGCTGAATTTTCCAATCTCGGTTTGGGAAATGTACCGATCGTAGACGAATATCCGGAGAAATTCGACCGCCTTCTCTGCGGAGGTATCTGGTGTATTGTCCAGTTGGATTATGAAGCGGAAGGTGATAATAATTTCGGGATCGAGGATATCAACGGAAATCCGTTGCGTTCCAAACAGAAAAAGCAGAAGGAAATTACCCCTATCAGCATCCGCAAGCTGACGCCAATTCAGATGCCGCATATTGATATTGTGGAGCTGAAGCAGGGGCGGAAGGCATTTACCAAAGAGGAATGGATGGACGTACTGCTCCGTTCTATCGGAATGGAGCCGGATGCACTCTCCTACCGTGAAAAATGGCTGCTTTTGACCCGTATGATTCCGTTGGTGGAAAATAACTTCAATCTTTGCGAACTGGGACCCCGCAGTACCGGTAAATCCCACTTGTATAAAGAAATTTCTCCGAACAGCATATTGGTTTCCGGCGGTCAGACAACGGTCGCCAACCTCTTCTATAACATGGGAAGAAAGACAGTCGGTCTGGTCGGTCTGTGGGACTGTGTTGCCTTTGACGAAGTAGCAGGTATCCGCTTTAAGGATAAAGATGGCATCCAGATCATGAAAGATTATATGGCATCCGGTTCTTTTGCCCGTGGCAAAGAGGAAAAAGCGGCTTCTGCTTCTATGGTATTTGTTGGAAACATCAATCAGAGTGTGGAAGTTCTTTTGAAAACTTCCAGCCTCTTTGATCCGTTTCCTCCTGAAATGGGAACAGACACAGCCTTTTTAGACCGTATGCACTGCTATCTGCCTGGATGGGAAATCCCGAAATTCAGACCGGAACATTTTACAAACGATTACGGTTTCATCAGCGATTATCTGGCGGAGTTTATCCGTGAATTGCGGAAAGAACAGTATGGCGACGCCATCGACCACTATTTCCGGCTTGGAAAGAACCTGAATCAGAGGGATACCATTGCAGTCAGAAGAATGGTTGACGGATATCTGAAGCTGGTCTATCCGGATGGAGAGTTTACGAAAGAGCAGGTGGAAGAAATTCTTCAGCTGGCATTGGAAATGCGCCGCCGTGTCAAAGAGCAGCTGAAAAAACTGGGCGGTATGGAGTTCTACGATGTAAACTTCTCTTACATCGACATGGATGATATGTCTGAGCATTATGTGTCTGTACCAGAACAGGGCGGAGGAAAGCTGATTCCGGAAGGTATGTGCAATCCGGGACAGGTTTATACCGTCTCTCAGGGGAAAAGCGGTATGATCGGTGTATTCCGACTGGAGTCCCAGATGCTGCCTGGTAACGGAAAATTTGAAAGAACTGGTATTGGGACGGATCGTGATGCGAAAGAATCCAGTAATACAGCATTTAATTTCTTAAAGGCAAACGGAGGCAGGATCAGCGGCAATATCAGTACGACAACGAAGGACTACATCATCAACTATCAGGATTTACAGGGGATCGGTATGACAGGAAAGCTGGCATTGCCTACGCTGATTGCATTGTGCTCTATTGCTTTGGGCAGACCGGTACAAAGTTCTCTGGTAGTGCTGGGAGAAATCAGTATCAGCGGTACAATGATAAAAGTAGACGAGCTTGCAAGCACATTGCAGGTTTGTCTGGACAGCGGCGCAAAACGGGTGCTGATACCGAGTACATCTTTCGTGGATTTTGCAACGGTTCCTTCTGATTTGCTGAGCGCATTTCAGCTGATTCCGTATCAGAGTGCGGAGGATGCGGTGTTTAAGGCTTTGGGGGTGGAGTGAAATGAAATAGAAGCTAGGTATTTATGACTTGAAAATGTAAGACAACTAAATCAAATAATTTAATTTGGGAGGTTATTTATGAGTAAACCTAAAATTTTTGTTTCGTTTGATTTTGAAAATGATCGTCACTATAAATATACTTTAAATATGTGGAATGCAAATTCTAGTTTTGAGTTTACATGTAATGACATGTCACCGAGCGAAATTCAAAGTTGGAATATACCAACAATAAAGAGTGTTCTGTCACGAAAAATAAATGAAGCAACTCATGTTATTGTTATTGTTGGGGCGGAAGCTAATAAGCTACATAAAGATTGGATAAGTATAGGATACCGCAACTGGCAAAATTTTGAGGTTGCGAAAGCAAAGGAACTTGGTAAACATATAATTGCTGTGCAATTAAATTCATTATATGAATATCCGGAAGAATTAAAATATTGTGGAGCAAAACGTGTATATAGCTTTAATCATGATGATATTGTTAAAGCTATAAGAGGGTGGTAATTTTTGGAGGCATTAGAAATTTTATATGATCATTACAAAGAAACCTTTAGTCTAAGTAAAGAAGCACAAAGCCGAAGAAACAAAAGTTTTCTTTTTCTTTGTATATTGGAAGCACTTTCCTTTTTGTTGCTAATTAGACCAGAGAAAGTATTCGAGCTGTTTGTTGGTAGTATTAGTGCGAGCTTAGACGTGACATTGAATTTGAGCAATACTATTATTCAGACGTTATTATGGATTATAATTGCTTACGTTTTGATCCGGTACATTCAAGATATGTTATATGTAGAGCGACAATATGGATATTTAAGAGAACTTGAAAAGCAAATTTCTGCATTGAATGACATGGATGTATTTAAGCGTGAAGGTGATAATTATTTACATGATTATCCAATGGTGCTAAATTTCATAGATTTATTCTACAAGATGTTAATGCCTATTTTTTTTACCGCAATTAACATTATACGTATATATAAAGAATGGGTATTTACAAATCTTATAAATATAGCGCTGATATGTGACACAATTATTTTTGCTGCAATTTTTATCATCACTTGGTTTTATTGGTTAATTGAAATCCTAAATGCAACATTGAAATTATAAATGCACATTAGAAATT
>ERZ1643246.4496-NODE-4496-length-10945-cov-6.635721_pt1 | contig 10945 bp, 6 predicted proteins | sample MGYA00579265_ERZ1643246 | MGnify/ENA primary metagenome ERZ1643246 (study PRJEB29033, sample SAMEA4952261) | chicken gut metagenome | biome: Broiler Chicken; feature: Gastrointestinal Tract; material: Caecum | place: Ireland | collected 2018 | study: Broiler...
AAATATCCCTTTCTAAGCCTTTCAAAAAATCGCACAAGGTATTTGTACTAACCTGTGGTTATGTATTGAATTGTGGGTTTTGGGTAACAAAAAACACCGTATTGCTACGATGTTTTTCGTTGTTCATATTCTGTCTAAGATACTGGCAAACTGGAAGTTGTGGTGTATCTTATCACCTCGTCCGTTTATTGTTCTTTATATAAAATAACAATACTATTGTAAATGAAATAAGCTGACCAATCAAAATTCTTACTATTTGCATACCATCTGCTTCATTATTTGATATGACATGAACGAGATTAGTGACAATTACATTATTGAACAAATGGTCTCCAAGTCCCATCCACAATGAGCCTGTCAACTTATATAATAAGGACCATTTAATGCTCATGATGCCTGCCAAAATGATATATCCAATTCCCATAATCAAAAGGGTTGGCAATGATGATTTTCCTTCAAGGTAGTCACGAAACGGCATTACCCAATGCCACACGCCGAATAGGAATGCAATAAGAAAAACTACTTTTATGTATGATATACTTTCAAGAAATTTAGCAAAAAGCCCTCTGAATACTCCTTCTTCCATCCATACGTTTATTATATTAAAAGCAATACATATCAGCACAAAAAGTATGCCGGTCTGCTTTTCCATACCGCCATTCAGTGAAAAGCCGCTTACGTAGAATTCCATTTCTACATTTTGATTTGTAATGTATAGTATTAAACACTCAATTCCGTAAGCAACAGCAAAACAAACGCTACCTAATAAAATTCCTTTTCCGCAATTTCCAATTGCATGGTCATTTACAAATCCAATGTCTTTCCACTTCATTTTTGAAATAGAAAGAATAACAAATAGAAGAAAAACCCCGAATAACTTATGGATAAAGTTCTCTGCCAAGAACGATTCGTCAGTTCTTATAAAAAAGTATTCAACTATTCTTGCCACAGCACATATCATAAAAATTAGCCAACAAGCTATTACGGGATGTTTTCTAATTTTATCCATAAAACTCCTCCTCTTTGTTTTTGCAAATCACTAAATCCCGATTTGTCGCTCACAAGCAAAAGTATTATACCACATCTTTACGAATTTTTCTACCACTTCGACTATACTCACGACTTAATGACTTCTTGAATACTTGCCGAAAAAGAAAAACTGCCATCAAGCAGACAGCAGTTCTTCTTCGGCTGGTATTAAATTACGAGCACACAATATCATTCAATACAATCTCATCTGCACAGGCTCGAATGTTATTCATCAATCCTATCCATCTCATCGTATCCGTTGCTTTCAGTTCCTCTGTTACGCCTTGCTTTTTTGCCATTTCCTTTATCAGATATTCAGCCATATTACAAGCCGAAGTATCAATTTCAGCAAGGTGTTCATATAACTTTCCGCTTGTCAGCAGATTAAAATATAGCACACGCTTGTGTTCCCTCAAATATCGTTGCCGCAACCGCCCGTATTTTGACAGTGGAGGACTTTCCTCTACTGTCAGGCAGGGATAATAGTAATCTCCGATGAGTTCATATCGGATACCTGTTCTTTCGTCTGTAATAAATCTTTGCATTTTGATTTCTCCTTTTGCTTCTTGTAGTAAAACTCCAAGGTTTTCTTATTGTGGTTTACCTTTTTACATTCCGCTGAGCAGAATTTCTGCTGACTGTGTGTAGGCCAGTAGGTACTGCCACACACAGCACATACACGCTGATGATAATAATGACTTCCTTTTTCCGCTTCTCTATCGGCTTTCGTCTTATCCTGCCTTGCCTGATAGCAACAATCCTTTGAGCAGAAAATCTGTCGATTGCTTGTAGGGATAAATTCTTTCTGACAATGCGGACACACTTTTGTTTTGACGATTTCGCCACCGTTTTCAGCAAGTTTTTTCGCCTTTCGCTTCTCTCGATAGGCTTTTTCACGCTTACGCTGTTTTGCCAATTGTTCCATTTCTTCCCGTTCTTCCTGCTCTTTTATCTCGGCAAGTTCTTCCTCGGTGTAGGCAATATCGACCTGTCCGACATAATTGAAATAAATGTCAACCTTTTGCGTTCTTGCTTTACCTACACCCTCAGCTTCATACACCACAATCTTGTCAATGAGTTCGGTAAACATCAAATCGGAAACTTCCGTAGGATTTTTATACTTGCGTATCAGCGAAACAAAATGCTGAATATCCATAGTGCTGTCTTTTTCTTCGGAAAGCTCTTTTCTCATCGCTTCCATTTTCATTTCCAGCTCCGCCTGCTCATCGTCATACTGCTTCATCAGTTGCTTGTATTGTCTTTCGGGCAGTAATCCCGATATAAGATTTTCATACAAGCCACGAATGAGCGTAGAGAGTTCGTCATAGCGTTTCTGACAGCGTTTTAACTCCGATTGATTGTGCTTCGGCTTTTCCTCCTGCTTGTCTTTCCAAAGGGATTGCAGTTCCAAAGCAAAGGCTTTTTCGTCATTCAGAACGAATTTTGAAAAGCGTTTGACCGCCGATAATATCAAGGCTTCAACATTATCAGCACTAATCGTATGGGAAGTACAGAAATTAACCCTGCTTGCATACCCGCCGCAACGGTAAGAATACTGAACAGAACCATCTTTCTTGCTGTAATGCGTTTGCAAAGTCATTCTCCTGCCACAGTCGGCACAATACAGATAACCGCTTAATCGGTTGCTGTGCGTTCCTCTTGCCGCAGCTCTGTTCGCTCGTTTCTTTCGCTTCTGAACGCTGTCCCAAAGTTCCTGTGATATGATAGGCTCGTGGGTGTTATAAAACACATACTGCTCATCTTCATCGGTAGTCTTTCTCTTATGCAATTTGAAATTGGTGCTGACCGACTTTCTCAAAACAGTATGCCCAAGATATTCCTGTCTGCTTAAAATCGTTCTAATGGCAGATATGCCCCAAATATAAGGGTCTGCAAACTTAATTCCGTTGTACTGTTCGGGGTGATATTCCTTTGCATATGCGGCAGGAATTAAAACCTTTTCTTCGGTCAGTATTTCCGCTATGGCTCGTGGACTTTTACCCTCATTGGCAAGCAGAAAGATACGCTTTACCACCTCGGAAGCCACAGGGTCAACAACAAGCGTTTGTTTATCGTTCGGCAGTCGGTTATACCCATAAGGGATTGAACCGCTACAACGCTTTCCGTCTTTCATTCGGGCATCAAATACAGTCTTGATTTTATTGCTCGTGTCTTTGGCATAAAATTCGTTCATAATATTCAAAAACGGAGCAAAATCATTATCCGAAGCATTGTTGCTGTCAATGCTGTTGTTGATTGCAAGAAAACGGACATCTTTCTGCGGAAACAGAATTTCCGTATAAAATCCGACTTGCAGATAGTTTCGTCCCAATCGGCTCATATCCTTAACAATCAATGTTCCGACATTGCCTGCTTCAACTTCTTTTATCAAAGACTGAAAACCGGGACGATTGAAATTCACACCCGAAAAACCATCGTCAGTAAAATGACGGATATTCTCAAAACCATTCCTACGGGCGTAATCTTCGAGATATTTTTTCTGATTGGTAATAGAATTACTCTCGCCATTCAGGTCATCATCTCTTGATAATCTCTCGTAAAGTGCTGTAATCTTTGAAGTCCTTGACATTCTCTTAACCTCCTTCCTTATGTATTTTCAATTTAGGACAGTTAATTTTATCGTCCTATTAAAGTATAGCCCTCAGGTGCTAATTCAATAGCTGTTACTGTTTCGCCAAATGTACTTGCCCAGCTATCAAAATGCTCCAGTCCATGTTCCTTTAATGTATTGTACTGGAGGTAACGCTGTATTGTGTACATTTCCGTCATGGAATTGGATATAGGAGTACCCGTTGCAAAGACAACACCTTTGCCACCTGTGATTTCATCTAGATATTGGCATTTCATGAACATATCGGAAGATTTTTGAGCCTCTGTTTGGGTTAGACCTGCAACATTTCTCATCTTGGTATAAAGGAAAAGATTCTTATAGTTATGGCTTTCGTCAACAAATAATCTATCAATGCCAAGTTCCTCGAAGTAGATAACATCATCTTTTCTTTCATCACTGTTTAGTTTCTCTAGTCTTTTCTTTAAGCCTTTTTTAGTTCTTTCCAATTGTTTGACGGAGAATCTTTCACCACCATTTGCCTTGAGGTCCTGAATGCCGTTTGTTATGCTTTCGATTTGATCTTCAATGAGTTTACGTTGTCTTTCTACAGAGATAGGAATTTTTTCAAATTGTGAATGTCCAATGATAACTGCATCCCACTCACCAGTAGCAATACGAGAACAGAATGTCTTTCGCTTGCTTTTTTCAAAATCCTTTTTTGTTGTTATAAGAATGTTTGCACTTGGATAGAGTCTTAGAAATTCGGAACCCCATTGTTCAATCAGATGGTTTGGTACAACGAACATCGCTTTTTGAGATAATCCAAGACGTTTTAATTCCATACACGCAGCAATCATTTCAAAAGATTTCCCTGCTCCAACTACGTGAGCAAGAAGTGTATTTCCACCATAAAGAATGTGAGCAATCGCATCTTTTTGGTGCTTTCTTAAACTGATTTCATTGTTCATGTTTGGAAATTCCAGATGATCACCATTGTACTCACGAGGTCGAATGGAATTGAATAGTTTATTATATCTTTTTACAAGATGTTCTCTGCGATCGTAATCTTTCCATATCCAGTTGGTGAATGCTTCCTTGATAGCTTCTTGCTTTTGTTGGGCAATCATCGTTTCTTTTTTGTTAAGAATAGCGACTTTCTTGCCTTCATCATCATATTCGTAATCGTAGATTTTTGTTGTCTTTAAATTAAGGCAGTCTTCCAACAGACGATACGCATTCGCTCGATGTGTCCCATACGTTTTTTCGGCTTTGGCATTGCCTCTATCCCAGTTCTTGTTCGATATATTCCAGTTTCCAGTAGCTTTTGAATAGGTAATATTGATTCTTGATTGAACAAAAGTGGAGGTCGATAGAAGTTCATGCATGAAATCTTCATAGATATTTTCAGGTATCCACGTTGCTCCAAGCCTTACTTCAATCTCTGAAGCGGACAGTTCATCAGGCATAGCCTGTTTTAATGCATCAATATTTTCTTGATAGATAGGATTGAAGGAAACTGCCATCTCTGCTACTTTCAATTTTTGGCGAATATTGCCACTCAAATATTCATCAGCAGTGACATAGACTTCATTGTTATCATCAATGTCAGGAATTTGATAGATGACACCCTTTAAATCTTCTACCATTTTCTCTTTATCAAATCCTGTCAGCTGATTCATGTAATCAAAATCTATCTTTGCTTTTTCGGCTAGTGAAATCATAAGTGCTTCATTGGAAGTTTCAACATTTTCAACAGGAACATGTTTACGGATTGTACGTTTAGAAAACATATCGGCTTTTGACTTAAGCGTACCATCTTCATTTAAGTTTTCTAGCGAACACAAAAGATAGTAGGAACTGTCATCACGGAAAGCTAAACTATTTCCACGGGAATTGATGAGTCCATATTTTTCTGTGAATGCATCATAAAGGATATTTAGTCTTTTCTGTTCGTTTTCAATGACTAGCTCTTCAAAATCTTCTTTCTGATAGTCGATAAGATTACGTACACAGTCACGAATTTCTATCATGCCGGTAATACGATTTCTTGCAGTTTCAGTCAGTTCCATTTTCGTCATAATGCTGTTTTCTCTGAAATAGATATCACCATCAATGAGCGTGTAGCTGAAGTTTTTTACTGTTGGATCTGCAGGTATCGTCACTATTTCTTCATTGGAATCTTCAATGACGTTATCGTCGAAGATGATCTGATCCATCTTACCTTGGATATTTGAAATAGCTTTTTCAAGTGAATCCTTCAATGGAATATCATCAAAAGGAACAACGGTCAATTCATCACGTCCATACATTGACTTTGACATTTCAAAGTTTCCCAGTACCATGTCCGGATGGTTCTGGAAATAGGCATTATAGACAAAACCATTTGCATCCTCTTGTGTATATAGCCACGGTTCATCAACCACCATCGGTCTTTCACGTTTCTTCAAAAACAGGATATCACTGACCGCTTTGGTGTTTGCACTTTCTTTGAAAGCCGTATTAGGAAGTCTGATTGCTCCAAGCAGTTCAGCACGTTCGGATATATATTTTCTTACAGAAGAATTAGCTTTGTCCATCGTGTATTTCGATGTTACGAAGGCAATGATACCACCAGTTCTTACTTTATCCAGTGTCTTTGCAAAATAGTAATCATGGATATTGAAATTAAGTTTATTATATCTTTTATCAGATACCCTGAACTGTCCAAATGGAACGTTACTGATGGCAACATCGAAGAAACTGTCCGGAAGATTTGTGTTTTCGTATCCATCTATCGTGATATTGGCTTTCTGATACAGTTGTTTAGCAATTCGTCCTGTGATTGAATCCAGTTCGATTCCATACAATTTCGAATTCTGCATTTGTTGAGGCAGTCTTCCCAAGAAGTTACCAGTCCCACAGGCTGGCTCCAGTATATTTCCATACTTGAATCCAAGATTGTTCAAAGTAGAATAGATGGAATCAATCACGATAGGTGGAGTATAGAAGGCTGTTAATGTAGACTCTCTTGCTTGTGTATATTCTTCATCATTAAGTAGTGATTTCAATTCTGTATATTCATTTGCCCAGTTCGATTTTGTAGAATCGAATACATCAGAAAGTCCACCCCAGCCAACATATTTAGCAAGGATTTCCTGTTCATCTTTATTTGCCAGACGATTTTCTTTTTCCAAAGAAAAAAGCAGCCTGATAGCTGCAATGTTATTTCTATATCTTTCTTTAGGAGTTCCTGCTCCAAGATGTTCATCTTCAATGTGATAGTTTACTGGCTCTTTTTGAGATTTTTTCTGTTCAGCTTGATTGTTAAGCTCTTGAATAATGTTATTGTTATCAAATTCATGAGAATTTTTGATAGAATTGGTAAGATTATGTGCATCTGTATAATCTATAAGTTTGTCGTAAGGCATACTTGAATAGATGATTTCTCCATTATCATTATAATCCACATGATACGTACCGATTTTTTCATCATTCATGTAAATTTGTTCAGATTCTAGATAATAGTCTTTATCCTTAATATTTTGTATCCATGTTAAGGTATACTGAAGCATATCGTTCTGTATGAATTCATTTGAATCATTATCACTATCAAATTCAACATTGAGTAGTGGATTGCTGTAATAGATAGGGCTAATTGCCTTATCAGTGGAATCATAGAAAAACTTCATATGCGGTTCAGTTATCTCGATACCATTAAGTTCATACCAGTGATACATTTCAATGATTTTCTCATCACTATTATAGAAAATAGTAAGAGGATGTTCTTCACTGTTTTTCGAATAAAATGTCATCATGTAGGACTGAACATCTAAAATGTTTGGTACAAGTTCGTATAGTGCATTATAAAGTTCTGATGTTTCCTGAACAGGTAATGTCGAAATATCATTATAGACCTTATCAATAAGATGATCTATAACCTTTTCTCTGAAAACATCATTGGTTGTATAAAGGTTGTAGATGTCTTCATCTGTCATGTTTATAGATGTCATGATGTCAATCATAGTTTCTCGAATCAGCAACTCTGCCTCATGTACATCTGTATCACGATTTCTTAATCGAGGGTAGTATTCACTTCGTTGAATCCTATCAATAAATACAGGAATATATTCATCAAGAAGCTGTTGTTCGCTAGTTTTATGATTATCTTCTTCGATTGCAACAAGTAATTTGTCATTAAGTGGGTTTTCTTTTAAGAGATTCTTGAAATCTTCTCTTGATAGGTAATCAATAAATAAAGGAAACTCATCACTTTGGATAGCAATCTGATTGCCATCTTCGATGATGGTGTATTCATCAATTCCTTTATAAAAGGTATCTCCTACTTTCCAACGATAGTCTTTTTTGATATTTTCATCTGGACTGTTTTCCACGACCATACCAGCTGGTTCATGGTTTAACATTTTACGTTCGTATTCAAGCTGTTGTTCCATCTGCTTCTGAAGAAATTTAGGGTATTCTTCCATTTCTTCCTTACTGAGATAACGATTGGCAGCAACAAGTTCATTGATCCTTTTCGCAATCTTCTTCCAGTTGAGTGTTATCGTGATTTCTTCTTTGCCTATCTGTCGACTTCTAGAAAAGGTGATTCCTTTGTTGTCATGATTTATATTAATGAGACCTACTGCTGGTGCTGAGCCACCAGTTCCATATTCCTCTTTTAGAAACTTGGCATTTTCGCTTATTGATTGTTTTTTTAGCATCTGTTGATAGATTCTGTATTTTCCATCTACGAAGCCACTGCCACGAACAAGGACACGATCAATTTCTTCTTGAGAAAAATAAATACCGTTTTTGAGCTGTTCCTCATTTTCATATATAGCTGTTTGCTGTTCTTCAACAGTTGGAATCTGAACACTAGGATCAAAATAGCGTGATAGAATCATGCCATCTATTTCATTTTCTACAAGGGACCAACTGTAATCGCTAGATGATTTCTGATTATCATGCGGTCCCATGTAGATATGCAGATGCTCATTCTCTTTCTTGAATCCAAGAATGACACCATCCACTTCCATTTCTACAATCTGGTCAGGATAAAAATCCTTTATGAACTGTGTTCGTTTTTGCTGATCTTGTTCATTGCTTAAAAATTCAATAATTTCAGCAGAGCTTTTTTTAAATTCATTTTTATATGAAAACAGGTAATAATCTACATTTCTATTCATTGTTCCATTTTCATAAGTTAATTGAATAGGGGACATCTTTTTCCAACTAGGAAGTAGATATTCATCGTTTTCAATCAGTTTTGAGACTTCAAACTGGAGTTCAAAGAAAGACAAATGGGACTTTGATTTTTTGTTTTGCTAGCTCCCAGCCCATATATTAAGTCCATTATCACCTTTCTTGTAACCAATATAAGAAAAATCATTTTTTTCTGGATGTCGGAAAGTTTCTACTAGAGTATCATCATAACACTCAGCAAGATAATCAGTACGTTCCTTATCATCCGTATGTTCTGTAAAGAACTGCTGAATTTCTTCACGAGAATGTTGAAGTGAAACATCTTCACGTAATAACGCAGGTAAATCCTGCAAATCAAAAGGTGGTAAAGTATTTTCTTGTTCTTCACCACCTAATCCTAAATCTAATTGTAGATTATCTCCTTGAGAATGATTTCTTCGGCTTGTGCCTTCAGCTTGTTCATGTGCTGAACCCACTTCATCTGATGAGTTTCCTTGTCTGGAGCTGGCTGTTTCTTCAGCAATTCCTCCATCAAAATTTCTATTTTTTGCATTGCTTCCTGATTGACTGTTTTTAAATGTTTGTTCAGTTTGTTCTTCGCTTTCAATGCGAGAAGATGTGCCGGATAGTTTGTTTTGAGGTAATTGTATCTCATCCTTGCGTATCGGCTGTTGAAGATTGGTTCTTCTGCTTTCAGATTTGGCATCAGATAATCTCCCACTTGATTGTACGTCAATTCTTTCATGTATATCGCTCCTTTCGTTGTTTACACCTCTATTTTGTATCATTTGTTTGGACTGTTCAAATGTACGAATCATAATTTCTTTTGCTTTTGCAGAAATATCATTCATGCCTATTTCACATAGGTCACGACTTGCTGTTCCAAGCTGCATGATCATGTCAATGGAATTGAAATCTTTTATAGCATAGAAATCTTCAGCAGTAAAGTAATCATTAACATTCAATCCACTTCTATGAATGATCTCGAATGCTATGGAGTTTGTTAATAATGATTTCAATTCAATCATGATTTCATGTTCTTCCATATGCTCAAGTTCGCTGTCTTTTCGAAATTTGAATAGGGGAGAAAGGTAATCCTGTATATTATCTTCAGCGATGATAGATGACATTTCAATGATTGCATGTCCTAACTCCATAGAAGAATTCATATTTCCATACTTATTTTCAAGCATATGGATATATTCTAATTCATCTTTTATTTCTACTCTCCATAGATGGAGAGGCTTGAAGCTGGGACTTCGTGTATCCTTGATATCAAATACATATCTTAAGGTATTATCATCGTTTAAAAGAGCAATACCCTTAGAACCTTTGCGTATCCATCGACTATGTTTTTCATTCCATGTTTCAAAAGATGCACATGCAGTGGCATCAGGTCTTTGAGCATGGATTAGCAACTGATCCTGAAAAGGAAACTTAAACATATAAGCTGATGTTTTTAAAAAAGCCATCCAATTATAAGGGGACTTGGAAAGGTTCTCAGCTTGTTCAAGTAGAAGCTCATGAATATATTCATATTTTGTTTTCAATGTTGAACCTCCTCTCGTTTGTATATAAAAAGAGATTCCTAAAAAATTGGAATCTCTTATGTTGTAAATCTATACGTATTGTAAAGTATTACTTTTATCTAATAAATTACTATTTATTAAACAAATCACTAAATTGTTCTTCATTTATTACTTCCGTTTTACTTAAATCACTTCGCCATTGAGTATATTTATCAACTGCTAAAACAGTTTCCCAAACTTTATGAATATTACTATCAATGCTGTCTTTTATATTTGAAATTGTCATTTTTGCACTTCCTCTCAAATTCCAATTTATCTAGTTTGATTATCTCATAAAAAAAATTTGTTTACAATATATATTAACGAACATAATTATTTTTACTGATAGGATATTTTCTGAAGTAATCATGAATCAAGATACTTTTAGAATCATTAAATAATATATCTTTAGTCTCATCTACATTTCTATATCCATGATGTAATACAATCTTCTTTGTAGTCAATATGGTTCCCCAAAAATTAACACGAATAGATTTTCCTATCATTGTAATTATTCCATCTTGATTATCATCACACTGACACTCATATTTGTATAACCCCTTAGGCAAATCTTTACTATCAATTCGATAGGGTG